>OCTX012280662.1_pt1 | contig 36107 bp, 50 predicted proteins | sample 1539691 | NCBI WGS metagenome assembly OCTX01 (sample SAMN02144231, study PRJEB22623) | gut metagenome | biome: sheep rumen | host: Ovis aries | place: New Zealand
GGGGGGGGGCAGGTTTTACAAGACGCTGCACTATCCGTACAATCCCCTCTTCAAGGTCAACCTGGTACAGATGACGGCATGGGTGTTCGAGCAGCTGCCATCAATAAGAAATCGGAAGGACATCAAACTAATTTTATACTAATATGGATAAGTGGTTTTTTATTGAAGTGCAGACTTATCAGTCTGTCAACAAAATGGGACTCGAGCTGGGTCACTATGTAGAGAAAAAGTACGATCATACGGTGGTGCATAAAGACTGCATCCCCGATATCTATGATGACATCAAGGCAAAGAAGGAAGAGCTGGAGGAGAAATACCCCAGGAGCAGGCCGTTCAAGTACGAAAAGAGGGAGTATGTGGACAGGTGGCAGGAGACGGTTCCTGAGATTTCTGCTAAGCCTGACAGCACTTATAACGACAATTATATATTTGTCCTCAGAACAAGCTCAATCCGCAAGATGAATTTAGAAACCTCGTTACAATTTTAGTTATTATGAAAAGTAAACCAAAGAATAAAAAAAGAAAGTGCTTAACCCTCCCAGCTATCAGGGAGTTTCGGGAGGCTATTAAAAGAGGAGACCTTGGTGGTTGGCTCGTGGAATCCGGAGAGAAAGCCCATGCAGGAAGTGTAAAGGTGAAGTACACCCTCAAAGATAAGCCTTGGATTGTTGAAGTTATAGCAAGACGCAATTATGGTTTTCGAATATGATCAAGCTGCCAAGTTGGCTGAAATGCTAATAGAAGACCTATAGGACCATCTTTGGGAAGGTGACAGATAATGTTAAATGTTTAAACAAAATAAATCAGAAGGAATTATGAACTTAACAGAAACATTGGAATGTATGGCCTACATGGATCCGGCAGAGGCTATAATGAGGTCAGAGAAACCAAGAAGACTTGCAGCAGAAGGCAAAATAGAAGATGCAATTGCTTGTGCTCTGGCAGAAGGTTACAGAATGGGTTGGGAGGCATACAGGAAAAAAACGGAAAATCATAAAGGTAAATAGCATGAAAGTTTATATCAGTGGAAAGATCGGCGAGGAGGTCATCAGTGAGGCCACCCGCCAGAAATTCGTCAAGGCAGAGGGGATGCTGAGGGTGAGGTGGTACGAGGTGTTCAACCCCTGCGATGAGAGATGGCAGAACACGCTGAAGCGTGAGTATGAAAACGATCAGTACGTGAAGAGTCCCTGGCTGACAAGCAAGTTCCCCGAATTCTATGACTATGTGCTGCTGCGCGACCTGATGGTGCTGTCGACGAAAGATGCCGTCTATATGTTGGCAGACTGGAAGCGGTCGGAGGGTGCCACAGCAGAGTACCACTTTGCCCTGGCCACAGGGAAGAAGATTCTCTTCCAGGTGGAGGATCACGCCTTCGACTATCTCAAGGGTGAGTTCTTTGTAAAGTCAGACGCCGGCCAGCTCGACGAACATTTAATGAAGGCACCATGGAACGAAGCGCTCAACCAGTACATCCATGATAATATCAACGAAATATGGCTACCACTATAAAAGAACCCCGATACGTCGTGACCGCCGTCAACAATCTGACAGGCGTCCGTGAACCCATCAGCAAGCCCCACTCCAGATGGAAGACCGAGGTGCTGCTTACCAAGGCCATGCGCGACACCAGGCGCCACCGCAAACAGGCTGCCTACAGTCTCTACCGCATGGAACTATACACAGAGCAACAGGAAATACAATTCTAGTTATATGGCAAAGGTAGTCATTAAGAATAACGGATTGGTCTCCATCGAGGAGATGACAATCACAGAGTTCCTGGCATTGGGCGCAGCCATAGCCAAGGGTAGCGATGCAGAGCTGCGCAAGATAGAACCGATCCTGAAAGCAATGGAGAGGGTGATGAGGTTCGTCAGCAACGAAATGGTCCAGGCACATTATTCCATAAACAAATTGATATCAAATCGTAATAAAAGCAATAATTAATATGAAACAGAAAATCATCTATTTCCGCATCACAAAGAAGGCGCCAAAGCGCTACCTCTTGGAGGAACGTCACACATTCATATTCTTTTGGCGATTCTACATCAAAGGCTCCATCAAACTGAAACTGCCGAAGTATTACGCGTCGTTTCAGCACGCGGAGAAGGCCGTCAACCTGGCATGCGCCAAGAAAGGCTACCGCCCGTTCATCCTGGCAATAGGGTGAACGGCATGCGGTTGTTTTCTGCTGCGGCTAGATGAGTTATCTTTGCAACCGCTTACAATTTAAGAATAGAGCATATGGAAAAAGAGTCAGATTTAAGTATAAGGGCACTGAATGAGAGGTGGAAACAGCTCTTCGAGGCGCTGGAAAAGGCCAACGAAGCGTTTAATGAGTTCGTTTCAGGCAATCTTTCCGTCAGCGATACACAACGTATCAAGACATTCGTCCGGAAGTGGGACACACTCAAAGAAGAATGTGAATCATTCTATGACGAGATAGATCGTCGCGTCAATGCTTCCATGGAACCAGTGAATATAGAGCTTCCGTGGAAGAGTGAGCAATTCAAGGCAGCATGGCAATACTGGAAAGAGTACCTTCGGGAGCAGCACCATGTCTTCGTGCGCTCACGGGCAGAGAAGAAGATGCTGGCACGCTTGAAGAAGATAGCAGATGATGATGAGCAGAAGGCCATCGAATATCTCGACTATGCTGAGAGCACGCTTTACCGCATGTTCTTCAAGGTTACAGAGAAGGAATACACCAAGGCGCCCAAGGGGGCAGAAAGGAGCGAGGATGGCGACTACTAAATATCAGGATCTGATCAACCAGTTCATTACCGAGCGACGTGAGCAGACCGACATCGAGGTGGTGATGCTCGACCAGTGGCACGCCCCTGACATGAGGAAAGAGGATTTCTGGGCTATGCTGCAGGCATCTGCACAGGCATTCATGGCCAAGAGAGGTGTCTACCGCCCATTCATCGTGGACGATTTCAACCGCGAGATCATCCTGCAGATGTACCTCTACGTGAAGGGCGACATGGAGTGCAAGTGGAACATCCACAAGGGCATCTACCTCGGAGGAAAGGTAGGCTGCGGCAAGACGCTCCTGCTTCAGGCGCTCTGCGATATCCTCCACCTGGTGAGCGGTTATTACATCGAGATGATTCCAGCCAACCAGCTATATAAGGAAATACAGGAACGAGGCATCATGGCGCTTGCCAGACGGCCGCTCTTCATCGACGAGCTGGGACGCGAGCAACTTGAGATCAACGACTTCGGAAACCGCATACGCCCCATCAACGACTTGATGGCGGCACGCTACGAGACAGGCGCACGCACCTTCTTCACGTCGAACTTCAAGCTGGAGACACTCTCGAAAGGCCGCAGCGAGAACGGAGAGATCGTAGGCTATGGAAAATACATCGGAGAAAGAATACAGGAAGCGACAAACATCGTGAACCTACCAGGGGACTCACGACGTGAAAAATGGGAAACAACATTATGAGCAAAGAGGTGAACATCAGCGACAGGCTGCCACGCCTGAGCGTTACAGCATCGCCGTCAGCTGGCAGGAACGGCGGACGGGTCAGCATGGCCAAGGCATGGCTGGAAGAGAACTACAGTATAAAGGTTAACCTCCTGGATCCTTCGATGGTATTCCTCGAGGCCAAGGAGGCGAACCCGATCAAATACGACTTCCCAGTGTCGGAGTCTGATATCTACCTCCATGCACAAGAGGATGACATACCCATGTCCATGAACATGCTGCGGCAACTGCTGCAGTCCCCAAACCAGATAGACTCGTTCAATCCTATTATAGACTACTTCGAAAGCCTGAAGGGAAAATACAATGGCCCGTCACAGATCGATCTCCTGGCGCGGTCGCTGAAGGTGTCAGGTGGTGACGACGGCGGGCGTGCAGCTAAGCTGCTGCGCAAATGGCTCACGGCCACCGTCGCATGCGCCCTCGGCTACCGACAGAATGACGTTGCCCTTGGCCTCGTATCTGCAGAGGCAGGAATCGGAAAGACAACCTTCTTCGAAGAGCTCGTGCCACCCATACTGAAAGATTACTACCAGTGCGTCCTGAAGGGCGACACATCTTTCCTGCCCACCCGAGGGTTTGCAACACGCCTGCTTCTGAACTTCGATGAGATGGCTGCAGTCACAGCGGCCAATGAAGACCAGTTCAAGCAGCTGCTGTCATCCCGGCAGATCACTACGCGACTGCGTGGACAGATGCGTGCAGAACAGGTGCAGCGCGTCGCTTCTGCCTGCTTCACATCCAACAAGACAGCCGAGATGGGCGGTTTCATACGCACGGCTGACAACGGCATGCTGCGCCGTCTGGCCGTCATAGAGATCGATGCCATCGACGACTACCGCGACGAGCTCGATGTTGACCAGCTCTGGGCAGAGGCCGTTCTCATGCTCAATAATGAGGACTACGCATGGACTCAGGATGACTTCAGACAGTTCACCAAGGAAAACCTCAAATATATCGAGGTGACGAACGCCATGCGCCTGATCAAGCTCTACTACCGCAAACCGAAGGCCAACGAGGAACCGAAGTTCATGATGGCATCAGACGTGGTGTTCCAGCTGAAGCAGGAGAAGAAGATCACTTCGTCACTGCAGCGCATCGATGACACATCAATCGGCATGGCACTGAAGGCTCTGGGCTTCGAACGTTACGGCAAACGTACCGATCGAGGCGTACGATATGGATATGACGTCATTCCGATGTTCAAGAAATAGAAACTCTTTTTTGATTACCATAAGTTCTATTCGTTGCGGACTGCCATCGGGCGGCCCGCTTCTTTTTTTTCTGGCCACTAAAATTATAAATGACGCTCGCGCATTTATTTATATAAGGATCTTCCCACATCACAAATCTCACTTAAAGTGAGAATATATATACAAATAATGCGTAAAATGGTCGTTTAAAATCTAAATAAGATGCTTACAACACTTACAACGGTTACAACAAAATCGTTCAAAACACCTTTGTTTATCGGCATTTTGGATTTTAAAACCTTATTTAGACAAACGTGTTTTTGCTTACAACATGCGCTTACAACAGTTACAACATTTTTTTTAGTTACAACGCATTTTATAAAATAATCGTCTGAAAATCAATTGTTTATGTCGTGTTGTAATGTTGTAAGGGGGTCACAAAGAAATTTTGCACTTTTATCTGAATTATCATTTTATTATCGCATTTTTCGATGTTTTATGTTCGATTCTCAAATGAAAGATATATCTTTGTACCCTGAAATCCTAATGAGATATGAAGAATGTAGTCATATACCTGCCTCTGAAACCATTCATAAGGCAATACCTGATCCACCATTTCGGAAACCCTGTCAAGTTCCCGCCTCAGTCCATCACGAACAAATGCATCGTCTCCGTCCTTCAGAAGCGCAGAAAGGACGGACTGCCTGAGGTGGCTGGCGAAGGGCGAACGCCCGTCGTCATCCCTGATAACAGCGCGAAGTCACCTGCCGTATGGAACTTCGTGTCACAGTTCGGAAAGAAACTTATATGCCAGCATATCGAGTCGGTCTTCTCCATGTGCATCTGGACAGAGATGTCTGATGCCTGCGAGTTCAACGACCAGAAACAGCAGGATGCAGCGTACGACTGGTGCCAGAGGCACGGCGTCGACCTGGATTATGCGGACACTATTCGCATGAGGTATTACAGAGACAAGATTTCGTTTTTGAAACATAATATCGACCTACGGAGCAAGAGAAGGGCTAAAAAGCCCCGATTTTAGAATTCTTTAACCAAAAAACGTTCCTATAAACTATGCGATTTTGTTCGAACAATATTTAACACTGATTTAACAATATAATACATTTATTATGAACAGTATCCATAACGTCGTTTCAGTTTGTCGCATCACGTGTTCGTCACTGGGTGACATGCAGCGCATCAAGGACAGCGTCCTCTCGCTGCCTGACAACGGATGGTCGGATATCGACATCCGCGTTCCAGCCAAGTTGTCTATTAATAATAAGGTGGAGAGTGGCGTCACAGTCTATTCTCACCAGCTCACCTTCAGCACGTGCGAAAATATAGAGGTACGAGGACATTGGGCTTACAAAATTGGTCTCGCAGACGGCCAACAGCTGCTGCTCGGATCATACGATCGACCCTATCCCGTGACTGTTTCTTCACGCATGCTTGCCGACAACCTTTCCGACAGTCAGTTATACGAGGTCACAGTCACCCTCGCGTCACGGGAAGATCTACCACAAATAGCTTGATTTCAAGTATTTTTAGTTGACTCGCTTCATATCTACCTTTGCCGAAAAATAAGGTAGATATGAAGAAGTACGACCTTTTGCTTACTGGCACTGTCGGATGGTCAATAACCACCGATTACGTGAAATACGTCCTTGACAAGAGCAAGGGCCAACCTGTGTCTGTCGCCATCTCTTCGCTCGGCGGCTATGTCGATACCGGACTGCAGATCTATGAGCTATTCAAGATGCACGGAGCTGTCGATGTCGAGTTCCTCGGCATGTCTGCTTCTGCTGCAACTTTCATGGCCATGGGCGCAAAGAACGTCCGTATGGCTAAGAACGCACTGATCCTCATACACAACTCGGCTCAGTGGATCAACGAGTGGGGAACAAAGAACAAGGAACAGATCGACGAGGTTATCACCCGTCTGAAGTTCCAGCGCGACCAGCTCTCAACTATCGACGATGTGCTGGCACAGATCTATGCCAGCCGTAACGGCAAGCCGATTGACGAGGTCAAGGAGAAAATGAAGGTAGCTGCTTGGATAAAGGCTGCCGACGCTCAGGCTTTCGGTATCGTCGACGAGATCATCGACGATGAAAAGCTCGACGGCACTCCTTCGAATAAAATCACGAATTCAATTATAAACGAACTGGGTCTTCCTCCTCTCCCCTCAGCAGAGGGCGAGGAATCTCCAGCCAGCTTGCTGCAAAAGGCGATGCAGCTGCTGAAGGGCCTTGGTAAATCTTTCGCCAACAATCAAGAAGAAATGAAGATTACAGTCTTTGCAACTTTGGCAGGCCTGCTGGCCGTCACAGACGGCTTCGAGGCCGATGAGAAGGGAAACGTATCCCTGACTCAGGACCAGCTGAAGAAGATTGATGATCAGCTCAAGGATTCTGACGATGCCTGCAAGAAAGCTAAGGAAGTGATCGATTCTCAGAAAGAGGAGATCAAGAACCTGAAGGCAGAGAAAGAGACCATGGCTGAGGAGATCAAGAACCTCAAGGCTGGCGCAGGTGAATTAGGTAATGGTGGCAAGCAAGCTGAGGGCGAAGCCCTGAACGGTGCCGCTGAGTTGTGGAATTCTATTAAAGGGGCTTAGTTATGGCAGACAACAATTTCTTAAACGCAGGACAGCCTGTGGTTGATCCCAAGACTACCTTCACTCCTGACGCTCTGAAGGAAAGTTTCCAGAAGTATCGCACAGAGCTGATCGTGATGCCGATGTTCGCCATGCAGATGGCGATGCAGCACATGGGCTTTGCCGACGGCATCCGCTACAAGGAGCACATCCATGAGATGAGCGGTAAGTTCCAGATGGGTAACTTCGATAAATACAAGAAAGGCGACGGCGCTATCAACATCGATCAGCGCACGCTCGAGACCTTCCTTGGCAACTGTATCGAGCCTATCGACCCCATCAGCATCTACAAGACGCTCTGGGGAAGTGACGTAACAAAGGGCGAAGGCCTGAAGAACGTACCCTGGGTAAAGCGTGTCTGCGCTTACATCATGAAGCAGCTGGGCGAGAACATGTTCAATGTCATGTGGACAGCCAAGCGTGATGAGACAAACACCAAGGAGACAAAGAAGTGGTTCAACGGCTTCTGCGAGCTGGAGAATATCGAGATCCAGGCTGGTAAGATGTCAAAGGAGGTCGGCAACCTCTATATACTTCCTGAGGCTGTGACACCAGAGAACGCAGAAGACCTGCTGAAGGACTTCTACTGGGGAAACGTCGCCGCAGGCTGGAAAGGTGTTGACAAGAAGCTCCGTGCCCAAAACCTGAAGCTCTTCATGAGCGACTGGATGAAGCACTGCTACGAAGAGGCATACCAGATGAACCATGGTGCGCTGCCTTATAACCGCCAGTACGAGCATGCCCACCTTGAAGGTGCACCTCGCGTGGAGCTGGTGGCTCTGCCTAACGTGCCAAACAACTATCTGTCGCTGACATCCAAGAACAACATCATGACGCTCTGGAACCAGCGCACACAGGATGAGACCTTCCTTTGCGAGAAGTCTCTTACCTCTCACTATGATATTGACTTCATTGCCAACATGTTCTATGGTGAGCAATATCGCTCCATCAATAAGGAGATGCTCTGCGTGGCACGTCTCGATGGCGTTGACTACCTCGATGAGGATCAGGCTTTCGATATCAGTACGAATCCTGCTAACACTGGCGGCGGTTCTCAGGAGCCTGGCACTGGTGAAGGCACTGGTGAAGGCGAGGGTGAAGGTAACGGTTAACAGTAATTATTAAAGTTAGAAATTATGGGAAAGAAATGCACAACAGACGTTGATCTGTACGAGAACGTGGATTATTGCCAGGGTTCGGCTTCGCTGCCCGGCATTCGTCCGCATATGTATATGATTAAGCGCTCCAATATCGTAACATTCCCTAAGGTTCTGGGAAAGAGCGCCACTTCTATCGAAGACGTGGCTGTGATCAAGGACAACTTCGTCCTGGCAGCAGACGCGAAGTTCGTCAAGGTAGAGCTTGTCGATGGCCAAAGCGAACCGACATGCGAAAACCAGGGAAATGAAGGCGCCAAGTCGTACAACAATAGCGTACAGTTCGTCGTACCTGGTACAGAGAAGAAGGCTACAGGCCTGATCGCTTTGCTCAACAACGACGACGTTATATTCCTGTACCCGCAGCGTAACGGTGCCATCCGCGTGATCGGCAACGATATGTTCCGCGTACAACTCTCACTCGCACAGAGCGCAGGCAAGGAGGTTACTGATTCCAGCCAGACAACCATCACGGCCTCGGTTTCTGATGTCAATCCGGCTCCATTCTATGAGGGAACCTTCCTGACCGAGGATGGTACCATCGACGGAAAGACCGATACAATAACTGAGTAAAGGAATTTTTCATATCAATATTGGGTTTTTTGGGGGATGGCTGGATCAAACCTGCCGTCCCCTTTTTATTTTTAGAAATCATGGCAAAGATCGATCCGAAATTTACAGAGAAACTCGTCGCATGGCTCAGGAAAGACCATACTGACGAAGCCGTCATACGAGACGGCGCCATGCTGCTGCTGCAGCTCAACCGAAATCAGGGACTCTACCAGCGCATACTGCGGAACCCGCAGCGCAACGTCTCGAAGCTCGAGTATGAGATAAAGAAACATGTAAACTACCGTCTGAAGGGATACACCATCAACGACATCATCAAACTCGACAACGAGATCATACCTCAGGTGCAGAATGCCGTGCAGGAATGTGAGATTGTGCGTGACAACATGAAGAAAGAAGGCATTGAGGATGCAGGGCAGGCCATGCTCTATCCCATCCCTGCAGAAGCTGGTACCAAAGTGGTGACGGGCAAACGCCCTGACCACGACAGACTTCCTGATAACATCCAGAAGATCTGGAATGACAATGCAGAGCGGTGGAAGAAGATCAAGGAGACCTATAACCTGCTTCTGACACTCAATGCGCCTTGCGACCGCATCGAGCACCTGCAGCTCCTTAAGGAATCATGGTACAAATACAAGAAGGAAATGTGCCACTACGACGACTTCCGTGGAACCTCGGATGAAATGGTCACGGTGGTTAAGGGTAGCCAGCTGACTGAAGACGAGCAAAGGGATATTGATGTCGCACAGTCGTATATCAGCAGGAACCTGCCTGTACTCCAGGAACTGGTACTGGAGAGCCGTGAGCCTGACTTCCCTGAAGATAAAATTGCAAAACTGGAAGGCCTTCGATCCAAGATCCAGTCACGCGTCACTAGTCTCCTGATGCTGAATGTGATGCTTTCTGATCAGCGAAAGGCTGATTTGAAGAAGTGCGATATCTCTATAGAAATCCCGACCGAAGATGCCGAAGGGGATAAATCTGAATAGTATACTGCAGCCTTTGTCCAGATGCAAGCTACAGAGCTACCTGGGCAAAGGGCTCCACACGCTCGGACTGCTGGGATGGATCCTCGAACAGACCGGGCGTGCGGACGTCTATGTGTCGACATTCTCCACATCAGACGCCTTCCTGCGAGGATTCTACAACCTCAGGCAGAAAGGACTGGTCGGACATTCAGTGCTTCTGGCCGACCTGAAGGCTTCCCGTAAGACGGTGAAGCTATACAGAGAGATGCAGAGCTGCTTCGACAGCGTATACCTCTCCATGAACCACTCAAAGGTGGTGCTCGTGCAAAATGACTCACACTTGGTGTCAGTCATTTCCTCTCAGAACCAAACATACGGTGACCGTGCGGAATGCACAATCATCACCACGTCTCAGGAAGTGTTCCTGCAACAGTACACCGGGTTCAAGGACCTGGTTGATCAGAACTCGATTCAACTCAATGGATTATTCAACGGACTTGCTGCAGCAGATAAAGAGCCTGGCTGCAAAACTGACCCCTATTACGGAGATTTCCGTCCTTTTGGGGCTGAATGAGATAGAACTGCGTGATGGTGTCAACTCGATAGGACATCCAGTGCGGCAGGCCTTCTACGAGGGAATGGCTGAGACTGCCTTAAAGATCAGGGAGCGTGACCTCCAGCTGGCCGAGGCTGGTAGCCCGTCGGCTGACGAGGCACTGAAGAACTACCTGCGTAATATGATTAACGACCTATGAGCGTACCAGCAGACATTGACCAGTACCAGGGGCTTCTGGCTCTCGATGAGAACCAGATGGTCGAAGAGAATATCCCTGCCCATATCATCGAGCGCGTCGTCAGGCTTCGCGCGCTATACACGTATTGGTGCCGTTTTTCCTCGAAGGCTCCACGTGAGATCGTGGAGTGGGACATGCTCATGTACCATGTCCAGGAATCCCAGGCCTATGATGACGTCCACTGCCTGAAGGTCATCATCGGCAACCTTCAGGAATCGTCGAAGAAGTTCTGGCGGTGGCGGATCAACCAGATGCTGGAGGAAGACCGCAAGAAAGCCGCACGTGCTGGAGACTGGCGCTCAGTGGCCGCCATCGAGAAGAATTTCATCAAGAACAACCTCACTGACAAGGAGGATACGCCGGAGATGGCCTTCGATAAGATCGTGCCGCTCAGGATCGTGCCGACCGATGATCCATCCGTCATCGGTATCAAGAAAGTGCCCGACCTGCGCGGTAAAGTTCGTAAGATGCTGAAGAGGTACGATGTTGATATCAAGTCGATATCAGCACTGACCGACATTGATTTTGACAGTTACGAGGAGGTAGACGATGACAGAGGAGAAGGTTAACAAAGTATATTTCAATGACGCCCAGATGTATCCGCTGATGATACATCCAAGAAACCTGATTGCCGTCATGGGACGTGGTACCGGAAAGGGCATGATCGACGCGGCGCGTCAGATCCAGGTGTTCCAGCAGATGGAGGGCTCGACATCGGGATTCGTCTCTCCATCATACAAGAAATGCCTTGTTTCCACACTGCCCTCTCTCCTAGTGCACTGGGAGCGATGGGGCTATAAGCGAGACATCCACTATACGGTGGGGAAAAGACCTTGGAAAGGGCTTCACTGGAAGGATCCCATCTTCCGTCCCGAGAACTGGGAAAACTGCATCGGATTCTATAACGGCTCCGTGTGCCAGATCATCACGCAGGACCGTGAGGGTGCCTCGAACGGTATGTCACTCGACCATATCCTAATAGACGAAGCGAAGTTCGTGGACTATGAGAAACTGAAGAACGAAACTTTACAGACAAACCGTGGCAATGAGGTCTTCTTCGAGAAATGCCCGCTGCATCATGGCATAACGATCACATGCGACATGCCTGTCACCAAGAAAGGATCATGGTTCCTGCAGTATGAGAAGCTCATGGACAAAGAACTGATTGAAGTCCTTGAAGGGCTGGTCAACTACCAATGGAAGATCCGCCAGCGCATGGAGGCGAACCCTCAGAGGAGGAAATACTATTCGCAGGAGCTGGCGAAGGTCGAAGCACAGCTCAATGCGCTGCGCAAGCAGGCTTACCTCTATATCGAGCGCCCATCAGTATATAACCTGGCGATACTGGGCGAAGACTTCATCAAGCGAATGAAACGTGAGCTTCCTCCGCTGACTTTCGCCACATCCATCATGTGCAAGCGTATCACCATCGCCTATGACGGCTTCTATGGCTCGATGCGCGAGGACGTGAACCTCTATACGGCTCCTAACAAGTCGAAGCTGAATCTTCAGGATCTCGGCGACGGAAAGGTGTTCGAGAATGACTGCAGGCTGGATTCTGACCTGGACCCGAACCTACCGCTGATGATCGCCCTTGACGTGAACAACAACATCAACTGGCTTGTGTGCGGACAGGTGCACGCCGACGGGAAGCTGCGTGTCCTGAAATCCTTCTACGTGAAGTATGAGCGCCGGCTGGCCGAACTCATGGATGACTTCTGCAGATACTACCAGTACCACAAGACAAAGCAGGTTGCCTTCTTCTTCGACCACACGTTCAAGGGCAACGGTTTCGCCCTAAACCAGAATGACGACTTCTATGTGTTCATCTCCAATGCCCTGAGCAGCAATGGATGGTTCGTGGACGAGATATACATCGGACGCGCGATGAACCATATCGACAAACAGCAGCTCATCAACCGTATGTTCGTGGGGCGTGCGGATCATCAGGTTCTCATCAACCGGGATAACAACGAGGCACTGCTGCTGTCAATCGAGACCGCCGGGGTTTACATGGGAAAGAAAGATAAACGGTCAGAGAAGCTGGCGGAGAGCGAGGAGGACAAGCTCGAATACCGTACTGACGGCTCTGACGCCTTCGATACCCTATGCATAGGCGTGGAGAAGTACCTGCAGCCGTTCTACCAGGAAGGCGGTAGTGGGTTCGTGTCGTACTTCGGGAGGTAGAAGTCTCCCATCCTACAGTTGTCACCATCTTCATATCGTAAAGCGTCGGACTCTCACGGGTTCGGCGTTTTTTTTGTTTCCATCTTATTCATTCTGGGTGTAATGGGGTCTGACATGGCGATCGCAAATTCATTTCGGAAAGGTGAGGTCTGCTCCCCCATGGGCGAGGACACTGCCCTTTGCTCCTGCCTCTTGCCGGATGCGCCATCCGTCATCCTCATAGCAGCTGTCGTCTCCGTTTTACCTTTTCACATCCGGCTCTGAGGGCGTCTGCCGTAGCCAGTCCTGGGCTACTGATGTCTGCGCGTTGCCATATCATCTTTTTTTGAGACTTTCCGGGTAAACCCTCTTTCTATTTTTCCTTTGCAAAGGTACGACAGGCGGGAGCCTGCAAGGTCGAAGCGCGTTTGCTCGGGAATTTTTCGAGAAATTTGGGGAAGGCTTTCCTATATCCAAATTTCCAGGCATAAGTCGAAAATTTTCCGGCAAAACCTTGCATTGAAACTCCCTTCTCCCTGTTCGTCTTATAGCAACGTAAAAATTACAAAAGCGGGAAACCGCTTCAAGTTTAACTCAAAAAAAGATCAAAGATATGACAACTACATCACAGACATCAGTTATCAGCTCAGGACTCAGGTTCAACGGCAGACGCGCACAGAGCCTCTATCAGGTGGTAATCAACGGAGAAGACGGCACCTATGAGGAATTCGAAATAGAGGCAAGCTCAATTTCAGAGGCAGAAGCAAAGGCCAGCGACCTCGCCCTCGAGTATATGGTCGACCTCACCTACGTAGAAATCTATAAGATCGCCTAACATGTCAAACCCTATAACACTCAGAATTATGGAAAAGAAGAATTTCATCAACGCAGAACTCGTAAGATCCAACGCATCTCGCTCTAAGGTTTGGATGGTGACAACAGAAGGCTGGGAGCCTAGATATTGTAAGAACGCCAAGAACGCACTCCGCTACATCTTCATGCTGAAACGGTCGACAGGCGCATACGTCTCTAACCAGACAATCGAGAAACTCAGGCTCGAGATTGCCCTCAACCGTAAGAAGGAAGAAAGTCCTCTCGATACAGTCCGCCAGCAGATCGCTGACGCTAAGAATATAAATCCTTCTATGTAAAAACACCCCGCCGGTGGGGGCTGCCATCGACCGCAAATGGCGGTGCTCCACCGGCTTCTTACGAACCCAATTTATTCACACTAAAATACGATTGATTATGAAAGCAGAAGTTTCAAAGGTTAACATCGGCGCAGAGCGCGTAGTAACCAAGTTCACAGAACAGATGATCCAGTGCATCAAGGACATCAAGGCCGGATGGCGTAAGTCGTGGATCAATACGTCTGCCAACGGATTGCCCATGAATCTTAGTGGTCGCAATTACAACCGCATGAACGAGTTCTTCCTGTATCTGTTCTGCGAGGCAAAACAGTTCAAGTATCCGGTATTCGTCACGCTCAAAGGCGCAAACGCGATGGGTGGACACGTCAACAAAGGTGCTGAGTCGGCACCTGTGCTGTTCTGGAAGATTGACGTCAAGGACAAGAAGACGGGCAGGCGCATCGATATCGATGAGTTTCGCAAGCTCTCCAGGGCTGAGCAGGAGAACTACGACACCTTCCCCATCCTGAAGTACTACAATGTCTTCAACATTGAAGACACCAACCTGGATGAGGTTCAGCCGGACAAGGTCAGGAAGTTCCTCGACCAGAACTTCAAGGAGCCTGAGCTCAGAGGCACCGACGGCATGTACGGCAATGATGCCATCGACCAGATGATCGAAGGCCAGAAGTGGGTATGCCCCATCACCTGCAAAGAGCAGGATCGTGCATACTACAGCCCTGCAAGTGACTCCATCACACTGCCGACTAAGCAGCAGTTCAACCTCGGCGGCACCGAGGATGATGTCTACACCGCAGGACAGGAGTTCTACTCCACGATGCTTCATGAAATGACGCACTCTACGGGCACAGAAAGCAGGCTTAACCGCCCGAAAGGCGCAGTCTTCGGCGACGACAAGTACGCACGCGAAGAGCTCGTGGCAGAGCTGACCGCTGCACTTATCGGTCATAAGCTCGGCTTCAACACCAAGGTGCAGGAAAACAATGCCGCCTACCTAGACGGCTGGCTGAAGAACCTCGGAGAGGATCCGAAGTTCCTCGTATCCGTCCTTGCAGACGTCAACAAGGCTGCCCAGATGATTGAGCAGCACATGTCAGATCAGGAGGCAGTCTAAGGCTGCCTCTTTTTTGTCTCACATTCAAACTGATACAGTTATGATAAAGTACGCTTTATACGACTACGTCCCTAAGCGCAGGCTGGAAAGAGCTTCGTTCCACGACCAGCTGCTGCACTACAAGATCCTTGACTTCAAGGACGGTCGCAACTATGCGAAGAGCTGGGCTGCCAGGTCAATGGCAGAGGCTCTCAGGTGCCTGGACCTCTCAGACGTGTACCTCGTAGGCATACCTGCAGCAAGCAGGTACAGCCACACAAGGCGCTACAAGCGCTTTATCTCTCTGCTCTGTCACCTGACAGGTGCCAGGAACGGATATGAGATGATATCCGTCTGCGGTACCAGAGGCAGAGTGCATATCGACGGTAGGAGCGACGGGCTCCTACAGAACGTCCGCTTTGCAGATTGTATCAGCGGCAAGCGCGTGATCGTGATAGACGACATCTGCACCACCGGCACTACGGCAGACTATTTCATAGACAGCCTGAAAAGTGCGGGAGCAGACGTCTGCATGGCTCTGTTCTTGGCCAAGACAAAGCCATACAGGACGTCATGAGCCCTCCCCGGAGGGAGGAGAGCGGTAGGGGCACGCCACACAGCCGACACCACACGACGGGAGCATACTATCCAGGGGCAGACACCTGGCAGTTGAAGAAGCAGGGCAGGCCTGCATCCTCAGTGCCATAAGAAGAGAGCGCTGGGCGCACACTTCTTTGTCTGCCTCTTCCTGTACGCTCCTGTCTCAGTGGGTCTGCAGAGTGGTGGATTGGTCATCGTGGTCCAGTAAATGGTGATGTAAATGGTGATGTAAATGGTGATGTAAATGGTGATGTAAATGGTGATGTGCCCCTGTGGTGTCTGTCCCCTCCCCAAGCCCCGGCACAATGTCAACCATGATGGACTGAAGCCCATTATAATTGCCATAGAGCCGCCATGACCGCAAATAGCGTGCCAAACTCGCTATTTGTTGCCGTCCTTTTTTTGGTTTTTTCGTGCTATTCGAAAACGAGGGGCGCAAAGTCACCAACGTAAATTTGCGTAAAAAGGTCTTACATATTCCGCTTTGTTGATGACGGAAAGTCATCATCGGGCGTAGGGCGGTGGGGGCTGCATTTGCAGTCGGGCGACGCTGCGCTGGCACCCCAAACGTTTAACTGCTTCACCGTCAAACGTTTGGGGCCCCGATACAGTGGAAAAACACTGTATTTCCACCTTTTTCAGGGCATTCTTTCCTTCATTTGCGCGGAAAGTGCGCCCTGACAGGAAAGTTCTTGCAAGAACTTTCACAATCAGCAGCTGCATGATCTTGACTTTCCGACTGTCGCGGATGGCAGCTGCTGCATTTTTGAAAAATAATGATTTCACTAAAATGTTAAAAATTGCATTTACATATAAAAAAGTTTATGTAAAACTTGCACATATCAAAAATTATATGTATCTTTGCATCGTGATTAGTTAACAAGGGTGTTTAATTTTAAAAGTAACGTTATGGACGAAGAATTAGAAGAAAGGATCCAGAGGAAAAAGAAGATGATCGCTGAATTCCTCAAACTCTCGGAAAAGTTGAAGATGAAGCCAAAGGCTAGGGAGAAAAGACTGGACGCGATGCTCGAAGACCTCAAGAAACTGATGGATCAGAGAAAATGAAACCCGCCCCCCTCCTTCGGGAGGGGAGCCTTAAAGAATAAGGATATGGAAGAGATCAGAAAAGTTATGGAAGAATTCAAGTCGCTTGCAGGGCTAAGTGACACTGCCAGCGAAAGCAGGAAGGAAGAGCTGGCTGGATGGCTCGTTGCTCATAAGCAAGGCCATGAGGAAGAGATCGATGCGTTCTTAGAGCAGTGGCTTTTTGAGATGGAGGCTGACAATGAGGACATCAAGCAGCAAGCTCTCAGAGGGCAGCTTGACGAAAAGGCATACAAGCTCATCCCATGGTCGTACATCGCCAGGGAATACTTCGGAAAGAGCGTTTCATGGCTCACACAGCGCATCAACGGCTATTCTGTGCGTGGTAAGGTGTACACGCTCAACGAGGAGCAGAAGGCTACGCTCAACCGCGCACTGTCTGAGATAGGTAAATTTATCGGCTCCTATCGCGTTGCTTAGGCTTCCGATTGTTAACTAGTCACAACCGCCCTGGTGCATGAGCCTGCATCAGGGCTTTTTTCATTCAAATGTTTGGTGAATTGGAAAGAATTGGATATCTTTGCAGCCATGTATTAATTAAACTTTGGTAATTTATGAAAAGAGTGTTGTTACTGATGGCCTTTATGATGGCCGTTTGTTGCGCTCAGGCGCAGAGTGTTAATCAACCTGGTGAGAAGTACCCTGCATATTGTTCCGTGAAGGGGTATAACTTCTGGGGGGTTGGTAAGGTGAAGGTGCAGTTGGATCTTGGTAACAAGACCAGCAACTTCGAATCCCTGTTGGATGAGAATGGAAAACAGATCAAGTTCAACTCCATGATGGAAGTCATCAACTATATGGCGAAGCGTGGTTGGGAACTGGATCAGGTGTGCTTCTTCACCGAGGGCATGTCGAAGACGAATGTTGCCAACTACATCATGAAGAAGTATATCACTGACGACCAACAGATCAGAGAGGGTCTGAACACGCAGGCTGAAAAAGACTGATTTGGAAATCAAATAATTGATGACTAAGGAAGATTTCGTCAATGAGATATTCATGAACGGTATAAATATCTCATTGTTTGCATTACCTTTCAAAGATCTCCTAATAAATATAGGAGTTAACGAAGAAAAGCGCCAAGTTGCAATTAGACATCTAAAAGATTTGTGCAGTGACACAAACTTTCTTCTTAACGGTCTCAGGACTGAAGAGGACTTTAAAAGGTACTCAAGAGACTATGATGAGTCAAAAAGAAGATGGCTTAAGTTCCTAAAAGAAAATGGTATTGACAACGAGGAGAAATTTGAGGAATATAAAGAGGTGGTTAAGAAGTTTATATCTCTATTCGAAAATTCACAAGAGGGGTAGAGGGCTATAGGCCTTTTTCCATCCGTCCGGCGAACAGCAGATGCCAGGAAAGGAGCAGGCCCATCTTTCATGCTCATTTTCTGGCTTTATATAATAGCGGCAGTTGTGGCATGGCTCATTATATCTTAGTTCTGGTTTCCTTGAAATTACGATCATGCCTGCAAAAATAGGGGATTTTTGGTAAATTTGCAAGTTTTCCGCAAAATTTTTCCCGAATTTCTTTGGAGGTTCGGGATTTTTTCGTACCTTTGCCATCGCTAAACGTAATAGAACGGTATCGTTCCAGGGGCGGTGAAAGACGCCCGAGTCATAACTCAGGGCATTTTTTATGCTCATACTTCCGAGGTCTGCCAGAGACCTCACTACACCAATAGCGGTGGCCACCCAGTAGATATTGCGTCCTTGGACGAAGTCTATTACGTTTAGCGACAGGGAGGGCTGCCGCTTTCTCTGTCTCATAGGGGAAGGCGCTCCTCGCCGCGAGGCAGGAGTCGATCATTGAGGAGTCCGAAAGGATCCACGTCCGAAAGCTTGCACGCCTTCCTCCCCGGGGGAGAGTGTTCCAGCCGTGAGGCGGAACTAGGATAAAGACGTTGAAGTGTCTGAAGGCGTAGGAGCTCTCCCCTTTTCCAAGGAAACAAAACGCGCAGGGCGGATCCCTGTACAGCTAAACGTAATAGCATTATGCAACAGTTAACATTACAGTTCGAGGGCTATGCCGACGAGATGCGGCAGCCCCAGACGCAGGGCACGGCGACACAGTGCCAGACGGGTGATTTTTACAAGGCCATCCAGCACTTTTTCCAAGGCCTTGCAAAAAGTGTTACGAAGCCTTCCAGCAAGATTTTGGAAAGGGCCGCTCTCTTTTGTCAGGCAGCAGCTGTTGTCACGGTAGGTTTCGGTTTGTGTTTCATAGCGGCAATCATAGGAGGGTAGGTTATGAATAAGGTCATCAACCTGTCACCTGAGGCACTGGAGATAATAAACGAGATCTGCGGTGACGAGGAACTGGAGTGCACAATCGCTCTCCTGGATAATGTTGAAGAGCAGATGCAGAGCCTTGCTTTCTCGGAAGCAGCAAGCCTAGAGACCTGCACGCTCTACTCTATGTCTTACCAGCTGAAGACGCTGAAGAGGAAACTTTCGAAACTTAGAGGACTATTGTACGATGGAAGAGAATAAGGAAAAACAGATACGTGAGGAAGTGCTCGACGCTTACTTCATGACACGGCAAAACCTGCCAGTGGAGGGTGCCGTACAGATGAACCGATCCACAGAGGAAATCATGGACGATTTAGTCGATATGTTATATTTGACGAAAGCCCAAGTCACGGAATACATGATCAATCATGAATTCCATCCCACTACCGATCAGGACGGGTCGGTAAAGTGGGCTATATGGAGGATACCCATTTAATATCCATACGCATATTTTTTCTCCAGAGGCTGTCTGTTGCGATAACAGGCAGCCTCTTTTGTTGTTTTATGGCTGCGACTGCACGCGTACCTTTGCATCATGATTCAGTTCAAGTCTACCATACAGTCAAAGGAATTCTCCGCCATGGTGCCTGACGTTGTGGCTTCCATCAGCTATGCCAGGGCCAAGGTCAGCGTCACCGTCAGCAAGTCGGGCGACTCACAGACGATCTACGAAGAATACCTGTACCCGGATGCTAACGATGAGATAAGGCTGACGGACATCGACCGCCTCATTGAGCGCTTCGCTGCCCAATGGCTGGTGTTCACCCTATCGGTCAACGTCACAGAGGAAAACGTCGGTACGGACGCTGACGGTGGCGAGGTCGTCTCTGGTACCACGTCCAGCACAGTGTCTACGACCGTCATCAGCTGCAGGGCGAATGTGCTTAACGTCACAGCCTCACAGTTCTGCGATCGGCACTTCCTGACGCTCCTTGACGGACCGCGCCAGACTGTAGAGGGATTCCTCGAATACCTCTACTATGTCGGTTCGGAATCTCCTTCATGTACGGCCTACTATGACGATGGTACCAGCCGTGGCTTCGGCGTCGACGTGCTCCGTGATAACGACTACCGTATGCTCGACGCCTCGCCCGTGAATTTCCTGTCGTCTGGAAAGCGGCTGATGCGTTACGTCATTTCTGCTGGCAACCGCAGGCAGGAATACCAGGTGGTGCACAATTATGATCCCGACATCGCGCCTGCCCTGCTCTTCTTCAATAGCTTCGGCGTGCAGGAACTGGCTTACTGCATGGGCGAGCACCAGCAGGTGGCCTCCTTCAACCGCAAACAGACACGCATAGGGCGTGAGAAAGTGTCGTATCAGGTCGACGAGACGAAGCGCTTCAAGGCCGATACTGGCATACTGTCATTCCCCATGGCGAACTGGTGGAACGACGTGCTGCGCTCCAAGGACATCCGAGTGCTGCCCATCCAGAACGGGGGCGTGCTCGTAAGTGAAGGGCTGCCCGTAGTGATAGTCAGCGAGAAGTCTGAGCTCTCGAACACGCCAGAGGAGTTGCCACGCATCACCTTCGAGTACGAGTATGCGGACCGAAACCACAACATCCTCGACCTTCGCCGCGAGGGCAGGATCTTCGACAACACGTTTGACAATACCTTCAACTAGATTTTGGGACCGAAGTGAGGATATGGAGCAGAGAAGAAAACCGATTCAGATGAAACAGGGGCAGCAGATGCTCGATGTAGCCAGGGAAACCCGCCAGAAAGTGAATGTGCTGGCGTGGGACTCCAAGGGTAACGTCATCGAGTATCGTGGATGGCTGGTCAGCAGCTCCAGCTGGCGCGGTGGGTGGCACCGCCTCCTGAACCCTGTCAGCCAAGAGGTACGAACGGTACCTGACATCTTCATTTTTAATATTAACGGACATCAGATATATCTATGAGAAAGAAGAAGGGAGAAATGGGATTGGGCAGGATAGGCACCAAAGGTGAATACGAAGTATACACCGTCATGCCGTCAGCCATACTGGATACCATTCAGGATCCGGAGATAAGCACCCACTACAAGAAAGATACGGGGTCGGTGCTGAGCGATACGGACGATATCGTCACCAACACCTACACTATTGGCGGGAGAAGTTACGAGGTCGTCATGTACGGCGATGATAACTTGGCTCCATACATGAACATGAGGCTGATAGAGAACAATATGGTCATGAGCCAGTGTCAGAACTTCAACATCCTCACATGCTACAGCCAGGGCATAAGGTTCCTGGACCGTGAGACGAAACAGCTGACGGAGGATCCCGACATCCGTTCGTTCTGCCTAAGGAACGCCATCCATAACGCATGGCTGCGCATGGCCACCGACATGAAGTACAACTACTTCTCGGTGATGGTCATCCACCTGTCTCGTGACCATAGCCGAATCCAGGCCGTACGCATGCGACAGGCTTGCGACTGCCGTTTCACCAAGCGCAACCAGAACGGCTGCATAGAGCATGTGGTTGTCGGAAACTGGCGCGAGGGAAAGATGGACACCCTCGAGGCCATCCCCCTGCTCGACGAGATCAATCCTCTCGGCGACCTGCTCTACCGCATGGGTAAGGAGCCTAGCATGTATACGGCGGAGATGATGCAGATGCCGAAGGACGGCAAGGACTGTAAGTTCGCAATCCTCTGCCTCTTCCCCACACCTGGATACCAGTACTACCCCATACCGCCATACATGAGCATCTACCGCGACTACTGGTATGACATCTACAGGCTGATAGGACTTGGCAAGCGGTGGATGATCAAGAACACGTCGGCTCCTCGCATACAGGTGGAGATACACCGCACCTACTGGGACAACATCTGCCGCGAGGAGAATATCACGGACAAGGTGAAGCGGGCTAAACGCATCAAGGAGGAAAGGCAGAACATCACGGACTTCTGCACGAAGCCTGAGAATGCAGGAAAGGCATGGATTACATCGTATGACACCACGCCAGAGGGTAAGGAGAAACGCATGGTGAGGATATACAACCTCAATGAAGGCAACAAGAAAGAGGGTGGCGACTGGAGCGACGACATGCAGGAGGCATCCAACAGCCTGTGCTTCGCCATGGGCGTTCATCCCAATATGGTGGGTGCCGTGCCCGGGAAGAGCCAGATGAACAACTCTGGCAGCGACAAACGCGAGCTCTTCACGCTCAAGCAGGCTATAGAGAAGGCTTTCCATGACATCATGGAGGTACCCTTCCATGTCATCATGCACTACAACGGCTGGGACAAGAAATACTCCATTGACGTTCCAATGATCCAGCTGACCACACTCGACGAGAACAAGGACGCTAAAGAGACAACAGTAAATACACCTGACGATGGAAACAATAGCAATAAGAATAACTAAGGAGATATTCGACCAGGCAGTGCCTGCTGCCAGGGAACCTAAGGGCATCATCTTCGGAAAGCTGCAGAAGAAGATTGACAACCGTATCGAGGATATCGCAGAGGACAGGCTTGGCGATATAGGCATCATAGAAGTGAATGGGGATCCTGAGGGCAGACTGGCCATGATGCTCATGGAACTGGCATGCGTCGACGTGTTCCTCCATAATATGAGGAACATGGACCTCGTGCTCACACCGACAGGGTTCGGTGTGGTGTCGACAAACGACACTGCCCCTGCATCGAAGATCCGTGTCGACGCCATCGACGGTGAACTGCGCGTGAAATGGCTCATGCTCACAGATGACATCACGGAACTGTGCTTCAAACTGGAAGGATGGTACGGTCAGGGTCTCGTCATCATCGACACTCTGTTCTGTGACTTCAGGTTCCTTAAGGCATACGCAGGCATGCAGGCTCCGCTCGCCAAGGACTGGGAGGCGGCTTCGGGCGCTATCCTCGCCTGCGACCGGTTCCTACGCGAGAAGATATCCGACGAGCTTATGGATGAGCTGATCAAGGGCATGGCCACATCGAGCCTGACCATCGAGGAACGCGGGGTCGTACACCAGATACGCCGCACGATCGGGGCTGCCATACAGGGCAACGAGCAGCTGAAGGATGAGTATTTCCGTCGGCTGATGAACACACTCGAGCAGAACCTCGACGACTTCCCTACATACATGAACAGCGAGGCCTTCGAGGCCAACCACTTCAAACACTACGAGAACCATGCAGAAGACAGCGCCTTCCATTTCTGCGGATAAGAAGGTGCTGCACCTCCACTGTCCGAAAGCCTGGGGCGAGATGTCACAGGAGCAGCTGCGCTACACCCTCACCCTCATAGGATGCAACCTCTATAACGACGTGGAGATCCGCACATACATGCTATTCAGGTTCTGCGGCATCAAGGTGCTGAAGAAACACCACGGCTCCGTTTCATGCAGGGTACGCCTCGGAAACGGCAGGTGGCACTTCTTCGACCTGCAGGCCTGGCAGGTACAGGACATGATCGGGCAGCTCAGCTTCATCAACGCGCCTGAGGAGATGGATGTCCAGCTGGAGGACATCGACGGACTCAAGCCCGTGAACAAGCTGCTGCACGGCATGTCTTTTATTGACTACCTCAATCTCGAGGCTTGCTATCAGGGCTACCTCAGGACAAGGGACAACGGGCGCATAGAGGCGATGGCAAGGATACTATACCGTGATGAGAAGGGGGAGATGGCCGACAGACTGTCTCTTGACACGGCTGAACTGACAGGCACCCTTTTCTGGTTCTTCCACGTGAAGAAGGTGTTCGCCAGGACTTTCCCGAACTTCTTCAAGCCTGTCGGCAAGGTGGGCGGGGAGTACAACATGCTCGATGCCATCAACGCCCAGATACGTGCGCTGACGGACGGTGACGTGACGAAGGAGGAATTTATCAAAGGTTACGACTGCTGGCGATGCCTGACGGAACTGGACGCCAAGGCTCGTGAGGCAGAGGAATTCAAACGGAAATATGGAAATAAGTAAGGAGACATTCGATGACCTGCAGTACTTCGTCGATATGGCAGGGAAAAACAAGCTGGTGAAGGCCAACGGCTTCTACTGCGGCTATTGCTCTGGCCCTGACGGGATGGACCAGGTGATGGCTGAGTACAGGGACTATGCCAACTTCTTCCTCGTGGATGACACCACCTCGAGCAACACCTTCAGCTCCAGACCTGGTTGGTTCGACCGCAAGGTGTATGCCGTGTACATCATCGTGGGCTACGAGCACGGCAACGAGGTGCAATACAAGGAGGCCCTGGCACTCGCACGCAGGATCTTCAAGCAGCTGCTGTCGCGTGTGATCAGGGACAAGGCATCGCTGAAATATGGCAAGGCCATGATGTACCTGAACCTCGACACGGTCTACTCGCAGGAGTATGGCCGCTATTCGTTCAACGGGGCTACTGGACTCTTCTTCCAGCTGCAGAACAACGAGCCGCTTAACCTTGTGTTTGACCCTGACGAATGGGAGGAATAGCGTATGGGGCTGATGAAGAACATCGCCATCGAGGAGTATGAGAACCGCAGGCGTGGCCATAAGAAATACGCACCCTCTGAAAGAACCCGTGAGAAATATCTTCAAGAGTGGACGGACAATATGGTCACCTACTGGCAGGAACGTATCAACAAACTGCGAGTCGTGGATACGGGAAAGCTCTACAGCTCCATCGAGGCCAGGCTGCTCCTCGACGGCGCCAAGGCTGCCATCCGTCATTCTTTCCCCGCTTATGGAAAGTATGTGGATGACGGGACGGGGCGTGAGTTCACCAACACTGGATACGTCGACAGCATGGGTAGGTATTTTGCTTCCTCTCGTGGTGGGGAGGGTACTTGGAATAGCGGACAGCTGCCGTTCCTTTTGCCTGGCGGTGAGGAGTATCGCCGTGAACACGGTCTCGATAAACCCAGGAAAGTCGGCCCTGCGTGGGGCGGTCGTGTGGCAGGTGGCCACCCACGCGAGAAAAAACCTTGGTTTTTCTCGAAATACTATGCCAGCCGCATGGTGCTCAACGAACTGGAGCAGCAGTATTACGGTAACGAATACCTTGGCATGATGACTACCGCCATTGACGAGGTGATGAGCCGCACAAGGGTTATTTTGTAGTTTTATTATAAGCCTGGTGATTTTACCTTTGCCGTAAAATTATCAGCAATGACCACAGAACGATATCAGGAGCTTGAAAGGGAATTCAAGGTGATCCGCGACGAGCGCGGAGTTGCCCAGAATACGGCTGTACGCATTGGTACGGCTTTCCTGGATCTGCTGCGCTACTGCATGTCGGGTGAGTTCGATGAGATCATATTCAATAAGGTGCTCAACAAGCCCACCTTCATGAAAGGCCTGATTACTTTGGGCTCTATCATCTTCGGCGAATATGCTGAAGGCCTCAAGGGCGGTATCATAACCGAGGAGGGCGTGGCAGAGCTGAAGGATCTGTGGGTCCGTCAGCATGCGAAGATCGGCGACGGCAGCATACACCGCGACGAGGCAGGGCGTGTGCTCCCTGCTTTGGAGGTGAAAGGCGACTCGACGTTCACGGGAAATCTCTCCAGTCCGGAGTTCGTGTCGGACTTCCTCGGCGGTCAGGGATGGACGATACAGAAGAAGGAGTTCGTGAACTCGGCCGGGGTCATAGAGTATAAGTACACGCTGGAGATCGACAACGCCGTGATACGCAACACCCTCCGCGTGTTCGAGATGATCATCTCGCAGCTGCTGGGTGAGAACGACAACCGCATATTCGCAGCCATGATGGAGGTGCACCACTATGACCCAGAGACGGGGAAGGTGTGGCTCAATACCCATAACGGGCGCTGGTTCATGAACTTCCGCAAGGATGACTGTATCATGGTGCAGCAGTACCAGGCTGAGAACGACGTGGTGAGCGGGGGTGACGGCTACATCACGAAATCGTATGAGCTGCTCATCACGGATGTTGGCAGCGGTGGCGAGACCGACGAGAACGGCGACCAGCTGGACTGGGTGACGTTCACGAACTTCGCCACGCAGATGAGCGACAACGACGGCAAGCCCTATACGCCTGAGATGCTGATCAAGGAGGGCGACACGTTCACCCGGGTTGACAACCTGACGGATCCTGACCGCAAGGGTATCGTGACGATGATGACGGTGGGCAACAACACGCCGTACATGGACGTGCGCTATGGCCTGAAGACCGACCCAAAGGACAACCTGAAGACGCGCATCGGCAACCTTGAGGGCATACGCAACGACATCTTCGGATGGCTGGAGGGGTTCGGCATCTACACCACGAACTACTACGGCATCGGTCACTTCATCAATGCCCAGACGGGCGAGAACGTGCAGGCACGGCAGGAGATGACACTGCAGCGGTTCCACAGCTTCTATCAGGAGACGACTTATAACATCAGCGAGGAGGACAACTTCCTGACAAACGGTTTCTTCCAGAAGGAACTGGAGAGCTGGCAGAGATGCGAGGCTGACGGTACGCCGGTGGCCGACGAGCCTGACAGCCAGCTGCTGGGCACGGTGGAGGAGAGCGGCGAGGCGATGATGCCGCTGATGATCAACGGACAGATGCTGTCGGTGGCCAGCCGCCGTGTGGCTGACATCACCGACCTTGACGGCATCAAGGTGCTCCACCTGCTGGGCATGGGCGTGTCGCAGGCTTTCAGCGACATCAAGCCCAAGGGCAGCCACAAGGAGATGGAGTCGGACAGCCAGGAGTCGACGGAGGTGGTGGATGTAGATGACTTCATGTATATGGGCGTCAGGATCCTCCCCGTGACCCGTGGCACGCTATACGCGAAGTTCATCCGGACTGACGGCTCGTGGACTGGATGGGAGACGGAGCTGGAGGACTCGTTCGACTGGCTGCTGTGGCAGTACCGCGAGATCGAGGCGAACCGCTGGGAGTGGGACGGCTCGGGGAAGTTCGTACTCTCGTACTCGGGCGAGTGCTACATCCGCTTCGTGGCGCTCACAACGGACGCTGTGGTCAATGCGAGGGTGGACTACCAGACGCATATCGAGCAGACATCGCGCCGCATCACCCTGCAGGCCATCAAGACGGACGCGCAGCACCAGACGGCCATGGCTGAGATACAGCTGCAGCACGACGCCGTGATGGACGTGGTGACAACCAACAAGTCGACATCGGACACGATGCTCTCCACCATCCTCGGGATCACCGTAAACCCCGACGGAACGTACAACATCCCCGATGCGCTGAAGGGCGAGAATATGGCGACATGGCGCATCAACACGAACTCGCACATCATAGACCTGGCAGCACACTGGGATGAGAACGACCAGCTGATCGGGTATGCCACACAGGAATTAACCTGGAAACATATATCATCGGAGGTGGCCGATGGCATAGCAGCAGCAGAAGGCTACACTGACGAGCTGAAAGGAATCATCAATACAGATGTATTGAAGGATGAATCAGGGAACTTCGGCTATGCCACCTGGAAGATACAAACGGACGCTGCCATCGCTTCAATAGCTGGCAAATGGGACGGCAACGGACAGCTTATAGGGTATTCTAACCGTATACAGACGGCCGATTTTATCCGTGAAGTCATTGCGGGAACGGCCACGTCGCAGAACTTCAAGGAGTGGGGAAATGCCGGCACTTCCCTCATCAATGGCTTCAAGAATTTCAAAGACACATGGGATACTGCTCTGTCGGACGGCACAATAGATGCTGAAGAACGTGGTAGGCTAAAAGCCCTGAAAACAACCCTGCAGGAAAATTTTGAAACCGCTGTTGCAGAATACAGGAAAATAAAGGCCAACAGCCTGATAACAGAATCCCCAGAGCTGACTACTCTTAACAATGCGCATGACAAACTGGCTGGAGAGCACAAAGACGGTTCTTACTTTCAGATGCTCAAAGCCTTCAGAGAACTCCCAGATGGCGATATAAAATCGACAGACCAGGCTGTGATTAATCTTGATGCTGCCATTCAGACCTGCATCGCCGACTTGAAGGCTTTCTGCGAGGCGATGGCTGCCGCAGGCGTAAAGGCAGATTCGGAGCTTCTGACAAAAGTGAATGCCGTTACAAGAGAATTTGAAACTTACCAGGAAAATCTTGACAACAAGATCAAGGAGAAATACCCTGACTCCACTTTCATCAGCTGGGTCAGTGACACGATGGTCTCGTCTGTGCAGGTTAAGGGATTGCTGAACGAAGATGGACAGCTAAAAAGCCTGTCAGCTCTTCAGCAAACTGTTGACGACATAAGTAGTGCTGTCGTTGGCATTGCCGGGGCAAATAACATAGCAGACATTCTAGACAAGATAGGAACCCAAAGCCAGGTAACTATTGACGGCTTGTCAGGTGAAATAGAAAAGGCTAATGGTTTGGCGTCTGAAGCGAAAAATAGTGCCGGAACAAGTGCCACATGGATAAATCAGAACAAAAAAAGAATAAGTTTAATCAGCAACCAATTTGACGAAAATGGCAATCTCACAAACACTTCAGGGCTCGTAACGAGTGTTGGATCTGGCGAGGGGTCTTTCTCCTATTTATTCTCTGCTGCACTCAAAGAGGACGAGACTGTGATGAAGAAAGCGGAGATGGGTACTTATGTACAGAAAGACGGTGACGGCTATATCACAGGTGCATTTATAGATGCCGACCGTATCGACTTCCAAGCCAACCTGGTGCAGGTTAAGAACCAGGACGGTGATATTACCTTCCAGCTGGATGAAGACGGCAACCTGAAGGTGATGGGTACCATCGATGGCGGAAAGGTCATTGGCGATATCAAGGTTGGTAGCAAGGGCCACAAGATGGAGATCTACTGCGACGAGCGATCATCAAGCGCTTTTTCGTATCACTCAGGTATCAGGGGCTGGGACAACAGCGGCAACAAGGTGATAGACCTCGGTTTCATCGAATACGGCACAAACAAGCTCAGGGCATCGCTCAACTTCGGTGATAGCTATTACAGAGGTTCGGAATTCAGAATAAGCAACGGAACGTACAAACTTGATGTTGGCTTCGGAAGAAACGACAAGATATCAATATTTGCAAACTATTCGGCATGGCCTGTCGGAGACCCTGCCACACTGGGATGCTCAAAAGGTGAATTGTATGTAGACAACGACGGTTACGTGAAGATTTACAATAAATAATTATGAAAAAGAACGCAGAGAAAAAGACCAGGAAGTATGACTTCCGCAAACTGAGGGAAGAGATCTCCATCGGACTGGTGGTGGAGAGCGACCTGTCGAAGACGTTTGCCAACTGGATCTACCAGAACACATCCGAGCTGTGGCTGGTGGAGCTGGCGCGAGAGCTGTACCACAAGGGGGTGGTCGAGCTTGACGAGCCGACACGCGCGATCCTGGAGCGTGCAGTGAAAGAAGGTACGCTTCGATGGAGTGTGAAGTCTGCAGTGGGCGAACTGCTCAGTGAGAAGGTTTCCTAGTATTAACCCTATAAAACATTTAAGTTATGGCAAAAGTAGAGATTGAAGAGAAGAAGGTGGTGAGCGGTCCGTTTAAGCCCGTGACCATCGGTGACGACATCAACGTGTCGATGAAGTACTCTTTGGAAGGAGAGAAGAAATTTTTCTTCGGCATCGCCAAGAAAGGTGAGAAAGAGGTGGCCCGCTGCAACTGGCAGCCAGGCACGCGTCTCTATCTGAACGTTGAGCATGAGATCGAGGCCGCACATGCTGCAGAGATCGCCGAGACGTTCATCGAAGGTATGAAGGTGGTCATCGCAATGTAACGGCCCGCGTATGGATTTCACTGAGCAGGAACGGATCTGGCAATGGTGCGACACGCATCAGGAGCTGCTGATGCAGTATTTCCGTGCGCACGCCAAGGATGCCTCGCAGATCGAGCTCGTCAGCTACGACCCCGACAAGATGAAGGGCGTGCTGACGGTGTTCAACTGGCAGGGCGTCAGGAAGATCGTCAGCGTCACGCCCGAGTCGCTCATCGACAATCTCTCTGAGCTGGTCGACGTCATCGAACGGCGCTGCGTAGCTGCTTCGGAGGCTGCCGAGAACGCTGCCGTCTATGCCAATGCTCAGGGTGACTACGCCAAGACGGAGGCTAGCCGCGTGCAGGCGCTCATCGACCAGCTGACTGCCATCGGCGAGACGGTACGCCAGCAGGGTCTGACCGCTGAAGCGCAGGGAGCACAGGCACAGGCCATCAAGAATGAGGTGGCGGCATGGTACACGCCATTCAGGTCGGCTGCAGAGTCGTGGTACTCCGCCATCACGGCCAACGTGGCTTCGTGGTTCTCGGGCGTGCAGGCAGACTGGACGGCGTGGTTCAACGACCGTAAGGCTGAATGGAATGAGTGGTACAGCGCTACGGTAGGGGCATGGGACTCATGGTTCGCCTCAGTACAGAGCGACTGGGACACATGGTATGCGTCCACTGTCAGCAAATGGGACCTTTGGTTCGCGGCAACAAAGTCCGAATGGAACGAGTGGTTCGCCTCGCGCAGGGCTGAGTGGACGGAATGGTTCGAGGCTGCTCGCAACACGCTCGACATCTGGACTGAGAAGGAGGAGCAGCGACAGTCGGCCGAGGATATCCGCCTGGAGATGATGGCGCACCCGCCAATCCCGTCGGAGCGTGGCTACTGGATGTTCTGGGACGTTGACACTCACGAGTATGTGGAGAGCGGCTACTCCAGCCGTGGCACAATGGACTGGCCGGAGTTCTTCTGGGACTACGACACCATGGGCATAGGCGTGGAGACGGAAAGGGACTACTCGCGCTTCTTCATCGACGAGCAAGGCCGCTTCGGCATGTTAATGTAATTTTCAAATCACAAGATTATGGGTAATATTTATGAAAACGGCAAGATCATCTTCGGATACATGGCGATGATGCTTGAAGACCGTGACCCCTGGGATCCGCAGACGGTATATCACCATAACCGCTGCAAGATGGACGAGCACGGCAACTGGTGGGTGTCGAAGAAATCCACACAGGAGGCTCCGAACATCAACCATCCGTTCCCCGGGTTCGACGCGGACGGCAAACCGCTGGCATCGGAGTGGTGGGCGCTCTGGATCGACTGGCAGCACCCTATGGCTCAGTTGTCGGCTGCCATGTCGCAGGCCGTCGCTGCTGCCGAAAGCGCCGAGGAGAAGGCCGCTGCCGCAGAGGCTGCCGCCGAGCACGCCAGCCATGTAGATGTGGTGGAACTCACTGGGCGCGTTTCCTCTCTCGAGTCTGCGCTGCAGTCGCTCACGGAGGGTGATATCGCCGATATGCAGCAGGCTATCACGAGCCTGCAGGGGCTGATCGGTGCTGACGTAGACGGGAACATCAACAAATTCAACGAGATCATCAGCTTCCTCGCTGGCATCGGAGATACCTCTACGCTCGAAGGGCTCTTCCAGGATGTGGCCAGCCAGCTGGCACAGAAACAGCCTGCAGGGGACTACGCCACCAATGGGAGGGTGGACGAGCTGGAGGCGAAGGTGGGACGCTACTGCTCACCGCGCTTCGAGTCGGACGCACTGGTGTTTCCTGCCGAGAGCACGGCATATTTCGATGATGATGAACTAATTTTAACTCAATAGCATTATGGCAAAGTCAACAAGAAAACTGATCGACCTCACGGGCGCACCGTTCGTCGTGGAAAAGGCTGATGACGGGAAGTACTACATTATCGGTATCAAGCTCCGAAGCCGTGAGTTCCTCTTCGCCAACGGCATACCTGAGAATATCATCGACAAGATCACAGGTAACGCAGGCAACAACAAGATCGATGGGGTGGAGGAGATAGAGGAGTTCCTCGAGGGAATGCCTGAGGGCTCGAAGCTCGATGACGCCATCCCGGAAGGCTATGTCGGTGACAATGAAGTGATCGACACCTGGCAGCAGATGTTAAGAGACACCGCTGCCGCTGCAAATGGAAATAACAGTTAATACTGTTTGTGTTAGTTTTATTTATTGTTTAATTTTTAAAGTTTGTTTCAATTATGGCAAAATTTAAAGGTATCAAGTGGGCTCAGATCCTGACCCTCATGGCAGCTATCGCTGCAAGTATCGTATCAGAGGTGGCTTCTGCCAAGCAGTATGCCGACGGCCTCGTGTCTGCAATCGCAGCTGGTGATGTGGCTTTCACCTCCGGCAACTTCACAGCCGACAACGTCGGTGGTGCTCTCGAGGAGCTGTTCACAGCTGTCAGCACTGCAAGCAGCAACGCAGCCGTCTCTATCTCTACGTCAACCACTTCAAGTGGCATGCTCCGTAGCTACACCTTAACACAGGGTGGAACAACCATCGGAACGATCGACATTCCGAAGGACTACGTGAACAACATCATCGGCATCGTATCACAGGACGGCAGCGGCAACTCCGGCGTCTTCCTGAAGGTGAACACCGCTCCTACCGGTGCTGAGACTCCCGTCTACGAGTACGTTGACGTTTCTGGCCTCGTTGAGTACGTGACATCAGGTAGCCAGTCTGGCGACATGATCTTCGTGAGCATCGATCCTACGACCCATAAGGTTACTGCCACGATCACAGACGGTACCGTCACCAAGGCTAAGCTCGAAACTGCTGTACAGAACTCTCTGGATAAGGCCGACAGCGCTCTCCAGGATGCTGACTTCGAGTGGGCTACCGACTCGGAGGTCAACACTGCCTGGGCTTCTGCACTGGCTGCTGCCAAGACTCCCGCACAGAGCGGAAGCGGTGAAGGTGAGTAACCACAGATCATGAGTGAGGGGCGCTGATGGGCGCTCCCCACTCTCATTTCTGAACCAAATTAGACAGTAAATATGGCTAGTAAGATCAAAGGAATCAAATGGGCTCAGGTGCTTACGCTGATGTCGGCCATCGCAGAGACGATTGAGTCGACATGCGTCAAGAAGTCTGACCTTGACAACTACGTCAACCCTCATTTCGATGGTGACGCCCTGGTATTCCCGGCGCAGAACGCCGCACACTTCGACGGTGATGCGCTGGTTCTCACTGAATAATCAACTAAATATTATATAATATGTTACAAGAAAGTGAAATTGTAAGAAAAGCGACTACTCCGGGCGGCACGAGATATTATCGTGACCAGGAGACACGCGACATCGTGGATGGCCATACCACAGCGATGGCAGGCATGGCTAGTGACATCGAGGGTCTGAAGACAATCTGCAACTACCCACCGGGTGATATTACTTGGTTCGGATTCAAGAAGCAGATAGGAAACTCTAACTCTGCGGGAACTCCCTGCGGTAACATCACCCGTCTGGCTCGTATGAAGGAAATCCTTGGACTGGGTGGGTATATGGTAAAAAACGACCACTCACGCCGCAAATTGGCTGCTTCCGATCACCGGAAGTATGCTGATGACAACTCAGCTGTAGTCTTTACTGGCGCAGACGGCCACTACCAATGGGGTTGGGGCGTCGATATGTGGTATGGCAGATGGATTGAGAATGGCTATATCGTAGAGGCATTCGACGACAGACCTATTCCCAACCATCCATGTGTAAAGATACCTGTTGGCTCTGTCTCAGCCTCAGGACGCTGTGCCATTGACCGCACGAACCTCACGCTGTGCGGATATATTTCTGATGACCCGCAGTTCCGTGGCGGTACTGGTGAAGCTAGCTGGGATGGCACATGGCGCTCGTTGCTGGGCATGCCAGTTTCTAATATTCCCGTCGGGACACTTGCTACCTATGCTCGCAAGAACGGCAACATGTGGTTTGCCAACGAGCGCGTAGCTATCTTCATCATCGGTGCCCTGATGCGAGTCTACTTCCATAACACGAACATACAAGCTGCCTTCGTGGAGGGAGTTGACGAGCAGGGACTTCACAGCGGAGGACTTGGCTACGGTATTATGTACGACGGTGATATCGAGTGGGATAGCCGTGGTTACAATCCGTATTGGAAGAACAGTGTTGGCATCGAGTATGGTGATTTCACAGGTCTGTTGTCAACCACCATCACAAAAAGCAATGGCCAACAGGTTTCCGTTACAGGTATCCCTTCCTTTATGGGTCTGAAGAATTGGTATAAGTCTCTTTGGATAATGGAGGAGGATTCTCTGTTAATCTGTACTGCCCAGAAGACCCAGTCGATGTATGTCAAGAAGATCATCAACGGCGAGCTCTCGAGCCTTGAAAACGTAAATGACAAAGTCCTGGTTGGTAATACTCCGGCCCATTCTGGTGGCTCCTGGTCATACATCAAAGAAATTACGGCTAAGTACCTGTCAGGAATGCCCACCGAAGATGGCGGGTCTGAATCTACATTCTTTGGTGACGGATATTACAATCCTGCTGATGCCGAAGGCTCCGTTCGCGGCTCTCTCCGTTTGGGCAGCGCTAGCAGTGGCGGCCTTGCGGGCTCTTGCTTGCTCACTGGCAGCTCTGCCCCCTCGCGTGCCGATGCGGACGGGGGTGCGGTGCTCTGTGAATTCGCGGAAGCGTTCGACACTGAGCTGACTGTGCCTTCAGCGTAGACTGGTGCTCGCAGAGCACGAAGAACACCACCGCCGAATGGCGGTTGCCTCGCCTCCGGGCGAGGCCCTCTCGCTAATTTAGAATAATATAAATTAAGTCTGTTTCGCGCTCTTTGACTTGCTGATAACAGGAAAATGTAGTAACTTTGCACCGCTCTTTCCATAAGAGCAGGTGGATCCCTCGATACTCCGTTCGCGGCTCTATCCGTTTGGGCAACGCTAACAATGGCGACAATGCGGGCTCTTGCATGCTCAATGGCAACAATGCCCCCTCGAATGCCAATGCGAACAGGGGTGCGGTGCAAATAAAGGCTTTTTGATGTAGAGGGTGAGCCTTTCCGATGTGAAGAAGATATCGAGAGATGACGGTGAGACTCGTAGGATGATGCCGAGCGTCATATCCGCCGGGACGCCTTCACAGGCTTCCAACAGACCCAACATGTTTAACACTCTTAACCCCGATGTTGATTTATGCGACGAATCAAACAATCCGGGGAGAACGAGACCATCGAGAATGCTAGGGAGGCTTTCGAGAGATATGCCGACCAGAAGCATAAGCGATGGAATGTCATGCGCTATGAGCAGGATATCGATGCTCATCTGCATGAGGTGGCCTGCTGCATCATCAACGAGACATTCGTTCCCTCCGGATATACAGAGAAGTGGATCTTCGACAAGAAACCGCGGAAACTGGCAAAGGCTCCTGTCAGGGATCACCATACAGAGGCAGCCGCAATGCTTCCATACGAGAAAGCCATGTATGACCATGCCAGCTGGCATGCGCCTGCCGTCCGTCCTGGACTCGGCACCCATGCCCTTTTCCGTTTCATCAGGAATGACCTTTTCAATAGTGACCCGAGTCAGACTGCATACTATTTCATCCTTGACATACACCACTACTTCCCGCTGATGGACCACCAGCTGCTGAAGCGGAAGATTGACAACAAGTTCAAGGTCGGGAAATTCCGTAACTTCATCCACCGCGTGATAGACTCCTATCCGCAGGGGTGTCCCCTCGGAATCAAGATGGCACAGCTCTTCGGGATCATGTTCCTCTCAGACTTCGACCGCCTGGCGCTGCGCTGCTTCGACATCCTGAAGGATCCGGAGAAGCTCCAGTACTGGACATCGCACTATATCGCAGAATGGTGCATCACGGCACGCTCGCCTGACGAGCGCCGTATGTTGGACAGAGGGCCAGCCTACCTAGCACAGCGTTTCCGCCTCTTCGCCGAAGAGGGATTGGTCCGATACTACCGTTTCGTGGACAATATACTGATCATACATGAGGATAAGGTGTTCCTCCGATGCATGCGTGACCTCACGGTCATGTCGCTGGTGAGGGACTACAGGGCCACCATCAACGACGATTACCAGATCAGACCTGTCTGGATGGGTATCAGACTGTGCGGATACACCTTCTTCCAGGATCATGTGCTCGTCTCGAAAAGAAACAAGCAGGGTACGGCACGTAAGATACACAG
>OCTX014517852.1_pt1 | contig 36093 bp, 22 predicted proteins | sample 1539691 | NCBI WGS metagenome assembly OCTX01 (sample SAMN02144231, study PRJEB22623) | gut metagenome | biome: sheep rumen | host: Ovis aries | place: New Zealand
AAATCTTACAAAATCTTATTTATTTGTTTGATTTTGGATAGATTTTGTAGGATTTCTCGCCGAAGGCGACCACTACCTTCTCACAAAAACAGTGTTTTCACCACCTAAAAACGGTGTTTTTACCCCCTAAAACCCATGTTTTTGGAGTCTAAAAACGCCGTTTTCGCAAGTCAAAAATCGCAGATTTTCACAACACGTTCATTATCAGCGTTTTACCAAACCTCGCGAGAATCGCGTTTTTTCGACCGAAAGGGCGGTTGGCTCCCAAAATGCCCGTTATTCGCGTTAAACGAAGTTAATTCGTAAATAATATTCAAATATTTAACAAATGAAAAATGAGAAAGGTCGCCTATGGCGATTAGCTTGAAACGAATTTGAATAATTTGAAGAGTGCCTTGAGCGAAAGCGAAAAATTTCATCCACGAATAAGAATAATATCTTAATTTATGGTTTGTTTATGTATTCAATTATTTAGTCGCCTACGGCGAGAACCAAGAAAAATTATTATTATCATTCGTGGGTTAATTTTTCGCTTACGCTCAAGGCACTCTTCAAATTATTCCAATTCCTTCGCCGCAGGCGGACCCAGGAGATATGATCATTCTCTTTTCATTCGCTTCCACTCTTCTTGTGTCGTTCTCCTTCATGTATTATACAGTCTTCTACGGTTCAAACACACCTTATTATATATATAGATAGATAAGTAATTCAAAATACTTGAGACTACCAAAGATTTTGATTTCACTTTCCACATTCCACATTCCTCAATATATATAATTAGTAAAATTCATGCAAAAACATTTGCATATATGCACAAAAAGAATTACTTTTGCATCCGATTTAGCATAAATATACTCCGATGAAAGTAAAAAACAGCAGAATGGAAGCCCTGAAGATGCTCATATCGAGCATGGAGCTGGGTAGTCAGGAAGAGGTGCTGCGTGCACTGGAGAAAGAAGGTTTCAAGTTAACTCAGGCCACTCTGAGCCGCGACTTGAAGCAGTTGAAGGTGGCGAAGGCTGCCTCGATGAACGGCAAGTATGTGTATGTGCTGCCTAACGACACCATGTACAAACGTGTTTCCACGCCCCGCTCTGCCATGGAGATGCTGCAGAGTTCAGGATTCGTCAGCATCAACTTCTCTGGGAACATGGGAGTGATCAAGACTCGTCCGGGTTATGCCAGCAGCATCGCCTATAACATCGACAACAGTGATATCCCCGAGATCATCGGTACCATCGCCGGTGACGACACCATCTTTATCGTGATCCGACAAGGAGTGCGGGAGGAGAAAGTGATCGAAGGACTGAGTATGGTGATACCGAATATCAAGTAGGAGCCCACCCCAAACCAAAGGGGAGCCCACCCCGGCCCTCCCAAAGGGAGGGAGAAAGGAGAAAGGAGACAGGAGGGAGGAGAAAGGAGACAGGAGACAGGAGACAGGAGGAAGGAGACAGGAGGAAGGAGACAGGAGACAGGAGAAAGGAGGAATCATAAAGTTCAAAGTTCAAAGATCAAAGTTCAAAGATCAAAGATCAAAGATCAAAGTTCAAAGTTCAAAGTTCAAAGATATATAATGGAAGAGATTAAAGAGGAGGAAAAGAAAGGCGGTGAAGCCGCAACAGTATCCGAAGGGATCAAGGCTGAGGACATCCAGGTGATGGTGGCCGACAGCTCTCATGAGAAATATGTGGATACCATCTTGGAGACCATCAGCGAGGCGGCAAAGGTGCGCGGAACGGGTATCGCCAAGCGTACCCATGAGTATCTGACGACGAAGATGCGCGAGGCCAAGGCCGTCATAGCCCTCTGCGGTGATGAGTTCGCAGGGTTCAGCTACATCGAGACCTGGGGAAACAAACAGTATGTGACCACCTCCGGTCTGATCGTGCATCCCAAATACCGTGGACTGCATTTAGCCAAGCGCATCAAGGACATGACATTCTCGCTGGCTCGCATCCGTTGGCCGAAGGCAAAGATCTTCTCGCTGACCAGTGGTGCCGCCGTGATGCAGATGAACTCACAATTAGGTTACAAGCCCGTAACCTTTGCTGATCTCACCGACGACGAAGCGTTCTGGAAGGGATGCGAGGGTTGTGTCAACGTGGATGTGCTGAAACGCACCGGTCGGAAATACTGCATCTGTACGGGTATGCTCTTCGATCCCACAGAACATCTGCCGGCAAAGATTCCCGAGGAGGTGATTGAACGTATAAGGAAAATTGATTCAGGAGCCCACCCCAACCCTCCCAAAGGGAGGGAGTAAAGCCCCTTGCCCTCGCCAAGGGAGGGGAAATGAACAAAGTTGAGATATTAGTATAATTCGTCTAATTCGTAGAGTAAAATATGGCAAAGAAAGTAGTTGTGGCTTTTTCTGGTGGCCTTGACACCAGTTACACAGTGATGAAATTACATAACGATGGTTATGAGGTATATGCCGCCTGTGCCAATACAGGTGGTTTTAGTGAGGAACAGCTGAAGAAGAACGAGGAGAACGCCTATAAGTTAGGCGCCAAGGCGTATGTCACCCTCGATGTGACTCACGAGTATTACGAGAAATCGCTGAAGTATATGATCTTCGGTAACGTACTGCGCAACAACTGCTACCCGATCTCGGTATCCAGTGAGCGTATCTTCCAGGCCATCGCCATCGCCCGCTATGCCAAGGAGATCGGTGCCGATGCCATCGCCCATGGCTCTACAGGTGCCGGTAACGACCAGATCCGTTTCGATATGACCTTCCTCGTGATGGCTCCCGGTGTGGAGATCATCACACTGACCCGTGACAAGAAGCTCACCCGTAAGGAAGAAGTGGACTACCTGAACGAGCATGGGTTCTTTGCTGACTTCGCCAAACTGAAGTATTCATACAACGTCGGCATCTGGGGTACCAGCATCTGCGGTGGTGAGCTGCTTGATCCTACCCAGGGTCTGCCCGAGGAGGCTTATCTGAAGCATGTCACCAATCCTGAGAAGGAGTCGCTGCTGAAGATCCAGTTTGAGAAGGGAGAGATCGTGGCCGTGAATGGAGAGCATTTCGATGACAAGGTGAAGGCCATCCAGAAGATCGAGGAGATCGGTGCCTCGTATGCTATCGGTCGTGATGCCAATGTGGGTGACACCATCATCGGTATCAAGGGTCGTGTAGGCTTTGAGGCCGCTGCTCCGAAGCTGATCATCGAGGCCCACCGTCTGCTGGAGAAATCCACGCTGAGCAAATGGCAGCAGTACTGGAAGGACCAGGTGGCTAACTGGTACGGTATGTTCCTCCATGAGAGTCAGTACCTGGAGCCTGTGATGCCTGACATGGAGGCCATGCTCACCTCTTCACAGCGTAACGTCACGGGTACCGCCATCCTGAAGCTCCGTCCCTATGGCTTCGAGACCGTAGGCATCGATTCCGATAATGATTTGACGAAATCGAAGCTCGGTGAGTACGGAGAAACACAGACGGGTTGGACTGCCGATGAGGCCAAAGGGTTCATCAAGGTCACTTCTACCCCACTCCGCGTTTATTATGGGGTACACCCTCATGAAAGGGAATAAAAAAACTTGAAAGAAATTACTATAATTATCATAATTTTCCCCAGAAATATTAATGACTCGCCAAGAATATAAAGATATATACGAAGTCATCGGTGCTGCCATGGAAGTTCACAACGCCCTCGGAAGAGGTCTTGCTGAACCGATCTACCAGGAGGCTCTTTCTAAGGAAATGAACCGTAGAGGTATTCGTGCAGAGCGTGAGAAAGAACTTCGAATGTTTTATAAAGGGGAGTTATTAGATAAAATCTATTATGCAGACTTCTTCTACAAGGGTATTATAATAGAATTAAAAGCCGTTGAAGAAATCACTTCTGAACATAGGGCTCAGCTGTTCAACTACATGAGAATCACTAAAAGTGAAAAAGGTGTTCTTATCAATTTCGGTGAAAGGAGTCTAAGAGCAGAACGTTATCTGTATATTGAAGAAGATGATGACTTTGTACTTCTTACACAGGACAACTTTAAGGACTATATAGATTTATGAATAATTTCTGAAACGAATTATTCTAATTATAATAATTTCTTTCAAAAATAATAGAAAAAAGTATGAGAGTTGGAATTCTTGGAGCAGCAGGATATACTGGAGGTGAACTGATTAGAGTTCTATTGGGGCACCCCGAGGCGGAGATCGTCTTCGCCAACAGTGAGAGTAACGCTGGCAATTTAGTGAGTGATGTGCACGAAGGACTGATTGGCGAAACAAATCTGCGATTCAGCAGTGAGATGCCTTTTGACCAGGTGGATGTCGTGTTCTTCTGCTTCGGTCATGGAAAGAGCGAGGCGTTCCTGAAGGAACACAGCATCCCTGAGAACGTGAAGATCATCGATCTGGCACAGGACTTTAGGATTAGGAGACAGGAGGCAGGAGACAGGAGGCTGAACTTCGTTTATGGTCTGCCAGAGATGAACAAGGCAGAGATACAGAAGGCACAACAGGTAGCCAATCCCGGTTGCTTCGCTACCTGCATCCAATTAGGACTGCTGCCTGCCGCGAAGATGGGACTGATCCGTGATGACGTGGCCGTGAATGGCATTACGGGAAGTACGGGAGCAGGACAGAAGCCAGGGGCAACGACCCATTTCTCATGGCGTAACAACAACTTCAGTGTGTATAAGCTCTTTACCCACCAGCACCTGCACGAGATCTGTCAGAGCCTCAACGAGGTACGGCCTCAGGATGCTCCAATGATCATCTCGCCCATCTCGAAGGAACAACAAGGTGTCTCCATCGACTTCATCCCCTACCGTGGTGATTTTGCCAGGGGTATCTTCGTAACAGAGGTTATCAAGACAGATTGTTCGCTGGAGGAGATCGTGGCCTACTACAAGGATTTCTATCAGGATGCTGCCTTCACCCACTACAGTGACAAGGCCCTCGATCTGAAACAGGTGGTGAACACCAACAAATGTATAGTTCACTGCGAGAAGATCGGTAACAAACTGATCGTTACGTCAATTATCGACAACCTGCTGAAGGGTGCTGTGGGACAGGCTGTACAGAACATGAATATCATGTTCGGCATCGATGAAACCGCAGGATTGAAGCTCAAAGCCAGTGCTTTCTAAGCCCAACAACATCCTCTTTTTTTGCAAATCGCAACGGGTGCCATGGCCAGAGCCATAGCACCCGTTGCTTTAGTTTCTTTGTTCTTCCGCGCCCTCGCCCCCATGATACATATCGTTTGATTTGTAACGGATAGTTTATTTTTCGTAACTATTCATTAAATTTGATAAAAATTGCAAAAATCATTTGGTGAATAATCCATAATTTTGCAAAATAGGATAAAATCCGTCAACTATTCTGCAACAATTTATGTAGCATTTGTTATCAACAATTACACCTTAATCATGTCATTAGCAGACAAAAACAAGGTATAACGTCAAACGAAATAAAACTTTAAACGATTAAATAACTTATGGGAAAAAGACAAATCGCTAAACAACGGCATCAATGGAAAGTTGCTGCCTGTGGACTGCTGATGGGTGCTTTTGCCTTCCAAGGCTGTCAAGATGACATTCTGACAGGACAGCCCTCATGGTTAGGCAATTCTATCTATGAGCGTTTGGCAGAAGACGGCAGCTACACCACGATGTTGAGGTTGATTGATGACTTGGGACAACACGAAGTGCTCAGCCATACCGGTTCGAAGACTTTGTTTGCCGCAAACGACGAGGCTTTCCAGAAATGGTTCTCCAAGAACGACTGGGGAGTGAGCCGTTACGAACAGCTATCATTGTCGCAGAAGAAACTTCTGCTTAACAACTCGATGGTGAACAACGCCTATCTGATTGAGATGATGTCGAATGGACGTCCTCAGGGAGAGTCAGGTGCCCCAGAGGAAGGCCGTACCATGCGTCGCGAAACAGCTACCAGCATCTACGACTCCGTACAGATTATGAAACCCAGTCAGATGCCAAACACCGCAGTGTGGGCAAAATTCAAGGACAGCGGCAAGAGCATTCCCATTCTGAAGGATGCCACCTCTGCCCCGATGATCCATTTCCTGCCCAACTTCATGAAACTGAATAAGATCACGGTTTCCGATCTTGATATTCTTACCAACCATCAGGCCAACGACATCAACGAGGCATGGGTGAACGGGAAGAAGGTTGTGGAACGCGACATCACATGTAAGAACGGCTACATCCAAAAGGTGGATGGCGTCATAGAATCATCCCCCAATATGGCTGAGATTATCCGTCAGCATCCTGATATATCCCGGTGGTCAGAGTTACTCGACCGTTTCTGCGCACCTTATTTTGATGCTGCTGGTACGAGGGAGTATAACCGTCTGTACGACAATCAGGACTCTGTCTATGTCCTCCGCTACTACAGCAATGCTTCTGCCGGTGGCAGCAACGCAACCACTCCAAGAGGTGAGACCGTAACGGCAATGCTCAGATTCGATCCAGGATGGAACCAGTATATCAATAGCACGACAAACAGCGTCCTGAACTATGACGCAGGTGCCATGCTCGTTCCCACGAACAAGGCTTTAAATGAATGGTGGGAGAAAGAAGGCAAGGATCTCCAAGAGGAATATGGTGTCATTGACAATATCCCCGAGGCTACACTTGCTAAGCTCATCAACGTCAACATGCTGCCCGTATTCACGGAAGCAGTACCTTCGAAATTCGACAAGATCCTGAACGATGCCAAGCAAGAGTTGGGTATTAAGATGGAAGATGTGGACTCCTGCTTCATGGGCTGCAACGGTGTGGTATATATGGTGAACCGTGTGTTCACGCCAGCGGAATTCTCTTCTGTTGCCTATCCCGCCCTGGCACATCCCACGACAATGAGTGTTATCTACTGGGCTATCTCAGCAGCCTCTCAGATTCCTTCATCCAACAACCAAGCAGATGCTTTGAAGCTGAACTTCCTTCCCTATCTGCTTTCCATGGACTCCAGGTACAGTCTGATTCTGCCATCGAACGATGCCATGCTTTGGTATATCGACCCGTCCAGCTATGGTGCCATTGACAATGAATCAGGAAAGGAGTCGCCAACTGTTCTTGGATTCTACTATGATGAGAAGAAGCCTGTCACTCAACGCGTTCAGGCACATCGTTATAATTGTACAATTGACGAAAACGGCAACATCACATTGGGTGAGATCGTTCAGGACGTTGTTCCTATCTCCGTGATATGCGACTGTCTGGCCAAATTGATGGACCAGTTGATTATCGTAGGCGACATCGAGGACGGTCATGAGTTCTATAAGTCTAAGGGTGGTACCCTCATTCGTGTGACCAAGACATCCGACGGACGCCTCGCCTTTGCCGGAGGCTGGCAAATGGATCACAATAATAAGGTATTGCCTGTTAATACCGAGGGTATATATAATAAGGTGAACGGTAAATCCTACCAGATCGATGACCAGATGCCATTGACGACAGAGAAATCCATTTATCTTACCCTTCAGGAAAGATCAGAGTTCTCTGAGTTCCTGAATCTTCTCGACCACGATGGTGCCGACCTCCTGGCTTCCAAGCTGAGGAACACCTACAATGCCGGTCTTGCCAATCAGGGGAATAAGAACCTTCGTCTGCTCGACAACTACGATTATACGATTTATGTGCCGACGAACAGCGCCATCAAGAAACTGATCGATGACGGTCTGCTGCCCACCTGGGAAGACTATGAGGCACAGACTCCAGAAGTATGGGGCTCAGAAGAAACAGCCTTGGAAGCACAGAATCTCATCAAGGACATCATAGTAAGCTTCATCCGTTACCATGTACAAGACCATGCCATTGCCATCAATATGGCACCGGAGGGCGGTAGTTACGAGAATTCCTTCGAAACAATGAAACGCAATACAGAGACGGGACGATTCTATCCCCTTGTTGCTAACAACGAAGGAGGACAGATGTGGGTACGTGACGTGCTTGGCAACACCCGTCATGTTGTTAAGACAGAAGGACTCTACAATCGTATCTGCCGTGAATATTGGTTCAAGGGTTCAGGAAATACCATCACGACCTACATGGCATCCGATGCCGTCGTCCATCAGATAGACGGTGCCCTCTTTTTCGAGAATATGACACCTTGGAAAGAACAACTTAATCAATTAAGGAGGAAATAAGGCATGCGAATTCTCAAATACATTATCATCTTAGTTGCCCTGATGACCACAACTGTTGTCAGCGCACAAACACAAGCGATAACCTCCATACATGGTAACGTAAGTGACGACCTGGGACCGTTGATGGGTGCCTCCGTCTGTGAGTTGGACGGAAACGGTCGTGTCATCGAATCGACCATTACCGATTTGAACGGTAACTTCACGATGAGAATCAGTAACCCGCGAGACAAGGTCCGTTTCAGCTACGTGGGTATGAAAACCATTACACAACCCATCAACCGCACCACCTATAACATTGTGCTGGCCTCTGAATTGCAGATCGATGAGGTGGTGGTAACTGCTAAGAAAAAAGTTGGTGGAAACGGTCTGCCTATTCCGCAACGAGAAGTTGCCAATGCTACCCAGAACTTTAACATGAAGGAGATCGAAGGACTCTCTGTCATGTCTATCGATGAGGCGTTGGTAGGTCGTATCGCCGGTCTCGATATTATCGGAAACTCTGGTGACCTCGGTTCCGGTTCTACGATGCGTCTTCGCGGTGCCTCCTCACTCTCCTCACTGACAGACTCCAACCCGCTGATTGTGGTGGACGGTAATATTCGTCAGGTTGACCTCAACAACTTCGATATCGGCACTGCCAACAACGAGAAGTTCGCCGAGCTGCTGAACATCAACCCTGAAGATATCTCCGACATCCGAGTACTTAAAGATGCTGCCGCCACGGCCATCTATGGTTCACAGGGTGGTAACGGAGTAATCGAGTTGACCACCAAGCGTGGTGTCAGAGGAAAGCCACGACTCACCTATTCACTGAAACTGACGGGTACCTACCAGCCAAAGGGATATGAGCTTCTGAATGGTGATGACTATACCATGTTGCTGAAGGAGTCGTACTTCAATCCTGAGCAGAGCGATGCCGCTGCCAATATTCCTGAGTTGAACTACGATCCCTCGTTCTCTGAATATGAACAGTACAACAACAATACCGACTGGCGTAAAGCCGTCACCCAATGGGGTCTCCGTCAGAACCACTATGTGACCATCGAAGGTGGTGGTGAAAAAGCCCTGTTCCGTATCGGTGCCGGTTACGACCATGAAACAGGTACGATGATCGAGCAGAAGCTGCAGCGTTTCTCTACCCGTGTAGCACTCGACTATAACGTCAGTGAACGTATCCGCGTCAGCACCAACTTCGCCCTCACTTACACCAACAACGACCGTAACTCTGACGATCTGTTGAACATCGCCATGAAGAAGATGCCGAACATGAGCATCTACGAACAGGATCCTGTCACTGGTGCAAACACATCATCCTATTATTCCATGTTACAAAGTGCCAGCTCAGTGTTCAACCAGAACCAGAAAGACTATGTGAACCCTGTGGCCAGTGCAAGACTCGCCAAGAACCAGCAAAGCACCTACGACATGACACCGGAGCTGATTATCCAGTATCATCTACTGGGTATGGATGAAGACCACTGGCAGTTGAACTGGCGTGGTCAGGTGTATATGAATATCAACAACGGCTACCAGAACAAATACTACCCGCAGGAGCTGAAGACCGTGAGTTGGAACCAAGGAGTCAACACGACATCCGACAGTTCCTCCAAGAGTGTGTCGTTTAACACGAAGCATACCCTCACGCTGATTCCCGCCTTCAAGAACAAAGACCACTCCTTTATGATGTTAGGACGTTTCGAGCTGACGAGCGGATCGTCCACTGGACAGTCGGAAGACAAGCAGGGCGCTCCTTCAGGCATCACCACCACACAGGGCGGTGGTAGCATCAAGGGGCTGAATTCCTATTTCAACCAGTCACGCTCTATGTACTATACCACCTCGGCACACTATGCTTATAAGGGACGTTATATCGTAGATGCTTCGCTGCGTGCCGATGGTACGACCAAGTTCGGACCCAACAGCCGCTGGGGATTCTTCCCCTCTGTATCGCTGAAATGGATTATCAGTGATGAGCCTTGGATGGAGCCGACTCGTAAATGGCTTTCCATGTTCGCTATCCGTCCCAGCTGGGGACGTGTTGGTCAGCAACCTAACCAGAACTACCTGTACACTTCTAAGTACAGCTCTACCAATAGGTATATCGACATGATGGCCATGAAGCCGAACAACATCCGGTTAACTGGCCTGAAGTGGGCGATTGTTGAAAGTTGGAACGGCGGTATCGATTTAGGGTTCTTCAACGACCGTCTTACCTTGACCATTGAAGGCTACACGCAGACAACATCCGACATGTTGATGCAGAACTATCCCATCCCATCAAACTCTGGTTTCGACAATGTACCTTATCGCAACAGCGGCAAGATGCGGAACACAGGTTGGGAGTTCCATATCAACACCAACCGTCTGATTACCGCCGGAAGGAAATTCTCTTTGGACTTCAACGCTAACTTCGGAAACAATCGCAATGAGTTGTTGGAGATGGATGAGAATCTTCTCGACAACCTCAATTCCGTTTATGGATTCTCCAATGACGAGACCCTGCAACGCGTGCAGCTGCATAATCCATTGGGAGCCATCTACGGATTCCGTTACAAGGGTGTATATCAGTATAATTACTCAACCTTCAACCGTATGACGCCAGAGGAACGCGCACAGTTCCTTGCTGATGGCAAAACTGCTCCCGTGGCAATGAATGCCAATGGCGACGTGATCGTTGACGGTAAAGGTGATCCAGTCCGAATGATGTTCAACTATACTAATGATGCGACTGGTAGAAACTATCGCTTCAACGGTGGTGATGCCATCTATGAGGATGTGAATCACGATGGTCAGATCAATGCTCTTGACATCGTCTATTTAGGTTCTTCCCTCCCGAAGCTGACTGGTGGTTTTGGTTTCTCTATCAATTACGGCAGCTGGCGTCTGAGCACTCAGTTCACCTACCGTGTAGGTAACAAGATCCTGAACAGGGCTCGTCTGCATGCAGAAGCCATGATTGGTAATGACAACCAAAGTCAGGCTGTGAACTACCGTTGGCGTAAGGAAGGTGATGTCACAACGATTCCTCGCGCCATGTATGGCAACAACTCTAACTACAACACGCTGATCAGTGACCGCTTTGTGGAAGACGGCTCTTACCTTCGAATGGGATATGCCCAAGTGTCATATAACATCAGTCGGAAGATTGTCCGCCACCTTGGCTTGAATCGTGCCAGCTTGTATTTCAGTGCCAACAACCCCTTCGTACTCACCAAGTACTCTGGTGTTGACCCTGATATCTCAAGCGGAGGTTACTCTCCAGCTATCGACAATGCCCAGACACCTCGTTCACGCTCTTACACGTTAGGTATCACTGTAGGATTCTAAGAAGTTTAGGAGTTAAGAAGTTTAGTATTTTAGTAGTTAAGATTTTAGAATTATGATTACAAAAATAAATAGAATCATCTTCGCCATCTGCATGATGGGCGGTCTGACATCTTGTTCTGACTTCTTGGAAATAGAACCTCAGAATGAGATCATCCTTGAGAAATTCTGGAACGAGAAGGCCGATGTCGATGCTATCATCGCCGGCTGCTACTCTGGTCTGCAGGAAGAAGCTGTCATCAAGCGCATGATGATCTGGGGTGAGTTCCGAAGCGACAATATCGGACCAGGTAGCAACGTTACCTCTGACGGTAGTCTTGAGAAAATCCTGAAGGAGAATATCGATGCGAAGAACAGTTATACCAAATGGAAGGATTTCTATACGGTCATCAACCGATGCAACACTGTGATTAAATATGCACCGGGAGTGGCCGCAGAAGATCCTGCCTATACAGAGAGTGAGCTACAAGCCAATTTGGCTGAGATGGTGGCGATCCGCAGCCTCTGCTATTTCTACCTGATACGTGCCTTCCATGATGTACCATACACCACGGTAGCCTACACCGATGAAGACCAGCAGATGGACCTCCCCGCCACCAAGTTCGATGACGTCGTAGATTCACTCATCACCAGTCTGGAAGGTGTAAAGAATATGGCCGTGAAGCGCTATCCCGTGACAAAGCCCCTTTACCAGACTGGACGTATCACACAGGATGCCATCCACGCTTTGCTCTGTGAGCTCTATCTCTGGAAAAAAGACTATGAGAACTGCATCCGTTATGCCGATCTAGTCATCGACTCTAAGAAGAAGATAGCTGAGGAGAACCGGCTTCAACGTACTTCCAGCCTTCTGAATAGCGATGAGTCTGAGACCCGCTTTAATGGATTCCCATTAGTCAGCAACTCTACTTCGAGCGGATATTTCGGTGATGCCTACACTGTCTTGTTCGGCAGAGACAGGAATTATTCAGAAGAAGTTAATCAAGAGATTATCTTCCAGTTAGTCTTCGATGACGAGCCAAATACCAACGGTATGATGGCCAATGGTGCTGTGAATTCCTTCTACGGAAACTCCAACTCAAATGTCGGACTGGTGGCTCCTTCTGATTATATCTACTCTCAAATTGGTAATAGTGGACAAGATCGCAAGGTTTTTGCGTACCGCAATAAGATGCTGGACTCCCGTATTTATACCAATTGTGTTTACAGAGGAAGCAACAGCGACAATGCCATCCACAAATATACGACAAGAACGATAGATATTAGTACATCAGGATCAGAGCCAGAGCCATCCTATAGTTCACTCTATACACAGAACCAAAATGGATCTAACTGGATTATCTATCGCCTGACCGACATCATGCTTCTCAAGGCCGAGGCCTTGACGCAGCTGGTTCGAGAAAATGACGCCCAGGAAATCAATGACTATAACAAGTCTCTCCTGGACCAAGCCTTTACTCTCGTCAATGCAGTTAATAAGCGTTCACTTTGCCAAGTTCAGCTCGTTGACACCCTCCGTAGAAGTGACTACAGTTCCAAGGGCGACATGGAGACTTTGGTTCTTCAGGAGCGCCAACGTGAACTGATGTTCGAAGGTAAGCGATGGTTCGACCTCGTGCGTCTCTCACAACGTACAGGAAACACCTTGACATTAAAAGCTGCAGCTTTGGCAAAAGCAACAACCGGTGAAGGACTGATCAGCAATCACCTTACCAAGATGGAAGCCATCTATTGGCCTTATAATAATGATGAAATGAAGGTCAACTTGAATCTTGTGCAGAATCCAGCCTTTGGCAGTGGTGAAAACGACAGTTACCAAAAGACGACGAAGAAGTGAAAAGTGAAACCGAAAAAGTGAAAAAGATATGAGACGTAAGAATATATATAAAGGAATTGTGGGAGCCCTGCTCTTAGCCATGCTGACTCCCCTCAATACGTTGATACTGACCAGTTGCTCAGACGAACCAGATAGTGAGTATTTCTATACTTTCACGGGTGAGATGATGAGCGATTATCTGAAGAGTCACCCGGAATACAGTGAATTCGCAGAGATTGTGGAGAGGGCAGGTTTCATGGATCTCCTCGCCACATATGGCCACTACACTTGTTTTGCCCCGTCGAATGATGCCATCAACACGTTTCTCCAGAAGCGTGGACTCAATAGTGTCTCCCAGCTAAGCGATGCCGACTGCGATACTATTGCCCGTACACATCTGGTTTCCTATATGTACACCACCTACGATATGATTGGCCACAAGCTGCCGACCATGAACATGATGAACCGCTATTTGGCAACCGACCCAGGTTTTGACAACGACAGCAATGCCGTCATCTATCTTGAAGGACTGGCACATATCTATTTCGATCTGAAGGACGACTCTGTAGAGAATGGTATCATGCAGCCTATCAACGCAGTCATAGAAAAGTCGAACAGCTATATCTCAGATTTGATACGCGATAATCCCAAGGTCAGTACCTTCTACAAAGCATTAGTGGCTACAGGTGTTATCAACGATGTGATGCTTGTGGAGGACGAGAATTACAATCCTAAGATTTATGAGCCATACTACACTGGATCAGGAGAGACCTACACAGAGAAAAAGAAGTTTGAGGCTCCTGACACCAAGAAATACGGTTACACGTTCTTCATTGAGCCCGACGACCTCTTGGAGAGCAAATACGGTATTAAGAAAGGTGATATCCGTGCCCTCTATGACTTGGCCTGCACCATCTATGACCCAGTCTTTCCACAAGACGTGGATGCTCCTGGTCATCGCTTTGAGAACCTCACTGACAGTGTCAATCCCCTGCGCCGCTTCATCCAGTATCATATTCTGAACAAAATTGCTGCTGGTACAGATGACCTGACTCCACAGGAGGTTACAAACAGGGCAAACTTTGAAGGAGCCATCGGTATTGATGAGACCCTTATCAATCCATGTGACTGGCACTACACCCTTCTGCCTCATAAGATGATCAAGGTGGAAAAGGTAACTGTCAGTCAATACTTAGGAGGAAGCAAGAAAGGCGACCGATACATCAATCGTCGTAATGATGGGAAATTCAGTTTCTTAGGTCAGCGCATCGATCCTTTGGAGGATGAGTACAAACACGATGGTCTGAACGGCCATTACTTCTATGTAGATGACATCGTAGCGTTTAACAAAGATGTCCAGGACAAGATACACAATCAACGTATCCGAATGGATTTCAATACCATCTTCCCCGAATTCATCACAAATGGTCTGCGCATCTTAGGACATCCCTGGGAAGCCAGCAGCGTTGAAGAAAAAGACGGTCGCAACTGGCTGTTCCCCGAGGGATATCTTGACGGAGTAACATTCACCAACTGCAAGTTCTTGTGGAGAAGACCTATTGCTGTAGCAGATATCTACATGTGGGACGAGTTTAACCTGTTTGGAGACTATGACTTCACCTTCCGTCTGCCACCAGTACCATTTGACGGAGAATGGCAGATACGTCTGGGCTTTACTGCTCAGAACACCCGTGGTGTCGCCCAGATCTACGTAGATGACGTGCCACAAGGCATTCCTCTTGACATGACCAAATACTTAAACTCGGATTACTACATCGGTGACAGTTTCATCAGCAATCTCAGTGATTACGACAACATGAGTGCCGAAGACAAGGCCGAGTATCAGAAGACACTGAAGAACCTTGGTGTATATACCCATCCACGTTCCTTATTCTGCGACAATGGTGGAACTGGTAACAGAGGTTACAATATCACATACAATATCGGTATTCGTCGTATCATCAGCCAGACATACCTTGACTCTACCAAGGATCACTATATGAGAATCAGAGTAGCCTCCGACGGTAAGCAAGGTAACAACAACGAGTTCGCACTCGACTTCCTGGAACTGGTACCGAAGAGTGTCTATGGCACAGGAGGCGACGGTGAGATGGAAGATGACCTCTAATCATTGATAATTGACAATTGATAATTGACAATATGAAAAGATATAATATATATAATAAGGTATTAGGACTTGTGTTGGCAGTCCTCACCTTCACAGCCTGCTCCGACACCTGGGATGATCATTATTCCAGCAAGAACGAAGGGATGAACGACTATTCACTCTGGCAGGCTATCTCCCAGAACAGCAATCTGAGTAACTTTGCCAAGGTGGTAGAGGCTACAGGCTATGACAAGGCGTTAAAAAGCAGTCAGGTGTTCACCGTCTTTGCTCCCACCAACGATCAGTTCTCCGCCCAGGAGGCCGATGAGCTCATTCGCATCTATCAAGCAGAGAAAGGTAAAGTGATCGATGATGACAACACGGCGGTCAAAGAGTTCATCCAGAACCATATCGCGATGTATAACCACTCCATTTCTGATACCAGTAACGACTCGTTGGTCATGATGAATGGGAAAAAGATGTATTACTCAACCAGTACATTCAGCAACAGGAACATTCTGTCCACCAACCAGCATTACAAAAATGGTATCCTCTTCACGATTGATGGAAGGGCCAGATTCTTCCCGAATGTGTTTGAATACCTGCATAAAGATGCTGAACTCGACAGTGTGGGAAGTTTCTTCCATAACAACCGTTTCAATCGCAACGAGTTCGTACCTGGAAGAAGTGTTGCCGGTGGAATTGAGGATGGAAAAACCGTTTATCTCGACTCTGTCTTTGTGCGGCAGAATGATCTCCTTGACTACCTCTGGGCTGATCTGAACGTAGAAGACAGTGTATATTGGATCGTTGCTCCCACCAATGAGGTTTGGAGGAAGTTGATCGATGAATACCAACCGTACTTCAACTACGACAACAAGGTGAAATACCGCGACTCTTTGGCATATACCAATGCCCGCCTGGCCATCGTGAACGGTACGACCTTCAGCCGCACCCTCAATACCGATGCCCATCTTACAGACTCTGCTCTCTCCACCTCTGCGATTGAACGATATGTGAGTCGTAAATATAACTGGGGTGACAATAACCTGCATTACTATCAGTATGGTGGCATCTCCAGTTTCAATACCCAGAAGCCGTATGCTCCCACAGGTGTCTTCAGTGGCATTGAACCCATAGCTTGTTCCAACGGACAGGTATTAAAGACCCGCAACTGGAACATCAATAAACTGAACACCTTCTACCAATGGATCATTGTGGAGGCAGAGAAGCAAGGAAACATCCGGGAGGTAAGCAAGATGGAGAACTCCACGACACACGATATGGTAGGAACGATTACACCGATCACTCGTGAGGTGCTTAACAACAACCCCTTCTATGGTAAGGTTTGGGACAATGCTTATGTAGAGTTCGAACCTGTCAGGACGACAGTGAATCACACTGTGGTTTTCAACATCCGTGATGTTCTCTCCAACATTGGCTATGACATCTATCTCGTCACCGCACCAGCACTGGCCAACGACAGCAATGCCACCAGCATCCAGCGTCTGCCGATGAAGTTGAAATGTACGATAGGATTCCACGACCAAGAGGGAACGCCCCAAGAAGAGGTGCTCCAGACGGCCATTACCACGACCCCCGATCAAATGAACTATCTGCTCCTTGCAGAAGACTATAAGTTCCCCTGTTCCTCATATGGATTAACGGAATCAGAGCCACAGGTAACTCTGACCGTGCAAACCAACGTGAGCAGTACTGAGCAGCGTAACAGAACTTTTACCCGAACCATGCTGATCGACTGTGTGATGTTTGTTCCCCATGGTATTTCCCATCTGGACAACGGACGATTTGAGGTCTCTCCCCACGGTGATGGCGACAGCTTTTTCTGGTTGATGAAGTAAATGATTATTGACAATAGACTATTGAATATAAAGATATGAAGAAACTGATAATATTCGGACTCACCATGCTGATGGCTTTCCCATTAAGCATCACTGCACAGAATGAGGATGAGACTCAAGAGGAAGATGCCATTTCTGTGTTTGCTCGCAAGCTGAAACCGAAGCACAAGCAGTATCCCACACGAGTGGTGCACGGACGAGTCATCAATGCTACCACAGGAATGCCCGTCCCAGGTACAATCGTCAGTGCCGACGATGTGGAAGGTTACAGTACACTCACAGAGGAGAACGGTACCTACAAACTGGAAGTGCCCAAGTTCACCTCATCTATCTATGTGCACATGCCCGACTTCAATCCAGTACGAGTGGGACTGCAAGAAGGGATGGAGCAGCGTGAGGTAAAACTCTACCCTACCACGTTCTCGACAGATTACAACAAGGAGATCCCTGTTCGTAGCGACTATTCCACCGATGACTTCAGCTATACCAATTCCGTCAATATCAAGGATGAGGTGGAGAAGCATTTGGGAGCCCAGGTATATAGCATCACCCGAAACGGAACGCCGGGAATTGGCAATGTGATGTTCATACAAGGTCTGAACTCACTCAATGTCAACGCCCAGCCTTTGGTGGTGGTCGATGATGTCATCATTGACCAGCAGTATGGCCGTACGATGCTTCACGAGGGATTCTTTAATGACATTCTCTCTGCCATTAATCCTTCTGATATCGAGAAAGTCACCGTCATGCGTAATGGTACGGCATTATACGGGGCAAAGGGTGCCAATGGTGTGATCCTCATCCAGACAAGAAGGAACAAGTCTATGGCTACTCGTATCACCGCCAACATTTCAGCAGGTGTTACCATGAAGCCAAGATTCCTGTCCGTGATGGATCCTGAGGAATATCGCAGCTATGCATCTGAATTGCTCAAAACCACCAACACCCGCAACCGTACGTTTAAGTTCCTTAACGAGGATCCCAACTACTATTACTACACCCAGTATCACCAGAATACCAACTGGAAAGATTATGTCTATCACACAGCCTTAACCCAGAACTATGGTATCAAAGTAGAAGGTGGTGACGATGTGGCTAACTACAGTCTGTCTGTAGGCTATGTCAACCAGCAGAGCACACTGAAATACAACGATATGGACCGACTGAATATCCGATTTAATACTGACATCTCGCTGAGTCAGCAGTTCAGTGTTCGATTCGATGCTTCTTTCGGCAATATCACCCGTGACATCCGTAACGATGGAGCACCTGTCGGCTATGATGAAGGGACACCGACGGCACCTGGATTCCTTGCCTACGCTAAGAGTCCGTTCCTTAGTCCATACAGCTATGGTATGGGGCAGTTATCTAAGACTCACTACGACATTGAAGAGGAATCATACCTCACCGAAGCCCTGACCTACTATAAGAATTACAACTGGAAACTGGGCAATCCTGTGGCCATTAACGAATACAGTGAAGCAGAAAACAAGAACCGGTTCGAGAACTCTATGCTGAACCTGACGGTAACACCCAAGTATCAGCTTACAAGGAACCTGTTCATACAAGAGCATTTCAGCTATAATCTCGTGAACAGCAACGAGGCTTTCTACATCCCTATCAACGGAACCCCCCAGTATTATGTGGGCAGTATCGGAGCTTACCGAGAGAATGAAGTCCGCTCGCTGGCTTCCAAGCAGAACTCCGTTATGAGCGATACTCGACTCGACTGGCAGAACCGCTACAATGCACACTTCATCCATTTATTTGGAGGAGCACGCATTAATTGGGAAACCTATTCCATGACATCGCTGTTAGGATATAACACAGGTAATGACAAAACTCCTTTCTTGAAGTCGGAACTTACCAACGCCAACGATTATGGCGTCAACGATATCTGGAACTCACTGGCTTGGTATGCACAGGCTGAATATAATTACAAGAACCGCTATTTCGTGCAGGCCAACCTGACAGTAGAGGGTTCGTCACGCTTCGGACGAGATGGTGGTAACCTCCGTATCTTCGATGCAGCATGGGGTGTATTCCCTGGTATCCAGGCTTCATGGCTGATCAGCAATGAGCCGTGGATGGCCAAGGTGAAGCCCGTCAACTATCTCCGCCTCACTGTTGGCTACGACATTACCGGTAATGATGACATTGATTACTATGCCGCTCGCAGTTTCTTCAGTGCTTCACAGTTCCTGAACACCATTGCAGGAATTAGCTTCTCTGGTATCGGTAACACAAAAATCCAATGGGAGACAACCCGACGGATTAACGTTGGTCTGGAAACCAATCTCTTCAACAACCGAGTGAACCTCAGTCTGAATGGATTCCGTTCTACCACAGACAACCTGCTTACCCGTCAGTCTTTGGGATTCCTCAGCGGACTGAGCCAAAACTGGACTAACGATGGTAAGCTGAAAAACATTGGCTTCGATGTATCGGCAAAAGTCAAAGCATTAGCCCTTAAGGATTTCCAATGGGAATTGGGTGCAAGTTTGGGCCATTACAAGAATGAGATTACCCAGCTCCCCGAGGGTCAAACATTTATCGATAACGAAGTCTATGGTGCCACCATTCGCACTCAGGTGGGGCAAGCTGCCAATCTGTTCTATGGATACAAGTCCTATGGAGTGTTTGCTACAACTGCCGAGGCAGAAAATGCAGGACTCTATGTGTTGGGAGAGAACGGTATCGACCGTACCTTCTACAAAGCTGGTGACATACACTTCGCTGACCTGAACGGAGACCAGCAGATTACCGATGCTGATCGTATGGTGATTGGTGATCCGAATCCAGATTTTTATGGAAACATTTTCACCACACTGTCATATAAGCGTCTTAAACTCGATGTGCGTTTCAACTACTCTGTCGGGAATGACGTCTTTAACTACCAGCGTTCACAGTTAGAGAGCGGATCACGCTTTATGAACCAGACCACTGCACTCAACAGACGTTGGCAGGTGGAAGGACAGAAAACAGACATCCCTCAAATCACATTCCAGGATCCCCTTGGGAACTCACGGTTCAGCGACAGATGGATTGAGGACGGCAGCTACCTGCGTCTGAAGACCGTGACTCTGAGCTACGATCTCCCGCTTCGCAATGAGTACCTGCAAGGTCTGCAGTTCTGGATTCAGGCCAACAACATCTTCACCCTGACGAAGTACCTTGGCAGTGATCCTGAGTTCTCCATGACATCCAATGTCATCGGACAAGGAATTGACTTAGGACAGCTCAGTCAAAGCCGCTCATTCGTAGCAGGCATCAAGATCAAACTGTAATGAGGATTTAGAAATTAGAAATTTGATATTAAGGATTATGATTACTAAGATATATAAACTCATTTTTGCAGGCTGCGTCATCTGCGGTATGGCTTCCTGTTCCGATTTCTTTGACCAGCAGTCAGAGCATGTGATATTCACCGAAAAGGATCACCTGCACAATGCAACTGATACCATCTATAGTGTCACGGGTATTCTCAACAAATTGCAGGCTATTGCAGACCGCACGATCGTTCTCGGAGAGGTAAGGGGTGACCTTGTTGACATTACCAATACCGCAACAAGCGATCTGCGCGACGTGGCACTTTTCAAGGTGGGCGACAACAACCGTTATAACCAGCCTCGCGACTACTATGCCGTGATTAACAACTGCAACTACTTCATTGCCAATGCTGACACTGCCATGAAGAATAACCGTAACGAGTATATCTTCATGAGGGAGTATGTCGCAGTAAAGGCCATTCGTGCCTGGACCTATCTCCAGCTAGCACTCAACTACGGTGAGGTTCCATTCGTCACTGAGCCGATTCTGAACAAGATTGATACAGAGAAAGACTATCCGAAATACAATCTGCAGTCGATTTGCGAGTATTTCATCAACGACCTTGTTCCGCTGTCAGAGCGTTGGGGTAATGCATATCCCGACTACGGCACCATCCGCGGACTCAGTTCACGTTTGCTGTTCTTTCCTGTTAACATCGTTCTTGGCGACTTGAACTTATGGCTTGCCAGTATCACAGGGAATAAAGCAACATATCGCGAATCGGCCTTACGTTACTATAAGTACATCAATGAGCGAAATGGTTTGAACTCCGCCTATCCCATCGGAGTGAACATCTATACCTGGCAGCCTGGTTCAACAACATGGAACAGCCCTTTCGGCTCGACATCTGGCAGTCTGGTTCCTGAGGACTATTCTGACAATGCCGAGGTGATTACCGTTATCGCTGGTGACTCTATTCCCGCAGAAGGAAACTACAGTGAGTTAAGAGACTTGTTCTATGCTCGTGAGGAAACCAATTACCATGTCAGCATCGTACCTTCTACCGGGATGTTCAACCTCTCAGAATCGCAGAAACATTGTTGCTTAGGAGCCAATGGTACTACCGTGAGTTATGCTCCTGAAGATCTGCCTAATCATATGACAGGCGATTTACGTCTCTACAACTATTATGATGAAGGATACACGTACGACCGTCTGACTGATGAGCGTATCGATGTTTCGTATATCTCGAAGTATAACTCTCAGCATGTTCGCGTCTATCGACGTGCCATGCTCTACCTCAGACTGGCTGAGGCTCTGAACGGAGGAGGATTCCCAAGAGCGGCTTTCCAGATTCTCTCACAGGGATTGAACAATGATGTGATTGCCAAGGAAGTCTATCCATACTGTTCAGAAGCAGACTCTCTCTGGATGACTCAGCTGAACTTCCCCGTTGATCGCTATGGCATCTACACTGGAGATGAACTGGTCAATGGACGCAGCAATGCGGCACATAACACCATGGGTATCCACTCACATGGTTCTGGCTGGACACCGATGAACGAGTTCTATCGTTTACCTGAAGACTCCACGATGACCGAAGAACAGCTCTACCCCATCCAGAAAGCCTACGTGGATAGCTTACTGCTGAACGAGTGCGGACTGGAACTGGCTTTCGAGGGAACACGCTACTATGACATCATGCGCTTTGCCTTGCGCCAGCCAAATCCAGGTCAGTTCCTTCTCAGACAGGTTTGCAGCCGTCATGGTAAAGACAATATCGATGCGGTACGTGGTGAGATCGGCAAAGACCTGAGTGATCCCCGCAACTGGTATCTCCAGTGGAACGGACAAATTGGCATGTAGCCTATTTCTCTTACTAATGAGATAGTAATACAGATAATCCCTGAGTATTTCAATATTCAGGGATTATCCGTTTATTTGAACACCAACACATCAGACTTCCACACATCATTTTTGATTGTTCAGGTAATCATTGCAATGAAACCCTTTATACCCTAAATGATTAAAAAAGATAGGGAAATGTAACGGAATGTCGGATAAATAAAGTAACTTTGCAACCGATTTATATAATAAAGTAACGAAATGAAGTTATTCGACGTCTATCCGCTCTTCGATGTAAACATCGTGAAGGGAAGAGGCTGCAAGGTTTGGGATGACAAGGGACAAGAGTATCTTGATCTCTATGGCGGTCATGCAGTAATCAGTATCGGTCATAGTCATCCCCATTATATTCAGAAAGTAACTGAACAGCTCAACAATATCGGGTTCTATTCGAACTCCGTAGTGAACAAGCTGCAAGTGGAACTGGCAGAACGATTGGGCCATATCTGTGGTTATGAGGACTACCAGCTGTTCCTAATCAACAGCGGTGCCGAGGCCAATGAGAATGCCCTCAAGCTTGCCTCTTTCACCAACGGCCGAACCCGTGTGCTGAGTGCTCAGAAAGCATTCCACGGTCGTACATCCCTTGCTGTGGAAGTAACCAACAATCCTAAGATTATTGCACCGATCAACGATAATGACCACGTCACCTATCTGCCGCTGAACGATCTTCCCGCTTGGGAAGCAGAACTGGCAAAAGGTGATGTCTGTGCCGTCATCCTGGAATGCATCCAAGGTGTAGGAGGCATTCAATTAGCTACTCCAGAGTTTGCACAAGGCTTGTCGGCTGCCTGCAAGAAACAAGGCACTATCCTTATCTGCGATGAGATCCAGTGTGGCTATGGCCGTAGCGGGAAATTCTTCGCTCACCAGTGGTTAGGCATCCGTCCCGACATCATCACCGTGGCTAAAGGCATCGCCAACGGATTCCCCATGGGTGGTGTGCTGATCTCCCCTGAGTTCAAACCCGTCTATGGACAGTTAGGTACTACCTTTGGCGGTAACCATCTGGCTTGTGCTGCCGCCTTGGCCGTGCTGGATGTCTTCGAGACGGAGCATCTGGTGGAGAACACCCGTGTGGTGGGCGAATATCTCATTCAAGAATTGAAAGATTTAAGAATGGAAGAATTGAAGACAAAAGGCAGCAGCCATATCCATGATGTGAGAGGACGTGGACTGATGATCGGCATCGATCTCGATATCCCCCACAAAGAGATCCGCCAGCCTCTCATCTATCAAGAGCATTGCTTCACAGGCTGTGCAGGAACCCATATCCTACGTCTGCTACCACCGCTTTGTTTGAGTAAGGCTGATGTAGATGACTTCATGGGCCGACTTAAAAACGTTTTGAATAGTTAAGATTATGAATAAGATTGCGATTATCGGTGCAGGAGCCATGGGCGGTGCCACCGTGGAAGGACTGATTAAGGGAACATATTTCCACAATGAAAATATCACGGTTGCCGACCCTTCCCCTATAGTGATTGAGAAGTTTGCCCAAATGGGCGTAACCGTGACTACTGACAACCGGCAGGCTGCCGAGACAGCAGATATTGTTTGTGTGGTGGTGAAGCCATGGTTGGTGGAGTCGGTATTGAAGGACATCAAAGAGGTGATGGATTACGAGAGACAGATCCTCATCGTGATTGCTGCTCGCGTGTCGTCTGCAAGTATCCATGAGTGGATGAAGAAAGGTGAAGCCATGCCTCCCCTTTTCTTAGTGATTCCGAATATTGCCATAGCAGAGCTCTCATCCATGACATTCATCGTCCCGTGTGGTACTGTTGCAAAGCACCAGACTGATCTGGTGAAGGGTATCTTCGACGAAATGGGTGACACGATCATCACCGATGAGAAGCATCTGGCCAGTGGAACGACCCTCGCTTCCTGTGGTATCGCCTATGCGATGCGCTATATCCGTGCTGCCAGTGAAGGAGGTGTGGAGCTGGGCTTTAAAGCCGATGATGCCAAGAAGATTGTGATGCAGACGATGAAAGGGGCTGTGGATTTGCTGGAAGCCACCGGTCTGCATCCCGAAGCAGCCATCGATTTAGTAGCCACTCCAGGTGGTGTCACCATCAAAGGACTGAATGAAATGGAGCATGCCGGCTTCACCTCTGCTGTGATCAGAGGACTGAAGGCAGGACTGAGATAAATAGATAATTGACAATTGATAATTGACATGGACGAGCAATTAAAACAAATCGGTGAGCGCCTGGTTGGCCTTCGCGAAGTGTTAGACATCTCCACCGAAGAGGTAGCCAACCTCTGTGGTATCAGTGTGGAACAATATGAGAAGATGGAACGGGGAGAGAGCGAGCTCTCTGTGGCCAACCTCCAGAAGATTGCCAAGCATTATGGCATCTCTCTCGATGTGCTGATGTTCGGTGAAGAGCCTCACATGCGTAACTATTTCCTCACCCGTAAGGGACAGGGACTGCATGTGGAGCGTCGTAAGGCCTATAACTATGAGAGTCTGGCCAGTGGCTTCCGTGGCAGGAAGGCTGATCCCTTCATCGTCACTGTGGAACCCAAGGCTGCCGACACCCCCAAGGAGATGAATTCCCACAGCGGTCAAGAGTTTAACATGGTGCTCGAAGGTACTATGGAGCTGACCATCGGTCAGAAAGTGCTCACCCTGAACGAAGGCGACAGCATCTACTTCGATGCCACACAGCCTCACGGCATGCGCACCCTCAGTGACAAACCTGTTCGATTCCTGGCCATCATCTTCTGATACGACCACTTCATCCAGACGATTGACCACATACATATATAATTATGGTAGAGAGATTTTTAAAACAGACTCATTTTACATCTGTAGAGGATTACAATAAGAACTTGGAATTCATCATTCCTGAGAATTTCAACTTCGCCTACGACGTAATGGACGTTTGGGCAGAAGAGGCACCCGATGAACTGGCCCTGCTGTGGACCAACGATGAAGGAGCAGAAATCCGCACCACATACAAGCAACTGAAGAAAGAGACCGATCAGGCCGCCAGCTACCTGCAGTCATTAGGTATCGGAAAGGGCGATCCCGTGATGCTGATCCTGAAACGCCGATATGAATGGTGGGTCGTGATGCTGGCCCTGCATAAATTAGGAGCTGTAGTGATTCCAGCGACACACATGCTGACCAAACACGACATCGTATATAGGAATACCCGAGCCTCGGTAAAAGCCATCATCTGCGTGGAAGACAACTATGTGATGAGTCAGGTAGAAGCCGCCATGCCTGAGAGCCCTACTGTGGAGGTTTTGATCAAGGTGGGAGATGGTAAGAAGACCAGTATAACTAATCAGTGGCACTCCTGGCAAGAAGAATGGAAGCAGGCTCCTCCCTTCAAGAAGCCAGCTTATGTGAACAGCAATGATGATACCATGCTCATGTATTTCACCAGCGGTACATCTGGTGAGCCCAAGATGGTAGCACATGACTTCCTCTATGCCATGGGACACCTCTCCACAGGTGTGTTCTGGCATAACCTGCACCGTGGCTCCCTTCACCTCACCGTGGCCGATACGGGCTGGGGCAAAGCTGTATGGGGGAAGTTCTATGGACAATGGTTTGCAGGGGCCACGGTATTTGTCTTTGATCATGAGAAGTTCAATGCCGACACGTTGCTACGGCAGATAGAGAAGTATCATGTGACCTCTTTCTGTGCACCGCCAACCATCTACCGTTTCATGATCCGTGAAGATCTTTCGAAATACGACCTCTCCAGTCTGGAGTATTGCTGCACAGCTGGCGAAGCACTGAACCCTGCTGTTTTTGATAAGTTCAAGGAGAAAACCGGTATCCAGATGATGGAAGGATTTGGTCAGACAGAAACCACGATGACCCTCGGCACCTTCCCCTGGATGAAGCCAAAGCCAGGAAGTATGGGTATTCCCAATGCCCAGTACGATATCGACCTGATCCGTGCCGACGGCACCTCCTGCGAAGATGGAGAGAAAGGTGAGATTGTAGTACGTATCGGTGACAAGAAGCCCATCGGACTATTCAAGGAATACTACCGTGACCCGGAACTCACCCATGAGGCATGGCACGATGGTCTGTACCATACGGGTGACATGGCATGGCGTGACGAGGATGGTTACTACTGGTTTGAAGGACGTATCGATGATGTGATCAAATCATCAGGTTATCGCATCGGTCCGTTCGAGGTGGAAAGTGCTCTCATGACTCATCCTGCTGTGGTGGAGTGTGCCATCACCGGTGTACCTGACGATATCCGCGGTATGGTGGTGAAAGCCACCGTTGTCCTGGGCAGGGAGTGGAAGGACAAGGCTGGTGATGCTCTTATCAAGGAGCTACAGCAACATGTAAAGAAAGAGACCGCCCCCTACAAGTATCCACGTATCATCGAATTCGTGGATGAACTGCCCAAGACCATCAGCGGTAAGATCCGCCGCGTGGAGATCCGCAATAACGATAAGGCTAAAGTGAACAGTGAAAAGTGAACAAATGGGTACTGCAATGAAACACCGCATTGTCGTGAAGATCGGCTCGAACGTACTCACCCGTGATGACGGGAAGTTAGACGTCACCCGAATGTCCGCCTTGGTGGATCAGGTGGCCTGGCTTCGTCAGCACGATTACGAAGTGATTCTCGTATCCAGCGGTGCTGTAGCCTGCGGACGACGGGAGTTGAAAGTAGATCACTCCCTCGACTCCGTGGAACAACGTCAGCTCTTCTCGGCATTAGGACAGGTCAAGCTCGTGGGACTCTATTATGATCTCTTCCGCGAATACCATATCCATGTCGGACAGGTCCTGACGATGAAGGAGAACTTCAATCCAGGTGAGCAATATGAGAACCAACGGGCATGCATGACCGTGATGCTGGAGAACGGTGTCGTACCTATCGTGAATGAGAACGACACCGTATCTGTTACTGAGCTGATGTTCACCGATAACGATGAGCTCTCCGGCCTCATCGCCAAGATGATGCATGCCAAGACACTGGTGCTGCTCTCGAATATCGATGGTATCTATACAGGTAATCCCGATGACCCGGCATCACAAATCATCCCTTCTGTGGCTCCCGGCACCGACCTCAGTCAATATATCAAAGTGGAAAAGAGTGCTTTCGGTCGCGGAGGCATGCATTCGAAATACCACACGGCAAGTATCACCGCCCAGGATGGTATCCGTGTCATCATTGCCAACGGTACCCGTGATGACATCCTGATACAGTTGGCAAAATGCCCGTCAGAGGTTCCACACACGGAGTTCTTGCCGCAGAATATAAACTCATAAAGGAATACAATGGAATTGAAAGAGACCTTCCAACGTGTGAAAGTAGCCAGTAAGGAATTGGCACTGATCACCGACGGCCAGCGCAACGAGATCCTCCATGCCGTTGCCGATGCTATTCTATATAATAAGGTAAGGATCCTGGAAGCCAATGCTAAGGATCTGGCCAAAATGGACAGGACGAATCCGCTGTACGATCGTCTGCAGCTGACGGACAGCCGACTGGAAGGCATTGCCTCTGACATGCGGAACGTGGCTACCCTCCCCTCCCCACTCGGACATATCACCAAGGAGAAGACCTTGCCCAATGGCATGCGGCTCTGTAGGGTTTCTGTTCCCTTTGGGGTTATCGGCATGATTTACGAGGCACGCCCCAACGTGACCTTCGATGTCTTTTCCCTCTGTTTCAAAAGCGGCAACGCCTGTGTGCTGAAAGGTGGCAAGGACGCAGATGAGTCGAACCGTGAGGAAGTGGCTATTATCCATGAGGTATTGGCGAGCTATGGTATCTCCACAGATGTTGTTGCCCTGTTGCCTGCTACTCACAAGGCCACCGGTGAGATGCTCAACGCAGTAGGATATATCGATCTCTGCATCCCTCGTGGTGGAAGGAAACTCATCGACTTCGTCCGTGATACCGCTCGTGTGCCTGTCATAGAGACAGGGGCTGGTGTGGTGAACACCTATTACGATGAAAACGGAGACCTTGAGATGGGTAAAGCGATCATCAACAATGCCAAGACGCGCAGGGTGTCGGTTTGCAATGCCCTTGACTGTCTGTTGGTTCACGAGAAGAAACTGATGGAATTGGTAGAATTAGTTCAACCTTTAGCAAAGAGCCATGTCATCCTCTATGCTGATGAACAAGCCTATGCCGTTCTCGAAGGACAATACCCCTATCTGGAGCACGCCACCCAAGAGAGCTTTGGGACGGAATTCATGGACTACAAACTGGCCATTAAAACCGTATGCTCTCTTGACGAAGCCCTGAAGCACATTGACGAGTACGGATCTGGTCATAGCGAGGCTATCATCACCAACAACGAGCAGGCTGCCCGCAAGTTCCAGTCGCATGTCGATGCCGCCTGTGTCTATTGGAATGTGCCGACGTCATTTACTGATGGTGCACAGTTCGGCTTAGGGGCGGAGATTGGTATCAGTACTCAGAAGCTCGGGCCACGCGGTCCGATGGCCTTGGAAGAGATCACCACCTACAAATGGCTCATTGAGGGAGAAGGGCAGATTCGCCCCTGATCGAGACAAGGCGTTATTTCGAAATACCGTTGTTTCGTTATAACGATATACCGATATTTCGATATATCGATATTCCGATATACCGATATTTCGATATAACGGCATCTCGAAATAACTAAAACAAGAATAATCAATCAACGAAATGAAAACATTCATCAATGTGGAGGATATCGGCGACCTCCGTCAAGCTCTCGCCGAAGCGCAAGAAATCAAGAACGACCGTTTCAAATATCAGCATCTGGGTAAGAACAAGACCCTGATGATGATCTTCTTCAATAACTCATTGCGCACCCGCCTCTCCACCCAGAAGGCTGCCATGAACTTAGGTATGAACGTGATCGTACTCGATGTGAATGCCGGTGCCTGGAAGTTAGAGACAGAGCGCGGGGTTATCATGGATGGTGACAAGAGCGAGCATCTCTTGGAGGCCATCCCCGTGATGGGATGCTACTGTGATATGATCGGTGTACGTAGCTTCGCCGGTTTGACAGACCGTGAATACGATTATGCCGAAACTGTTCTCAACCAATTCATCAAGTATAGCGGTAAGCCTGTCTTCGCCATGGAGACAGCTACCGTACATCCCCTCCAGGCTTTTGCCGACCTGATCACCATCGAAGAATCATGGGCAGAATGTAATCATCATGTTCAAAGTTCAAAGTTCAAAGTTCAAAGACCAAAGGTCGTATTAACCTGGGCCCCTCATTGTCGTGCCCTGCCACAGGCTGTTCCCAATTCCTTTGCCCAATGGATGAATGCCGCCGATGTAGATTTCGTCATCACCCATCCCGAAGGCTATGAGCTGGATCCGAAGTTTGTGGGAAATGCCCACATTGAATACAACCAGAAGAAAGCCTTCGAAGGTGCCGACTTTATCTATGCCAAGAACTGGAGTAACCCTGGTGTGACGAATCCCGCCGATTATGGTAAGATCACTTCCAAGGATATGACGTGGACGGTAGATACGGAGCACATGTCATGGACCAACAATGGTAAGTTCATGCATTGTCTCCCCGTACGCCGTGGTCTGATTGTCACCGATGATGTGATTGAAAGCAAAAACTCCATTGTCATCCCCGAGGCTGCCAACCGTGAGATATCCTGTTCGGTGGTCATTAAGCGGATGCTTGAGAGCATGTAGTCATAATCCTTCATGAAACAGAAGAAAGATAGCACATTCTTTGCCGTTTGAGAAAAATGTGCTATCTTTGCATTATGAAAACTTCTATCAAACGACACGGTCCGTACCTTTGGGCTCTGCTGTGGGGTATCATCTGCTGGGCGTTCTTCCAGTTCTGCTATGCCTACCATTTCTTTTACCAGGAGCAGAATCAGCTCTTCCTTTTGTCGTGGGAGCATGTCGGTCACTACCTTGCTCCCTGTGGATGGCTGTCGAGACTCATCGGTGACTTCCTAACCCAATTCTACTTTTACCTCTATCTTGGACCGCTGATCCTCACCCTCGCCCTGCTGGCTTTCGGTGACATCACCCGCCGTCTGCTGGAACGTTGCGGCATCAAACGCGCCTGGTCTTTCCTCATCGCCATCCTGCTCATGACACTGGGAGCCGTATTCAGTTTCCACCATAGCTACCGTCTGGAGAATGTCATTGCCGGCATCGGGTTCCTGACAGTCTTGTATATGGCTACCTGGCTATGGGGAAAGCAACGGTGGCTGAACGGACTTGTCATGTTACTCGCTGCAGCAATAGGATACTGGCTGTTCGGATTGCCTCAATGGGGAAAGCTTCGATGGCCCGACTTCTATGTAGAAAAGCAGTTCGCCGTGGATAACGAATACTACTTCGGTCATTACCAGAAAGTCATTGACATGGTGGAGAATGCCGACGCCCCCACCCCCGAGATGAAGTTCTTCTATAACCTGGTACGCGCCCAGCAAGGGAAACTGCCCGACTACCTCCTCCGGTTCAGCAACAACGAACTCGGTACTTTCTATGCCATCGGTCCCGACACCCCCATGCTCACCATCAAGAACATGAACGAACTGTACTGGGCACTGGGTGACATGACCTTCACAGAACGTGCCGCCATGATGGCCCATGTGTTCTCTCCCAACAACCGCAATGCCCGAATGATCAAGCGACTGGCAGAATGCAGTATCGTCAGCGGTGATACCTTAGCCGCCAATAAATATCTGCGTATCCTCGACAAGACATTAGCCTATCGGTCATGGGCCAGGAAAGTGAGAGAGCAAGGCGATCGCATTTACCAGGAGAAGATGCAGATGGTGAACCAGCGCGACACCATCACCGTCAGCGACAATGCCCATTTCATCATGATGCAGCTACTCGATCACAACCCCAAGAACAAGGTGGCTCTCGACTATATCCTTTGCAGTACGCTCCTGCTGAAGGACATGGAGAGTTTTAAACGCGACTATGACCGCTATTGTCTGTCAACGGGTAATCTTCCCACAAGCACCCTCTATCAGGAGGCGCTTTGCATCTACCTCGCAGGAACACAGGCATCTCAGGAAGAGTGGCAGCGGTATATCCACCGGCAAGACGTGCTCAAACGCTTTGCCGCCTACAACCAGCAGCGCGGTAACCTGCAGTTCAAGGATACCTACTGGTATTATTTCGACACACAAAAAGCTCCGGAGATATGAAAACCCATCTGCTCAAACACAGAGGCACGGAGATACGGAGAATCCTGCTCCTGTCTTTCATTCCCCTGCTCCTCTGTATAACGGTGTTCCAGCTTATATCCTGCACACCAACACCAACCCGAGGAAACACCAAGGCAGTGACGAAGAAAGTCAAGACGCCTGCCCCCATCTATCCCGATTATCGCGATGTGACCATCCCCGTGAACATCGCTCCACTCAATTTCCTGTTGCGTGAGGACTGCGAGGCCATTCAAGTGGAGGTGGGTGACATCACCTTGAACGCCCGAGGCAACCAAGCCATCTTCGACCTTGAGGAATGGCAACAGCTACTTACCCAATCCGTAGGGAAAACCCTGGATGTCAAAGTATATGCTCTGAAAAAGGATTGCTGGTTAGCCTACCCCACCTTCCATTGGACGGTCGTTAAGGACAGGATCGATCCTTACCTTACCTACCGCCTCATCGAACCGGATTATGAGATCTGGCACCAGGTGGAACTGCGGGAACGGTGCATCGAAAACTTCGATGAGCGGAACCTATCGTCCTACAAGAATGTGGGAGACCGCTGCATGAACTGTCATGTCTATGGAAGTCAGGATCCTGCCCTCTCCATGCTCTATGTCCGTGGTGAGGGCGGCGGTGCCATCCTCAACAAAGAAGGGAAGCTGCGCAAGCTCGGTATCAAGACCGATGATATGGTTTCGGGAAGCGTGTATTACGGATTCAGTCCATCGGGAAGGTACATCACTTTCTCCACCAATCTCATCATTCCTGCCTTCCATGCCAAACCCGACAAACGGTTGGAGGTGTTCGACAGTAAGTCGGACGTCTATGTGGCGGACTTAGAGAACAATACCATCATCCGCTCACCCCTGATCAGCGACTCCCTGAAGTTCGAGACCTTCCCCACCTTCTCACCCGATGGGAAATACATTTACTACTGTGTGGCAGACAGCGTTCTCCTGCCTCGGGATATCAAGCAACTGCAATATAGCCTGTGTCGTATCCCCTTCGATGAGAAAACGGGCACTATAGGGAACGAAGTCGATACGATCGTCCGGTCTTCTGCGACATTGTCGCAGAACACAAAAGGCTCCGTATGCCACCCCCGCATCAGTCCCGACGGGCATTATCTGCTCTATACCGTTGCCGATTATGGCACCTTCCCCATCTGGCACCCAGAGGCTGATCTTCAGATGATGGATCTTCATACAGGGGCTATCGATACTTTGGCCCTTGTCAATAGCAAGAAGAGCGATACCTATCACAGCTGGTCATCGAACAGCAGGTGGTTCGTCTTTGCCTCGAAGCGCGATGACGGTTTGTATGGGAAGCCCTATTTCTGCTATATCGACAAAAAAGGGAAGGCCCACAAGCCGTTCTGTCTTCCCCAAAAGAATCCCACGTTCTACGATAACTTCCTGAAGTCATTCAATGTTCCCGAGTTAGGTAAGGGAAGGGTGCCCTTCGATGCCTCTGACGTGGCCAAAACCTTAAAAAAAGACACGGAGCCTTTCAAGTAGCTGACTCCTCTTTCGTCTTTCGATACAGTTGATCAGTACACCCCTTTACTCAAAAGGACGGGATCAAGTGATTCATTGGCTAAAGAATTGTCAATTTCTTTCACAGAAAATTTAACATTGTAAAAATACGCTAATTCAAAGAATAGGATGCTTAGGAATGTTCGAAAGCAACCCCAAGGGCGTTATTTTACAAGTAAAGGATACTTTCATTCAAAGTAAAGGTTACTTGGAACCAAAGTAAAGGCTCCTTTGAACTCAAGTAAAGGTTACTTGCATTCGTTCCTGACGTTACTTAGACCCTTTCCGACGTCATCTATGGGTCGTTCCGCCGTCACTTTACCCCCTATAGATGACGGCGGAATGAGTGTTAGATGCCGTCGGAACAGATGTTAACGCCGTTCGGAACAACCCATAGATGACACTTCTTCGAAAAAGCATGGTTTCGACTTTTGAAAGTTTGTTTTGGTGCCCTTCGGGCATCCCAAGAAAGAAACTATAGTCCTTTTGCTTCACAAAAACAGTGTTTTTATCACCTAAAAACGGTGTTTTCGACCCCTAAAAACTATGTTTTTGGAGTCTAAAAACGTCGTTTTCGCGAAACAAAATTGTTAGATTTTCACAAAGCACTCATTATCAATGTCTTACCAAACCTCGCGAGAATTGCGTTATTTCGACCGAAAGGACGATTGGTGACCCAAAAGCGCGCTTTTCGCGTTAAACGAAGTTAATTCGTCAAGATCATTCAAAAAAATTAACAATTCGAGAGCGGGGTATCATACAACTAGGCGTGATACCACCACCTTCGATGTGGATCGATTCTCTTTTTACTGCTTGATGGAAGTGAAATAGTAATACCAGTAAGTGTCACCGAAATAGTGTGCCAGTCCTTCCTGGGTGAAGGTTGATGATTTGAAGTACGAAACAAACTGTTTAAAGCGCTCTGCTACTTCAGGACCCACCTGAGGGGGCAGCGGTTCATTCTTCTCATGATGAATACTCCACCGAAGGGCCAAAGCCTCCTGGAAATGGCGCGGAATAGCTGGATAGCCCAGTTTCTCACCCCATCCGACATGCTCGGCAAAGGTATCAAGGTCACCTGTCAGCAGATAATCGGCCATCAGATACTCATAGGCAAGGCGATTCTCTGTGTTACTGAAGAACAGACTCTGTAGCATCTTGGGCGTCGTCTGGTCGGCGAAGAAAAAGTTCTCATCGTAAGCCAACTGGCGCAGGCGTCCGTATTCGGGATGTTTGGCAATCGCCTTTTCATTCCCCAGCAAGGGAAGGGTTTCATTGGCCCACTTACTGTAGAAGAGGGTCTTCTGCAGGGCCAAGAGATATTTACGTGCCACCTCATAACTTCCAGTGATCAGATTGGTTTGGACCAGTCGCTTGTAGCATCGGGCACTTTTCTGGTAGTCGAGAATTGCTTCCTGCGCTTCGAAAACGGCTCGCTGTGCCACAGGGATCATCCCCAGCTGATAAAAAGCCTCTGCTGTAGGCATCGGACTGGTGGCATCGCGTTCAACATCGGGTAAAAGACCGGAGATACCATTCTGGTGATATTCGAACATATGGTCTGCAAGCATACCGCGCATCGCCAAGGCAAGATTCTGTACCGTTACGCCAATGGGATTGTTAGGTTTGTCGGCATGGATGGTTTCAAGGATGCGGTTCCACTGCTGATAGCGGGCCATGAAGTCGTATTGCATCACCTTTTCTGCCTTGAAATTGCTGTTCTTCCAGACAAGGGCACCCATACAGACTGCCACCAGCACAAAGGAGAGAAGCGTCACCACAGGACGACTCGTAGCACTGGTCCATAGGGGGAAGATACGGACAAGAACGACAAGGACGAAGACTGACAGGGCTGCTGCCCAAAGGAGACCGGAGATTTCTGCAGGATAGCGATGGTAATGCACGCCGAACCACAGACTGCCAGATGGTACAGAAAGATAGAATGACAACAGGAAGGGCAAGATGGCCAATAACACAAACGCTGCACAACACCACGCAACAGCCTCTCTCATCCCTTTCTTCCCATTACCCCCATTAATCCCATTAAGCCTATTAACCCCAACGCTCTCCACCAAGAAAGCCACCAAGCAGACAGGTCCCACCATCCAATAAAGAACAGGAACGGCAACTATGAGCAATATGCGTCGCACCCAACCGCTTGGTAACTTATCGAAAATCCAAACAGCGAGAAGGGTGAGCAGCACAGCCCATACTCCACCCAACAGCGCATTCTCGTCAAGGAGGAAGAGCCAGAGCAGAAACGAAGGCACAAAGCTCAGACCGTATAGCCATTGAACTTTGGACTTTGAACTTTGAGCTTTGTTTCCTTGCTCAGATGAGCGGTCAGCGTTCAATGGTGAATGGTCAATGACAGAAAGTGTCAGGAGCTGGACTATCGAGAGCAGCACTGCAATGATCAGAGCCCCCATCCAGGCATAAAGGAAGAACTGCGTACAGAAGCGTCCCAGCAGATCGGCTACACCGCCTGGCAGCTTAACAATATCCCATACGTAGGTGCTGTCAAAGAGGAACAGCTGATACTGCTCCTGATAATGCAGGTGGTGCGGATAGGCCAGTCCGAAGAAGAGGAGGACAGCCACACCGAAAAGGAGCGTACATATCCACCCTGTGTACAACCTTTGTATCTTCGTTCCTTTGCGTTCCATGACAAACTACTTGTCGAATACCTTACTAAACTCATCGACACTGATTTTCACAGGCTCAACCATGAACTCAGGACGGTTATAGCTCTTCAGCAGGAAGGTGTTTTGTTCGGGATCTTCCTGCGGCATCATAAACGCCTTTTCCACCTTTCCATTGTTGAAATAGGAAAAATAGATACGGCAGAAGTTACCATCCTCGCGACGGCTAGCCACCATGATCCAATGCCCATTACTCGACCAGCTTGGGTAACTGTCAGGACGACCTTCGCTGTTCAGCTTAGTCAAATCGAGGAACGATGGTGACGATTGGTGCACACCATCGCCT
>OCTX012203665.1_pt1 | contig 36088 bp, 50 predicted proteins | sample 1539691 | NCBI WGS metagenome assembly OCTX01 (sample SAMN02144231, study PRJEB22623) | gut metagenome | biome: sheep rumen | host: Ovis aries | place: New Zealand
AGGCGAGAGGGGGAACATGTCTTTCTTGTAGCAGATACCGAAGCCGTCAATGTCTTCGTGTTTGAACCAACAGCAGTTGCCGCAGCATCTTTCTTCTCTATTTTTCATTATTTTCTATGTTATAGTTCATTAATATTGCCACCACGGATGCCGCTTTTTCATAGGTAGTCGCACCCTCTATATCATTCCAATGCCGTGATAGGTAGTCGGCGAGTTTTTGCATGCCGCCAAGTTTGGCAATGGAAACGTTCTCAATGTCGCCTGCCTTATACAACTTGAATATCTGTTGTAGGTACTCGGCGGAAGTCCAAGAGTCGGGTTTCAATGCGCTGCGGTTCTTTGTAACCACAAATACACCCTCTTGCCACGCAAAATCATTTCTAAAGAGCATGTCGTGAGGTATGTATTTCTTCCCCACTCTGCGATAGAGCGCATTGTCGTACTTCGGTCGCTCAGGCTCTTTCCATTCCCTATATCTGCCATTAGGCAGACGCTCATAAAGTTTTGGTTTGTCTTTTTTCATTGTTGTGGTATTTAAGTTGTTGTTTGCTCTTTGAATATTACGTTACATTTATCTTTCCTTGTGTACGGAGTGCAAGCGAGATTGTGCTTGTGACAGTCAATCCTCTTCATTCCGTGCTTGCGTAGATTGTCTTCCGTAAAGAAGCATCCAGCGCATATAGGCAGGTTGCCTTTCTGCTGACGTGCTATAAGGATATAACCATTATAGGTTGTCGTCTTGTTGAGCGGTATGTATGTCTTTTTCATCTTTGCTGCTTATTTCGTTAGACCACGTTTTCAGTCTCTCTACGGCTTTATCTATGGGGAGGTGGTAAAGTTGTCCGACAAGCCATCGAAAAGCCGTCTGCGCCCCTCTATGAGCCTCGTAGGAGTATAAATTGGCATCATGTAATGCCTGATGTAGTTCTTTATCCATGATTTAATGCTGATTAAATAATTCTTCACTTTCTTTTTGTGATAGAGCCAAATTAACCCGCAAGATTTCTTGGTCTATCTCCTTTTCCAGTTGTAGTGCCTCTTGCAGTCGCTCGTTGCTGCGATACTTGAAGTACATCTTTTGGGCATCACGCATACGCGACACCTTGACAAAAAATTCTTTTGAGTTCATTGTTGTTCTTTTTGGGATAGTAATGTGTGTTTGCGGTAGATGCTGTCAACATCCATATTGAATGAGAGGTTGAGCATATCTACCAGGCTTTCAATTTCTGCGAGAGACTTTTTGCCAAAGTTGCGCCGTTTCAGTAAGTCCGTTTTGGAACAACTTACCAAGTCACCGATGGTTTCAATTCCTGTCAAACCGAGACAGTTGAGTGCTCTAACCGATAAATCATAATCGGCAATTCTCGTATTCAGTAGCCTGCATAAGTTATCTATTTCAAGAAAGGCTAAAGACCTTTGCTCTGAACTCATTTCTTCTGTCTTTTTGTTCAGTTCTATTTCTTTTTTCAGCAGTTCTATCTCCTTCGTTAATATCTTGTTCTCGCTTTTCAGTTCTTCTGCCTCTACGAGACGCGCTTTGATGTCGGTAAGGTCTTTGCTTTTTCTTATTGCCTTGACGAATATCTGCCTTGCCCTTTCGAGCGATATTTGTGCTGCCTCTGCTGCCTTAGACAGTCCCGATTCTACTATCACGTTCTTAACGATGTCTCTTTCCCGTGCAGAGATAACGCCGAGGTCGTACATCATTTCGGGGATTGACAGGTAAAAATCTTTTGCTGCTGTAAGGTTTTTGGTTCTCCTGATAAGACCGATATTCGCCTTAATCTCATTGACAAGCGTTTGCTCTTCCTGTATAGACTTATGCAACTCTGCTTTTAGTTGTGCGAGTTTTTCTTTTTGTTTTTCCACATCTTCCGCTGTGTCTTTGAGGGCGGTGAGTGTATTGGCATCAATCCAATACTGTTTCCCGGTGACGCCATGTGTCTTGATTATACCGTTATCTATCCAATTCTTTATTGTCTGTCGTGATACTCCGAGGTATTCAGCGGCTTGTGCTATTGTTATAATTTTTTCCATGATTATGTTTTCTTGTTATCAGTTAAACCAATGTATTTCAGGGTTGCCTTTCCACGAATGGGCACGAATTAGAACAGCGTGAGTTGACGTTGCTCCGTGTCGATGCGCTTGCAAGCCTTGTCGAAGTATTCCTTGTTCAGTTCAAAACCAATGAAGTGGCGATGCTCCTTGATGCAAGCGATGGCGGTTGTGCCGCTGCCCATGAAGGGGTCAAGTACGATGTCACCTTTGTTCGTGCTGTTCTCTATCAGTATCTTCATTAAATCTACGGGCTTTTCCGTAGGGTGCATCTTGTTTCCTCTGATATTCGGAACGCGCAGAATCGTAGAGGTGCCGGGGTTGTTGATATTAAAAGCCCTTCCCTTTCGGAGAAATAAGATACACTCAAAGGCTTGCATATACCAGCGGTTGGGTGTTGCGTTTCCCTTATCCCATATCAGTAGGTTGTGGAACTTAAAGCCTGCGTCTTCTGCTTTTTGTTGCAACTCTTTAAGGTTGCGAGAGTTTACCATAATATAACAATGCGCTTGCTCTTTCAGTTTCGCATATATTACTGGCAACCATTCGTCAAAGGCAATTTCGTTGTCTTGGAACATCTTGCCCGTCCTAACATCGTCAACCCAGTCAGTCCTCTTCTCTGTTTTGCGGTGTGTCAATATACCACCACATTCAGCATATTCAGGTACAGCCTTTGTGCAGCCTCCGCTACATATTTTATAGGGGCAGTCTGTCACAACAAGGTCAATCGTTCCGTCGGGAATCTGCTTCATACCAACGAGACAGTCCATGTTATATACCCTATCTATCTCCATGCGTATAAAATCTTTTATTTATTCCACCTTGTCGGCATATAGTATTCTGCCTCTATTTGTTCGCAAATGCGGTTTAGTTCTTTATATTCCTCGTAGGACATAAGTACCTTGCCCTTGCGTTCTTCCTCCTCCCTTGCTTTTCTTTCCTCCTGTTCGTGGATGGCATAGGCATCGTTACGTTCGCGGATAAAATCTCTTAGTGATGTCGTGATAACGAGTGGGTCAACCGCTCCGTAGAACCTGCCGTAACGTCCTGTCTTGAAACGATGGAAGAAAAGCATGAGTTCTGATACTTTCAAATAGAAAAATTCTCCTGCTATGACGCTGGCGCATTGTTCAAGCGGTTTGCCTTGCAGTTTGTCTTTGCAACCGCAATACTCCGACAAGTCATAGAGTTGCGGTATGAGCCACATCGTTGCCATTGCGTCGCCGTAGGTAATATTAATCTCTGCGAGAGTAGGTGCGTCGCCGAAGAGACACCTGTCGGGAAATTTGCATGCCTTTGCCTGCAGGTCGGGATTGAATATTGCAAGGAAGTGGTTTTTATCACCATAGCGGTTTATCAGGGTCGTCGTCTTTTTGATTAGCAAGGCGTTCGATGATTGCTGCTGCCTCTGCTGCTCTTCTCTGCGCATCAGACTGTTGTTTGTCATATCCATGTTGTACTCTGTTATCATAAGTTCCTTCCAGCACTTTCGGGAAATTGTTCGGTCTCAAAATCCATTCGAAGTTGGCGATAAATCCTCTGCCGCCTGCTCCGTTGAGGAAATTCGACTGCGTGGCTTTGTTTATAACCTCCAAGACATTTTCAAGTCCGCTCTCTTTTATTCTCGCCCACAGGAATGCCAATCTTTGATTTATGATATTTGTCTTAATTTTTCCCATGCGTGATTTATTCGTCTCTACCATGAGATTATAATATTCTTTTATGAAGATTGGCACCAACCTCTGCACCTCTGCGTCGGACTTGTCCGACATAGAATTGGCATTTTCGCCAATTCTTTCTAATGCAATTACGAAGTAATTGTATTCTTTCTCTTTCTTATTATTTTTTAATAAATTTAGACATGATATAATAATATTATCATTCTTATATGCGCGCGAGGATTTGCCGATATTTGTGTTAGCACTTGTGTTAGCACTTGTGTTAGCGACATTTTTTTGAGGGCTGCAATCCTTTAAAAATGAGATAGTTAGAATTGTTGTGACTTGTGTTGAGCCTTGTGTTACCACTTGTGTTACCACTTGTGTTTTTAACAACAATTTCATTGCCGTTCTGACCCGTTGGAGAGACATTCCTGAGAGACTGACTATCTGACGATATGAAGTGATAATTTGCCCATTTTGGTCGGCATGAAGCGAGAGCCATGTGTAAAGACCTATCGCCTCGATGGAGAGTGGCAGGTCTCTGAGTTCGTTGGGGATTTTTGTGAAGCCTTTTCGCATATTAGGAGAGTTTTTAAACGGCATGGAGAGAACAAAACTCCCCATAGCCGTGTTATATTATCTCGACGTCGAAGCCGCGACGATTTAAGATGTCAATCAGAAAGGGAGGTCGTCGCCCTCTCCCTGCGTAACCGCTGGTTGTCGTTGCGGTTGATTTGTTGCGCCTGTGTCTCGCTGTGATAGTTTCAAATTAGCGATGTAATAGCGCAAGCCCTCAATCTTTTTATCCTTTTTACAGGACACCTTTATGGCGGCCACGTTTCCGAACGGGTCTGCCTGCTCTTTCTCCCAGACATCGACTTTGATAAACTTGTGCATCGTGCCGTCTTTAAGTTGTACCTCGGTAACGAGTTCGGGTTGGTTTCTCACAATGTTGCCGAGTTCAGTAAGGTCGATGCTTCCGTAATAGTTTGCCATTTGCTTTTATTGCTATTTGATTATTGTTTGAATTTTGTCTATTTTATTCATCTGCTCACGGATATAGTCAACGGCAAGAGAGAGACGTTCTTCAAGCAGTTTTATCTCTTCCTCGTTTCTCTTGATGCGTAACACTTTCAGTTGCTTACTCCTGCTGACGTAGGGATTATAAGAGATAAAGTCCCAGAAGTCGCATTCCGTGACAAGCATATTCATGTAGCATTGCCAGTAGTATTCAGGCTCGTTCTCTTTCAGGTCTTCGGGAGTTGTGTAAAGGAGGTGTTGAAGGTGCTTTTCGAGTGTGAACGGGCACTTTATCTCAATGCCGCCTTTCTCCTCCCTTATCATTCCGTCCGGCGAGCCTCCTGCGAGGTTGGGGAACTTGGTATAGGGGACAAATCCAACCTGAATAATCTCATATCCCATTTCCTCTGCGTATCGCCCTCGTGCGCTATCCTCCATGAGCACTCCCCATTCCGTTGCCCTGTTAGAGAACGTATGTTGCTCAATATACTCTTCAACGATATTGATAGAGGTTATGTCCTTGGAGCGGATAGGCAGGTAGTTCTCCATCACCTTACCGTTTAGGTAGGTGTATGAGGCATCGGAGAAGGGCACGGTCTTGGTAGTCACCCTTGACTTGGGATTTGCTTTCTTCCATTCCGCGAGTTCTTCTTCGGTCATTGGCTCCTTATGTTCTTTCATAAGGTTCGCCACCTCGGAAGCCGTAATTTTTCCGAGGCGGGCGATAAACCATTCTTTTGTTCGTTGGTCCATTATTTCTTTCCTTTCTTCTCTTGTGGTTCTTCACTATTGCCGAAGAGAGTGTCGCTTGGTTTTACCTCCTCTGCGGTCGCCTCTTGCGGCTGTGGCTCGTTGTCAACGTATTCGGTATCGAAAGCGTCAATGGTAAGGTCGGTGTCCTCTGCGTTGCTGGGTGCTGTGACTACTGCCTGGTCGAACTTTATTGCCTGTTGCATAGCAAGTGACTTGGGCGCATATTTGTTAAGGAGTGATTTAAGCACTGTCTTCTTTGCCATTGCCTCAAAATCCGTTTTCCACGGCGATGAGAAGCCGCTGCGATATGCCTGAGAGAATTTCTTTGCGTGTGCCTCTATCTCCTCCATAGTCCAATAGATAGTCTTGGAGAAGCCGTTTATGAGGTCGAAACGTGCCATAACACCGATAGGCTTGTCTGATGTCTTTGCATCTTCGTCAAAGATATACTCACCCGTGAACTTGTTTTTCTTCACGAGTTGTCCTTCGTACACCACCTCATCAATGATGTTTTGAAACTCTCCTGAACGCATAGCGAGTTCAAGAATGCCTCTATATCCTATCTGGAACTGCGCCTGTCCCTTGTAAGGAACGATGTATGCCATTCCGAGGGTTGGAACTATAGGCAGGTCTAATGTTGCCGCCACCATTGCCGAACCGAGAACGGTCATGGCGTTGGCGGTGCGCAGTTGAGAATTTCCCGTTGCGATGCTTATGACGCTACTGACGAATGCCGATGCCTTTTTCTCGCTACCCAGCACGTCGTTGAGTTTCTTCAAGACGGGAGCGGAGTTCATCAGGCTTTGTAATGATTGTGGCTGTTGTTGTGTAGCCACCTGTGTTGTCTTGTTTTCCATTTCGCTTATCTTGTTTTGTTTATCCAACAATCGCACTCATGTTCCATTCCTTTGCGTGCGGCTGTCTCTAAGAGCCTTTTGAGGTCGGAGTGGGATAGTTGCCCATTCAATCCTTTTTGCGCGCCCAGAAGCAATTTCTCGGCGATTTCTGCTGCTTTATCAGTCCAGTTCATATGTGCGATTGTTAGAGTGGTTTAGATTAATTCTACAAACTTGGTTTTGTTAATTCCTTTCAGTTCCATGTCTTCGAGACCTTGGCGCATATAGTCTTTGGCGATGTTGTGCGCTAAGGTTATGTCATCAGCCCAGAGAGCGACTTTATAGGGTATCTCCTTGGCCTTGCCGTTGTCATCGACGAAAAGGGTGGTGATAGTAGCAATAAAGATGTTTTCTCCATCTTTATTTGTGTTGACGAACTCTTTGATTGCGCTGCGTTTGAGTGCTGTCACCTCGCACTCCTGATGCTCCATGAGTTTCAGTTCAGCCTCTGCGAAGAGGTTACAGTTCTCGACTATAATCTTCTCGGTGACTTCCTTGATAACACCGCTTTTTTCGTCTGGACGGGCGGCTTTGATTGTTGCTTCGTAGTACATGTTCGTTATGAGTTTTGAAGGTTATACAACAGTGCCTCACGGTTTGGGAAGGCATTTTGCTCAGTGACGGGTTTCATAAATAAACCGTCGCATTCGTAACTTATGTTTGTCCTGTCATTGTAAACGAAGATGCAAATCTTGCTTACAACACGTTCCTTGATGGCGCAGTCTTCTACTGTGTAGATAGTGTCGCCGACATTAAATTTTGTTTCTAATACCATATTTTTTGTTGTTAAGAGTGATTATAATTGCTTATGGCAATACGTCAGGGTGCGTTGCCTTGACTGCCTTTTTCTTTTGTTTCGCTTTCTTGGCGATGACTCTCTCTTTGGGCTGCATCATGCAACCGAGCAAGGCATTCATCTTGTCTGCCGCCTCCCATGCCTCTCGCTCGGAGGTGTAGTAGTTGTTAAGATAACGCGCTCGGTCACTGAGATAGCCTTGCCACCTGCATCTTGTGATGGTGTACTTGCCTGTTGAGAGTTTCAGAGTTAGATACCAATACTCCGTATTCAGCGGGGGTAATGTTATTGGTAATTCCGTCGGTGTTTCTATTTTGTAAAACATATTATGATTTTTTACGAGAATACGCAGATAGCGAGGTATATCATAACGGATATGATGGCTGTGAAAGTGAACGACAGCCATAAGTTGCGACGCTCTTTTTTATCGAGGTCGGGAAATAATGGTAGAATGTTCATTGTCGTATGTCTTTTTAATGATTAAAACTCAATTTCATCGAAACGCCATTGTGAGCGTCCTCTTGCGTTGTGGTCTCGCAGTCGCCAACGGAACAACTTACGTCGCAATGGGTAGTCGTGTTGCTTGCGGGTGATGAAAGACTTCACTTCAAGTGCAACATATTCGTTTGTTTCGCAATCAAAATAGATAAAGTCGGGGGTGTATCGCGCAGCCCTCTCGATGATGACCTTTTTCTCTATGCGTTTTACCTTTGTTTTCAGTTGTTTCTCGACGACGGTATGTTCAGCAATCTCAGGTATTATCAAGAAAGAGAAATTACACCTGCGAAGGCTTCTTATCAGTCCTTGTTCTTGCAACGGCAGGAGTTTGCCGTACACGAACTTTTCTACCTTACTGTCGAAGACACCTGTTTTCTTGGCGTTGAATTTATTCATAGTTGTATATTTTTTACTGGTGAATACATCTGCTTAATTGAACGATATGAGCGTATTGTTGTATGCCCCTAAATTACACCCAGTGAGCGCGGAAAACGTTGCATATCCCCCATATTCTTAGGCGAATACACCTAAGCGATAGGGCGTAATTTACAACACTAGTTGCATATCCCCCCATATTCTTAGGCGAATACACCCTGATTGTCACAAGTCGCTTATAGTCTTTTGTTTAGGGGACTTATGGAGTGATAAATATCCTCCACATAAGGCGGTACAACCCGCCCGATTGCAGAACTATGCTTCTGCTTGCATTTCTTTCAGTTTGGTTTTTGCTTCCAGTTCTTTCAGTTCAAATTTGGCTGCGTCAAGGAGCAACCTATGGCGGTTGTTGATTTGTTTAAGTATGCCGACCGCCATTTTTCCACGTTCGATTTGCAGTTCCTGCTTCTCGTTCTTTTCAAGCAGTTCTGCCATGTAGTCCATAGGCTCTTTGCCTGCGACTTTGTAGTTAAATTCAAATCTTCCCATATCTTAATTGTATCTGTCTCAAATTCTGTTTACGGAAATTGCCAGTGCTGCATCTGCCCTTGCATCTGCCCATATTTTATAGTAAACTCACCACATCAAGCGTCTCAGCGTCTGCTGTATCTACCTATGTTTTTATGGGCAAACACACCCATTTGTTCTTTCATATCGTTATCCTGTTTGCTGTATCTACCCATGTTTTTATGGGCAAACACACCAAGCAGCCGCTTACCCCCCCTATTTGCGTTTGTTGTATCTACCCATGTGTTTTATGGGCAAACACACCCAACGATGTGTGCAGCATGCCAGGGAGTAAGTTGTATCTACCCATGTTTTTATGGGCAAACACACCATGTTTGCCGTAAGGTGTTGAATACCATAGAAAAAGGCAGTTATCGAGTGAGTAAATCCTCGACATAAGGACGTACAACCGCCCCGAATATGTTTTTTATTTTTCTTCTATCATTGTAATGCCCGACATCTTGCATTTATACGCTATCTTCTCTTTTAATCCGTAGTAAGACCAGTTGCGGAGGACAAGAGCATCACCTTCTTTGTTCTGCCGTTTTGCATCTTCCTCACGGTGTGTCTCACGCATCAGGACTATCTTACCGCATCGGTGCTTTATAGCCAAATCGACAAGCATTCTGCTATAAGTGTGCAGTTTGGTGTCAACGTAGTTTTTTTCTTTGTCGCGATAGCGTTCGATAGCCTTGCATTTCTTTTTACGTCCCTTGCCGCCGATAGAGTAGCGGTTGTTTATTTGACAACGCCTGACTGCCTCCTGTATCTGGCGGCGGCGGTAATGGAACTCCTCTTTTGTTCCTATCTCAAACCACTTGTATCCGCTGTCGTACTCTTTCGCCGCACGGACATCACAGGTGCAGATGATAGGGTTTAGGACACCGAGAAAAGCGAATAATGTCTTATCCTCGTCAAGTTTTACCTCTTTTTGGGGAATATCAACACACAACAAAAGAAAACACTTGTTTCCATTAATCTGTATGCTCGACGTACACATCTTATATTCTCCGCTGATGACGCGCTCGACTATAAGGCGGTTGCCAGAGCGGTCACGTCCAAAACGCATTTGAAACGGAATGCCCGCAAGACTAAAGAAACAACCCTCATGCGCATCACCATCAATGTCTTCATACCATTCAAATCTCAGTTCTTTGAACGACTTCCTCTGATACGGTATAGGTAACGTGTCCCTGTAACTGCGCAAGGAACGTTTATACATGCCTTTCTTGCGGTCTTCGTTGTAGTTTTTGGTTACATACTGAGCCAAGTTTGAGAGCATATCCATAATGCCCGGCATGCTCTCTTTGAACAGGTTGCTCATCACGCAATAAGCGGCATTCTGTCGGCTTGCTGGTGTCCCCTTTGTGCCTACAAACTGTATCGTTTCTCTGCTCGCCTCGTCAAGATATGGTATCTTGTTGTCAAGCATAAACAAATGGCTTGTCGCTGCATTCGCCGCTTTTTGCGCGATATTTCTGATGTCGTATAGTTTGTCGTAGTACGACCTACGGAGGTCTTTGTCGCTCTCGCAGATAAAAACCTCTATCTTCCTTGTTATTACCATGTGAGTTATATTTTTTATAACTGTTGCTATGCGAAAGAAAACCATGCGAACCTCACGGCGGGCATGGGGAATAGTTCTAAAATATGTATTTAATAAAATTGCTTGCTTGCTGGCAAGCATTGAAACAATAAAATAAAGATGCGTCCCCGTACACGGAGTCGAACCATGTTTCAGGCCAAGCGTGTAAGGACTTTTTAATCTTAACACTCCCCCTCACTTATCCGTTGAAGAGGGCTTCACGGGGGTAAAAACGGCGGCGTTTCACAACGGCACCGAAAAATCTAATTATGTCTTTTACAAAGAATGCTCGCTGACCGCTGCCAGCACACTAATCATGAAAAACACAAATTCAATTAATAAGAACACATTCATGCCACCCTCACGGGCAACATGGATAAAAATAATAATTCTAATCTCTAATCATTTATTATAACACATAAAACAAAAATAAACTATAAATGTATGTCATGCTCCTGCCCGTGGAGTCGAACCACGATTTAAAAACTATAAAAACCATGAAGATTAAAATGCTAATGAGAAATCCATGCTGCTTTCATCCGAGAGTGCAGCCCTCGCAGGAGTTGCTATACGATGTGTCTCACGACATGCCGCAAACAATAAAAACCTAAAATATTAATAACAGGACTGCTTGTTTCTAAAAATTACGGCGACCCTCACGGGCAGCCGTAAAAGGAATGAAATATAAACTTGTTACACTAACATCGTGCCCGCTGCGGAGTCGAACCGCTTCTCCCAGTAGTAATACCGAGCGACCTGCCGTTAGTCCATACAGGCGAAACGCACAGCGGACGGTCAAGCGCAATTCAAGAAATATAAATGTTTAACCATGACGCTTTCCGTCTCCATGCGTGTAGAGACTGCGGCTGCACCATCTTTTACAAATAGGCAACCGCGTATGTTTTTACTGTACCTTTGTTTCTTCTTTTAGCACCCCTTTCGCTTGTTACTTGGTGGCTTCTATCAGCATACGGCGCATATAAAAAGCCAGTGTTCGCAAGGTACTCGTTTAAACGTGCGACATTTCCAACGTTTCACGGATTTCTCCCCGTTACTTGTTGCCCACTACCATTACCGATGCGTCAATCTGCGGGTTGCCTGACGCTCTTTTTTATCGGATTAGAGGGAGAAGGAGGAGTCGAACCTCCGCTCACCGACAAGTTACTTGCCCGTTGCTCCGTTTACGGGCTTTTTCTCCCGAAAAGTTCCCCCAAATGAGAGATTGGGGGTGGGGTCTTTGCCTCCTGTCAAAATACAGCCACCGAATCGCCGTTTTGGAGTGATTGGTACAAAATCGTGGAAATAACAGCATTAGCAATTATCTTTACGTCCCGAATCAGTCTTAGTATAGTGCTTACGCCCAGCGGGATTTGCACCCGCGAGACCGCCTTTTCGGTCTCTTTTTGATTCGTTGTTCAAATTGTTAACTCTCATGGCATTTCTGCCGCTGTTTCTCTGCCGCTGCAGATAGTGGCGGAGGATGGAATCGAACCATCTTAGTCCTGCTTTCTCCGCCTTATGCCCTCCTAAGAGGGCAAACTACACATTAAAAGACGTCACCGATTGAGATAACTCTGCCTGTACCCACGTTTCTGTTTGTAGTAACCAACATGATAAATCCACTCTTGGGTGCTTGAGAACAATAAAGAAAAACTAACCGAATGAGAAATGCGTCATTTCGCTTCCTTGTATCGACTGTCACCCCCGCGCCCTCCGTAGAAGGCTCAGGACTCTTCGTTGCCCCCTTTTTAGGAACTAAGCCTTGCGGCCTCCGTCCACTTTGTTAAACACTTGAGAATTAAAATTCTTCATAATTAATCACTCTTGCCGACTTTCACGGCGAGCCGTCCTTTGCGGCTCTGATAACGTTAATACTTGTTCATTAAATCTTTCAGTGAAACAATCCGCTGATTGTAGTGGAACGGGTGGGTAACGGTCCCACGCTCACCTAGGCGTTTTAATCCGCTGCAGGTTGCTCCATTTTACCTGCTTTCCGTTCCGGGTGCCCCTATTATTTAGGGGCGATGCACGTCTTTCCGTGCTGTCAGGTCGGATTTAGCGTGATTTAGCGTTATCTGTGCAGATGTTCGTACAGGGAACGCGCCGTGAAGGTTAGCCTACCTCCAGTTTTCGTATGTGGCAAAATGCCTTCCGCACAGAGGTTGTATATCGTCTTTCGACTAACACCGAGATACTCCGCTGCCTGACGTGCGTTCATCACGTTCTCCGTCGCCACCATGCTTTCTTGTCTAAGCAACTCGACCACTCGCTTTGCTGTGCGCTCGACAAGGCAGTTAATCTCGTATTGTGTCATTTCGCTATGAATTTGTTTATGAAGTATATCTGTCCTTTTCCTGTGATTTTAGTGGTGTTGCGTGTCCGCATTTCACCGTTGACGCTATAAACACTCTGCTTCATCGTAAACAGTCCTTGCTCGATGTATTGCTGATAAGGCTGATTGAACCTTTCTCCATAAGAACAGAGGTAGTGGTTGTCTCGCAACCATTGGAACAGGCGTTTCTCTCCGATGGGGTAGCCGTTCTGGGCTATCATCTTAGCCATTTCTCCAATTAAGCATGAAGAGTTAGAGCCTGCTACTGCGTCAGCATATACGACTTTTGGCTTGTTCTCGATGTCTTTCTTCTCTAACTCTGCCACCTGTCCTTCTGCCGCAAGACGCTGTTCACGTTCTCTTGCCGCTCTCTCGTTGCTCTCTTTGAGTGCTGTGAGCAACTTAATGGCATTGTCAGGATTGGCGATGATGCTGTCTATGGTTTGAGTGGTTGCATAAGCACCATGCTTGCGGATGCTGGGCAATACGTCACCACATACCCAATCTTGGAAAGGCTCGGCTTGTGGCTTGTCGCTTCGCATGATAACACGATACAAATTCTTTTCGTTGATGAAAATCATTTGTTGCTCTCCGCTCGATGTGGGGGTATTAATCAAATTAACCCCCTTTTGGTCGAGTCGGTTCTTGGTTGCTCCTGTTTGAAGTTCAAGAACCTTGCAAATGTCGGCAAGGCAGAACATTGGATTGTCTGCCGTTCCTGCGGTTCGGATGCTTCCGAACTGCTCATTGTTGAATACCTGAATGTTTGTTACAGGAGTTTCGTCAAATACGTCAAGCATAGTCTTACTATTTTAGTCGTTTGATTGTGAACTCGTTCGGGTTTTCCGAATCTTCCTTTGTAGTAAACTCCATCTTAGGATGGATTTTCATGTACGTCGATAGGTTTGCTCTCGAAGACACAATTTTCGTGTAGTCTGGAAGCACCAATGTCAGGACATCTCCCACCGCCATTGTATCGAGCGTCAACCTACTTAGCGTATCAGTCTTTACTTTCATAAAACCTTAATATTAATTAAAAATAAACCTTTTTTCTTGCATTTGTGAAAGGAAAGCCGTATATTTGCAATTACCACATTGACAAAGGGTGTTAAAACACTCTACGGCTATTCCTATGCACTTTTGCGAGTTAAATAATTAACTATCGAGTGCAAAGTTAGACAAATTATCTAATATCTGCAAGAAAATTGAAAGAAAAATGTAGATAAATTATCTAATTTAGAATTTGTATAAATAAGTTGAATATGCAACAAACTGTAAAAGAGCGGCTTATACAATTTTATGAGTATAAGGGACTAAGTAAGAGAGAGTTTGAGAAAAAGTGCAACTTGTCAAACGGATATATCGACAAATTGCGCCATGCACCTTCTACGCAAAAATTGGAGAGTATTTATCTACAATTTCCTGAGATTAACCATGTATGGCTCTTGACTGGAGAAGGCGCAATGCTGAAAACCGTTGAGGCTCGCCCAATAGCACCCGACAGACACGCCCGAATACCATTGGTGGGGCAATACGCCTATGCAGGCTACCTTACAGGCTACGGCGATAACGAGTACATAGGCACCCTGCCCACAATCGACTTTACGCCCGACAGAGAAATGACGGGCAACTGGCTCGCCTTTGAAGTCAAGGGGGATAGCATGGAGGATGGCAGCATAGATAGTTACGTCGAGGGCGAAATTGTCATTTGCAGGGAGGTGGAGCGCGACTACTGGAAGGACTCTCGCCTATTTATTAATAAGAGGGATTTTGTGATAGTCCATGAGGAAGGCGTGCTTATCAAACGTATCATAGAGCATAACGTTGAGCGACACACAATCACTATCCACTCGCTTAACCCGATGTATCAGGACAGGGTGTTAGACCTCGCGCAAGTGAAGCAGATATTCTCTATCGTGGAGAGCCGTAAGCAAAGGAGAAGATAAAATGGCGACAAACAAGGTAAGAACAGAAAACCAACGCAGCATAGACCGACTGTATATGTTTGCACAGTGGTTAAAAGAGAATGGGCGCGTCAAGTCGCTTGCACAGTTTGAGATAAGCAGCGGAGTGGCTAAGAACTATCTCATTAACACCCTGCAGTCACCTAAAGGAAGTGTCGGCGCAGATATTCTGCGTTCTATCTATCTCGCATATCCCTACCTTAATATAGTATGGGTGGTGACAGGAAAGGGAAAGATGATTTCCGACGATGAGAATAAGGTGAAGGAAATGGAGAATAAGGTGAAGGAAATGGAATTGATTATGATGAGATGTGAGTCCATCCTGACAATAATAGACAATATTAGCACTCAGACGCTCTCATTTAGAGATGATATTGCACTGCTTAACAAGATGATAAAAGAGGTGAAACTGGACATGGCAAGAACCCCAAATGATACCGCTAATAGAAAAAATAAATATAAGTAATTGATAATCAGTCATAGGCGCGAACCCCAACGGAATCACGATTTGGGGAAGTCGGTAAGGGCTTCCCTTTTCCTTTAAACAAAGGGGTTTCGGGAGTTTTAAAGGGATAGGAAAGATGCTGACGGGTACAAAATGGGTACATTTGGACTTCCCGAAAGTTCCCGAAAATAGGCAAATATTTCCCGAAAATGATACCGATATGATACCGCCTGTGATACCAAAACAAGTTTAACTATGAAAAGAGCAAATGTAAGATTTGTATTTGACCGCAAAAAGGTGGCGACAAAGAAACAAAAGGGTCTTGTGCAGATGGAAATTCTGTACGATAAGAAACGCAAGTGGGTGTCAACAGGCATCAAAGTCTATTCCGACCAATGGAACGATAGGCAATGGGTGGTGCGCTCGCTTGATGCACAGAAACTGAACAAAGAACTATTCGCTCAAAAGGAACAACTGGAGGCGTTTTTAGGCTCTCTGACGGGCGATAATCCTTTCAGTTGGGAGAAGGTGGATAGGTGGCTCTCTCGTGACAAGGAAGCGAAGAGCGACGATTTTATAGAGTTCTGCGACTGGTGGATAGAACACCGCAAGGACATCAGGGACTCGACACGCAAGACGGAGAAGAAACTCATAGCATCGCTGAAAGAGTTCGGCGTTATAAAATATTTTGCGGATTTGACTAAAAAGAACATCATCGCCTATGAAATGTATCTTAACGAGAGATATGACAACCTGCAGACAAGGTATAGTTATATTAAGTTCTTGAAGACATGTGTTAACGAGGCAATGAGACAGGAGAGGATAAGTGAAGACCCATTCCTGGGTTTGAAGTTCAAACGTGGCGAAAGTCCCAATGACCGCTATCTCACAGCCGAGGACGTAGAGAAGATTGCAAAGGCTGAAATGCCGACTAAGAGTCTGAGCAACGTGCGTGACTTGCTCGTAGTGCAATGCTATACGGGTTTGGCGTTCTCCGACCTTATGAATGCTGATTTCACTAAGGCAGTGAAACACGGGGAAAGGTATGTGCTTGCTGATGAGCGCAAGAAGACGGGAAAAGGCTACTATATCATCTTACTATCCCCTGTCATGGAGATACTGAAAAAGCATGATTTCCGACTGCCGCGAATGAGCAACCAACAGTATAACCTGCGCCTGAAAGCGGTGGCGGATAAAGCGGAGGTGGATAAGCCGATAACAAGCCATTGGTTGCGTAGGACATGCGGTTATCTGCTCCTTAATAACGGCATTTCTATTGAAATGGTGGCTAAGATGCTTGGTCATGCGAATATCCAGACGACACAGAAGGTCTATGCCAAGATACTCGACAAGACGATGGATAAGGCGTTTAGTGACCTCGAAAAAAGAATGGGGATTAAAACATGACGTGCCGATTTCGGACTATAGAAATGAGGGGCGGGGTTAATATCCTCGCCTCTCATCGTCTATCATGTCTAAGATGTCATCATCGAAAAGTTCTTCATTCTTGCGGTCATACTCTACGGAGAAGTTCCATAGTTTGATGATGACACGCTCCTTTTCTTCCTCGCTCCATTGCTCCGAGGGGTCAAGCCAGTTAATCTGCGCAAGGTTCTTGCGCCATGAGACGTAATCGGAGAACTCAAACTCCCTGCTGTCAGGTATGAGTATGAAACAGCGGGGAAAATCGAGGTGTAACAGCCCTATCATGCCGTAATAGTCGATGATATTATCGCACCAATAGCAACCGGGGTACTTGGGGTTTTGATTTTTCTTCATGGTGTTAATTTTTAGTTTCGACGACAAAGATAAGATAAAAATGCCATTTTCCCAAATTCCGACTTGTGATTTTTCGACCTTCGGGCATAATGGCATTTCATTTATTAAGTTCCTATGAGAAACGAGAGAAATATCCCTGTATCTCGGTGGATAGTTCACGGATAGGGCATACGATGTATTTCTGGGCGGTCATCTCTACGCTGCTATGCCCTAACATACGGCTTATAGTGTAGATGTCTGCTCCACGCAAGTATAGGTTGCTTGCGAATGACTTGCGGGCGGTGTGCGAAGTGACAAACTCCCATTTCTTGCCCTCTACGAACTCGCCACGACGGTACAGCCTGACTTCCTCATCAATATCACACAACTCGCATATACGGCGTATGGTGGCGTTGAATGTGGGGTCACTGACTGTCTTTAGGTGCGCTCCCGCCCATTTGGACTGTGTGAAACGGTATGTACGGCTCTCTGATGGTAAGTCGAGAATGTCGGCGGCTATCGGCGACAATGGTATCTCTGCCTTGATATGCGTTTTCTGCGAGACATAAACGATGTGCTTGCCTGACACGTTGCGCTCGGAAAAGGTGACGGCATCGGAATGCCTGGCTCCCGTGAGAGCGGCGACAATAAACTGCTGCTGCACTATCGCCTCGGTCATAGTGTCTGGGTTATAGTTAATAATGCGGCGCAACTCGTCTTCCGTCAGGAAAACCGACTGTGAAGCATCGTTCTTAACGCTTAATGCCTTCTCCCAACCTCGCGGCAATTCAACTTGGTCGGAATAGGTGTTCAAAACCGACTTGAGCATGGCGCAATAGGTCTTCGCCGACGACTGCGCCTTGTGTTCGCACAGATAGTCAACGAAAGCGGTTAGTGTCGCCTTAGTGATATTCTCCCACGTTGGTAACTCGCCATTGGCTGCTTGCCACATGGTAAGCACACAATAGTATTTCGGATATTTTTTGTAAAACGCATTTTCGAGCGTGTCAATTTTTCTTTTCATTTTTCGACTGATTTTTAAAGGTTGTTATTTCTCTTTCTCATGTCTTCCCTGATGAGTTCCGCTACATATTGCGACTTGTTGGGCTGCTGGTTGAGCCAGTCGCTAATATCGGCAGGCACACGGATAGATGTTACACGCACGCCAATTTTCGACCTATCGGCTTTATAATTGGGGTTTTTCTCGCCCCTCTGGTCTATTCGTTTGCGCCCCTCACTGATTGCCTTGCAATGCTCGGCACTAAACTTTGTCCCTGGCTTGATGCCTCTTTTCTTTTTCTGTTCCATGATATAAAATTTAAATTGTTAATAATAATTATGCTACCTCTTCTAAAATCTCGCATATACCTTTGGCGTATGGCTCCCACGACTTGATGACATCGGCAATGTCCTCAGAGAAACAGCCGCCGTTTATCCACTCAAATTCAACGGTCTTGGCGGTGACGTATTTAACCCGCTGGCAATAGTGCCCGTTGGTGATAACAGCACCCGGCACAAGCCATTCGGGGACCGATAAAAGGTGTTCCGCTGTCGGGCGCAACTTCTTAACCATGCAAAAACCTTTAGCACCGCCGTAATACTCGATGTCGGCAAAGTCACAAGCGACATTTAACACCTTAACGGTGACACTTGCGCCTGATGCCGTCAGCATTTTGGCATATCCCCCAGCACTTACCGTGCCGATTTTCGACTGTGATATAAATTCGTACTCGCTCATGCGGTCTTTTGTGGCCACTGAAATTAAGACGTGCCGATTTTCGACTGTCATTTCGCGCACTTCGCGGCAAATGTCGCTTTTTGCTTTCAGAGCATCACCAAACAATGATGTTTGCCCGTTGGCAGCGTCTTTCGCTTCGTGATTGTAAGCACAAAGGTACTGCTTTAACTCGGCGTATTTGTCGCCGTTAAGCATGTCGGCAATATACATCGTGTCGGCGTTTTTGTAATCGGCAACAGTGCCGCCGAAGATTGTCATCTGGCGGGCGTACTCGCTTACTCTCTCGCCTGACTTATATCCCGCTTTGCGAGCATCGCCGACAAGCAGCACGGCAGCGCATATCTCAGGAGTCAAAGAGTATTCAGCACCCAGGCGGGCGTTGTTTGCCAGTTCAGCGAGCGCAAAGACAACCGCCCGGCGTATTGACTTATATTGCGTGCATATACGCACACAATCAGGGTTTAACGCAAATACTTTGCCCGTCAAAATGTTCTCAATCATTTCGCGCCCCGTTGCGCTGATGCCGTCACCGTCGAAAACAACATTATAACGGCTGTCCTCAATGGCTCCACAGGCGCGTAAATCGTTCACACAGCGCGTAACGGCTTCGGTATTGGCATAATACTCGGAAAGTGTTTCAAAGCCGTTTATCGTGCTTATAATGCGGTTGAAAACGGTGTCGCTGATAGTCTTGCCATATTTTATCGCTGTTTCGGTCTTGTCTTGCCCCTTGTGCGTGTCCTGGTTGAACAGCGCAAACGTCTCAGCGGTGTATGGCAACGACTCATCGAGAACGAACACCAAACGGGGGTGAGAATATCCCTCAACGTCCGAAATGGTAAAACCATAACGACCACAACACCTGCGCAAATAGTCAATATACGCGCCGTCGGTGGTATTCTCGGCGGCAATGATACCCGCCATAGTACGCCAGTTTCCCGATAGTACAACACCGTCGGGGGAAATTATAACGGGTTCCTGAATGGCTCGACCGTCGTAATGCTCGGCGATTTTTCGCGTGTATTCCTGGGCGTGTTGGTCGTGCTGGTAGTCTCTATCGTTCACCGTTTGCCCGTTAATTGCTGGAAAACCAGCAGCAGGGGCAAAACCTTTGCGGGGTTCATGGGAGGGCGTTACGGCGTTATATTCACAGATGAAAAAACGCCCTGAGAGAACACGCCCAGAAGCGCAAAAAAAGAAATCTTTCGCGCCTGCTGTCTTAGTTGCTTGTTGCCATTTGTTTTGCATGTCTTTTCTATTATAAAAAAATAAAGCCTTTTCAGGTTCACGACCAGTTACGCGGCGTCGCGTGTTGCGTTTTTCCTCCGTCGCCCGGTGTTACTCGCTTGGCGGTTGCTTGCCTCTGGTGCTTTTACGTTCCTAACCAGTTTCAACGGCTTACGGTTTGCCCCGCCGCTGTTATGCTTCAGCAGTAAAGCCCGCAATTATTAAGCGTTGTGGCCCGCTGGCGTTCTCTGGTTCGCCTTACCTCCTCATCTCACGGCGTTTTTTTTACTGTAGGAACGCCGCCCGCTGGGATTGACCGCTTTAACCTATTCTTTATAAAGTTTAGAGGGCGCCGGGGCTTTGCTCAACCCGCGCCGGCTTTAAACCGATACACCCGAAAAATAAACGTGCTTACAAATGTTCACGCACGATAATTGAACCAGAAACACGATAAACAAATCGCTCATTCTTGTAAACATCATAACCGAATATGTCACGGTATTGATATTTAACGCCTTCGGGGAGTTTTTTTAAGTTAATCATAATCGTAATTTTATTCGTTAATAATAATTCCGTTACTCTCGATATCGTTAAGCGCATCACCCAGCAGGCAAGCAGCGCAAACAAAATAAAAAATAACCATCATGATATAATATTTAAAGCCCTGTTAACACCTACTAAATACGCGTACATTTCGCGCGACTTCAAACGCTCATCAATACCAAAACGAGAAGCACGCCCGGAGGCGGAAACGAGCACCCAGCCACCACACAGACGACTAAAAACGGGTAGATATTTATCTTTTGTGTGCGCGTTTAAATTCAGGGTTAAACGCTCAATTTCTGACTTATAATAAGAAAAATTTTTCATAATGTTGCAAATTTAAAATTAATGTTTTAACTTTGCCGCCGTAATCGCTTTAAAGGCGGTTGAACTTTTATTTATCTTTAAAGCCCCGCCCGCCTGGGAAGGTTGACGGGGCTAAATTATTATACAGCGTATTGATATGGGTTTAAGCCTACTTTTTTCGCAGCCTGACAAATTCTAAAACCGAGCACGGAAAAGAAATTATAAAGAAAAGAATCTGCTTTACGTCCTTCTGTAGAGTCAAGAACGCCCCAAGCCAAACCAAGTCTTAAAATGTCATCGTTCCAGTAATCGACATTAAAGCAAGAAGGGAGACCGCGAAGATATTCACCAATTCTATCAGACAAGCAAGGGAATAAACGCTTATTGTATTGGTGGTTAAATTCGTCGTTAAAAGCGGCAAAAAAGAACTCCAGTGCTTCACGGTCACTGTTAAAAACGCGGTTTTCGTCCGTTGCGCGGCTGCTGTTCCTGATGCAGTCCAAAACGTAAACTAATTGCGCACCGTTGCGCCCATTCTTGGCGCGGTCGGTAAGATTTAATCTGGTATTCATAATCGTTATAACTTTAAATGGTTTATACTTTTATTTATCTGTTGCAAAAGTACAAAATAATATAATACAAACCAAACATTTTAGCAAGAAAAACACCTTTTTTCAGCAAAAAACACAAAAATAATCGCATTTAATAATACATACATCATATTTTGTAAACTCCACATAGCAAAACAATATATTTAACACATTATTTGCATAAAGAAAATTATTTCGTATCTTTGCCAGCGTAAACAAAAAAACATACAAAAAAAATGAAATTCGAAAGCAAATTAACACGGCTTGCAGGGGCTTATTATACCGACGAAAAAACAGTAATATTCGCGTATCTGGTTGCTGGAGGGATAACACCCGCAACGGCTTATTATTTCGCATACCATAAGCCCAGCACAATCACAAGAGAAGAGAACGAACAAGAAGCAAAAAAAACGCTGTCTTTGCCGTATGTCCAGGAACTAATAAACACCCTGAAAGAGGCGAAAAAAACACCGCTTATCGTCTCAGATGGCAACGGCAAACAAAACAATAATAAACGTAACAACGGCTATAATGGAGATAATAATAATGATGATGGGGCGAAAGTTTTGCAAAGTGTTGATGATGTGCGCGAAGCATTAGCGAGCATTGCCCAGGACATTACAGGCAAAGACAAGGCGGCGGTGCTAGTGCAACTGGCTAAGATGCTGCCAGAGGAAGAGAAGCCAGAAGAAGAGAGGGTAAGAATGTATTTGCCGTTTAATAGCGATTGCCGCGCGTGTTTGCTATGGCAAAAAGCGCGCGAAAAGGGCGATAATTTTTAATATTATGTATATAATATAAAATCGCTTATTTTCAGGCATTTACGAACGTTTTTATTTGTTTCATTTAACATGTTTCTATTTGTCTCATGCTGGCGGGGGTTAAATTCCGGGCGACAGGAAGCCCCGCCCCCCCCTATTATAGAATATATAAATCGCAATCATTCTTACTCGAAAATTTTTTTATTTTATTTTTTGGGGTATATTTTTTGTTTTTGGGTATTTAAGTATGTGAATATGAGTTATTTAGTTATATTTTGTCCTGTTTTAGTGTATGGTTTAAGTGTATAGTACATTATGTTCTGCGTACCTTATACACCCCTTTTTTATTGATTTTTTTATGAATTTAGTAAGAAAAAATGAATTATTTCGACTTAAAAATGTTAGTAATTTAACATTTTAAGTCTTTAAACAAAGGTATTTTGGTTTAAAGTGTTAAAATATTGAATGTATGTTAGTGTATAGTTTTTAAACCCTCCTCACTCGTATGCTTGCGCATACTCGCGAGAGGAGATAGGTATGATTATATCTAAAAAATATATATAATATAATATATATATATAATATAATAATATATATACGCATGGAATACTTTTTTATGTGTGTAAAGGTGCATTTTATTCACTATTTTGGTTATGTTTGTGTTTAAGTAGTTGATGGATAGTATGTTATGTGTGTGTATAGTGATATTTTATCACAAAAAAGGTTTATTTTATTTGTTTTTATGATAGAAATGTTATATATTTGCGGTGTATTTAGGGATATTATCTATTACTATATGACTGAATCTGATTTATTACTATCATTGAGTCGTGAGGGTGTTTGCTCTGCGGGTCGTCGTTGGTTATCGTTACGTTCTATGGATTTTGATTGTTTGGTTCATGTGTGGCGTCGTTGGCCTGAGTATTTGTATGAGCATTATGAGTATGCTGTTGGTTTGCTCCGTTCTATGGGTGATGATTTCCGTGCTCGTTTAGCGGGTGAGCGTTTGTTTGTTGACTATTCGGGTGTTTATGAGTTATCGAGTTGTCGTTATCCTATATTTCTTTTGGGCGATTCTTCTATAGAGTTACGTTTTTGTTCTTTTTCTACGGTGAAGATATATTGTTTTGGTAATTCGTCGTTGCGTGTTATAGGTGATGACTCTTGTCGTATTAACGTTGAGTTGTTTGGTTCTTCTCGATTAGATGTCTCCGGTGGTTGTATTCCTGTGGTTTGGGGTTATGACCGTTCTTCGGTGTCGGGTCCTTGTGATTTACGTCCTTCTCGTTATGAGCGTGGTGATGTATTCAATGGTGTTGATGTTCCTGATTCTGATGAGAGCACTTGGTAATTTTTTAAGGTAAGAAGATTGTATTTTATGAATAAGGTTAGGATTAAGGGTTTCGATTTACATCAGAGTATCATGATGCGTCTTCATGATGAGTCTGTTTCCGAGTATGTTGATTCTGCTCGTGAGTCCACTGGTCGCCGTCGCATTGGTTTATTGATTAAGGCTTTCAAGCGTATCATGTCGAGTTTACCGATAGGCTCTTTCAATGGTGAGTTGTGGCGTTTTGGTGGCAAGTGTTACGTTCGCATGACTGATGCGGAGTTTTGTTCTATCATTGTTGATTGTTTGGATGCTATGGATATTCCTGCTGAGGACATGTTGTTTGCGGATAGGGTTGCTCGTATTTGTCGTGGTGAGGTGATGAAGAAGGAGTTGGTTCCTATGCCGAACATTGTTATCTTTGAGAATTGTGCTTTTGATGTTGAGCGTCGCATGGAGTTGGCGTTCAGTCCGAAGTATGTTCAGATGTCTAAGGTTGACTATCCTCATGTGTATGGTGAGAAGCCTTATGAGTTTTTGAATTTCCTTGACTATGTGTTGCCTGATAAGAACCTACAGATGTGTTTACAGGAATATCTTGGCTGTGTGTTTATTGAACGCGAGAAGGCGAAGATAGAGCGTATTTTGATATTGCTTGGTTCTGGTGCTAATGGCAAGAGTGTTGTTTTTGATACTGTTATAGGTGTTTTAGGTCGTGATAACGTCTCTAATTTTGGTTTGGGCGCGTTGTTAAGCGGTGGTGACCGCAAGCATAACATTGCGTCGATGAATGGCAAGCGTCTGAACTACTGTTCCGAGATACGTTTAATCGAGATAGGTCGTGATTCCGACTCATTGAAGACGCTTATCAGCGGTGAGCCTACTGAGGCTCGTTTGTTGTATGGTAACAACTTCATGGCTCGTAGTATTCCTTTATTAATGGCTAATGCCAATAAATTGCCTCGTATTACCGATATGTCTCACGGCATGAAGAGGCGTTTGTGTGTTCTTCGTTTTGGTGTTACCGTTCCCCCTGACATGCAGAATCCTCAGTTGAGCGATGATTTAAAGAAGGAATATCCTGGTATCTTCAACTGGATATTGGAGGGCAAGGAGCGTTTTGTCAAGAACGGCTATAAGTTAAGTTATGTACCGAACATTGATGTCGTTTTGAATGAGGAATGCCTTAATACGAGCACTCCGTTACGTTTTATGATGTGGCATAGGTTTTTCCCTGGTGACCCCGATGGCTCTTCTCTTGCACCTATTTGGCGTGCTACCAGTTGGCTGTATCAGCGTTATGTCAAGTGGTGTACTGGTGAGAATCTTATTCCTGAGACGGTGGCGAAGTTTGGTCGTGAGTTGCGTGGCTATGGTTATATTAAGCGTAGGACGGGTAGGGGTTATGAGTATGCGTTGTTTGGCAAGGAGGTCAAGGCTACTGTTGTTGCTGATGTTGCTGATGTCCGCAAGGTTATCACCCAGCGCAAAGATGCCTCCACTTCTCTATGGGTTAGCGATGATGGCAATCCCATGATATTAGGAGGTCGTCGGCTTGCTTATGCTCTCGGAGTGAGTGTATCTACCATTAACCGTTGTCTTGCGAAAGGTTGGTTTAAGGATTGCTATGATGACAGTCATGCTGTATTTGCTTTCGACTTGAAGAAATGCAAGGAGGCATTGAGGGAGCATGAGGTCATTCAGTCTGCGTCACATATCAAGGCTGCTCGCACCGAGCGTTCTCGCCATGCTGCCATGCGTAAGACATTTAACAAGCGCATGGAGGCGTTAGACCTCCCTTATCGCAAGTACAAGCATAAAGACCGCGCCCCGGAAGGTCTTGTCTGGGTTCCCGATGATGCCACCGTCTATGACTTGTTGCATCAGGAGGGTGGCGCGATGTCATCCCTTGAAGATAACAATGAAGATGTTCCACAAACAAACAATACAGAAAATGGCGAAAAAGAAGATTAATAGTTTTGGCAATTTTGTGCTGATGCACGATGTCAAGAAAGGCGTGTTAAGTGTTACTGCGGTATCGGGTTTTTGGTCTTTGAGTTTCCGCAACGACCATTTCATGTATGGCGCATTGCTCAAGTATGGCATGGATAATTCTATGAAGCCGTATTTTGAGCATCTATTCTCGCTATGGTATATGCTGACGCAGGGATTGCCGGACGGCAAATGCTTGGAAGACCTCGTTACGGCTTGTGAGGCATGGTTTTCCCGATTGTCCGAAGGAGACAAAAAACAGGAGATTGACAAAGATGCCGATGATGCTATTGTCCGTGAGGTGGCAAAGGGCGATGAAATGAAGGAGGAGGCTATGGATAATGGATAAGAGTGTTATTACCCCTGATATGCGTGCCTCTGCGCGTGATTATCTCGTCCGTCGTTTAGCGAACGAGTTGTCATATAGCAATGCGTTAAACGAGGCATTGTACTCTGCTGTTGAGCGTATTTGTGATGTTGTGTCGAAATACGGCATTAGTGAGGAGCAGTTAATGAACGACCAGATACCTGCTAAGGCGAGGCGTGAGATAGATGATATTGTGGAAGACCTTGCCGCTGACCTCGCGGAAGACGTTTTGCTGCTTGCTAAAGATACCCGAGATGATATTGATTGGTTTACCGCTTTTCTTAAACGTGAGTTTGAAGACGGTTGGACTTTCGACACCCGTCTTCGCGGTTACACCAAATCTTTCGGCAGTCAGGTGCTTATGGCTATTGCGGCGTTACAAATCGCGGGCATTCCCTCTACGTTATGGCAGAACCTTATCCGTAGTAATCTCAAAGACCTGTATAATGCGAGTTTTGTGCGTTATGCTCGTGACCGCAAGTTAAGTTATTTCTCTCCTATCGGCTATGGTCGTGGTGTTGCTCATAACATGAGTGTTGCCCTTGATTATCTCGGTAGGCAGGTCATTGCCAATGCCTGGATGGAGTGGGATTATAAGGACAACCGCGAACGTGGTGCTGTTGGCTATTATGTTGAGCGCGGCAGCAGTTATCCTTGCGTGGAGTGTGATAGCAATGCCATGCGCTGGCATCCTATCAGCGAGGGTTTATGTGTCCCTACTCATAGTCATTGCTGTTGTGTAGTGATATATGTATTATGAAAAAAGGGGTAAGCGACTACTTTTTGCCGCTTACCCCCCCTATTTTTTTTACTCTTATTTTTATTCGGTGGCTTGTTTCAGTTGGTACAGCCTATCTGCTGCCTGTTTTTGCTTCATCTCCTTAAAGATTTTATCCGCCTCGTTGTTAGTAGAGTAGGGTGAGTGCTCCACTGCCGTTGTGGTGGATATGAGTTCGCTGTTTTTCAGTTGCACGAGGTTAGCAACAAGAGACTCGGTGCTTTCATGTACGAAAGGAATTATCCATGAGTAGATATGCTTGCCGAGTTCCATAAACTCCGTTCTCCGCCCTAACTCCGTACCATAACCTTCGCAGAAAAGAGATTTGCATTTATCAATGGTCTCTTTATAGTCCTTTGCGTCGAGTATTGCTTTGTCGAGAGACGGCGCATAGACGAGTTTTATTGCTGATGAGGGTTTATCTCCCGCTGTCAGTTCTGGCGGTTCAACGGTAAATGAGCCTCGGAACAGTTCTTTGTATAGCCTTTCGACATACGCCTGGAAATAGCCGTTGTCGGACTTCTTTTCAAGCAGAGACACGTCATCCTCCTTGCCCATAGTGAATGCACGCACTCGTCCGAGAGGGTCGCCTTTTATCTCCACATCATCGCCTTTGAGAATATAAGCGTCGTTTGCTGTCGAGGCACATGCCTTTGCCCAGTAAGACAGAGCGACCTCAATATCATCTACGAGGTACTGCACGTTGTTCCATATGGGTCCATTCTCCTTAGAGCGGAAATATACCACAGGACATCGAGAGAAGCCGTGCTTGCGTCTCTCTACCACCTGATAGCCGTCAAATCCGAACACTCCTATCGCTCTATTCCACGCACCGCGCACGCCCGTTGTTGACTGTTTGTACCGTGTAAGGTATTCGTTGTCCCATACCTCCACCCATGATATTACCTCGTTGCCCTGCTCGTCGTAAGAAGAGAATTTTCTTGCGAAAACATTCATTTCTCCCGTGATGCTGTCATAGTGAGGAAATATAATGTCGCCTTCAAGGAAAGAGAGGTTTTTTATGTGTATCTGTCCTTGATAGTAATAGAACACCAAAGCCCCGTCGCCTGTGATGTCTGCCGACCTTCCGAGTTGGTATAGTGCAATATCCATGTTCTTTACGAGCCACCCGTTTTGATAGTCATAGAATTTAGTGTTCAGTTCATCGTTAACCTTAGTGTCCGTCAGTTCGTGATGCGTGTCGTTGCCGAACATGTGTACGAGGTGTTGCACCGTGATAACCGCCTGCAGTGGCACCGCCACCCGGAACGTTTCTTCACGGTACATCGTTTCCATTTTCTCTCCCGTTTCCGTTATAATCTCTCCGTAATTATAACATTCGGGAAAGAATACTTCCGATGTAATCTTGTGCGCTGAAGGATAATACTCTTCGAGGAAATCCGTTTGCGTCAAGGGCATTCCTACCATTTGCTTCTCCGTGTAGCGCATGTTGTCAACTGGAACTTCGGACTTCTGCATCAGTCCGCTGTTCTGAAGCCGATAGAACGGCTTTTTTGTCAATAAATCTGTTACTGCCATATAAATAGGGTATTATGGGCATAATGGGCATGGGTTTTTCCCATTATCACCACCACCCGTTGTTAATAATAGTTCTCCTTCCTAAAAAACCTTCTGCTCTTTGCTGCCTGTTGGGTGCGCCTGTAAGCAATCCAAGATTTTTCGGTTTGTGCCTTACACTTTTAATCTTGAAGATAAACTTCATTGCGAGTCCTTCTATGAGGTCTGGCGATGCGTTGCCTCCTATTCTCCGTTTCATTTGAGACTTATCAATAAGTCTTGTGGGGTCATCTTCGCGGAATGCAATCACTTTCCTCTCCACCATCAGCCTGTCTCTTAGCGTGGCATTTTTATATCCCTTTCCGCTTATCCTCCTTTCAAGAAGAGCGGGTTCGATAGATATTTCTCTGTTTATTATAGCATCGGCAAGGTATTGGAATGCCTGTGCCTTGATATTATAGAAGATGCCTTTGAATTTCTCCTGCACCGCCTCCTTGTTGTTGAATGGTGTCGCTTTTGGGAAGAATCCCTGCAGGTATTTTCCCACGCCGTTGAGGTCATAGGTAAAATTTTCCTCTCTTACTCCCCACCGTTCCAGTTGTGCGCTGATATTGTTTACAAGTGTCTTGCCGTCCACTTTGCAGAAGAAGACATCGGATATATGATTGCCTGTCCATAGCCACATGGTACATTGGTCTCCTCCGTCGAGAGCGGCATCGCAAGACACTCTTTTGATACCGTCATCCGTCTGCTCCGCATTGTCAAAGAAACGTTCCATGTGCGCATATTTCACAAGGTCGCTGCCTGATGATTTGTAGTTCCAGTTACCGCCGAGGTCACGTTCCGCCATCTCCTCGCCACGTCCTGACAGTTGCTTGATATAGTCTGGCGATGACTGCATCAGTTCTACATTGTCAGCCAATTTTGCTTCGATAAATGTTACTGAGGTAATGAACAATTCCTCCGGCTTGCCGTATCGAGCAAAACCAGGTTGCCAGTAGCGCATTATCTCATCGTGGCATTTCTCGAACACCTCTTTCCTTGTATTCCCCCAGACAATATCCGTAGGGTCGGTGTCAGAGCGCATGTAGCAGTACCTTAACACACCGTCTCTTTCGGGGATAGGATAGCCATCTTCTCCTATCCACCAATCAATGAACTTACGCACCCAACTGTCAGGGTCGGGGTTACATGTGGCGAAAATCCTATTTGGCAGGTTAAAGGCATTACGGTTACAAGATGCAATCATCTTGAATTTGCGGAACGGCATCTGTGTTACCTCGTCGATGCCGATATATGAGAACTCTTTACCTCTGAAACGGTCATCGAAGGTCTGGAAATCTCCGTCATGGTATGAGAACCTTAGCGAGCCGCCATTGTTAAATGCCCATCCCATATTATCCTTGGAAACACGGAATGTACCGAAGTCAGGAAATAGTTGCATTGACTTGTCGCTAAGGTCATCGAGGTCACCCAATCCCTTTCGGAAAACGATGCCTCTAAAATGCGAGTTGTAAAGGTATTCTCCCGCTTTCATGAGCAACGAGAACGTCTTTGAACCGCCCCTCGAGCCTCCTCCTATGGTGATGTCTGCCTTGGAGGACAGCATGCGCTGTTGTCCTCCTCTTTGGGCGATTATCAGTTTCTCGTTGTGCGCCCTGTCCTTTTCTCTTCGTTCTCTGAGAACATTGATGTCCTCTTCGAGAATCATAGTGGCGGGATTAAGCATTGTTATCCTAAATAGAAACTGCGCTTTTGCGCTTTAAATGTTAAATTTAACGTTATCCGAGGGCAAATTTAACAAAATAATCCGTTTTTATTGCATTATTTTGAAAAATATTCTTGATTTTCTTTGCAGTTTAACAAAAAAGGGTTATTTTTGCCGTGAAATATCACAGAAAAACTGTTTTATTCGCAATTTATTGACCTTACACGGTAAGAAGATGCGTGTGAGTTGGCGAATAGAAACTTTCTCCGCGCAGTATTCAGGATAACATTTTACCGCTATGCGGCTTTGGGATAACAATTTATTAACCAAAACATAGAACATGGAGAAAGAACAAATCCTATCCACATTGACCGAGAAATTAGGACAAACCAGTTTCTCGCAGCAGTCGTTACAGACATACGTTGAGAACAATCTTCCCGCAGAGGGAGCAGAGCCTGACGAGGCATATTGGACTCGACATGTGTCAGTGTTGAAATCCTTTCAAGGGCAGTTCAACCACGATGTGGCGACTAAAGTTACCGAGCAAGCATCTGCTAAATTCGAGGAGTACAAGAAAAATTGGAAGCCTGAACCCCCTAAAAAGGATGATGACGAGCCAAAGGGAGACTCCGAGGTTATTAGCGCGTTGAAAAAGGAAATTGAAGACCTCAAGAAACAATTCAGCGACAATGCAAGCAAGGCGACACAAACGGAACTAATGGCAAAGGTAAAGAGTGCCATGAAGGCGCAAAATGCCACCGATGCCTATGTTCTTGACAAGACCCTTCAAGGCAAAGTTCTTGACGCTACAAAGAGCGTTGAAGACCTTACCGCAGCGATGTTAGCCGAGTATGACAAGGAATACAAAGCCTGTCGCGGTGATGGTGCTGCACCTCGTATGGGTGAGGGCGGCGGTGCTGGCAAGAGCAAGACGGACCTTCGTTTTGAGGCCAAGAGGCGCAGACAGCAAGCAGCCAAATGAGTTTTCTATAAGTTTAACGTAAAAAGATTGTAAAGGATGAGTACATTACAGACTGGAAACGCTTTCAACCATGAGACCCTGAGTATGGGTCATGCGAAGAAGGTGTGGCGACGTATTGACGAGCAACTCCCAGGAGGTTTCCGTATCAAGAATGTTTCTGCTTTCGTAAGCGCGGGGCTTATCCGTAGCGGAATGGCTATTGCGTATGACACCGCAAGCGGTGCTGATGCAAAAGACGTGAACGTAGTGACATGGGCGCAGATTAAGAGTGCCGTGTCAGGTTCAAGTCCTGCGGGTATCGACTCTCTCAACATCATCGGCTTCCTTCAGGAAGATGTGCCTGTGAAAGATGCTAATACATTTGCGACAGGCAATGTGATTGTTAAGGGTGAGATTTATGGTTATATGCTTGGTGACACTGTTGCCGATGCTGCTACTATCTCTGCCGCCGTTAAAGGTATGACACAGAAGAATGGTTTGTCAATCCGTGTGGTTGATTAAACCGAGTAATTCACTTTTAAAAGGATAACGAATATGAAGACAATACCAGTAACATTACGAAGCATCATCGAACTTGGTCTCGGTGGCGACGATTGGCAGACTTTTGTGGACCACTATGAGGAGCGTTTTGATGCTCTTCGTATCGACGGTTTCTCTTTTGACCCTATAAGCATCAACTACACCTTCCGTCAGTTGCTGTCAGCGGTCAATGCTACGGTTCTCCCGACTTATGTTGACCCAGAGAGCGAAGGCTATGAACTGCCTCTCGGACAGGCTGAGGGTGTAAGCGACAATATCCCTACGCAGAAATTGTTCTACTCCGTTAACCGCGTTGTGGTGCGTGAGCAGATGCAGTTGGCGCAGAAGTTTGGACAGGTTGCTCTTAACGATGAGATGGGTGACATCATCTTCGGCTTGCTTGATGAGGGCACAGAGAAACTTATTCAGAGTTTCGAGAATGCGCTGAACCACCAGAGACATCAGATTGTTTCAACAGGTTCTTTCACTATCGACGCAACCAACAACCCACGCGGTATAAAGGGACTTACTATCGGCTTCGGTCTGCCACAGGCAAACACCGACACCCTGACAGGTACTGCCCGTTGGTGGACTAACGCTACCCACTCTTCTTCCAACGAGGGTTCGGCATCAGACCCAATCAAGTACATGCAAGACCGTGTGAAGTATATCCGTCGTACCGGACACTATGGCGGTCCTCTTGCACTTGAAATCTCTCAGGACTTGTGGGATGACCTGCTCACACACAGCAAGGTTCTTCAGAAGATTGGTTTCTCTGCTGTGCCTACGGCTGCTTCTGCTGCTATTGCACAGCAAGTGGGCGAGAACACCACCGATGAGGCAAAGAAAGAGGCAATCCGCAAACTTATCCGCGTTGACGAGATTCGTGTTCGTGACACATACGCTTATGTAAGTGCGCCCGACACCACAAGTGCTAATGCTCCTGACCTCGTAACCACGCAGATTACCAACTTCGCACCGACAAACATATCGTTTGTGCCAACAGGTAAGTTGGGCGGCATTCAGGGCGTTCAGCCTCTCTCAATGGGTTACAAGCCGGAGAACATTGCCTATGCGATGGGCAAGCGTCTGTTGATTGAGACTGAGGATATTCCTCGCACTCACTCTATCAATGTTAACGGAGAGATGGCGCAGTTGTGCGTACCGAGCGCAATTCGCCAGATGTTCATCTCTACTGTGACAGTATAAAGCATAACGAATACGAGTGGCAATGAACGATATACTTACCATAGAGGATTATCTGCGTGGGGTCTCTCCTTTGATTAGTGACGAGGCTCTGCGCTATATCCTCGTTCGTCGTGAGATTACTCCCTGCACTCCTTTGAATACGTTATCACAACGCGAAAAGGATTTGGCGGAGGGAACAGCCTATTACTGGCTTACTAACCTCCCCCTTGGCGGTGGTACTAAGAAAGATGCTGACGGCGACTGGAGCCATTCCGAAGGCGGTTGGCAGGTGAGCAAGGAGAACATTGCCGAATGGAAACGCAAGTGTAGAAGACTCTTTGAGTTATGGGGCGAGGAAACGCCCGTATTCTCTGGTGTCCGTCTTATCAATCTATGTTAGTTATGAGTGTAAGCAATCCCCGATTCCCGCACAAGTGCATTGTCTATCGAGAGACGTGTAGCCCGTTTAACGATGATGTTGAACGTACATACCTCTACGGCAGTGAGGAAGAGTGGTGCGAGTGTCGCAAGGAAAGCAGCACAAGTAAACGAACATTCAAGACGGATAATGTCATCAGGAGTGACTATAGACTGTCTCTGCCCGGACAAGTGAAAGGCATACATGGTGGCGACCTTATAGATGTTACGGATTTGCAAGGCACTTACGAACGTTGCGAGGTTACCGATGCCTTTGCTACCAATCTTGGCACAAGCGTATTCTTCAACTATCCTAAGAACTGATATGACTGAACACCTATCGAGCAACAGCATGGAGGTACGGAAATTCCTCGTTGAGCGATGCCGTACTCTCTGCGACAATGTGTTTGACAACACGCGCCCCTCTGCAACAGAGCGCATGGATAGTCTCATTGTCGTCTCGATAAAGAACAAGTCGCCTCATTCCTCTATCTCCGATAAGGCATGGGCACAGTTTCATCTCTACGTTAGGGACGGTGCGAAGGGTACGTTTAGGGATAACAAGATGCAGGAGATGATAGACGGTATCAAGGCACTCGATTTGCGGAGTGAGTTGTTCCTCCTCAATGGCGGTGAGCCATACGAGACAGACCCCAAGCCAGACGGATTAGGCTTCCACGCCGTTTCCATTCAGTATTCGATTACGCTTATCAGAGCAAAAGTATAACGATTAAAAAAAAGGATAACAAGTTATGGCAGAATTTAATGTTACCACTAAGGTTGAGAGTCTGAGGACTCTTATGACCCAGATGAAGCACGCCTATTGGTATAACACCCCGAACAAGGCTGTTTCCACCATTGGCACTATAGACCTTGAACTCCCTGTATTGGAGGACGGTGTAAGTTTCAACACTGGCGAAGCAGATGTTAGCCGCATCAAACTGATTACTGGCGACACATGGGTGTCAAAGGCAGAGGCTGGTGATGCTGACATCACGTTCCAGGTATCTTCGGTTGACGGTGTTGTTAACGACCTTCTCATGACGAAGACCGTTTCCACCAAGGCTACCACTACGGCTACATTTGACGGCAAGACCTACGAGGGCTACGGCTACTCTCTTGCTCCGAAGAAGGTTGTAGGCGGTCTGCTTCTCACTGGAGAGCCGGGCGAGGCAATGGTTTTCTTCCCCAATGTTGAGTTGTATGCGAGTCTCGTTCTTGAAGACGGAGACAACCCATCTTACTACAATGTGGTTGTTACACCGCTTAACGATGACAACGGTGCTGCATTCTATCCGCTCACTCCATCAGAAGGCAACGGCTAAAAAGCAAACCGACAATATTTTTTCACTGAGGGCGGCGGCCAATGATGCCGTTGCCCTTTTTAAATTTCATCACTATGGCAAAAAATGCAAAGACAAGCGAACCTACCCTTGAGCAGCAGAGAGAGTTAAACAGGGTAGTCATTAATTCAGTCGATAAAGTCAAAGTCCGTGATACGGAATACTCGGTGCGTTGGCTTCGTGGCTACACCCAGCAGCGTGTCACCAACATCATGTTAAAGCAGCCGATGCAGAACAAGTTGGGGCAGGATATTACAAGTAGCAAGGACGCATGCAAGTGTGCCGCCTTGATTATCCTTGACCGTCTCTGGCGTATCAAGTTGTTTTATTGGATAGTGTGGCGTTGGTTCTATTATGTAAAGGAATACGGCGAGCATGAGTTGTTCCCGATTTTCGAGAAGGCTCAAAAAAAAATGGCTTGTCAGAATGTGGAGTTCCAGTTTACTACCACATTTCTGACCGCGTTAAAGAACACAAAGATGATGATGACAAGGGAGGAAGTAAAAGTTACCCAAGCCGCACATTCTACGGTCACCAATGGGAAATAGCGCAGAAGCACCCCTGGCTCATGGAGCCTTTGCGTGTCTTTGGCATTCCCATTACCCCTCCTGGATATTACCTGAACTGCGCAATGACTCTTGCTCAAGTGGAGTTGATGGCTATTGATGTCAGCGTTATTGATTATGGCGACATGTCGAAGTCAAAGAAACCCGTTCCCAAGAACCCATACGAGCGGTTGAAAGAGATGGAAGCGGAAGGTGTTGATACCGACAAGGTGAAAACCGCTGCGGATAAATGGCGTGCGAAATACTCTAACGGCGGTGGTGTCAAGATAGATTTATCGGGGTATTCTCTACCTTCTCAGCGCAAGAGTTATACATTGAAAGAATTGAAAGAATTGTCTGAAAAGAAATAGTTATGTCAAACGCGAGTAACACATTATTGTTGCGCAAGCGCAATGGTTCTACTGTTGGTAATGTTGTTTCTACTCTTGCTGAGTGGAATATTGCCTGCCGTGCATGTCCTTTTAAGGACGATGGAGATAGCAAGGAAGTATATACCAACAACTGGAAAGATGAACACGGAGAAGATGCGTATATCTCTCCTATTGTATTTAGCGAGGCTTATGATTTAGAGGTTTCTCTTGCCTTCAAGGGAGAGATTAGCAGTGCTTATCCTGCGCTAAAGTCTTTTAAGAATTACCTTCGCGGCATTGACGGCAACGGCGCGGAATTGGAGATATACAGTCCGCATACCGGGATAGGCAGGCAGAAATGCTATCTCAAATCATTTCCTGAAAAGGATTTTTTTCAGTCTAATGTTGACGAGGGTTTGGAGTTTTCGGTGGTTTTTCGCGTTACCGACCCCATAACCGATGTGGTACTATCGTTATAATTAATATGGGTAGGAGGGAGCAGAACATCAAGACCTTGAAGAAAGGTTTCGCCTTATTTGACAAGGCGATAGAGGACTATGTGATAGACACGCTGACTAATTCAGGCGAACTATTGCTTGCCGCTGTTGCCCGTAACCGTACCTATACTGGTTTTACGGGTAACACTCAAACAAGTTACGCTTGCGGTATCTATGCTCATGGTGTGTTGAAGAATGTAGTATATCAGCAGAACTGGAGTGCTCCACCTATCCGAATGAAAGTGCAGAAGAATCAATTTGTTTTTCTCTCCCGCCCTTATGAAGGTAATCCTCGCGGTGTTCGTGGTGCTGTTGATGTTGACAATAACTTTGGTCTTGCCACATCATTGGAGTTTTTACGTCAATATAAAGGGAGTGTTAAGAACGGCTGGGGTTTTGTCATTACAACAGGTACTGAGTATAGTGAGTTTCTTGAGACAGTACACCACATGGACGTGCTGACAAACACCGCTGATGAGGCATCATATATCATATTGTCAAATATGCGTCCTATGAGTGGCGACTGGCAATAATTCAAAATACACAGTTACACGGCATTCGATGTTGCTGAATGAATACTTGCCGTCATTCATAAGACGAAAGCAGCCGTTTTCTCTCTCGTCTCTTTGCATGTCACAAGCAAACATCCATGCAGCAACATCT
>OCTX014515785.1_pt1 | contig 36083 bp, 21 predicted proteins | sample 1539691 | NCBI WGS metagenome assembly OCTX01 (sample SAMN02144231, study PRJEB22623) | gut metagenome | biome: sheep rumen | host: Ovis aries | place: New Zealand
AAGAAGCCGGGACAGCCGAAGGCTCGTCGTCGCTTCCAGTTCAGCAAGCGTTAATCTTTCTTTGAACTTTGAACTTTGAGGTTTGAACTTTATGATTACCTTGGAGGGAGAGGTTCAAGAGAGAAACTGAACAAGTTTAGTATCTAAACCGGCTTGATTCTGATACGGGGCCGCAAACTGAACATATCATAAAGTTCAAAGTTCAAAGCTCAAAGTTAAAAGACTACTTGTCGGCTGATTCTAACAAAACAAAGAATTAAAAAGAAAGTAAACAACAACCATTTAAAAAAAAGAAAAATGTCAAGAACAAATTTCGACCAGTTGCTGGAGGCAGGATGCCACTTCGGCCACCTCAAGCGCAAATGGAACCCCGCCATGGCTCCCTACATCTTCATGGAGCGCAATGGCATTCATATCATCGACCTTCACAAGACCGTAGCCAAGATTGACGAGGCTGCCGACGCACTGAAGCAGATTGCCAAGAGCGGCAAGAAGATTCTCTTCGTGGCCACCAAGAAGCAGGCTAAGGACGTGGTGGCAGAGAAGGCCGCCAGCATCAACATGCCTTACGTGATTGAGCGCTGGCCGGGCGGCATGCTCACCAACTTCCCCACCATCCGCAAGGCCGTGAAGAAAATGGCCAGCATCGACAAGCTGATGAGCGACGGTACGTTCAGCAACCTCTCGAAGCGCGAAATACTGCAGATCAGCCGCCAGCGCGCCAAGCTGGAGAAGAACCTCGGCAGCATTGCCGACCTGACCCGTCTGCCGAGCGCCGTGTTCGTCATCGACGTGATGAAAGAGCACATCGCCGTGAAGGAGGCCAACCGTCTGGGTATTCCCGTGTTTGGTGTGGTTGACACCAACAGCGACCCCAAGGACATCGACTTCATGATTCCCGCCAACGACGACGCCAAGGACTCTATCGAGGTGATCCTGAACGCTTGCTGCGCCGCCATTGCCGAAGGTCTGGAGGAGCGCAAGGCTGAGAAGGCCGACGAGAAGGCTGCCCAGGCTCAGGAGGAGGAAGCTGCCGACGCCAAGCCCCGTGCCCGCAAGGCCCGCAAGGAGGCTGCTCCCGTAGCTGAGGCTCCCGCCGCTGAGGAGGCTGAAGCCGAGGCTCCCGCTGCCGAGGAGGCTCCCGCTGCCGAGTAAGAAAAACTTCAAGTTTCAAAAGCTTTGCTTTCTGGGAGTTTGTTGGAGTCAGCTGTAGTGAACGAGCCTGTGGCTCGTGGAGTTAGCTGACAATACTTTCCTAATGGAGAACTAACGTGCATTAGCTCCGCAGCCTGTGAAAGGCTGTTAGCTTCCGATAACTCCAGATAACTCCCAACAGAAAGTTTAGTAAGAAAAAATAATTGTCAAATCATTTAATATTGTAGATAAAGACTATGGCATACAAAGTAAGTATGGACGATATCAAGAAGCTCCGCACCATGACAGGTGCCGGTCTGGCCGATGTGAAGAAAGCATTGACCGAGGCCGAGGGAGACTTCGACAAGGCTAAGGAACTGCTGCGCGAGCGCGGACTGGCTATTGCCGCCAAGCGCTCGGACCGCGAAACCTCTAACGGTTGTGTGCTGGTGAAGAAGGTGGAAGGCTTCGCTGCCATGGTGGCTGTGAAGTGCGAGACCGACTTCGTGGCCAATGGCGCTGACTTCATCGCCATGGTGCAGGCCATTCTCGACGCTGCCGTTGCCAACAAGTGCCAGACCCTCGACGAGGTGAAGGAACTGACGCTGGCCGACGGACAGAAGGTGCAGGACGCTGTGACCCAGCGCTCGGGCATCACCGGTGAGAAGATGGAGCTGGACGGCTACCTGACTCTCGAGGGTGAGAACATCGAGGTGTACGACCACATGAACAAGCACACCCTGTGTACGATGGTGCAGACCAACAAAGAGGCCGTGGAGGCTGGTCACAAAGTGGCCATGCAGGTGGCTGCCATGAAGCCCGTGGCTCTCGACGCACAGAGCGTGAACCAGAGCATTCTCGACGAGGAGTACAAGACTGCCGTTGAGAAGACCAAGCTCGAGCAGGTGGAGAAGTATGTGGAGGTGGTGCTGAAGAAAGCCGGCATCAACCCCAACCTTGTTGACAGCGACGAGCACATCGAGTCGAACATGGCCAAGGGATGGCTCACTCAGGAGCAGGCCGACGAGGCTCGCGCCCTGAAGGTGAAAGCTGCCGAGGAGAAGGCCAACAGCCTGAACCCGCAGATGATTGAGAACATTGCCAAGGGCCGTGTGCAGAAGTTCCTCAAGGAGAACTGCTTGGTTGACCAGGAGTTCCAGTTCGGCGACGGCGACAAGGCTACTGTGTCGCAGTGGCTCAAGGCTCAGGACAAGGACCTGAAGGTGGTTGCCTTCAAGCGCTTCACACTGGTGGCCGAGTAATCATTCACCATTGCATCCGATAATTTAAGCAATAAAAAAGACTGAAGGGTCGGGAACATGCGTTTCCGGCCCTTCATTATAATCGCCATGGCCCGCATTTCCGTCATTGGGGGCCGAAAGCTAAAGAAACAGTTTGCAGTCATGAAGATATTTGCCGTAGGAATGAACTACTTGCAGCACAATAAAGAGCTGGAAGGTGCGTTATATAAACCAGAAGAGCCCGTCATCTTCACCAAAGCAGACTCTGCACTGCTGAAAGACGGAAAACCTTTTTTCTTGCCCGACTTCTCGGAGCGGGTTGACTATGAAACCGAGCTGGTGGTGCGAATCTGCCGGCTGGGCAAGTGTATTCCGGAAAGGTTTGCCCACAGATACTACGATGCTGTGACCGTGGGCATAGACTTCACGGCCCGCGACTTGCAGCAACGTCTGAGGGCGGCCGGACATCCGTGGGAACTGTGCAAGGGGTTCGACGGCTCGGCTGCCATAGGGCAGTGGGTGGAGAAAGAGAAATTCCGCGACGTGCAGGCCATCCGCTTCCATCTGGACAAGAACGGGCAGACCGTGCAGGAAGGCTGTACGTGCGACATGCTCTACAAGATTGACGAGCTGATAGCCTATATCTCGCGGTTCTTCACGCTGAAGACGGGCGACCTGCTCTATACGGGAACCCCTTCGGGCGTAGGGCCTGTAAGCATCGACGACCACCTGACGGGCTATCTGGAGGACCGCAAGGTGCTGGAAATGAACGTAAAGTAGAAATGAAAAGTGAATGGTGAGACCTGAGACATCAAGACGCATAAACGGTAACTGGTGGGCGAGAATCGGTGTGATGCTCGTTGCCTGTTGCTTCCTGTTGCTTCCCGCTTCCGCCCAGAAGTTTTTCAATTTGACGGCAGAAGAGGTGAGCATCGACTCAGTGATGCCTTATTTCACCTATTCCATACCGCTCGCCAACAACTATGCCGACTCTGTCTATACGGTCAGCATTGTTTATCCAGAGTTCATCAGCATGAGCAGGGGCGATGTGCAGAAGTATCAGAAAATCACTTCCGAACTACCGCCCGAATTGCCCGCCGTGCAGCAACAGCTTGTGGTGGAGCGCAAACGAGGGGCGCTGGAGGTCTATTTCGTGCCAGTGGTCTATCGCGAAGGGGAGTACAAGAAACTGGTGAGTTTCATGCTTCGTTTGGAGAGCCGGGCCAAGGCGCCTGCGCTGCTGAAGAAGAATCAGGCAAAGGCACAAACCCGGGCAGAGGACTCGGGAGAAACGAGCGACAGCTCGGCCCGCTATGCCGCCCACTCGGTGCTGGCCACGGGACGATGGGCAAAAATCAGAGTGCCCGAAACGGGTGTCTATCAGCTCACCGAGTCGCTCATCAAGAAAGCCGGGTTCTCATCGCTGGACAAAGTGAAAATTTACGGCTATGGCGGCGAATTGCAGCCAGAGAAGATGACCGCCCAGTATCTTGCCGACACGGACGACCTGAAGGAGGTGGCCACCTGCACGGTGAACGGCAAACGGTTGTTTCATGCTCGAGGACCGGTGTCGTGGGAGAGTGAAACCGCCAAGACGCGCACACGCAACCCCTACAGCGACTACGGCTATTACTTCATCACCGAGAGCGAAGGCGAGCCGCTGAGCGTTGACAGCGACACGTTCGTAGGGTCGTTCTATCCCACCTATAACGACTATCATGTGCTGCGCGAGATAGACAACTACGCTTGGTTCCAGGGAGGCCGCAACCTTTTCGAAGATGCCCCCATCGCCAACGGCACATCGAAGACGTTCACCGTAGAACTGCCTTCGCACGTAAAGCAAGGCACCATGACCATTGCGCTGACCGCTCAGTCGGGTGCCAGCGCTGAGGTGGAGCTCAACGGCAAAGTGTTGGGAACCATGAAGCTGAGCCTGGTCAGCGAAGACAACGACAAGGGATGCGAAACCACCACCACCTACAACGTGGCGGATCTGCAGACCACCAACACCATCAAGGTGACGACAACAGCCAACGGCCCCATACGGCCTGACTACATTTCGTTCTGCTTCAGCGAGCCATCGGCCAAGCCCGACCTGCAGAACGGCCAGTTCGGCGAACCCGAATACGTCTATAACATCACCAACCAAGACCTGCATGCCCACGAGCCGGTGGACATGGTCATCGTGGTGCCGCTCACGGCCAAACTCACCGCCCAGGCCGAGCGGCTGAAAGCCTTCCATGAGCAGAACGACGGGCTGTCGGTGCGTATAGTTCCCGCCGACGAACTCTACAACGAGTTCTCCAGCGGCACACCCGACGCCAACGCCTATCGCCGCTACATGAAGATGTTCTACGACCGGGCTGCCACCGACGAGCAAATGCCGCGCTATCTGTTGCTCTTCGGCGACTGTGCTTGGGACAACCGCATGCTGAGCAGCGTTTGGCGAGGCGTGTCGCCCGACGACTTCCTGCTGTGTTATGAGAGCGAGAACTCGTTCAGCGAGACCGACTGCTACGTGACCGACGACTTCTTCTGCATGCTGGACGACGAGGAGTCGGTGGCCGACGGAACTGGTTACTACTCCATCACCGGCAAGGCCGACTTGGCGGTGGGGCGATTCCCCGTAAGAAACGACGAGCAGGCGCGTGTCATGGTGGATAAGACCATCAACTATGCTCGAAACGAGAATGCCGGCAGTTGGCAGAACACCATCATGGTGATGGGCGACGACGGCAACAACAACTTGCACATGCGCGACGCCAATGAGGCTGCCAACGAAATTGAAAAACTGAACGGAGGCTACGTGGTGAAGCGCGTCATGTGGGATGCCTACAACCGTGAAACCACCGCCACGGGAAACACTTTCCCCGAAGTGTCAAAGATCATCAAGCAGCAACAGGCTGCCGGAGCACTCATCATGGACTATTGCGGGCACGGGCGCTGGGACCAGATTTCGCACGAGAGCGTGTTGCTGCTCACTGACTTCGAATCGTTCAGCAACAAGAACCTGCCGCTGTGGATTACCGCCTCGTGCGACATCGCCCCCTTTGACGGTCAGGTGAACAACATCGGCGAGACGGCTGTACTCAGCGAGAAGGGTGGGGCAGTGGCGTTTTTCGGAACATCGCGCACCGTCTATGCCGACCGCAACAAATACATCAACATAGCCTATCTGAAGGAGGTGCTCAACACCCCTAACGGACAGCGCATCTCAATAGGCGAAGCGCAGCGGCTGGCCAAGAACTCGCTCATTGCGACGGGTACCGACCGCACACGCAACAAACTGCAATATTCGTTGTTGGGCGACCCCGCACTCTGCCTGAACTTGCCTGTGCTGAAAGCCGTCATAGACACCATCAACGGCGTCAGTGTGGACTCTGGCGCCGACATCGCCCTGATGGCCGGTTCGGTGGCTACCGTCAAAGGTCATATAGAGAAAGACGGCAGCAGCTATACAGACTTCAACGGCACCGTCTCGGCCATCGTCAGAGACACCAAGGAACACATAGTGTGCAAGCTGAACAACGAAGATTCCAGAGAGGGAGCGTCGGTGGCCTACGAATATGACGACCGTACCAAAACGCTGTTCACGGGGTCGGACGTGGTGAAAGACGGAAACTTCTCGTTCCACTTCGCCGTGCCCATGGACATCAATTATTCCGACGGCACGGGGCTCATCAACGTCTATGCCGTCAATGAGCAGAAGAATCTGGAGGCCAACGGCTATTGCGAACAATTCACGGTGGGAGGCACACAGGCTGCCAGCAATGATGGTATCGGGCCTTCGGTGTTCTGTTATCTCAACGCTCCTTCGTTCAGCAATGGTGGCAATGTGAACAGTACTCCCTATTTCGTGGCGCAGATTACCGACAAGGACGGCATCAACACGTCGGGCAGCAGCATTGGTCACGACCTGGAACTGATCATCGATGGCGAAATGAACCGCACCTACAATCTGAACGACAACTTCCAGTACGACTTCGGAAGCTACACAACGGGTACCACGTTCTACAGCATTCCCGAACTTGCTGAAGGCATGCACACGCTCAAGTTCCGTGCCTGGGACATTCTGAACAATGCCACTACCACCGAACTGAAGTTCAACGTGGTGAAAGGGCTGGAACCCAATTGTTTCAGCGTGGCCTGTACGCAGAACCCTGCCACCACACAGACTACATTCATCATCAGCCATGACCGCATAGGCAGCGAGATGGAGGTGGAGCTTGAGGTGTTCGACTTTGCTGGGCGCCAGTTGTGGAAGCACACAGAGACCGGCGTTTCCGACTCGGGCAACTACACCGTCAGTTGGAATCTCACGGTCGATGGAGGAGCGCGCCTGCAAACAGGTGTCTATCTCTACCGAGTGCGGGTTGGCAGCGAGGGCAGTTCGAAAGCCTCGAAAGCACAGAAATTGATTATCTTAAACAATAAATAGAAAGCAAAGCCGTTTCTAGAAAAGAAATTATGGAAAAAGAAATCAAACGACTTCTCAGCATACTCGTGCTGTCGCTCTCGGTCATTTCCATCATGGCTCAGAACGACAAGACCGATATGTTCAACCCTGTCAACTACTCGGTGACCTCGCAGATGATCGCTCCCGATGCACGTTCGGCTGGTATGGGCGACGTGGGTGCCGCCACCGACCCTGACGTGAACTCGCAGTATTGGAACCCGGCCAAGTATCCCTTCAACATCAGCCGCGCAGGCGTATCGCTCAACTATACACCTTGGCTGCGACAGTTGGTGAATGACATCGACTTGGCCAACCTTGTGGGCTACTACCGAATTGGCGACTACAGTGCCGTGAGCGGTTCACTGCGCTATTTCTCGCTTGGCGAGGTGATGACCAACTGGACTGGCGGCGACGACTTCTCGAGTGCCGAGACCATCAAGCCTTACGAAATGTCGGTTGACGTAGCCTATTCGCTCATGCTCAGCGAGCAGTTCTCCATTGCCGCCGGTGTACGTTGGATTTATTCCGACCTCACCTACGACTATCACGACGACACATCGCCTGGTTCGGCTTTTGCCGCCGACTTGGCTTTCTACTATAACAACTATCTCAATCTGGGCGACCGCGAATGTCAGCTGGGCCTCGGTTTGAACGTCAGCAACATTGGTAGCAAGATTTCGTTTGGAGGCGACGACAACAGCGAGTTCATTCCCACCAACTTGCGTCTGGGAGCATCGCTCATGGTGCCGGTAGATGAATACAACCGCTTCTCCATTGCTGCCGATGCCAACAAGTTGCTCGTTCCAACCTATCCCAAGCGCACCGAGGAAGAAACCAACGAGGAGTATCAGCTGCGTGTGCAGAAAGACTACTACGACGTGAGTTCCATCAGCGGCATCTTCAAGAGTTTCAGCGATGCCCCCAACGGGTTCAAGGAGGAATTGCAGGAAATCCAGTGGAGCGTGGGTGCCGAATATGTCTATCATGACCAGTTCTCCGTACGTGCCGGTTACCACCACGAGAGTGCCAACAAGGGCAACCGCAAGTATTTCACGTTGGGTGCTGGATTCAAAATGAGTGTGTTCTCGCTTGACGCTGGCTATGTCATTGCCACCGCCAAGAGCAATCCGCTCGACCAAACGCTCCGTTTTTCGCTCTCTTTCGACATGGACGGCATCAAAGACCTGTTCCACAGGAGGTAAGTGGGCTGTGGACGACGGACCATTGTTTTTCTAATTTGTGTAAAAGGTACTGATAAAGTGAAGATAAGAACCGGATTCGGCTATGATGTCCACCAATTGGTGGAAGGCCGCGACCTATGGTTGGGCGGCATCAAGATTGACTATTCGCGAGGCCTGCTGGGGCACAGCGACGCTGACGTGCTCATCCATGCCATTTGCGACGCACTGTTGGGAGCCGCCAACATGCGCGACATAGGTTTCCATTTCCCTGACACAGCAGCAGAGACCGACGGCATGGACAGCAAGGTCATCCTGCGCGAGACCATCCGTCTGATTGGCTCGAAGGGCTATCGGTTGGGAAACATCGACGCCACGGTGTGTGCCGAGCAACCCAAACTCAACCCTCACATTCCCGCCATGCAGCAGTGCATGGCCGACGTCATCGGAACCGACCCCGACAACATCTCCATCAAAGCCACTACAACCGAGCGGCTCGGGTTCACAGGGCGTCAGGAGGGCATCGCCGCCTACGCCACGGTGCTCATCGAGAAAGAATAAACATCAGGGTTGCTTGTTTGCGAAATGACGGCAATCATCAATGAAGGCCACTTTGCATCGGTTGTGCAAGGTGGCCTTCAACATGTTCAGAACTCTACGATGAGTGTCTGCCGCGGGCGTAGCTTCACATCGTGGTCGAGCCTGACGGTGCGGCGGCTGATGACATCAGTGGCGCGGGTGGTCTGGCCAATTACTTCGGCGTAGCGTTTGACGGGCATGACGGCTTGCTGGCTGGTGCCATTGATGATGGTGAGCACGGTGCGTCCTTCATGTTGGCGGGCAATGACGTAGATGCCGTTGTAGGGAATGAATTGGGTCATGCTGCCCTCGGTAATCACCTTGTTGCCTTGGCGCCAGTGGAGCAGTCGCGAGAGCCACTCGAACATTTGCTGCTCGGCTTTTGTACGGCCTTCTGCGGTGAAACAGTTGCGCTGGTCGCCAGGGAATCCGCCGGGGAAGTCCTTGCGCACATTGCCGTCGGTCACCTCCTTGGTGCCGTTCATGAGTATCTCGGTGCCGTAGTAGAGCTGTGGTATGCGGCGCACGGTGAGCAGCAGGGCCAGGGCCTGTTTCAGGGCCAGCGTGTCGCGTCCGTTGCCCAGAAAACGGTCGGTGTCGTGGTTGTCGATGAAGGCCATGACGTGGTTGGGATCGGCGTAGAGGTAGTCGTAGCAGAACGAGTTGTACAATCGGTTCATGCCCTGCCACCAAGGGTCGGTTTCCTCGTGCTTGGCCTGTGAGAGACGGTCGAAGAAAGCAAAGTCCATGACGGTCTTCAGGTAGCTGTTCTCTTCGGCCAGCTTGGAGTCCTTCTGCCAGGCTGCGGTGTAGGCGGGCTCGGTGACCCACGTTTCGCCCACGGTGTTGAAGTTGGGATATTCCAAGTCGAGCCGCTTCATCCATTGCGCCATTCCGCGGGCGTCGGCATAAGGATAGGTGTCCATGCGGATGCCGTCGATGCCAACGGTCTCTATCCACCAGATGCTGTTCTGGATGAGATAGGTCATGAGGTGGGGATTGCGTTGGTTGAGGTCGGGCATGGTGGGCACGAACCATCCTTCGGTGGTTTCGCGCAGGTCAACCTGCGAGGCGTAGGGGTCTTTCACGGGTGTGAGCTTGTAGCTGGTCTGCTGGAACGACGTACCCTGCGGGTTGCTGGTGCCTTTCGACTCATTGAGCCATTGGGGCAGGTTGAGCCAGTCGTGGGTGGGCATGTCGCTGGTCCAGGGATGCTCGAAGCCGCTGTGGTTGAATATCATGTCCATCACCACTTTGAGTCCCTTCTGGTGGGCTTCGTTGCAGAGCTGGCGGTAGTCGTCGTTGGTGCCGAAGCGCGGATCCACGCGGTAGTAGTCGGTGGTGGCATAGCCGTGGTAGGTGGAGAACCCATTGTCGCTGTCGGGCGAATTGTTCTCCAGCACAGGCGTGAGCCACAGTGCGGTGACACCCAACTCCTTGAAATAGTCGAGATGCTCGCGTATGCCATTGAGGTCGCCGCCATGTCGCAGTGAAGGCTGCGAACGGTCCTCGCGGTAGGGGCGCATGCCTTTCACCTTCGGGTTGTGGCCCTTGCCCTGTGCAAAGCGGTCGGGCATGAGCATGTAGAGCACGTCGGCGTTGGTGAATCCCATGCGCTCTTCGCCTTTCATCTCGCGGGAGGAGAGCTGATACGACACCTTCGTCTTGTCGAATTTAAGGGTCATGTTGCCCGGCTGGGCATTGCTGAGGTTGAGATACACCAGCAGATAGTTGGGCGAGTCGAGACGCACCACACTATCTACAACTACACCGGGATAGTCGGTGGTGACACTCTTGACATTCTTGATGTTCTTGCCATAGACCATCAGCTGTAGGCTGGGATCCTTCAGCCCGACAAACCAGTTGGTGGGGTCGATACGGTCTATCACTGTTTTTGCTGCACTCATGGCCAATACGTTTAACACCAGGATGGCGGTTAGAAAAAATTTTCGTCGCATAGTTGGGTTTTTAGTTGATTGTCTTTGAGTGCAAAGATACTATTTTTCGGTTACAGAAGTCGCGGATTAACAATGATTAATGATTCCGCGCAGGATAATCGTTTGCACAATCGGCATTGGGGCGAAGCTGGATGCAAACTGAAAGAAAGAGGAGGTGTATCTGGCCAGATACACCTCCTCTTTATGGAATGACGCTATGTCTCGGTTAATGACTTTTATGCGAAGGGATTCTCCGTGGGATAGTAGTCGCCCTTGGGGAAGTTGTAGTCGATCTCGTCCACGGGGATGCCCATGTACTTCAGCACTTCCCAGAGATACTTGCCAGCGTGGTCGAACATCACGGCTGCATGGTGGGGATAGTGCTTCTCGATGAGGACGTGACGGTAGAAACGGCTCATGTTCTTGATGCCGAAGGTACCGATGCTGCCGAACGAGCGGGTGGCCACGGGCAGAATCTCGCCTTGTGCGATGTAGGCGCGCAGCTTGGTGTCAGCGGTCGATTGCAGACGGTAGATGGTGGCCTTGCCGGGCTTGAGGTCGCCCTCGAGTGTTCCGTTGGTCACCTCTACAGGCAGTGCGCGAGCCATGATGCGCTGGAAGCACATGTTGCAGTTGCAAACCTTGCTCGAGGCGGTGTTGCCGCAGTGGAAGCCCATGAAGATTTCCTTGTCGGTGTAGGTGTCGCAGAGGAACTGCTTGCCCTTGATGCTCTCCTCGTACATGTCCTTGGGGACGGAGTTGTTGATGTCGAGCAGCGTCACGGCATCCTCGGTGATGCAGGTGCCGATGAACTCGCTCAGTGTGCCGTAGATGTCAACCTCGCAGCTCACGGGGATGCCACGACCGGTGAGACGGCTGTTCACGTAGCAGGGCACGAAACCGAACATGGTCTGGAAGGCGGGCCAGCACTTGGTGGTGAGAGCCACGAACTCGCGCGAGCCCTTGTGAGCCTCCACCCAGTCGCAAAGTGTCAACTCGTACTGGGCAAGCTTGGGCAGCACTTGCGGTATCTTGTTGCCGTGGCCAAGCTCTGCAGCCATGTCTTTCACCACATCGTCGATGCGCGGGTCGCCGGCATGCTTCTGGAACGACTCCAGCAGGTCGAGCTCGGAGTTCTCCTCAATCTCAACGTCGAGGTCGTAGAGGGCGCGGATGGGGGCATTGCAGGCCAGGAAGTTGTTGGGGCGCGGACCGAAGCTGATGATTTTCAGGTTCTGCAGACCCACGATGGCGCGGGCGATGGGCACAAACTCGTGAATGAGGTCGGCGCACTCGGCAGCGTCGCCCACAGGGTTCTCGGGAATGTATGCGCGGGTCTTGCGCAATGAGAGGGCGTGGCTGGCGTTGAGCATGCCGCAGTAAGCGTCGCCACGGCCGTCGATGAGGTCGTTTTGGGTTTCCTCAGCTGCTGCGCAGAACATGGCCGGACCCTTGAACCAGTCGGCCAGCATGGTTTCGGATATTTCGGGGCCGAAGTTGCCCAGATACACACAGAGGGCGTTGCAACCGGCCTTTTGGATGTCTTCGAGAGCCTGCTTGGCGTGGATTTCGCTCTCCACGATGCAGATGGGGCACTCGTAGATGTTAGCGTTGCCATACTTCTCTACATACTTTGCCACAACGGCCTTGCGGCGATTCACTGCTAAAGACTCGGGGAAACAGTCGCGGCTCACCGCAACGATTCCGATTTTGATTTCAGGTACATTGTTCATGCTAATAGATCTTTTTTTTATTCTTAAAATGATAATGTTTTTGTCTGAACGCCTACAAAGTTAAGGAATTGGATTGAAATGGCGCATTTTTAATGAATAAAAAATATTAATCGTGCAAAATTAATGCAGATTGTCCCTCCACCAGCACCTCGCTGTCGGTGATTAGGCTGATGCCGGCCTCATGAATGCGGCCCTGGGCGCATACGCTCTCATAGCTGCCCTGGGGTATCTTGACGGTCTGAGGCTCTTTGTTGCCGTTCAGTATGACGATGATGTTGTTCCAACGGTCGCCGCCGGCATGGTCCTTCAGCCGGAAGGCAACCACGCAGCTGGGAGTTTCGAGAAACTCGAGGTGACGGCGCACCAACTCGGCGCTGCCCAACCGGAAAGCGGGATGGTTGCGGCGCAGTTGAATGAGGTTTTTGTAGTATTCAAACACCTGCGGATATTTCTCCTTGTTGGTCCAGTCAATCCGGTTGATGCTGTCGGGCGATTCGAACGAGTTGTGAACGCCTTTCTTGTCGCGTAGCATCTCCTCGCCGGCCAACATGAAGGGCACACCCTGCGAGGTGAACACGGCTGTTTGGGCCAGCAAATCGAGACGTATCAGCTCGGAAATGTCGATTTTTCCAGATCTCCCGGTCTCTCCGGATTCTCCGGTTTTCCCGGAAATACCGGGAACGCTCGCGCACAGCCTGTCAACCAAGCACATGTCGTCGTGGCACGACACGTAGCTGATCATCTGCGTGGGCTCCAGCGCCCAGGGCTTCTGCGAGTAGTTCACCTTCGACATGTCAATCTGCGGATGGCTGATGGCGCCGACGATGCCAAACTTCAGACTCTCCTCATGCCCAGGCAGTCCGGCCAGGAAGGCGCCCTTGGTGTCGTCGCTGAAGGGGCCGCGCAGAGCGTCGCGAATCTCGTCGCTGAAGGCGGCGATGCGCGGCATTTGCCCGATGTTGGCCTTCATGCCGAGTTTCTCTTGCGGATAGGCGCACTGACCGGCACTCCAGCCTTCACCATAGATGAAGATGGTGGGGTCAATTTCGTCCACGGCCTTGCGTATCTGGTTCATCGTTTCGATGTCGTGAACGCCCATGAGGTCGAAGCGGAAACCGTCGATGTGGTATTCGTTGATCCAATGCTTCACGCTCTCAATCATGAATCGGCGCATCAGCGGCTGCTCGGAAGCCGTTTCGTTGCCACAGCCCGAGCCGTTGGAATATTGGCCGTCGGCGGTCTTGCGGTAATAATAGTCAGGGTAGGTACGCTGGAAGTTGGAGTGCTCGATGTCGTAGGTGTGGTTATACACCACATCGAGAATCACCCGGATGCCGGCCTTGTGAAGTGCCTGCACCATCTGCTTGAACTCGCGGATGCGGCTAGTGGGGTCGTAGGGGTTGGTGCTGTACGAGCCTTCGGGCACGTTGTAGTTCACCGGGTCGTAGCCCCAGTTGTATTGCGGCGAAAAGTCGGGACGGGCGGGTGTCACCCCCTCGGGCAGATGGGCATAGGCTTGTTCCATGTAGAGGTCTTCGTCGATGCGCGTTTCATCTACCGAGCCATAGTCGTAGCTGGGCAGGATGTGGATAGCGTTCACGCCCAGGCTTTTCAGATGTTCGATGGCCCAAGGCTCGGTCAGCGCAAGGAACTTGCCCGGATGGTCAGCACCGCTGCGGTCGATGGAGAAGTCGCGATGGTGCATCTCATAGATCACGAGGTCGGCGGGCGATTTCACCACCGGACGGCGGTCGTTCTCCCATCCTTCGGGGTTGGTGGTTTCCATGTCGAGGATGTAGCCTCGCTGCCCGTTCACACCGACAGCCAAGGCACCGATGCCCGGCGTTTCGATCCACTGCTTGCGGTTGCCCGAAATGTCGAGCGTGTAATATTTGCCGCGCAGGTCGCCCTTCACTTCGGCCGCCCAAGCGATGTCCAGGGGGGCGAGGCTTTTCAGACTGATGGTCTTGACAGGCTTGCCGCCGATGCCCTCGTCATAGATTCTCACCACGGGATTCTTAGCCTTGGGCGAGGCAACGAAACAAAACTCCGTTTTGCCAGTGGCTGGGTTGTAGTGCCCACCGTCGCCTACCAAGGCTTTCTGGGCATTCATGCACAAAGGAATTGATGCGAGCAAAACCATGAACAATTGTTTTTTCATCTCTTTGTTTGTTTTTCCTTTTTATTTGTCTTTACGTTGCCTTTCTTCGGGCTTGATGAGCTTTTGGAAATTCAGAGTGTTTCTGATAATTCAGAAAAAAACTTACTTGGCCATCAGTGACACGGCGAAGCCGCCGCCGGGAGCCTCCTTGATTTTCAGCACGTCGCCACGCTTCACTGTCTTCTTGGTGATGGTGTATGCCTGTGGGTTTTTCTCATAGTGGGCGTTTTTGGCATCGGCATAGATGGTGCAGTCGTACTTGCGGCCTTTGTCCAGGAAGTCGAGCTTGACGACGGCCTGATGGCCGTTCTCGTCGCACTTGCCGCCCACGAACCAGTTGTCAGTGCCCTTGGCCTTGCGGGCCACGGTGATGTAGTCGGCGGGTTCAGCCTCCAGGTAGCGCGAGTCGTCCCAGTCGCAGGCCACGTCGCGTATGAACTGGAAGGCGTCGTCGAACCGTTCGTAGTTCTCGGGCAGGTCGGCTGCCATCTGCAACGGCGAATACATGGTGAGGTAGAGCGCCAGCGAACCGGCCAGTGTGATGCGGGCCCAGCTGTCGTTGTTGCTCCATTCGCTCAGACGGGTCACGAAGATGCCGGGCGTATAGTCCATGGGGCCTCCCTGCAGACGGGTGAAGGGCAGGATGCAAGTGTGGTCGGGGCGGCTTCCGCCGAAGGCCTCATACTCCGTTCCGCGGGCGCTCTCGTTGCCCACCAGGTTGGGGTAAGTGCGGCAGAGTCCTGTGGGGCGTGTCGCTTCGTGGGCGTTCACCATGATGTGGTGCTTGGCAGCCTCCTTCACCACGTAGAGATAGTGGTTGTTCATCGACTGCGAATAGTGGTGGTCGCCGCGTGGGATGATGTCGCCCACATAGCCCGTCTTCACGGCGTCGTAGCCGTAGTGGTTCATCAGTTCGAAAGCCTCCTTCAGATGACGCTCGTAGTTCTGCGACGACGAACTGGTTTCGTGGTGCATCAAGAGTTTCACGCCTTTGGAGTGGGCATAGTCGTTGAGCATCTTGATGTCGAAGTCGGGATAGGGCGTCACGAAGTCGAACACGTCGCGCTTCCACATGTTGGCCCAGTCTTCCCAGCCCACGTTCCAGCCCTCGACGAGCACTTCGTCGAGTCCGTTCTTGGCTGCAAAGTCGATGTAGCGCTTCACCTTCTCGTTGTTGGCGGCATGGCGGCCGTTGGGCTTCACCTTCGTCCAGTCTATCTGGTCGAGTTTGATGCTGGGGAAGTCGTCGGTGTAGTGCCAGTTGCTCTTGCCGACAATCATCTCCCACCACACGCCGCAATACTTGGTGGGGTGAATCCACGAGGTGTCCTCAATCTTGCAGGGTTCGTTGAGGTTGAGAATGAGGTTGCTGGCGAGCATGTCGCGCGCGTCGTCGCTCACCATCACCGTGCGCCAGGGAGTTTCGCAGGGCGTCTGCATGGCACCCTTCAGACCAGTAGCGTCGGGTGTGAGGTGGCTCACGAAGGTGAACGGTGCGGGCAGCGCGTAGGGCGACGGCTTCGGGTTGGGCGTGTAGGCATTGCTGCCGCCGCCGAGCTTCGTGGTGAGGGCTTTGGTCTGCGCATCCACCAGCTCGAGGTGCATGGTGGCATAGTCGGCACAGGCGGCCTCGTGGATGTTGATGTAGAGCCCGTCCTGACTCTTCATCTGCAGCGAGGTTTGTACGCCTGTCTCCGAGAACACAGCCACACTGCTGTTGCCCCAGTTGACGGCCTTCTGCATGCGACCGCGTATTTCGGAGAGTTTGGTTTGCTGGGTTTCCTGCTCCTGGGTGTCGTAGTCGCCGGGCAGCCACCACGCCGTGTGGTCGCCCGTCATGCTGAACTCGGTGTGCTCCTCCTTGATGAGAAAATAGTTCAGGTCCTGCTGCTGCGGAAATTCGTAGCGCAGACCCATGCCGTCGTCATACACGCGGAAGCGGATGATGATGGTGCGGTTGCGCTGCTTTTCAGCCAGACCTTCCTTAGTGGGGTCGGCCGCCGTGCGGCGGGGCATTTTGATTTCCTGCTTGAGCGTCACCGCCAGCTCGTTGTAGTGGTTGCGTATGGTGGCAGTCTCGCCCCATACAGGCTTCCACGTCTCGTCGAACGAAGTGGTCTTGGTGTCCACCACGGAGAAATGGTCCATCAGGTCGGTTTCACTCAGGCCTGCCGAGGCATGCTTGTCCTTGGCCAGCTCCAGTCCCAGATGCGAGGGCTTCACCACGGCTTTGCCCTTGTAGGTCATTTCGTAGGTAGGCCGTCCGTTGTCGGTGAGCGAGAACGTCAGCGCCACGTTGCCATTAGGCGACGTTACGGTCTGTGCCACTGCCATCATGGGCAGCGCGAGCAGCAAACAGAAAAAGATTTTCGTTTTCATATTCTTCAATATCTCATTATTACCATTTTTCGTTATTTCTCCCGAGCGCAAAGATAGTCATTTTTTTTGAAACCTTAAACAAGCGCACCACATTATTATCCAACCGTTTGAGCAAACGATTGCAAACAGCCTGAACAGAAGCCATCCTCCCTGCTTTTCTCTTACAGAAATCTTCAAAAAAACTTACGGAAACATCCCATGTTCAAACGCTCTTTTTGTCAGGTTCCGAGCATTTACGCCCAGACGTTGGCAGCATAAATAAAGTTAAAAGAAAGACAGGCTGCTTGCTTTATAATAAGATTATAATTATCTTTGCATAAATTTTAACCCGTTAAGCATCAGTACGATATGACCGTAACAAATCCGTTTGTCACCCAAGGATACTTGTCGCCCCACTACTTTTGCGACCGCGTGGAAGAAACAAAGTATCTGACTGGCCTCATCATGAATGGCAACAACGTTGCCCTTATCTCACCACGTCGTCTTGGAAAGACCGGACTCATCAGCCATTGCTTCGAGCAACCGTCGATTAATAACAATTATTACACGTTCATCGTGGACATCTATGCCACAAAGAATCTGCAGGAACTGGTGTTCTACCTGGGCAAGAGCATCCTGGGGGCACTAAAGCCGCAAGGCCGAAAAGCATGGGAACGATTTGTCAATGCACTCGGTTCCTTGCGCAGCAGCATATCTTTCGACATCAACGGGTTGCCTGAATGGGGACTCGGCGTGGGTGACGTGGAAGTGCCACAAACCACGCTTGATGAAATCTTCATGTATCTCGAACAGGCTGACAAACCTTGCATCGTTGCCATCGACGAGTTTCAGGCCGTGGCCGATTATCCGGAAGGCAACGTGGAAGCGATACTCCGTACACACATACAGAGATGCCGAAACACGAGATTTATTTATGCCGGATCTCACCGTCACATGATGGCAGAGATATTCGCTTCTCCGGCGCGGCCCTTCTATCAGAGCACGAGCATGATGTCGCTGGCACCTATAGACATTGAACGCTACGTAGAGTTTGCGCAAAGTCTGTTCAGAGAATACCACAAGGATATCTCGGAAGAGACCATCCGCGAAGTTTACCAGCGCTACGAAGGCATCACATGGTATGTACAGGCCACTCTTAACGCCCTATTTACCATGACAGAATCAGGCAGTAAATGCCTGCCGGAAGCCATTGATACAGCCACCCGCCAGATTATTACCCAGCAGAGCTTCACCTATAGCGCCCTGCTCTATCAACTGCCACCGAAACAGAAAGAGGTCCTCATGGCGATTTGCAAGGAAGGGAAGGCTACGAACATCACTTCGCGCCCGTTTCTGCAACGCCATCACCTCACCGCCAGCATGGTTCAGGGAGCGGTCAAAGGATTGCTCGAAAAGGATTTCATCACCCACGATTTAGGGACTTATAGCGTTTACGACAAGTTCTTCGCCCTCTGGCTCCTGCAGCAATAGAAAAAGCATGCAGGCCCTTTCAAAAAAATCGTTTGGTGGGAATTTGAAAAAATGCTATTCTTGCAATTGAAATGAAATCCAACGGAATAATGAAGAATACCTTGAAATATATCCTCCGCACGCTGAAGATAGTGGCTATAGCTCAGGGACATTGCCCATCCGTTTGCCCCCGTGCTGAACAACTTCAAGGAGACGTTCCTGCTCTCCACCAAGTTCAGCGGCGGCGGTGAAAGCCTGACGTTCCGCGACGTCAGCGTGAAGACCACGGACAACCTGTTTCATGTCAGGGCCGACGGAGGGGTAAGCGATCTGAAGGACAAATACAAGCTGAACGTGCATTTCAACATTCACCAGTGCGTGGCCCAAGGTGGCGTGAAAGCCCGCATCATCAATCAGTTCAGCGTCAAGAAGTTCATGATGAAGCAACTGCAAACACTGGGGACGCTGCGCTACCGCGGGCAGCTCAACGTAAGGCACAAGCGCGTAGAACTGGGCGGCCATCTGGGCACCGACTGCGGACAAATGCAGTTCGCGCTCCTCGTCAGCGCGCTCGACAAGTATCTCACAGGCAACGTACAGTCGGACGACTTTCAGCTGGGGAAGGCCATGGACAGCCCCGAGTGGGGCAACATTGGCTGCACGGCAGGGTTCAAGATTGACATTTCGAAAGAGCGAACTGCGCAGATGCGCCGGCAGAAGGGCGGCAAACTGCCCATCGGCGAGGTGGATGCCCTTGTGCGGGGCGTGAAGATTAAGGGTTTCCATCTGAACGATGTCCATGCCGACATCGTGAGCGACGGCGCCGTGGCCGAGGGTCATCTGCGGACAGAGGGCAAGCTGAAGCTTGCAGAAATCCTCTGTTCCTTCTCGTTCACCAACACCGACGAGATGAAGAAGACGAAGGTCAAGCCCGGCCTGCGCTTCCATCTCTTCCATCAACGCAGCGACGAAGAGAAAGCAGAGCACAAGAGGCTAAAAGCAGAACGAAGGGAACAGAAAGCAGAACGTAAGGAGGCCAAGCGTCAGGAACGCGAAGCCAAACGCCAGGCGCGCGAGGAGAAGAAAAAGAGCAAAGGCAAAGACACCATGTAGTGGGTGACTAATACGACATCACAAACAACGTCCATCCCCCTGTCGCACTGTTCTGCGACAGGGGGATGGACGTTGTTTGTGGGAGCTCCGCTGGAATCATTTCCTTCCTGCCTGCAGGATGAGCTCGCTGATGTTGGCATTGAAGGCATCGGCTTGGAGCAGCTGCTCGATGCTGAGGTGCATGCGGTAGCGCCAGTAGTGGCGCGGATTGGCAGGAATGTTGATGCGTTCGGCGTTCGGGTCGGGCAGCCGCAGCCGCTCGTCCATGGCGAGCCAGTCCTGTATGGAGAGGATGCAGAGCATGGAAGGTGACGTGAGGTGGCGCGAGATGATGTCGCGGGCCAACCATCCGGGCAGCGGATGGGGTGCGTTGTCGCCACGGTAGAGCATGGTGTTGTAGTACTCCTGCGTACGCTGTGCGTCTTCGTCCCACCACTGGCGGAGCGTGGGCATGTCATGGCTCGAGATGGTGCAGACAGAGCGGTAGGGGTTGCGCGAGAGGTGGCCGAAGCGTGTGGCGGGGTCTTTGGGCATGGATTGCAGCTCGAGGGAGAGGATGCGCAGCTCGTTCATCACCCAGGGCACACAGTCGGGCACCATGCCCAGGTCTTCGGCGCAGACGAGCATGCGCGTGGCCTGCACCAGACGCGGCAGCTTCTTCATGGCCTCGCGATACCAGAACTGGTTGTTGCGGCGGTAGAAGTAGTCGTTGTAGAGGCGGTTGAAGACGTATTTCTCGCCTTCGCTGAGCGATTCGTAGATGAAGTCGTACTGGACGCTGATGCGCGGATGGAATTTCTCGCCGTCCTTATGGTCGCGCACAAAGAGCACGTCGCTGATCAGGGCGTACAGTCCGTCGCGCAGCCAGAGGTCCTTCTCAGAGTCTTTGCCCTCGAAGGCGGCCTCCACCTTGCGCTGCGTATCGAAGGCGGGCTTCATGCGCCAAACGTCGTCGTGCTGGTGGTCCAGATAGTTGTGGCGCACCTCGTCGGCATGCTCTTTGAACACGCGGTCGATCACCCAGTCGCGGATATACGGCTCGGTGAAGAGCTGCTCCTGCCAGTGCAGCCCGTAGGCTTCAATCTCCTCGCGGGTCATGCCCAGTGCGGGCTGGAACTGTCCGAGCAGTCCGTGGACGGCATCGGCGGGAATCTCCCAGATGCGGAAGAAGCCCAGCACGTGGTCGATGCGGTAGGCATCGAAGAACTTGGCCATGTTGGTGAACCGGCGCACCCACCACAGGCAGTCGTCCTTCAGCATCTCGTCCCAGTTGTAAGTGGGGAAGCCCCAGTTCTGGCCGTTCACCGAGAAATCGTCGGGCGGTGCTCCGGCCTGGCCGTTCAGGTTGAAGTAGCGGGGCTCCTGCCAAGCGTCGCATCCGTAGCGGTTCACGCCGATGGGGATGTCGCCCTTCAGTATGACACCCTTCGAGCGTGCATGCTGGTGGGCAGCCTGCATCTGGTTGTTGAGCACGTACTGCACGTAGTAGAAGAACGCCACCTCTTTATATATTTTTGTGCGCGGGTTCTCCAGCGCCTTGCGGTCGTCCTCGCAGAAAGTGTTGTGGTCGGGCCACTGGGTGTAGTCGGCGGTGCCGTTCTGGTCGCGCAGCAGGCAATACTGTGCGTAGGGAGCCAGCCAGTGCTTGTTTTCGCTGAAGAAACGTTTGAAGCCTTCCGTACCCATGGCCTTTCGCCCTTCCTGTTCGAAGATCAGACGCAGATATTCGTTCTTGGCGCGGTTCACGCGCTCGTAGTCTATCTGCGGCAGGGCGTTGAGTTCTTGGCGCAGTTGTTCGAACTTCATCCTAGTCTCCTCGTCCTTCAGGGGCGGCAGCTGGCGGAAGTCGGCATACTGCGGGTGCAGGGCGAAGATGCTGATGCAGGAGTAGGGGTAGGAGTCGGTCCAAGTGTGGGTGATGGTGGTGTCGTTGATGGGCAGAATCTGAAGTACGCGCTGCCGTGTCTGTGCCACCCAGTCGGTCATCTGGCGCAGGTCGCCGAAGTCGCCCACACCGAAACTGCCCTCTGAGCGGAGCGAGAACACGGGCACCAATGTGCCGGCGCACTTCATATTGTGAATGGGGAAAAATGCCTGTGGCAGCTCATACACCACCACGTCGCCCTGCTCCAGAGCTGGCAGCATGATGGTGCGGTTGGAGCCTTCTTCCCACAGCGGGGTGACATCTACTTCCTCGTCGAGCACCACAAACTTGAACTCGATGAAGGGGCGCGACAGCCGCGTGGCGTCGATGTTCACCACCCATTCGTTGTAGTTGTGCTCGTACATGGCGACGGCCTTCTTGGCCTCCCACGCTCCCAACGTGGCGTCCTCGCCCAGAACGGCCAGACGCTCGCCCGTGCGCAGTTGCGGGGCGCGAACCTTCAGCCTCACCGTGACGGGATAGGCGGTCTCGGGAGCCAGTTGCTGCTCGTGGGTGGCTATGCAGTCGGTGAAGGCCGAGCTGTAGAGATAGGAGTCTTCGGGGGCGTCAATCCAGTGGTCATAAACGGTATAGTTGGCGTCAGTATGGCCGCGCAGCTCCAGGCGGTGCATGGCCACGAGCCACTCGTGGCGCACTTGCGCGCCGTCGCGCTCAACGGCATAGTAATAGTCGATGAAGTTTTGTCCGTCTGGCTTGCGGCGTATGTCGCACGACCAGCGGCTCTGTCCGTCGGATGTCATCCGATAGCTGGAGGTCTGCTTGCCTCCCTTGCCTTCCGGCAGAATGATGTTCAGCACCAGTTCTTCGCCGAAGGCTGCCTGATAGTCAATATTGAAACGAAGGTTCATAGAGATTCAGTGTTTGGTTAGTATTTTTGCTGTAAAATTACTATTTTATGGGGCTGGTTGTTCTCGCTGGCTGTCACTTATTGGCTTTTTATTTGTGCAAACGTTTGCGCTTTCGGCACTTTGAAGGATGAATTGTCTAGTCTTTGGGAAATGGTTAGGAAAGAAAAGTAGAGAAGTGGTTAGGGATGAAAAGTAAAAAAAGCGGTTAGGAAAGAAATTGGAATAATTAGAATAATTTCTCCATTTAAATATTTTATTCTTGGGTAATTATTCTAATTATTCCAATTTCTTTTTTTCCATTCAGAGAAAGGGCGCTACTTCACCAGCACCTTCTTGCCGTTCTGAATGTAGATGCCCTTGGTAGGAATCCCTCCTGGCCTCCCCGAAGGAGAGGAAATGACGCGCTGCCCGTTCAGATTATACAAGGACGAATCTTTCATCTTTTCATCTTTCATTTCCTCGATGCCGTTCGTTTCGCTCGACACCTCGATGCCGTAAATCTTCAGTGCGTCAGTGCCTGCGGCCTTGCGTATGCCCTTCGCGCCAGAAGCATTCGTGCCACCATAGATATAGACCAAGGTGGGCTCGCTTACGTTGTACGGGAACTTCACTTTCAGTTTGCCGTCAAGTTCCATCTCTATCGGGTCGCTGTTGCCAATTTTCACCTTCAGCACCATGTTGCCTATTGTCTCGGCCTCAACCTTGATGGTGCCCTTACCTTCGTTCACCTTGAAGACAATACCCGTATAGCCTGCCTTGAAATCCTCACCGAAGATGTCCTTTCCGTCAATGGCAGCGTCGTCGGTCGGTTTGGTCACCACAATGCAACCCTCTGCCGGGTCGTAGCTGCCGTCACCACTGCTGATGCTGTAGAACACGTCGCCCACCACGTTGCCGTCAAGGTCGGTGCTAGCTTCAATCTCGTTGCCGATGCTGATGGTCTCGCCCTGGTCAACGGGAGCGATTTCCGGGTCGCTGCCCTCGTATTCTTGCCATTTCCCGCGCTCATCTATGTACCACGTTTTCCATCCTTTCAGTTGAGCCGCGGCCACCTGTGTTTTTGTAATCACATTTTGCTCGTCGCTGTCAAAAGGACTAATGGGAACAAAGTCGCTATTAATGGTAGGAAGACTCTTGATGAGTGCGTCCATTGCAGTTCCATTAATCATGTTTTTATAGCACACGAAGTCACTTAACACCTTGTTGTTGGATACGTTGAGTGCGGTAATCTGGTTGTTGGAGCAATCAAAATCTTTAAGGTAAATGTTGTTCGATACATCCAGCGATGTCAGAAGGTTTTCTCCGCAAGTCAAATCAGTCAATGCTGTGTTGTTCGAGAGATCAAGCGTGGTGAGCTGATTTCTTTCGCAGTCTAGATTCTCCAGTGCGGTACACTTTGTTACATTGAGAGAAGTTAGCGAATTATAATCACAAATCAAACACTTCAGTAACGTATTCTCCGACATGTCGAGAGAGGTCAGCTGATTACCATTGCAATAAAGCTCCGTCAATTCCGTGAAATACTCAATACCCTTTAAGCTTGAAATGTTTTTCCGTGAAACATCTATTTCTGTCACCCCGGCAATCTCGGCTTCCGTCAGTACGCCGTCCTGGCCGTAGTCTTGGGATAATACCCAGTTGCGGAAGTTCTCGTCAGGGAAATTCGTCTCATCGATGGCGATGCCAGAAGGAGTGGAAGATGATGCGACGACGGGGCGCACGGATTGACCGCAATCTCGGTTGCGGTCGTTCGTGTACACGCTGTACATACTCACATTGCCAAAGTCGAGGAGGAAACACGCGCGTTCTGTGTTCGACTCGTAGAGCGACGACGACCAGTAGCCGCCGAAAGAGCCAGCGCTGACCAATTCGTCGCTCGAGCGGATGCCTGCAGCGGGAAGGAAAATGGAGGCACCGTTAGCACTGGTGAATCTTCTGCCGTTAACGCCGTTCTCCGTGGTCCACTCGGAAGTGCAACTGTTCTTCAGTTCGTTCATCTGTTCTAAACTGGGCATCACCCACGGGCTGCCCCAGTTCACTGTGGCGGAATCATACTGAGTGCCGGCAATGTCCTTGCCAATGTCATAGTTGATGCCTTTTCCGTCAAGGTAATTTTCCTCAGTATATGAACTCTTCTCCGTGGTCTCGCCCCATGCGAAGTAGCCGCCGTAGTCCTCAGGCTTCAATGCGCCCACGTTGCAACATGCCCACTTTGTGCCGCTGGGTAGGCCGAGATCAATCATGTGCGGATGGTTGTCATCGGGGCACTGCGCATTGGCGATTGTTGGCAGCAGTATGAAGAAGAATAACAGCATCAGCGGCTTAATGCTGAATGCAGAAAAAAGATTGTTTAGTTGTTTCATAATGTTTTTCGGATTTTGAGGATTATAAATTGTGTTGATTGTTTTTTCCCGCATTTGCTTTTTGATTGTACCTTTTTCCATGTGATTCTTACGAGGAAACGCCTTCTGTTCATGCGTGGAACCCTTTTCAAAGAGCCACTTGAACGGTGAATCCTGTGGGTTGAAGGGCCAACTGCACAGTTTGTTGTTTTTTGGGGAAAAGTTTGCCACAGAGCCAATAGGTGGCTTCGGTGGAGAGCACACCGATGGCGGCACCGGCGCAGACGTCGTACCAGTAATGGCGGTCGCGGCGCACACGGTCGGCGGCGGTGAGGGCGGCCACGCCGTATCCGGCCACCGAGATCCAGGGTGAGAGGTGGCCGTACTCGTGGTGCAACACCGTTGCTCCGGCAAAGGCAAACGTGGCATGGCCCGAAGGCATGGAGCGGCGGTCGGTGTGGTCGGGGCGCCACTCATGAACGCTGTGCTTCAGCGTGTAGGCCAAGCCGGCCGAGAGCACCCACGAGCCGACAGTGGCTGCGGCCAGCTGCGGCCAGTCGTGACGGCTCTCCACGCCACACACTTTCAGCGCGAGCACCGAGGCATAAGGCACATACTGCAGCACGTCGTCGGGACCGTCGCCCTTGGTCTGCGCGTGAGCTGAGAGCGAAAGGCAGAAGAAGAGAATGCAAAATTTATAACGCATAATGCATAATTATTTCCGATAGCGATGATATTATCTTACGATGATAAGTTGAAATTCTCTAGAAAATTTACAGCTATTACCGTGAGATATTTTTTTATTGTCGAGAGTTATGAAATTATCTCACGACGATACGACGAAATTCTCTAGAAAATTTCAAAGTATTACCGTGGTATATTTTTTTATTACCCCGAGTCACGATAACAAATCACAACGACAGGACGTATATCTCGTGTATGGAGATTCAAAGCCTAGAAACGAGACAGCGATTTCGCTAGAAAAACAGAGAAAAACAAGAAAAACAGGGAAAAACAGTTTTTGTTTTTATAGTATTCTTTCTTGTTTTCCCCTGTTTTTTGATGTCTATGCACTGTAACTCTTACCCACCCCCCTGATTCTTAGCATGAATATGTCACCGCCCAAGATGCAAGTGCCTCGTTGCCGCTCCATGCAGGAGAGGAGGGGACGCTGTGCTACTCCTACTTCTTCTTGTCGCTGATAAGGCTGACGCAGCAGGCGCCGATGATGAGCAGCACGCCCGAAACAATCATCATGCTCGACTGGTGGCCGCCGATGAGTGTGAAGACGGTGCCTCCCAAGAGGGCAGCGACAATCTGCGGCAGGCAGATGGTGCCGTTGAATAGGCCCAGATAGGCTCCCATGTGGCCGTAGCCTTGCAGGGCGTTGGTGACGAAGGTGAACGGCATGGCCAGCATGGCTGCCCAGGCGCATCCGATGAGGAGGAACGGAATGATTTGCAGGTACTTGTCGGGGCAGAACGGGATGAGGGCGAAGCCTATGCCACCAATAAGGAGGCTCACGGCGTAGGCCATCTTGGTGTTCTTGAACCGGGGCAGAATGGTAGCCCACACCACTGAGCCCATGGCCTGGATGGCGTAGAGCACACCCGTCCAGTTGCCGGCAATCTGATAGTCCTCAGAGGCAGGGTCGGTGGTGTTCCAAACGGTCTCAGAGACTGCATCGACCACGTAGGTCCACATGTAGAGCAGGGCCGACCAGCAGAAGAACTGCACGAGTCCTACCTTCCAGAACGTGGCGGGGGCATTTTTGAGCAGCGTGATCCAGTTGGCCGAGGTTTCGTTCTTCTCCTCCACGGGGTTGTATTCGCGATATTCCTGCGGGTTCCACTCCTTCACCTTCGATACGGTGTAGATGACACAGAGAATGAGGATGGCGGCTCCGATGTAGAACGACCAGATGACCGAGTCGGGCACCACGCCCTCGGGGGCCACATTCTTCAATCCTAACCAGGTGAAGATGAAGGGGAAAAGGAATCCCACCACACTACCGGCGTTACACAGGAACGACTGAATGCTATAGGCCTTGGCTTTCTGCTCCTCGTTCACCATGTCGCCCACGAGCATCTTGAACGGCTGCATGGCCATGTTGATGGAGGTGTCGAGCAGCATCAGGGCGAAGAGACCGAAAATGAGGGCCGTACCCACGGCCATGCCGAACGAGCCGGCGTTGGGCAGCAGGCACATCACTGCTACGGCCACGGCGGCTCCCACAAAGAGGTAGGGGATGCGACGGCCGAAACGGGTCCAGGTCTTGTCGCTCAGTGTTCCCACGATGGGTTGCACCAGGATGCCCATGAGCGGGGGCAGGATCCAGAAGAAGCTCAGTGAATGAGGGTCGGCACCGAGGGTGCGGAAGATTCTGGAAATGTTTCCACTCTGCAAGGCGTAAGCTATCTGTACGCCGAAGAACCCGAAGGACAGGTTCCAGAGTTTCCAAAAGGACAGGTTGGGTTTTTGTTTCATGTTTAATAATGCATAATTTTTAATGCATAATGCATAATATCATGTATAGAATCATGCGAAACACATTATGCATCAGGGTTCAACTTTTATTCGTTTCTTGATGTTTTTACTGTGGCCATTTTCATTATTCATTTTTCACCTCGTCGTTCCGCGGATGATGAGGCGGGTGCGCACCACGCGCCGCTCCACCTTGCCTTCCGGGATGCGGCCTTCCACATGGCCGATCATGATATCGACGGCCTCGGCACCCACCTGGTGGCCGCGCTGCTCGACGGTGGTAAGCATGGGGTCGCAGGCCACGGCGCGCTGCCCGTTGGTGAATCCGCAGATGGAGATGTCGTCGGGCACACGGAATCCCATGCGCTTGGCCGTGTAGAGGATGCCGATGGCGGTGTCGTCGTTGACGGCGAAGAAACCGTCGGGATGGTCGTCGTAGCTGAGGATTTGTGGGGTCATCACTTCGGCGTCGGCGCGGTTGTCGCAGATGCCGTAGAAGCGTTCGTCCACCTTGAGACCGTGTTTGAGCAGTGCGTCCTTGTATCCGTTGAAACGGTTTTTCGAAATCTCCAACTGCATGGGCGAGCCGTAGAAGGCGATGCGTCGGCAGCCCGTTTCGATGAGGTGGTTCACGGCATTGAAAGCCCCCATGTAGTCGTCCACCACCACGCGGCTGGCATTCACGCCCGTGCAGATGCGGTCGTAGAACACCAGTGGCACACCGTTGTTGATGAGCCGCTCGAAGTGTTCGTAGTTGCGCGTGTCCTTGGCCTGCGACACAATGATGCCGCACACCTTGTTCTCGTAGAACGACTGGCAGATGCGCACCTCGTGCTCGTACTCCTCGTTGCTCTGTGCCACCATGATGCGGTATCCATAGCTCGAGGCCTCCTCTTCGATGCCTGCAAGGATGGACGAGAAGTAGTAGTGGGCAAATTCGGGAATGATGACCCCGATGACCTTCATGGGTTTCTGCCGGCTGTGGCGCAGCGACTCGGCCAGTATGTTGGGGATGAAGTTGTGCTCGCGGGCGTAAGCCTGAATCTGCTCCCTGCGCGCCACGCTGATGCGCGGACTGTCCTGCAATGCGCGCGACACGGTTGCCACCGAGATGCCCAGCTCGCGGGCGATGTCCTTCATGGTGATGGGTGCTGATTCTTTCATGGTTGCGGGTGTTGGTTTTGAATCTGAATGCAAAAATAGTACAAAATGCAGCAAGTTGTTCGCGTACATTGACTTTATTTAGTCTATTTGGTATGCAAACGATTGCGCACCCTATTTATTGTTTTTTATAGGTAAAAAAGAACAACATATTCATAAAGAAATTAAATTTGCAGCAGAAAACACGACCTACGCTCATCATGCGTCTATTAACCTCAAGTGCAAGGCAAACAAGAAGCGACGTGACCCGTTAAGCAGTAGCGACAAAGAAGCCCTCTTTTCAAGCAGGAGCATAAACAATATACCAAAAAATATCACTAACTTAAAAAAGCAAAACGATGAAGCAGGTAAAATTCAAATTCCCTGTTAGGATGCTGGCCCTTTTCTTCGGGCTGTTCCTATCTGTCAGCGCCTTTGCACAGCAAATCACTGTCAACGGCCATGTGAAGGATGCTACCGGCGAAGGAATTATCGGCGCAACAGTACGCGTTTCGGGCACACAGATTGCCACCGTAACCGACTTTGACGGTAATTTCTCACTGAAAGCTAATCAGGGTGCAGAAATCACCATTTCTTATGTCGGTTACCAAACCGCCACAGTGAGCGCTGCGCCGAATGTTACAGTTACTCTACAAGAAGACCAGACCGTCCTGCAGGACGTTGTGGTCATCGGTTATGGTACCGTTCGCAAGAGCGATGCAACAGGTTCGGTGATGTCGGTTGAAGCCGACCAGCTGAACAAGGGTTTGGCAACATCACCAGCTGATCTGCTGCAGGGTAAAACGCCTGGTGTGCAGATTACTACCGATGGCGGTGCTCCCGGAGCCGGTGCAAAGATCCGTATCCGTGGAGGTTCGTCGCTTTCTGCCTCTAACGACCCACTGATTGTTATCGACGGTCTGCCTATCAGCTCGACAGGCATCTCGGGTGGTGACGTGCTGAACACAATCAACCCCAACGACATTGAGAGTTTCTCTATTTTGAAAGATGCCTCTGCTACCGCCATCTATGGTAGCCGTGCATCTAACGGCGTTATCCTGATTACCACCAAGAAAGGTAAGGCTGGTGCAAAGCCACGCATCAATATTGATATGAGTGGTACTTTCAAGACCGTGGCCAAGAAAGTGGACGTGCTGGGTGCAGATGCTTTCCGCGATTTCTTTACTGCCAATTACGGTGACAATGCCGACGCTATGGCCGCTCTTGGCAATGCCAACACCAAATGGCAGGACGAAATCTACAAGACTGCATTTGCAGAGGAAATTAACGCCAGCGTTACTGGTGGCTATGTTGCCAAGAACTCAGGCTTCAAGATGCCTTATCGTGTAAGTGCCGGTTTCCTGAACAACGATGGTAACCTGAAGACTTCAGCCATGCAGCGCGGAACAGTAGGTATCAACCTGACTCCTACCCTGTTGAACGATCGTCTGACTATCAATCTGAACGGTAAGGGTGTGTTCACACACAATGCATTCGCAGACGAGGGTGCCATTGGCGCTGCCGTGCAGTATAACCCACTGAAGCCTGTATTTGCCAGTGAGGGCAAGTACTTCCGTTGGGAGAGTAATGGTGCTCCTAACACCATGTCAACCCTGAACCCAGTAGCTCAGCTGTACGAGCAAAACAAAGACAGCTACATACGCCGTTTCGTTGGTAACGCTCAGTTTGACTATAAGTTCAAGTTCCTCGATGGTCTTCGCGCCAACTTAAACCTGGGTCTTGATTTTTCTACCACATCTGGTTGGAATGTTACACAGCAGGGAAGTGAGATTTCATATCACAACAAGCTTGAGAATGGTACGGGCTTGTGGGAGAAATACACACAGCTGCGTCGCGACCAGACATTGGAGTTCTATCTGGCATATGCCAAGGAACTGAAGGAAATCAGCAGCCGCTTCGACATTCTTGCTGGTTACAGCTGGCAGCACTTCTACAACAAGACAACCGACCAAAAGATTGCCAATGACGGCAGCGGACTTGAATTCCCGACCACACCTCTCTTCAAGACTGAAAGCTACCTGGTTTCATTCTATGGCCGTTTGAACTACTCGCTTCTGGACCGCTACCTCTTCACCTTCACACTGCGTGACGACGGTACGTCGCGTTTCCAGAACAACAAGTGGGGCCTGTTCCCATCAGCAGCTTTGGCATGGCGTATCAGCGAGGAGCCTTTCCTGAAGGACGCCGACTGGCTGTCTAACCTGAAGCTCCGTCTGGGTTATGGTATCACTGGTCAGCAGAACATTGGCCAGGGTGACTATCCTTCAATTCCTACTTATCACACCAACCAAGCTGGTTCGCTCTATATGTTTGGCAACCAGGTGATAACCCCAATTACCCCGAAGGGTTATGCAGCCCAAATTAAGTGGGAATCTACAACGACCTACAACATCGGTTTGGACTTCGGTTTCGCTCGCAATCGCATCAATGGTAGCATCGATGTCTATCAGCGTAAGACCAAGGACCTGCTGAACACTGTTCCTGTTGCCTCGGGTACCAACCTGACCAACTATTTGCTGATGAATGTCGGCGATATGGAGAACAAGGGTATCGAGGGTGCATTAAACATTGTTCCCATCGAGAATAAAGACCTGCGTTGGGAAATCGGCTTCAACATTGCCTATAACAAGAATAAGATTACTCGCCTGACTGCCAGCGACGATCCCAGTTATCTCGGTGTTGAGACTGGTGGAATCTCAGGTGGTGTGGGTAACAATATCCAGATTCACAAGGTGGGCAACCCCGTCAGTTCGTTCTTCGTTTACCAGCAGGTTTACGACGAGGCAGGCAAGCCGTTGGAGGGTGTCTATGTGGACCGCAACCACGACGGACAGATTACCGACGATGACCGTTACGTTTATTACAAGCCAGATGCTGACGTAAATATCGGATTCAACACCGAGCTGAGCTACAAGAAATGGACGCTCTCTGCATCACTCCGTTCAAGCCTGGGCAACTATGTATATAACAACGTGGCTTCGAACACTGAAATGAAGGCTGACATGTGGACCAACAACTTCATCGCCAACCGTGTGACAACAGCACCTTACAGCGACTTCGCTCAGGCTCAGTACAAGAGCGACTACTATGTTCAGAACGCTTCATTCCTGAAACTCGACAAAGTGACACTGGCATACAACATTGCCGACTGGGTACGTGTAAGCCTCACCGCTCAGAACATCTTCACCATCACCAATTACAAGGGTGTGGATCCTGAGGTTGGCAGCGGTATTGACAACAACATGTATCCTCGCTCACGCAACTTCATCTTAGGTGCAAGCTTTAACTTTTAATTAATAGGAGGATAAGAACATGAAATTCAACATAAAGAAAATCGGATTTTACAGCTTTGCCTTTGCTACCGCCGTGTCGCTGACAGCGTGTGTGGGAGATTTGGACGTTACGCCTATCGACCCCAACCTGGATACTCCGGAGAATGTGCTGACAGGCACAGAGGCATACAACCAGATGCTGGCAAAATGCTACTCAGGTCTTTCTGTAAGCTCGCCTGACGGTGACAGCGGAAGTCCTGACATTCAGGGTATCGATGGTGGCTTCGGCCAGTATCTGCGCGCCCTCTTCAACATGCAGGAGCTGCCTACTGACGAGGCAGTCATCGGCTGGAACGACCAAACGCTGAAAGACCTTCACGGACTGCAGTGGACTTCGAGCGACGTATTTGTAAGCGCAGCTTACAGCCGCGTATTCTATCAGATTTCTATCTGCAACGAGGTTATCCGCCAGATTGACAATGCTTCTAATGCTAGCGATGCAACCATGCAGCAGTATCGCGCTGAAGCCCGCGCCATCCGCGGTCTGAGCTATCTGCACGCTATCGACCTGTTCGGTAACGTACCTTTCACCGACGAGACCTCTGAGGTGGGTGGTGCTACCCCTGTGCAAATGAACCGTGCAGAACTGTTTAACTGGCTGGTGCAGGACATGGAAGACACCGCAGAAAAACTGCCAGCTAATCCTGAAAAATATCGTGCTGGTAAGGGCATGGTTTACATGATTCTGGCCAAGCTCTATCTGAACGCTCAGGTTTACACAGGTACTGCCAACTATCAGAAGTGTGCCGAGTACTGCCAGAAGATTATCGACCTGGGTTACAAGCTGGAGAGCGCCAACGACTACTGGAAACTGTTCTGCGCTGATAACGACCAGTATCTGGGCGTAGGTCACGAGATTATCTTCAGTGTATATCAGGATCACATCAACACCCAAGCATACGGTGGCACAACCTATATCATCAATGCACAAGTGGGTGGTAACATGGCATTCGCTGACTACGGACTCGGCGGCAATGGCTGGGGTGGTATTCGCGTAACTCCGCAGTTTGTTGACAAGTTTGAGGATGGCGACCAGCGTGCAACCTTCTTCACCGATGGACAGTCGAAGGATATTATAGATATTAGCGACTTCTTCAGTGGCTATGCATTCACCAAATTCACCAACCTGAAGGCCGACGGCAGCATTCTGCCCGACGCAAACTCATTCCCCGACACCGACTTCCCCGTGTTCCGTCTGGGTGATGTTTATCTGATGCTGGCTGAGTGCCAGGTTGTGGGCGGTGTAAGCTGCGACGGTATTGCCAAGTTCAACGCGATTCGTAATCGTGCAGGTGTTGGCGAAAAATCCAACCCGACCAAGAACGACATCATCAACGAGCGTGCACGCGAGCTGGCTTGGGAGTGCCATCGTCGTAGCGACTTGGTTCGCTTTGGTCTCCTCACCACTGGCGATTACCTCTGGTCTCATAAGGGTATGAACAGCAATGTAGGCACACCTCATGCTGTGGATAGCAAGTACAATCTGTTCCCGCTGGCTTCGAGCGATGTTATTTCAAACCCGAACCTGCAGCAGAATCCTGGCTATTAATTATTGAACATTGATAATTGAAAATTGATAATTATGAAAGCAAAATATATTTTAAGTAGTGTGCTGTTCGCAGTTTTCGGCATATTGTTCACTGCATGTGATAGCGATCGCGATGACAATCCCATACTCGGTCCGAATAACACCGCTAATGAGTTTGTGGTGAATGCCTCGCCGGTAGCTGGTCAGTATATTCAGTTGTCGAAAGAGAACACAGTTAAACTTACCTGGAATCAGCCCAACTATGGGGTGAACACTGTAGTCAACTACAAGGTTCAGGTTAGTTTGGATGAAAATACATGGGAAACCCTAGGAACAGGTTTCACTACGTGCAGTGCAAACATCAGCGGCGAGGAGATTGCTTTGGCTCTCTGCAAACTCGATGGTTTCAAAACAGAGGAAGAGTATGTAGATATGGGCTTCCGCAAGGTTGCCATGCGAGTAATTGCCAACATCCAGACCACAACCTCAAAGGAGGTTGAAGGCACAAGCATTACTTCGAATACTGTTTACTTCAACAAAATGGCAGCCTATTGCAACGTTCCGACCAAGGCTACCCTGTGGATCATCGGTTCTTGCTGCGGCTGGCCAGAGCCATCGCCAGGCAACAAGCAAACGCTCCTTGACGGCAACTGGTACATCATGGAAACCGAAATCGGCAGCAATGTCTTCCATGGCGTTGTCACCATGCCGGAGGGCGACCTGACCTTCCGTTTCTACAGCAAGCTTACCGGCTGGGACGGCGGCGACTCTTACGGATTCCAGGTTGACGACGTAGCTACAGCATTCGAATTCACCGATGGTGCGTTCAGTGGCACAGGCACTAAGGGTAAGGGCTCTTATCAGTTCAACGGATTCCCTGGTGGCGACCTTGACATTACGGTCGATATGAACAAGAATACTGTTAAGTTCGTGCTCCAATAATTTCGTCAGCATTATAAAGACTGTTTAATCAAATGAATAATAAGATGAAAAAAATAGGTTTATTTTCAATAGCTCTTCTCGCTATGGGCCTCGTGTCTTGTAACCAAGACTTCGAAACCATATTCGAGCCCCAGACCAATGCACCTGAGAGCCCGCTCCAGGCAAGCGACGTGACTGTTGCTGCCAGTTCGGCAACTGCTATCAATCTCGCTGACTTTATCGACGAAGAGGCTGGAACCTCAACTCCTATTCCTGTTGGTACCATTAGTGTGAAGGAGGGGGCTATGCCTGCCAACACAACACTGAAGGCAGAAGTAGAGTTCTCTACAGATCCTGATTTTGGAGAGGTCATCACCCTTGAGGGCAATATTAATGAGAGAAACGAAATCACCGTGGATCCTACTGTTTTGCAGGACAAATATTTCAACGAAGTAACCCGCAATCCGGCTTCCACCACTCTCTACATGCGCGCACTGCTCTACACCGTAACCGATGGCACCTCGGTGGCTATCGTCGGAAATCCCAAAGAGAGCAAATTTGCAGCCCGTTCAGTTACTTTCAGTCCGCTGTTCAAGGTTCAGATTTCGCCTGCATACTATGTTATAGGCGCAGCCGGCGGCTGGAGTGCCGACGGCGCACGCACCCAGAAGTTCAGCCACAGCAACAAGGATGTGTATGAAGATCCTATCTTCTCCATCGTCGTTGATACTGGTGGCGACGACTGCTGGTTCGCTATCGGCGACGATGCTGCCCTCGACGCAGTTGCTTCTGGCGACTGGACCAAGCTCTTCGGTACGAAGGGTGCAAGCGAGGACATGGAAGGAAACATGGACTTCCGCTACAACCTCGGCGGCGACCACTCGTTCCACGTATTAGGTGCACAGAAGATCCGCATCACCCTCAACATGATGGAATACAGCTACAAGATCGATCCCATCAGCGTTGCTGACGCTTATTATGTAGTGGGTGGACTACAGGGATGGAGCGACAGCCAGAAGACCTGCCTGTTTACTCCAGAAGAGCAGAAGAACGTGCTCTCTTACACCACCAAGTGGACCGGAGCATGGGACCTCAAAGTCTGGGATGCAAACAGCTTCGGCAACTGGGACGCTGCTTGGGGATGCGTAGTGGATGGCGACAACTCGCCCTCTGGCGCACTCATCAACAGCGGGGCACAGGCCATTTCGGCACCCTCGGCTGAGTTCTACACCTTCACCATCGACATGAACACCATGACCTATACCTGGACCAAGCTCGACAACCAGAACCCCACCGAATATCAGAACATCTCGCTCATCGGCGAGTTCAATGGATGGGGCGGCGACTTCGAACTTACGCAGGTCACTCCGCACAACTGGTACGCCGTCTTCACCCAGGAAACCGACGGACAGCTGAAGTTCCGCGCCAACCACGACTGGGGCGTCAACTGGGGCTATGGCAACGACAAGGACTGGGACGTGTCAGAGAGCTTCAACAAGATTGGCACCAACGGCGGCGGCAACATCTGGGTACCCGCAGGCACCTACGCTGTCTATCTGAACGACATCACCAACTCGATGCTCATCTTGGCACAATAACCGCCATGCGCGGGCGGCCACACCGCCCACAAGCATCGGGAATCACTACCCACAAGCCAAGAGGGCGCCTCTCTCCAAGCGGGAGCGGCGCCCTCTTTCTTGATGTCCTCGCGCCATCGGCTGTTGGCGGCTCACTGCCCATGGTTTTTCTTCGTTTTCCCTTGTTTTTCCCGGTTGTTTTCGCATCAGCTGAAACGGGTTCATGAGGATGAATAAAAAAATCTAGAGAATTTCATCGCAACGTCGGGAAATAAAAAATTATCTCCCGACAATAATTTCGTATTGTCGGGAGATAATTATTTGTAGTTTCGAGTTTGTTTTTCTATTGTCTTGTTTACGTGTGAATCGCTGGGAATGATAACGCTTTACGTCTTTTAAAAACCAACAAAAACAAAGAAAACCAACAAAAACAAGGGGGCTTTACAAATAAAAACCTGTTTTTCCTTGTCCGTGTTGGTTTTTATTGGTTTTTGAATTGCAAATCATGGGCGGTAGAAAGATGATATAGACATCGTTAGTGCCAATTCTTAATTTTGCGCTTTTATGGGATTCTGTTTCTCACAG
>OCTX012282838.1_pt1 | contig 36024 bp, 30 predicted proteins | sample 1539691 | NCBI WGS metagenome assembly OCTX01 (sample SAMN02144231, study PRJEB22623) | gut metagenome | biome: sheep rumen | host: Ovis aries | place: New Zealand
GGTCCATATTTTTTCAGGACTTTTCGAACAGACTCCAGTCTGTTTTCCGTTTCTTCCAATTCATACGGATCCATCTGATAACGATGATTCAGCTCGTTTAAATCGAAAATCATGTCTTCGAGTTCATAACTGAGGTTTTCGAACCGTTTTGCCAGAGAAGCAAATTCAGGGCCCTCTTCGGACAGGAGATTCAGTTCATGTACAGAAGTCTGAAGGCCGTGCAGCACGTCTGTACCGTCTCCTCCTCCGGATGCCAGCGAGTAAATATGATTCAGTTTTTCGTGGATCCGGAACGCTTTGTTCAGGCGCTTGCTTTCTTCTGTCAGTTTTGCTTCCTCACCCGGTCGGATTCCCGCAGACTGCAATTCCTGCAATTCATGTTTCAGCTGGTCCAGGCGGCGCTCTCTGTTTTCATTCATTTTCACCAGTTTTGCGTATGCCCGGTGATTGGTGATAAAACGGTCGAAGGCTTCCTGTGTCTCCAGAATCAGAATCCGGTGTGCTTCATCTCCCATCAGGTCCAGGTAGCTGCGGTGTTTTTCCTCTTCTGCAAGGAACTGATGTTCGCTTTGTCCGTGAAGATTCAGCAGGGACGCGGACAGTTCCTTCAGCACCGCAACAGGAACCATAACCCCGTTGATCCGGCAGGTGTTGCGGCCGCTGCGCGATATTTCCCTGTACAGGATAACGGTTTCATCCTCATCATCAATGCCTTCCCGTGCCAGAATCGAATGAGGAACACGAAGCCCCTCTGCGTCAAATTCTGCTTCAACAGAAGCTTTTTCGCACCCGTTTCGGATCAGATCCTTATCGGCTCTTCCGCCAAGAAGCAGGGAAACCGCGTCCACAATAATACTTTTTCCAGCGCCGGTTTCCCCGGAAAGGACATGCATTCCGGTATGAAAATCGAGAGAGATTTTCTCAATGAGCGCAATATTATGAATAGTGATTTTCCGAATCATCCTGATGTCTCTCTTTTCTACGGAAATTTATTCCTTTCCGGTCAGCTTCCTGATTCTTCCGGCAATTTCGGATGCATCTTCTTCGTTCCTGGCCGCAAGGAAAATCGTATTATCTCCCGCTATGGTTCCGAGGACTTCTTTCCAGTTCATATTGTCGATGGCTTCACAAGCCACATTGGCGGATCCGCTTAAGGTTTTTACGACGACCATCTGTCCGGCAAAATCGATGGAAACAACAGAATCTGACAGCATTCGGATCATTCTGCTGTTGACCGCGGATTCATGCCTGCCTGGTTTTGAATAGCAGTATGTGCCCTGCTGTCCCAGAATCTTGATCAGGCGCAGCTCTTTGATATCCCGGGAAACCGTTGCCTGTGTAACCTGATATCCCTGATTTCTCAGCATTTGGGCCAGTTCTTCCTGTGTTTCGATCTCATTTTCTGCGATCACCCGGAGGATGGTTTCCTGTCTTTCGGATTTCATAGAGATTTCACCTCGAGTCAGTATTTTGAGCCCCATTCAATCAGCTTGCTTCTCAATAATGTAAAGAAATGAAAGGGATGAATTCTCAGCAGGCGGATGGTTTTATCCGAACCGGTGATGATGACCGTATCTCCGGCATCCAGTTTTCCCCTGTCCATTCCGTCGATCTGCAGTTCAGCAGTTTGTTTTCTCTCCGGGATCAGGCGAAACTGGATTCTGGAAGATCCGGATACAATACAGGGACAGGTCTGCAGGCTGTGGGCGCATACAGGAGTCAGTGCGATACAGTTCATTTCAGGATGAACGATGGGCCCGCCGGCAGAAAGTGAATACCCTGTTGATCCGGTCGGGGTTGCGGCAATCATGCCGTCAGCGGTAAAAACACCGAATTGCTCGCCGTTGACCGTGCATTCCACCTGAATCAGCCGTGCGAAACCTCCCCGGGTAACGACTGCGTCGTTCAATGCATAAAAATGTTCATGGCTTTCAGGAATTTCCACGTCCAGGAGGAAACGCCTGTCAATCTGGAATTCACCGTTCAGAATTGTCTGGAGGCATTCCGTCAGGTGTTCCGGTTCCTCTTCCGTCAGGAAGCCGACGGTGCCAAGATTGATTCCCATCAACGGAATATCATGTTCCATGGCAATTCTTGCGCCGATCAGGAAGGTGCCGTCGCCGCCGAAGGTCAGGATTAGATCCGCGCCGGAAAGATCTTCCTTCTGATTTGTGATTCGTACGGTCCTGATCCCATGCTGGGCAAAAAAGGATTCAGCAACCTCAGCCATCCGGATTGCTTCAGTTTTGTCCGGATTCATAATCAGACAGATTTTTTGGAACAATCGACGGTCGCTCCTTTCGCTGGATTGACAGCATTGTATCATGCAGTGTATATTTATTCAAGCAGTGCGTGCCTGGTATGGCCTCATGATACGCTGCGCAGCAAACCCAAGAGGAATCATCGGGATGAATATTCAAATTCTTTGCAACCGTCCGGATTTTCTGGTGTGCGTCAAACCTGCCGGCCTGATTTCCGAATCGCCCGGACTTCCGGATCTTTTATCCCGGCAGGAAAAACTTCAGGTTCTTTATCCGGTTCACCGGCTTGATGCGGGCACCGGAGGACTGATGATTCTTGCGAAAAATGCAGCAGCCTGTACAAAGCTGACAGGCTTTTTTGCCGGCGGACGGGTCCGGAAATGCTATTATGCCATTGTCGAATCTCCTGGTCTTCCGGACCGGGGGTCGTATACGGATTTTCTGTATCATGACCGGCAAAAGAATAAATCCTATCTTGTAAAAACACTCCGGAAAGGAGTGAAGGAAGCCTCCTGCGAATGGCAGAAGGTTGAATCCACAGAGGAAAGCGGACGCAGGGTGCATTTGGTCCGGATTGAACTGCATACTGGACGCACACATCAGATCCGTGTACAGTTTGCCTCACGCGGGATGCCTCTGCTCGGCGACAGGCGATACGGGAACGGACAGAAGGATTTACCGCTTGCCCTTTGGGCCTCCGGACTCTCTTTTCCGGATCCGTCGGATCCGGGGAAAAACCTTTCCTTTTCGGTAAGCCCGCCGGATACGGAGCCATGGCTGCTTTTCAGTCATGTTTTCCGGAACCGGAGTACAGTGTCTGATGCGCTTCCCGGACAATCCGATGGATTTCTTCAGCGCTGATAACGGAATCGCTTTCTTCTTTCAGGCGGATCTCTGCAAGGAATTCAATATTTCCCTCCGGGCCAGTAATCGGTGAATAATCCATCCGGCATACGCAAAGCCCGTTGCCTTCGGCAAACTGAATAATATCATTCAAAACCTCAGCGTGCGTTTCTTCGCTGCGTACGACACCGTTCTTTCCAACCTTGCTTCTTCCGGCCTCAAACTGCGGTTTGATCAGCGTATAGAGTTTTCCCCGGGCACCCATGATACTGAAGAGTGCCGGAATAATCAGCCGGATTGAGATAAAACTGACATCCATTACGGCAATATCAGGAAGGGATTCAAAATTATCCGTGGAAAGATAACGCGCATTGACGCGCTCCATCACCGTAACACGGGGATCATTGCGAAGCTTCCAGTCCAGCTGACCGTATCCGACATCAATGGAATAGACATGCTTCGCACCGTTTCTCAGGCAAACATCCGTAAATCCGCCGGTGCTGGCTCCCACGTCCATCACAGTGTGTCCGCTGAAATCAATGCTGAAAACTTTGACTGCTTTTTCCAGTTTATAGGCGCCGCGGCTGACATATTTATCTGATGAGCTGCGAAGAGAAAGCTCTTCGTCAGTTGAAACTGTTTCTGAAGATTTGCTGATTTTTCTTTCGCCGGCATAGACTTCACCGGCCATAATCATTGCCTGGGCTTTTTCCCGGCTTTGTGCCAGCCCGCGCCGGACAAGCGAAATATCAGCCCGTTCCTTCCCTGTCAATCCGTTTCCCTCCCGAGCCTTTCAAGGATCCTTGCCACCACCTGGCCCTCAGAAATTCCGGCATCTTCCAGAAGCTGCTCATGATTCCCGTGTTCAATAAAACAATCCGGAATACCGATACAGTCGTCCGGCAGACGGCAGCCGAGCATTCGGCATTGTTCGGTAATGAATTCCCCAAACCCGCCTGTGATCCGGTGCTCTTCCAGGGTTACAAAGGGCTTTCCGGGATCATGGGCGCGAAGATAGGCTTCATCTGCAGGTTTTACGCTGGAACAGTTGACCACTTCTGCGTTCAGATGATATTTCTTCAGCAGTCCGGCGATATTCAGGGCATGGCGGACCATGCTTCCCGTTGCCAGCAGCGCGAGATCCTTTCCGGACTGCAGGACTTCCCACCGGCCGGGCTGGAACGGTTTGTCGTGATGAATTCCGGAAAGGATGCTTCCGCTTTTTCCGTATCGGATGGCAACGGGGCCGTCCTGCAGAAGTGTCCAGGAGAGCATCCTGCACAGCTCATCCGCGTCACAGGGGGCAAGCACTGTCATCCCCGGAACGGGCAGCAGCGCGGCAAAGTCAAACACGCCGTGATGTGTCTGGCCGTCTTCGCCGCCGATTCCGCTCCTGTCCAGCAGGAAAACAACCGGGAGGTGCTGCATGCAGACATCGTGAATCATCTGATCGTAACACCGCTGGAAAAAGCTTGAATAGACTGCGAAATACGGGCGCATGCCGCCTGCTGCAAGGCCGGCGGCCATCGTGGCTGCGTGTTCTTCCGCAATTCCTACATCGATCATCCGGTCCGGTATTTTTTCTGCGAAATGATCCAGCCCTGTACCCAGCGGCATAGCGGCGGTAATGGCAACGATGCGGGGATCTTCTTTGGCCATCGCGGATAAATGATCGGCCATCCTGTGGCCGGCGGAAGGCACCTCCGGTTCTTTCATCCGATTGCCGGTCTCGATGTAAAAAGGTGGTGTTCCATGGAATTTTTCCGGCTTTTTCTCCGCCTGCTCATAGCCATACCCTTTTTTTGTCATCACGTGAATGACACACGGCCCTTTGTACATCTTCACCTGTGTCAGCGTCTCTTCAAGGCTTTTCAGATCGTGTCCGTCGATCGGGCCGTAATACTGAAAACCAAGAGCTTCGAAGAAGCCGAGATCCATGTTTTTCATAATGACGGATTTCAGGATCCGTTTAAAACCGTGAATGACCTTGTATAGGGATCTGCCGATGACCGGAATACCGGAGATATGCCGGACATGCTGCTTTGCGCTTTGCCATCCGGCGCTGATACGAAGATGCGTCAGGTAGGAGGACAAGGCGCCGACATTCGGCGCGATGCTCATTTCATTGTCATTCAGGATGACTGTAAGCTGCGTTCCCGCGTTTCCAGCGTCATTCAAAGCTTCGTAACACATCCCGCCGGTCATGGCTCCGTCTCCGACCAGCGCGATGACCCGGTAATCCTCCTGCTGATAATCCCGGGCACGGGCAAGCCCAAGCGCGGCGGAGATGGCCGTGCTGGCGTGACCTGTATCGAAACTGTCGTATTCACTTTCGCCGCGTTTGGGGAAACCGGATAATCCTCCGTGCTGCCGAAGGGTTCTGAACTGTTCATAACGTCCGGTAATCATTTTGTGCACATAGCTCTGATGGCCGACATCAAAAACAATCTTATCTTTGGGCGTATCATATACCCGGTGCAGCGCCACGGTGAGTTCCACGATGCCGAGATTGGACGCCAGATGGCCTCCGTTCTCGGAAACGGTATGTATCAGCTCGTGCCTGATTTCGGAACACAGCTCATCCAGCTCGGTTTGATTCAGCTGTTTCAGATCTGCAGAAGTTTTGATTCTTTCAAGCATTTCCTCTGCTCCTGCCTTTATTCATGAATCTGGTGCCTTTTTATCCCTTCAACCCTTTGGAACCCTTTGCTCCTTTTCCGGAGATGGATGCATTTTTCAGAATATCACTGGTATATGCGTAATTGCTTTTGTTTTTATCGCTGAAAGCCCGCTCGGCGCAGGAAATCATCCGGTCAATCAGCTCCGGATAGGAAAGATTGTCTTTTTCCCACAGGTAGAAGGCCAGGCTCCCGGGAATGGTATTGATTTCAGTGATATACAGCTTTTCTTCAATCCGGTCAAACATATAGTCAATCCGGACGACGCCCTTGCAGTCCATCAGGTGGAAAATCTTCCTGCTTAATTCCTGGATTTCATTCTTCAGCGGATCATCAATCGGCGCGGGAAGAATCCGGGAAAGGCTGGCCATCCCCTTGCTTCCGCCGCCGCCCAGGTATTTATCCCTGAAATCCAGGAATTCGTCATGGTTAATCGGCATTTCAATCGGTGAAGCGATGATATCATCGTCATAGCCCAGAACGCTGCAATTCAGTTCAATGGGTTTATCCAGTCCCTTCTCAACCAGGACGCGGCGGTCATATTCAAAGGCAAGCTCCAGCGCGTCCCTTAATTCGTCTTCCTGATCAGCACGGCTGACTCCGATGCTGGACCCAAGATTTGCCGGTTTGACAAAGACCGGGAAGCCCAATTCACTGCTGACGGCATGCAGTACTTTTTCAGGATTCGCGGAGAACTCGCTTCTTGTAAACCACACCCCGGGAAGAACAGGAAGATCCGATCCTCTGAAAAAGTATTTCATGGCAATCTTATCCATACCTACGGCGCTGCCCATCACGCCGGTGGAGGTGTACGGAATATTGGCCATTTCCATCAATCCCTGCAATGTCCCGTCCTCACCGTTCATTCCGTGCATGACAATGATATAGACATCGATCCTCGCGGCAATTTCAAGCCGGTCCCCGGAAAACAGGCCGCTGCCCTTTTTCAGGTAAAGCAGAGCGCCGGATCCGCTGACAAGATCAGGAAACACCTTCCGGATCCCTTTGGTTTCCGGCCGGAATGGCTGATAGGTCCGGATGTCTTTCAGAGGACTGCCGGTATACCAGGTGCCGTGCTCATCGATATAGACCGGAACCACGTCATATTTTTCGGGATCAGCGAAGCGCATCAGCTGGATTGCGCTGATAATGGAAACTTCCCTTTCACAGCTTCTGCTTCCGAAAATAACGCCGATTTGCTTTTTCATTTCAGCCACCTCCGAATTATTCCGAGTAATTATCGGGCAAATCATTTTCAAACAGGACCGTATCGCCGGGTTTTGCCTGTGTTCTCAATAATGCGGTCGCTTCCTCCAGGGTATTTACGACGACGATTCGGTCCGGGGGAAATCCTTTTTCCTTCAGTCCGCGGACGATGGCGGCACTGCGCTTTTTCCCGATCAGGACGGCAAGATCGCAGCATTCTGCGGCCAGGCTGCCGAACAGGCTGTTCATCTCTTCTTCCTGATCCCCGAGCTCAACCATACCGGGGGTCACAAGAATCCTCTTTCCCTTCATTTCTTTCAGGACCAGGAATGCCTGCTCAGCTCCCCGGATATTGCTGTTGAAGGCATCGTCAATCACCGTGAGTCCGCCGGAATTCGGAATCAGCTGCAGTCTGTGATCGACAGGGCGGATTTTTTCAATTCCGCGGGCAATCTGTTCACCTGTCATCCCGAGGTGAAGGCATACGCCTGCGCAGAGCAGAATATTCCGGATATTCAGTTCTCCAAGCAGAACGGTTCTGCATGGCAGCCGGCTTTCTTTTGTGCAAAGCATAAAAGAACTTCCGTCATTTGTAATTCGGATATCTTCAGCCCATATGTCGTCTTTATCGGGATTGAGTCCGGAGATCATCTTTGGTTTCCGGGTCTTCTCGTACAGACGGCGGCAGATGTCCCCGTCATCGGAAAAGAATGACATGCCGTCCGGCGGAAGCGCATCGATTAATTCATATTTTGTTTTAGCAACGCGCTCAACGCTTTTAAAGGTGTCAAGATGCTGGGGACCAACAGAAGTCAGCAGGCCGATCCGGGGATGGACGAGCCTGCACATTTCCCGGATGTCGCCGACGTGGCGTGCGCCCATTTCTGCAATAAAAACCCTGTGTCCGGGTTCAAGGCTGCTCCGGATGACTTTTGTGACGCCCATCGGAGTATTGAAACTGGCCGGCGTGACCAGTGTATGGTATTTTTCCTCCAGCATCGTTCCGAGAATGAATTTGACGCTGGTTTTGCCCCAGCTTCCTGTGATGCCGATCCGGATCAGGTCATTCCTGGACTTCAGAATCCGCTGGGCATCACGGAAATAAAGCTCGCTGATTCCCTTCTCAACCGGCCATGCGATCAATCCGCAGAATGCGATCGAAAAGGGTAAAAAGATCGGGAACAGGATCCAGATGACGCAGGAAAGACCCCAGGGAATTCCCTTCCCGGGCACAGCGGTCCTCATAGTGAAAAGAAAAAGGGACAGAATCAGAAAGGAGATAGAATACAGTCGTTTGATCCTGGGCGTATAAACAAGTTTTTTCTTGGCGTTTTTCTCTTTGCAGATTTGTCCGGTGATGAATCCGCCGGCGGTCAGAGCGGCAAAAAGTAGCAGATCAGAAAACGTATTGTCAATGGATAAAACAAGGCGAAGGAGCACATGCAGAATGAGGCAGAACAAGGACAGGATCGTCCCGGGCAGGACGGCTTTCATCAAATTTCTGCGGATTGTGCGGAAATATCCGGGAAACTGATAGCTTTCCAGCTGAAAATAATGAATGAGGATTTTTGCGGCTGCCATGCATCCTGCTGCAAATCCCATGGAAAGGAGAACTGAGCCTGCCATTTTACTCTTCCTCCTTCAGAAACTGCTTAGCAACGGTGTTGAAGTAGCGGATCTGTTCAAGATAGGCAAAATGACTTCCTCCGGGCAGCTTCACCAGCCCGGCATCCGGAATTCTTTTTTCCATTTCCTCTGCCATCCAGAGCGGGGTCTCTGTATCCGCGTCACCCCAGATCAGCAGGGTGCTGGCCTGGAATTGGCTGTATAAATCGGTCAGATCCTGATTGATTACTTTGACGAAGGTTTTGCGCATTTCTTCATCCAGGGCATTATAGTCACGGCTTCCGTATTTTTGCCGAAGGTGGTCTTTCATTTTTTCAGCGCAGGGTTTCAGGAAAGGAACCTTTCCTGCCTTGTCGCAGATGCTTTTAAGCTTTTTGTATTGGGTGCTGCGCTTCTGCGCTTCCGCAGACGGCCGGGGGCGGATTCCGGCAGCGCCGGTAAAAATGATCTTTTCAAACAGGGCCGGATCCTCTGCTTCAAGCCAGGTGACAATGCGGCACCCAAAACTATGGGCAATAACGTGGCAGGGAGTAAAATGGGTTTCCCGCAAAAGGGCTTTCAGGCAGGCTGCAAACTCTGGAACTCCCCAGGGCTCCGGCGGACGTCCGCTTTTTCCATGCCCCGGAAAGTCTGGAATAAGAATCGTAAACTGATCCGCCAGGCCGTCCGCGACCGGCTGCATCAGGCTTCCGTCACATCCCCAGCCATGCAGCAAAAGCAGTTTTTTTCCGCCGCTTCCGCAAAGCGAGTAGTTGATTTCAACTTGACTGATTTCTTTAATCATTTCGCGTTCCGTTCTTCTGATAAAACCCAGATATATCTGCATTTAACCGGGCTGATTTCATATTTTCTCCGAATATCTTCCGGGACGTCCGTTATTCCTTCGAAAAGGCATCCCAGGCCGATACAGGTTCTGCGGCTTGGTTCGTTGTCGGGATCACAGGTAATGACGACAGAGGATTTTCCGCTGATCCGGATTTCATGTTCCAGAAGGAGGCAGGCCCGGCGGGCATAGTGATGACCCCGGTACGGTTCATCAATATGGTATCCGATATGCCCGAAATAATAAATGCACCTGCTTTCCCCGTTGCGGTAGCTGATTTGACCGATTTCCCCTTTATGGTCATGCAGTGTAATTCGCCAGATCTGTTCCCGGCCAAAGCCCATGGCAGGATCCGGAGGGGTAAAATGAATAGGGATCAGATCAATGATGCCGTCGGAATACTCCGCCCTGTTTCTGCGAAAAATCATTTGCTTATACTTCCTGAATTTTAACCATATCCAGGAGGCGCTCAAAGTCCTCGCGGATAATCAGCTGTGTTCCGGCTGTCATTACACTGGCGGCGCCGGCTGCGATTCCGTAGCGGAAGGCGCGGGACATATCTTTTTCCCGTTCATATCCAAGCAGCATGCCTCCGATCATAGCGTCTCCGGCGCCTACGGTGGATTTGATTTCAACCCGGAGCGCCGGCGCAAAAAGCGTTTTATCCTGGGAAACATACATCGCGCCCATTTCTCCCATAGAGACGACAGCATGCTCCACGCCAAGCCGGATAAAAAGGAGAGCGGCGTCCCGGATTGTTCTCATGGTACGAAGCTCGATTCCGAGCGTTGCTTCCATCTCTTTCAGATTCGGCTTGATCAGGAAAGGACAGGCGCCTTTGGCAGCCAGTTCAAGTTCTTTTCCTTCTGTGTCCAGAATACATTTTTTTCCTTCCAGGATTTTCAACAGGTCCCGGTAAGTTCCTTCCGGGCATCCGGGCGGAAGGCTTCCGGTCAGAACGACCATCTCGCTGCTTTCAGTCTGATCCCTGGCCATGGAGAAAAAGTTCTTCAGATCCTCTTCGCTCACGACCGGACCGGGTTCATTCAGCTCTGTGACGCTCCGGCCGTTATCGCTGACAATTTTTGTGTTTGTCCGAACATGGCCCGGAATCTGTAAAAATGAATGTTTCAGATGTTCTTTTTCAATCAGGTCGACTAATTCCGCCGAGCCGTCTTTCCCCATGATACCGAGGCACTGTACATCCAGCCCGAGACGCTCTGCGACGACGGCGACATTAATTCCTTTTCCGCCAAGATCAACCCGGGCATCCCGGATACGATTGACCTGGCCGACCTGCAGGCTGTTGACTTCCACCGTTTTATCAAAGCAGGGATTCATACAGATGGTTGTGATCATGATTCAATCCTCCGTGGCTGTCCTACCTGAAGATAACAATTCAAATAATTATATCATTCAAGCGAAAGGTTCGCAACCTTGCCCTCCGTTATGATCTGTTCACATCCTGCTTTCATTGCTTCTTTCGGATGAATATGGTATATTTGTGATATGTCCTATGGAGGTTTTGCTGTATGATTCAAACGGATATTCTGATTATCGGGGCCGGAATTACCGGAACGGCCCTGGCCCGTGAATTAAGCCGGTACCATGTGTCTGTGACGGTGATCGAGCGGGGAGCTGATGTGGCGGAAGGGGCAACAAAAGCAAACAGCGGTATTGTTCATGCAGGATACGATGCGGTTCCGGGGACGCTGAAGGCAAAATACAACGTTCTGGGGGCGGCAATGTTTCCCGGCCTGTGCAGCAGGCTGTCTGTCCCGTACCGCCGCTGCGGAGCCCTGGTTGTCGGGTTCGGGGAAGAAGACCGTTCAACCCTGGAGGGGCTTCTTCTCCGCGGACAGCAAAACGGAGTCAGCGGACTGAAACTGATCTCCGGAGAGGAAGCGATTGCCCTTGAACCTTCGCTGAATCCGGAGGTTAGCTGCGCGCTTGAAGTGGAAACCAGCGGTATCGTCAGTCCGTATGAACTGGCCTTTGCCCTGGCGGACGATGCGGCGTTAAACGGCGTTTCTTTTGTTTTCGGACAGGAAGTTTCGTCCGTGATCTCTGATCAGAACAAACGCTGGCGGATCTGTACAGTTCAGGGAGAAACTGTTTCCTGCAAAGCTTTTGTGAATTGTTCCGGCGCCTCCGGTGCGTTCATCCATAATCAGATTTCAGCGGATAAACTGAACATGACCCATCGGCGGGGCCAGTATTACCTGCTGGACCGGGCGGAGAAACTCCCCTTCACAAGAACCATATTCCAGTGTCCGACAGCTATGGGCAAAGGCGTTCTTGTCTCCCCGACGGTCCATGGCAACCTATTGCTCGGGCCGAACGCAGAAGATATTCCGGATCCTCTGGATACCGCTACGACATCCGCCGGGCTGGCTTATGTGCTGGAAACAGCCTGCCGTACCTGGCCTTCCCTGTCCATCCGTTCCAATATTACGAATTTCAGCGGGGTGCGGGCGCACCTGGATTCCGATGATTTCCGGATTGGCCCGGTTGCCGGTTGTGACGGTGCCTTTGAGGCAATCGGGATTGAGAGCCCTGGGCTCTCTTCAGCCCCGGCCATCGCGGAATCCCTCTCCGTTTGTATTGCGGATCATTTGAAACTGGAGAAAAAGGCGGATCTGGTACCGCCCCGGAAATCGTTGAAGCCATTTGCGGAGATGACAGATTCGGAACGTGAAAAAGCCGTGCTTTCAGATCCGGACTACGGAAATATCGTCTGCCGCTGTGAGGTTGTCACGGAAGCTGAAATCCGCCAGGCGATTCGCCGCCCCGTAGGAGCCCGGTCCATTGACGGCGTAAAACGCCGTACCCGCGCCGGCATGGGACGATGCCAGGGCGGCTTTTGCAGCCCTCGTGTCGCCCAGATCCTCGCAGAAGAAATGTCAGTTCCGCTCTGTGAGGTGACCAAAAACGGGGGAAACAGCTATCTCCTGTCCGGTTCCATTGAATCATTCCTGAAAGGAGAAAAGAGCAAATGACGATGGAACAGGTGGATATTCTGATCATTGGTGCCGGTCCTGCCGGACTGGCGGCAGCGATTGCGGCACGTGAAGCGGGTGTTGAGTCGATGCTTGTTCTGGAGCGCGAAAATGAACCCGGCGGCATTCTTCGCCAATGTATCCATAATGGATTCGGCCTGCACCGGTTCAGGGAGGAACTGACCGGCCCTGAATACGCGCAGCGGGATATCGATAAAGCACGTGAACTTGGTATACGAATCGAATGCAATACAACGGTCCTGTCTGTTTCTTCGGATCGGGTGGTTACTTGTGTTTCCCGGGAATCCGGCTTCAGAAAGATAGCTGCCGGTGCTGTCATCCTGGCCATGGGATGCCGGGAGAGGCCCAGGGGCGCGCTGTGTACTCCAGGCACCCGGTGCGCCGGCATTTATTCAGCGGGTACAGCTCAGCGCTTTGTGAACCTTGAAGGCTTTATGCCTGGAAAACGGATTGTGATCCTCGGTTCAGGCGATATCGGTTTGATTATGGCCCGCCGCATGAAACTGCAGGGTGCGGAGGTTCTTGCGTGTGTTGAAATCATGCCCTACTCCTCCGGGTTGAACCGGAATATTGTCCAGTGCCTTGAAGATTATGGGATCCCGTTGTACCTGAATCATACGGTTATTGATATTCAGGGCCGGGAACGCCTGACGGGAGTGACTGTTGCCCGGGTGGATCAGGATCGCAAACCGGTACCCGGAACGGAAATGCTTTTCGATTGCGACACGCTGCTTCTTTCATGCGGCCTCATTCCGGAAAACGAATTGTCACTCGGCGCCGGCGTTAAGCTGTCTCCCGCGACATCGGGCCCGGTTGTGGATGAATCTTATGAAACATCAGTTCCCGGAATTTTTGCCTGCGGCAATGTGCTGCATGTGCACGATCTGGTGGATCATGTTTCCAATGAAAGCCTGAAAGCGGGAAATGCTGCTGTTCAGTATCTTCGCCGTTCATCCGGCGGGTCCGGACGGTTCCGGGTAAAAGACGGCCCGGGAGTCCGGGGCGTTGTTCCTCAGTTTATCTCCGGTCATCCCTCCGGGGATATTCAGCTGATGTTCCGCCCTGCCGCTGTATATCGGAATGCGAGCGCCATTGTAGAATGTGACGGAAAAGAATTATTCCGGAAAAGGCAGATGATTTTTACTCCCGGAGAAATGGCAGATTTAACCCTGAAAAAAGAATTATTGGATTCGCTCAGCGGATCCGTTATTCAGATCAGAATGGAGGACAATGCTCAGAATGAATAAAACCATTACCTGTATTAACTGTCCGGTGGGGTGCCGCATGACGGTTACGCTGAATGATGAAGGAGAAGTTTTGTCTGTATCCGGCAACACCTGTCCCCGCGGCGCAAAATATGCCCGGCAGGAATGCACGATGCCGGTGCGGATGCTGACGGCAGTGGTTCCGGTGGATGAAGTCAGCCTTCCCCTTTCCGTAAAGACGTCCCTTCCCATTCCGAAGAACCTGATCCCTGCTGTTGTGGAATTGCTCGGCAGCATCTCCGTTTCCGCTCCGGTTCAGATCGGCGATATTCTGATCCGGAATATTTTGGATACCGGCGCGGATATTATCGCGACGCGCAATATTCCTGCATAAACAGGATATTCAGAGAACAGATTCCCCTTGTATACATCCCTTGGTTTTGATATAATCATTTTATTCGAGATTGAAAGGAGTACTCTTATGTTGGAGAAAATTCTGGGGATCAGTTATGCATTGGCTGAAGAAGGCGCTGCAGGAGCTGCGGCGGATGCCGCGCAGCAGGCGGAAGTCAATCCGATTGTGTCTCTTCTGTTTACTTTTGCTCCACTCATCCTGATCTTTGTCGTTTTCTGGTTTATGATGATCCGTCCGCAGCGGAAAAAGGACAAGCAGGTCAAGGAAATGCTGAACAATCTGAAAGCCGGGGACCGGATCTGCACCATCGGCGGCATTTACGGCACCATTACCGGAATTCAGGACGATACGATTCGTCTCTCTGTCGGCAAGGATAATATGTCCATGGTCGTCGCCCGCTGGGCGATCCGCAGCGTGGAAGAAGTCCAGATTGAGAATGATGCACAGGAGCTGAACTGATTTCCTTTCCGGCTGAAAAAACAGCAGCGATCAGGCTGCTGTTTTTTACTGTCTGACAGTTCTCCGTCCGGTTATATTTTATCGACGATATCGACCGGTTCTTTTCCGAAGGTCTCGTATAATCTGTTGATATAAGCGGTTTCTGTCTGACTGGCCGGCTCGTTGACGTCTGTTACGGAGACCGCTTCAAACAGCAGTTCCTTTCCCGCAATTTCCTTCAGTCCCTGTTGAATGACAGCTTTCTTGTCTTCCCGGTTCAACGATCCGATGAAGAATTCGGAGCCTTCCTTTTTGTTCGGCTGCCAGCGGATCAGATCGCCTGAGGCGGAAGAAATTTTGCCTTGTGTCAGCATACTCCAGACAGTCGGCTGTTCTTTCGCCAGCCGATCCATCAGCTTTTTCCATAAGGTGCTGAGACCGGACGAAACGGAAGAATTTCCGTCAGTTTGAAGAGGACGCTTTTCAACAGCGGCTTGCGGTTTAACTTCTTTTTTCTTCTCGGCGGTTCCGGATTCGGATCGGTTTTCCGGGGCGGCGTAAACCGGTTTTGCAGCGGACAGCTGTTCAATTTTTTTTTCCAGGCTCTCAATCCGGTCCAGGAGGGCCCGGGTGTCCGCTTCGTCAGTCCGGATGCAGCAGCGGAGGCATACGCTTTCCAGGGCAAGCCGGGGTGATGAAACATAGCGCATGTCATTTTCCGCTTTCATAAACAGATCGAGGATCTGCATCAGCCGGGTGACCGAAAAAAGGTCTGATTGCCTGGAAAACTCCGCGGTATCATCTTCGGTCAGTTCAAGGATATGGTGAATCTCTCCGGGACAGCATTTTGCAAGCAGCAATACCCGGATATGATAACTGATGTCGCGGATAAAAACTGCCGGATCCCTTCCGTTTCGCATCACCTGGTCAATCATTCGGAAAAGGGATTCTGTGTCTTCCTGCGCAAATGCGTCCACAAAACGGAAAAGGAATGCCTGATCGCACGTGCCGAGGATATCCCTTACAGCTTCCTCATCGATTTCGGTTCCCCGTCCCAGGCACATGTCAAGAATGCTGAGCGCGTCGCGCATGCCCCCCTCGGCTGCCCGGGCAATGGTCATCAGGGCGCCGTTGCTGACGTGGGCCCCGCTTCCTTCAGCTGCTTCACGAAGCCGTTCCTGTATTTCGACGGCAGGGATTCTTCCGAAATCAAAACGCTGGCAGCGGCTCAGGATCGTTTCCGGGAGCTTCTGGGGTTCTGTAGTGGCCAGAATGAAAACAATATGGGCAGGCGGCTCTTCAAGCGTCTTCAGCAATGCGTTGAAAGCGGAGGAAGAAAGCATATGGACTTCGTCGATGATGTACACTTTGTATTTTCCGAACTGAGGAGGATATTTGACCGTGTCGCGAAGATCGCGGATTTCATCGACCCCGTTGTTGCTGGCAGCGTCGATTTCAATGACATCGAGGGTTTCATCATGCTCCGTCCGCAGGCAGTTCGCGCATTCCCCGCATGGATCCCCATTGTTCGGATGTTCGCAGTTGATCGCCTTAGCCAGTATTTTTGCAGTGGAAGTTTTCCCTGTTCCGCGGGAACCGCAAAACAGGTAAGCGTGGGCAATCCGATCCTGGATCACCTGGTTCCGCAGAGTATCCATGATGGGTTTTTGCCCGACAACGTGTGAAAAATCCTTCGGACGCCACTGTCTGTACAAAGCACGGTACGCCATATTATTCCTCGCTTTCGTCTTCCGTTTCCGGAAGAATCTGACGGATCTGTGCCATTTTTTTATTGCCGATTCCTTTTACATCCATAAGATCTTCAGGAAACCAGAACGGTCCGTGTTCCGTTCTCTCCTTCAGGATTTCCCCAGCCAGATAGGGGCCGATTCCCGGAAGATCAGCCAGCGCTTCCGGATCCCCCTGATTCAGGAGATCCATACCGGAAAGGGTTTCTATTGGATTTGCTGCCGGGGTGCCGGCCCCGCTTCCATCGAAGGCGGTTGTCTCTGCGGGTTGAAACGGCAGCAGACCTGCAAGGAGAAACATAAAGGAAAGGATCAGGAGAAAACAGCCGCAGGCACGGCATCCCCTGTCAGACATTCTTACGTACCTTTTGCCCCTGCTTTGTGTCTTCAACAATGTATCCGGCTTCTTTCAGGGCATCACGCAGCTCGTCGCTTCTGCTCCAGTTCCTGTTTTTTCTGGCCTCTTCGCGTTCCTGAATCATTTCCTGGATTTCCGTCGGGATTTCATTTTCTTCCTTTGTCAGGAATCCAAGCACACTGCACAGGTCATTCAGGCTTTTCAGGGCGGCTTTTGCGGCTGCTTTGGATGTTTTTTCTCCTACGGTGATATTTGCGTCCTTTACGAGTTCAAAAACAGCGCCCAACGCGTCGGCTGTATTCAGGTCGTCATCCATGGCGTCGTCGAAACGTTTTTCATAGGAAGCAATCCTGTCAATAAACGCGCTTTCTTCCTCGTTGACAGGACGGTCTTCCCCGTTCTTTTCCGAAAAACGAAGATGATCTCTTGCGGTATAGATGCGGTTGAGGCTCGCGTTGGCCGCTTCAATCAGATCCCTGCTGAAATTAATCGGGCTGCGGTAATGGGAGCTGAGCATAAACAGCCTGACAGCTTCAAGGTCGTACTCTTTTGAAATATCCCGTACGGTAAAGAAATTATTCAGGCTTTTGCTCATTTTCTGATTGTCGACATTGATGAAACCGTTGTGCATCCAGTAATGAACATAAGGTTTTCCGGTTGCGCCTTCACTCTGGGCAATCTCATTTTCATGATGCGGGAAGAGCAGATCCTTTCCGCCGCAATGAATATCAAAAGTATCTCCGAGGTATTTCATGCTCATGGCTGAGCATTCGATATGCCATCCGGGCCGGCCTTTTCCCCAGGGACTGTCCCATGCGGGTTCTCCCGGTTTCTGTGCTTTCCACAGTGCGAAATCCTCGGGAGATTCCTTGTCGGTTTCAACATTGAGGCGGTCGCTTGCGCCGGTTTCCCGGTCTTCTGACCGCTGCCCGCTCAGTTTCCCGTATCCGGGGAATGCGGATACCCTGTAATATACATCTCCGGACTCTGTGGCATAGGCATGACCGTTTTCGATCAGCTGTGAAATCAGGTGAATGATTTCCCCGATATGCTCCGTGGCCTTCGGATGAACGGTAGCCGGCCGGATACCGAGCGCTTTGGCGTCTGTGAAATACTCGGCGATAAATCGGTCTGCCAGTTCTTTGACGGTGATTCCCTCTTCGTTGGCACGGCGAATCATTTTGTCGTCAATATCTGTAAAATTCTGTATAAACGTAACCTCATATCCTTCGCGTTCCAGCTGTCTTCTCAATACATCGAAGGTGATAAAGGGACGCGCGTTCCCGATATGAAAATAATTGTACACGGTAGGACCGCAGGCGTAGATGCTGGCTTTCCCTTCATGAATCGGGACAAATTTTTCTTTTTTCCGTGACAGGCTGTTATAAATATACATGGAATCACCTCTGTTTTTTTACTTTCTTGCGGTTGATCAGGACGCGTATGACAGCCAGGATCCAGACTGCGGCTGCGGCAATGGCGATATAAAGCGTCCAGTCAGAAAAATTTTCCTTCAGGCGGATCCGTCCGTCATCTTTCTCGACGACATCTGATGCTTCGCGGCTGACAGACAGCGTCTGTTCGGCAAGCAGTTCCGATCCGTCCGCGTTCCAGATCTGCAGGAGAATATCAACCCGGGTAAATAAAACACTCTCCGGCGTATTCCAGATTCCGGTAAAACCAAATTCGCTGATGCCATCTGCAGAAAAAGTATATTCCGGTTTCTGCTTTCGGATAGTCAGCTTTTTGCCGTTCACATTCTGGAAGACAGCTTCACCGGCGTCTTCCTTTTCCGGAACAGCAGCCACAGAAAGCTTCATCAGGACCTTTTCCGGAAGGGAGGCTGACTGAATGGTTCCGGAGAAAACAGCGGATGAGTTTTCTTCCCAGGTCCATTCGTTTTCCTGCAGACTGATCTGAATGTTCCCTTCACATGAGGCGGGGATACAAAAACAGGAAACCAGGAATGGAATCAGAAAAAGTGCAAAGAAACAGATTCGCTTCATGCGAAAATTCAGATGTACGTGATGTTCAGACATTGTCATTTTACACCGGCCTTTATTGTTGTTTTTATTTTTCCGGGTCCTTTTTATCATTACCCATCATCTGATCTGCAAAATCATTCAGGTTTTTATCAAATTCACCGGAAAACTTCATCAGGTTATCTCCGAGCTCGTCCAGGGAACTGTTTACCTTATCCATCATTTTTTCCATCGGGGGAATCTTTTCAAAAAGGTCATTGATGGAAGAGCTCAGGGGACAGGAAGCATCTTCGGAAGTGTCATTTTCTTCAGATTCCACCTCGATCACCGGAACATCGTAGTTATCCTGCGCAGCATATTCCACAGCTGAAGGTTCTTCGGCCTGAATTTCCGGACATGTCCCTCTTTCCGGACCGGATTCTTCCGGAGAAGCTTCTGTATTCTCGCTTTTGCATTCGATATCAGAATTGCGAAGTGAGCTGATTTTCTCGTCAATTCCTGTGATTTCATTCAGGAGATCCTCGATTTCATTCGGAAAAAGCGTTCCCTGCTGGGAAAGGTCCATGACTTTTTCCCCGATCGTTGAGATCAGTTCTTTTTTCCGGCTTTCCAGGTTCATAATATCCATTTTCTGCCGGGTGCTGGAAGCCAGGTCGCTGGCCTTGCTGCCGATGGCTTCGATCCCTTTCAGAACGATATTTTTGATATTCTGCACTGTTTCTGACATGTATAGCTCCTCCTTTTTGAAAAAGCCCTTCCCGTTTCGGGAAACGGGAAGGGATCCTGGTGATGGACGGTGTTCAAAGGCTGCCCAGGATGTTTTCCGCAATCTGCGGTCCCGTCAGCCCGTATTCAACCAGCAGATCTGCCGGCTTGCCGCTTTGTCCGAATACGTCGTTGATACCGATCTTTTTGAATGTATCAACTCCGGTTCCGAACAGCAGCGGAGCCACAGTATCACCAAGTCCGCCGATGATGGAATGCTCCTCCACCGTGAAAACCTTTTTGCATTTTGCGGCGTACTGCCGGCAAAGATCCTCATCAAAAGGTTTCAGCGTATGGAAGGAAACAAGCGCAGCATCAATTCCCTTTTGCGCAAGCTCTTCGGCGGCGTTCATGGCATGCTCCAGCATAATGCCGCATGTAAAGATCACGCAGTCCTTCCCGTCCCTGATCACATTTCCCTTACCCACCTGGAAGGGTCTCGGATCGTACACAGGTGTTGCCAGCCGGGCTGTACGGATATAGACAGGTCCGTCGATGGCAGCAGCGGCTTCGACACACTGATAACATTCATTCGCATCCGAAGGAACAAAAACGGTCATATTCGGAAGAACGCGCATGAGAGCGAGGTCTTCAATGGCCTGATGGCTGCCGCCATCTTCTCCCAAAGTGATTCCGGCATGGCTGAAACCGAACTTTACGTTAAATTTCGGATAACAGACGCCGTTCCGGATCTGGTCATAACTCCTGCCGGCGAACACTGCAAAGGTGGAACAGAAAGGAATGAGTCCCATCGTGCTCATACCTGCGGCCATATCGACCATGTTAGCTTCCGCGATACCGCAATCGTAGAAACGATCCGGATACGCTTTTTTGAATGCGTTGGTCATGGTTGCGGAAGCAAGGTCCGCATCCAGCACGACAACTTTATCGTTGCTTTCTCCCAGTTTGACAAGGGCCTCTCCATAAGCTACCCGTACAGCTTTTTTCTCCATTTTTCAGCCCTCCAATTCTTTCAGCGCTTCAGCCGCCTGTTCAGCATTCGGTGCTTTCCCGTGCCAGCCGACCTGGCCTTCCATATAGCTGACTCCTTTGCCCTTCAGGGTGTTCAGTAGAATATAACGGGGTTTTCCGGGACATGCCGGCGCCTTTAAGGCGTCCAGCACCTGCTGCATGTCGTTTCCGTCCGCCACCTCAATGACATCGTAACCGAAGGCCAGTGCTTTCGCTTTAATGTCGCCCAGGCTCATGACTTCGTCATTGGAACCGTCGATCTGCAGGCCGTTGTGGTCCAGGATGACAGTGAGGTTGTCAAGCTTGTAATGGGCCGCAGCCATGCTGGCTTCCCATACCAGTCCTTCCTGGCTTTCCCCGTCACCGATCACAGTGTATACATGACAGGGATTTCCCGTGTGTTTTGCGCCAAGCGCCATACCGACTGCAATAGAGATGCCCTGCCCAAGCGATCCGGTGGATGCATCCACTCCGGGGCATTTCTTAATATCCGGATGGCCCTGAAGAATCCCATGCAGCTGGCGGAAATGGTCGAACTCTTCCCTTCCGAAGTAGCCGCGTTCGCAGAGCGTGCCGTATAAAGCCGGAGCTGCGTGGCCCTTGGAGAGAACAAAACGGTCCCGGTTCGGGTCTTTTTCGTTCTCCGGGCTCACATTCATTATATCAAAATACAGGGCTACCAATGCGTCGGTACAGCTCAGAGATCCGCCGGGATGGCCGGCGCCTGCCTTGGATGTCATCGTAATGATATCCCGGCGAACCTGCCTTGCTTGATTTTTTAATGTCTGAAGATCCATTTCAAACCCTCCTGACCATAATTGTCCGTACTCATAATTATATGTTTTCCGACCTTAGTTGTCAACAATCAGGCACCCTTTCGCGATCATCCGGGTAAGTGCTTCCCCAATGGCAATTTTGCCGTGCGTGTAAGTCAGTCCGCCCTGCATATAGGCAGTAAACGGAGGCCGGATCGGACCGTCGGCGCTCAGCTCAATGCTTGCTCCGGCCACAAAAGTCCCTGCGGCCATGACAACCGGATCATCATATCCTGGCATGTCCCAGGGTTCCGGTTCCGCCATGCTGTCTACCGGACTGGCAGCCTGAAGCCCCTGGCAGAAGGAAACCAGCCGTTCAGCGGATTCCATTTTAATCGCCTGGATAATATCTGCCCTCGGCTCTGCAGACGGCGGAGTCGTTTCAAATCCAAGGTTCTCGAAAACCCGTGAAGCGAGCATCGCTGTTTTCAATGCCTGCGATACGGTATGAGGCGCCATGAAAAGCCCCTGGTAAAACGGACGGTAAGTTGCTTCATAGGAACCCAGCTCCCTGCCCAGCCCCGGCGCGGTAAGAACGCTCGCAATTCTCTCGATGTCATCCTTCCTGCCGGCCACATAACCGCCTGTCGGCGCAATTCCGCCGCCCGGATTTTTAATCAGGCTTCCGACACAGAGATCGGCGCCATAGTCCGTCGGCTCTTTTTCCTGAACAAATTCCCCGTAACAGTTATCAACCATCAGCCGGATTCCGGAATGTCTGGAATGAATACATTCCGCCAGTTCGTAAAAAGCATCCGGCATCAGGCTTTTCCGCCAGGCATATCCTCGGCTCCGTTGCGCGATGATCAGAGTTGTATTCCGGCGGATCATTTTTTCGACTGCAGCTACATCAATCCGGCCGTCTTTCAGATCAACACAGTCAAAGGAAACGCCCAGGTCCTTCAGCGAGCCGGGATAGCTGGTTTTGCCGATTCCGATGACGCCCAGCAGCGTATCATAAGGCATCCCCGTCGCGCTGATGATATGATCGCCAGGTTTTGTCATTCCGTGCAGCGTCAGGCTCAGCGCGGCTGTCCCGCTGGCGATATGGGGCCGCATCAGTCCTGCTTCAGTATGGAAAATCCTTGCGTAAAGGCGTTCCAGCGTATCCCTTCCGATATCGTCGTATCCGTATCCGGTTGTGGGTGAAAAATGACGGTAGCTGACGCCTTCTTCACGGAATGCCTGAAGGATCTGACGCGTCCGGATTTCCTCAATCCGCTCAACCTCGGAAAACCGGTCTTTCAGCTCTGCTTCTGCCTGAAGAATCAATAGGTCAATTCGGTTGTTCATATGCTCTCATCTCCGTTGCTTCTGAATATTTTCTGAATGGTACGCAAGGCATCCGGCTCTTCCGGAGAGACATAGTAAATCGGTTCGATCCTCCGTAAAAAAGTCATCTGACGCTTTGCGTAATGCCGCGACCGCTTCCGGATTTCTTCCGCGGCGGCTTCTTCCGGATAATTCCCAAGAATGCAGGGGATGAGTTCCTTGTATCCGATCGCCTGCATGCTCTGTGCCCCGACGGGAACCCCTTCATCCAGGAGTTTTTTGACTTCCTTCCGCAGGCCGGACGCCATCATGCGGTCCACCCGGTGGTTAATTCTGTCGTACAGCCGGTCCCTTTCAACCCGTGTACTGGCGATCACCCAGTGAAACCGGCTTCCTGCTCCCCGGTTTTCCTGCCTGGAAAAAGGGATCCCTGTGGCCTCCGTCACCTCGATTGCACGGATTCTTCTCCGGAGGTCATTCAGCGGAAGTCTGTCCGCTGTCTCCGGATCCAGTTTCCTCAGATATTGGTCAAGAAGCTGTTTGCCGTCCGGCTCGGAAGCCAGATGGTGCATCTTCTCCCGCAACAATGAATTGGCGGGTACGGATCCGAACTGATGGCCGCGGATCAGTCCTTCCAGATACAGTCCGGTTCCGCCGACAAAAAGGATCTTTCGTCCTTCGGAATGAAGTTTCTCAATCAGCTTCTCCGCGCATTCCACATATTGCGAGACGCTGTATGTTTCCGTCGGTTCACAAAGATCCAGCAGGTGATGCGGAATGGTTGCCCGGTCTTCCGGGGTTGGCTTTGCGGTTCCGATATCCATTCCGCGATAGATCTGCATGCTGTCCATGCAGAGAATATCCATGCTGTCTTCTGCGGCCAGGCGCATGGCAAGTTCGCTTTTTCCGCTGGCAGTCGGCCCGGTCAGGACGTAACAGGTAATTTCCTTTTCCATATTGGTTATCCCTGAATCCGTTTGAATTTCTTGTCAATTTCGCGATGTGAAACGGATACGACCAGCGGCCGTCCGTGGGGACAGGTCGGCGTTACTTTTTTGGAAATCATTTCATCCAGGATACTTCTCAGCTGATCCTCGGTCAGTGACTCCCCGCCTTTTATGGCGTGCTTGCAGGCAACCTGAAGGATATCTGACCTTTTCTTTTCCATTGTCAGGGATCCTGATTTTTCAATTTCATCCAGCAGTTCCCGGACAAAAGCCCCGGTTTCTGCCTCGCCCAGGATCCTTGGGATGGTTCTTACAGCCATTTCATGCTCGCCGAATCTTTCCATGATCAGACCGATGGATTCGAGCAGCTCCCGGTTTTCCTCAATGAGCGTCTGTTCTCTGCCGCTGACGCTCAGGATCATAGGCACCAGCAACTCCTGACCGGAAAGATTTTTTTCCTGCTCATTCATCAGTTTATCAAACAGAAGCCGTTCATGCACGGCATGCTGATCCACCATCAGCAGCTGATCTTCATATTCCACCAGGATAAAGGTGTTGAAAAGAGCCCCGAAAATTTTCATGGTTTTCCGGATCTTTGGGAGAATCGTACTGACTTGTTCTGCCTTTGCTTCCGCGGGCATTGAAAGATCCGGTCCGGAGGCTCCGGCGGGAGGAGCAGCCGGTAAGGGAATCACAGCGGGAGGTTTTTCGGGTACGGAAACCCTGGCCGGAGGAATCTCCGGCCGGATAAAGGGGCGAAGCTCCGCGGTTTCTTTCATTACGTTCGGAGAATCGGAAACCGGGGAAGACGGAACTTTTTTCATCACCTGAACGACCGCATCCGGTTTTCGAAGGCCTTCAAGAATGGCTTCCCGGGATGGAGGTTCTGGCATGGGTTCTCTTTTCCGGTCTTCACGGACCAGTGTCATTTCAACCGGCTTTTCCAGCGCGTCGGCATCCTTCAGGGATTCCAGCACCAGGCTCAGAACAGCGTCCCGAACCGACTGCTCATCCCGGAAACGCACCTCCAGTTTGTTGGGATGGACGTTGACATCCACTGCTTCATATGCGATTTTAAGATGCAGGGCACAAACGGGAAACTTTCCGATCATCACTCTCTCGCGGCAGGCTGTTTCAACGGCTGACGACAGGATATTGCTGTGCATCATGCGTCCGTTGACAAAGAAATATTCCTGTCCCCGGTTGCCACGTGCGTTTTCGCCGATCCCCACATACCCTTTCAGGATAATTCCATTGGCGTGACCGTCTATTTTCCGCATTGATTTCATGGCGTTTGTGCCGAATACCGTGACTGCGGCGGAATCCAGATGGCCATCCCCGGGACTGTGAAGGACGGTTTTTCCGTCACTGATATAGCGAAAACTGACATCCGGACGGCTCAGGATAAATTGTGTAAGCAGCTCGGTGACTGCGGCCGCCTCGGTTCCGGCTTTTTTCATAAATCCCTTGCGGACCGGGGTGTTGAAAAAAAGGTCTGTCACGATAATGGTGGTACCGGTTGTGGAAACGGCTTCTTCGATCTTCTGGATTTGTCCGCCTTCATTGATCACCTTCAGTCCGGTATCATGTTCGGCGGTTCGGGTCGTCATGGCAACATGTGAAACGGCAGCGATACTGGCCAAAGCTTCTCCCCGGAACCCAAGCGTCTGAATGGAAAAAAGATCCGGTTCCTTACGGATTTTACTGGTGGCATGCCGTTCAAAAGCGAGACGGAGATCGCTTTCATCGATGCCGCAACCGTTATCCGTAACCCGGATATAGGATAGCCCTCCCTCGCGGATTTCCGCTGTAACGGCCGAAGCACCTGCGTCAAGACTGTTCTCTATCAGTTCCTTCATGGCGGAAACTGGTCGTTCGACAACCTCGCCGGCGGCAATTTTTCCGATCATGCTTTCGCTGAGCATCCTGATTTTTCCCATGCCAAATGATCTCCTTTATCCTGTGCTTCGTTATACTTTTTTTGCTTTTTCTCTCAGCAAAAACAAACGGTTCATGGCGTCAATCGGGGTCAGAGCCATGACGTCCAGCTCCTGCAGTTCCTGGATGATTTCCATTTTTCTGTATTCAAACAGGTCAAGCTGTTCATTCATCCGGGTTTCCTGGTTTTCACCGAGAATATTCTGTCCGATCCTGTTCTGGTTGATATCGCTGACTTCGAGCCTGGCCTGGATTTCATGGGCTCGTACAATCACCGGATGAGGGATCCCGGCCAGCCTGGCGACGTGTACACCGAAGCTCTTATCGGCGCCTCCCCTTTTGATTTTTCTCATGAAAAGCACATCTTCGCCGTGCTCCTTCACAGAAATGCAGTAATTCTTTATTCCCTCCAGGTGACCTTCCAGTTCGCTCAGTTCATGATAATGCGTGGCAAAAAGGGTCTTGGCTCCGATGCGGTTCTTGTCACAGATATATTCAACCACTGCCCACGCGATGCTCAGACCATCAAAGGTACTGGTGCCGCGGCCTATTTCATCCAGGATGATCAGGCTGTCTTTTGTCGCGTTACGCAGGATATAGGCGGTTTCGCTCATCTCAACCATAAAGGTACTTTGCCCGCTGGCCAGATCATCGCTGGCGCCGACCCGGGTAAAAATTTGATCACAGACCGGGAGCTTCGCTTCCGAAGCCGGAACAAAACTTCCGATCTGCGCCATCAGGCAGATGAGGGCTACCTGGCGCATATAGGTGCTTTTACCGGCCATGTTTGGCCCGGTGATGATCATCATTCGGTTTTCATCCTGGTCAAGGACGGTATCATTCGGCACAAAACCGTTCTCGGGAATTGTCTGTTCGACGACCGGATGGCGTCCCTCTTTGATGTTCAGTGTACCGTCTGAAACGATCTCAGGGCGGACATAACGGTTTTCTGTTGCTGTACGGGTAAGGCTCTGGTAAACGTCCAGTTTTTTGACGGCGGATGCCGTTTGCTGGATCCGGACAATTTCAGCGGCGATACGATCCCTCACCTCATTGAAAATCTGCAGCTCAAGGCGGACGCTCTGCTCCTGGGCGCCGATAATCTTCTGCTCGATTTCCTTGAGCTCCGGTGTCATATACCGTTCAGCATTCGTCAGCGTCTGCTTCCGGATATATCTCTCGGGAACCTGGTTCAGAAAGCTTTTTGTTACTTCGATATAATATCCGAATACCTTGTTGTATTGGACCCGGAGGTTCCGGATGCCGGTTTCTTCCCGTTCCCTGGCTTCAAGCTCAAGAATCCACTGGCGTCCGTTTTTTTGCGCTTCCCTGTATTCATCCAGCGTTTCAGAGTAACCGTCTCGAATGATTCCGCCTTCAGTAATCAGGACAGGCGCATCCGGATGAATCGCCTTCTCAAGCAGCTCTGTCAGATCCTCCATTGGATCCAGGTCGTCCCGGATGGATTTCAGCTCGCTGCATTGCATCGTGCGGATCAGTTCGCGAAGTCCGGGAATCCGTTTCAGGCTGGCACATAGCGCAAGACAGTCCCTGGCGTTCAGGTTCCTGTAGGAAACCTTGCTCAGCAGCCGTTCCAGGTCATATACTCCGTCCAGTTCTTCAGAAAGGGAAATCACAATCATCCGGTTTGCGGCCAGCTCCTCGATGGCATCCAGCCTCCGGTTGATTTCGCTGGGATCCAGCAGGGGCTGTTCAACCCAGCTGCGGAGCAGGCGGCCGCCCATGGCGGTACAGGTTTTATCCAGCAGGTTCAGCAGGGTTCCTTTCTTGCCTTTTCCCCTCAGGTTCTCCGTCAGTTCAAGATTTCTGCGTGTATTCTGGTCCAGAACCATCCGGTTGCCGCTTCTGGAAAAACGAATAGTTGTCATATGTTCCAGGCTGTTTTTCTGGGTTTCCGCCAGGTACTTCATCAGGGCGCCGGCGGCCCTTGCGGCATAGGGGTGATCATCCAGGCCCAGTCCGGACAGATGGGGCAGGTCAAAATGGCTGCGCAGTGTTTCTGTAGCGTTGTATAGCTGGAACCAGTTGTTGTTCTGGATGCTGACAGCGATATCCGGCAGGCTTCCGGCCTTTTCCATCAGGCCGGACAAATCGTTGCAGATGATTTCCGTCGGGGAAATACGAAGGATTTCCGAGCGGAGAATCTCGGCAGGCGGTTCTGACACGAAGAATTCACCGGTCGAAACGTCTGCGGTTCCGATGCCGATATGGTTTCCGTCCGTAACAATGCTCATCAGATAATTGTTGGATTTTTCTTCGAGCATCGTAGGATCTGTGACGGTTCCGGCGGTGATCACCCGGACAACGTCCCGCTTGACCAGGCCTTTTGCCAGGGCGGGATCCTCCATTTGTTCGCAGATGGCCACTTTATAACCGCGTTCAATCAGCTTTTCAATATAGGTATTGACGCTGTGAAACGGAACGCCGCACATGGGTGCACGCTCCTCCAGGCCGCAGTCTTTACCGGTCAGGGTCAGTTCCAGCTCACGGCTGGCGGTCTTTGCGTCCTCAAAGAAAAGCTCGTAAAAATCTCCAAGCCGGAACAACAGCAGACAGTCCGGATATTCATCGTGAATCTGCAGGTATTGCTGCATCATCGGGGATAAAGCCATCTTTTTGTCCTTCCTTCATTAAACAAACATTTGGAGCTGATGCACCGGCACCGAAAAGGATTCACAGCCTTTCCGCTGTAAGAGTGTTGTTTTTTAATCCGGTAATCCTGCATCGGACAATCCTGCCCAGGTCCTCGCTGCCGCCGCGAAGGGTAACAGAGATGCCGTGCGTTCCTTTTCCGGAAACATCCAGTCTGCTCCTGCGGCTGTATCCCTCAACCAAAACCTCTTCTTCGGCTCCGATAAACCGTTTCAGGGTTTCCTGCTGGAGTTTTTCCTGCAGATCAATCAGTTTCTGAATTCGTTCCGTCGAAACTGCGGGATCAATCTGCCCATCCATACCGGCTGCCCGGGTTCCAACCCTGGGAGAATAGATGAATGTAAAAGCGCTGTCGTATCGAACCTGCTCCACCAGGTCCATCGTTGCGCTGAAATCAGCTTCGGTTTCTCCCGGAAAGCCGACGATGATATCCGTGCTCAGGCCGATTCCGGGAACCGCGGCCCGAAGGCCCTGAACCCGGTCAAGATATTGCTCCCGGGTATAATGGCGGTTCATCTGCTGCAGAATTGGATTGCTTCCGCTCTGCACCGGAAGATGGAACTGGGGCAGAATATGCTTCCCGCTGCCGATCACATCGATCAGTTCGTCACTCAGGTCCTTGGGGTGGCTGGTCATAAACCGGATCCTTGGAATGCCGGATTTGTCCAGCTCTTTCAGGAGAGAGGCAAAGGAGATCCCGCTGTCAAGATCCTTTCCGTAACTGTTCACGTTCTGGCCAAGCAGCATAATCTCCAGCACGCCGCTTTGCTGCAGTTGTTCCGCTTCCTTCAGGATCCGGGACGGTTCGCGGCTTCTTTCACGGCCCCTGACATAAGGAACGATGCAGTAGCTGCAATAATTATTGCAGCCGTACATCACCGTGATATAGGCGAATTCCTTACGGGCTCTGGCAACAGGCAGGCCTTCCGGAATCACATCCCGATCCTCAACGACCACGGTGTTCCGGTCTGTGTTCAGGGTTTGATACAGCAATTCCGGAAAACGGTGAAGATTGGATGTCCCGAAAGCGAGGTTGACAAAACGGTATTGCTTCAGGATCTTTTCCGCCATTCCGGGCTCCTGGATCATACATCCGCAGACAGCAATCACCAGCTTCGGATTCTTCTTGCGGATTTCCTTCAGCCAGGTGATGTTTCCGAGAGCACGGCGTTCCGCGTTTTCCCGGATACAGCAGGTGTTGAAGATCACAAAATCAGCTTCATCCCGGGAGGGAGCTTCCGGGATATCCATTTTCCGGAGCATTCCGGCCAGCTTTTCACTGTCGTGGGCATTCATCTGGCAGCCGTAAGTGACGACATAAAAGCTTTCAGGCTTTTGAGGCAGCCGGCGAACCTCCTCCATAAAGTATTCCTGCTGTTCCATTTCTTCCGCCGAAACGGTCAAAGATGCTCTGTTCATCGTCTTGATGTTCCCGTCCTTTTCCTTGTCATTTCCAGGATGCCCAGGCTGGTCCATCCATGGATGACAGTTTTTCTTCGGTCTCTTTCCAGCATTTCCGACAGGGCCCGGATCACTTCTGCCCTGTCCTCATCCGTGTTCATGTCAATAAAATCAATCAGAATAATTCCGCTCAGGTTTCGAAGCCGGATCTGGGCGGCGATGGTTTCGCAGGCGCTCAGATTCGTCTGAAGATAGGCGGAGTTTTCCCGGCTGTCTGCTTTGGCGGATCCGGAATTGACGTCGATCACCGTCATGGCTTCGCAAGGATCGATGACGATATTTCCCCCGTTCCGGATCGGAACGCTTCGGTTTCCGGACATCTGAAGCTGACGCTGAAGATCCGCATTGAGCGCTGCAGATTCAATCCTTTCATTAATGCCTTTTGATTCATAATCCTGAATCATCTGGGAAATCGGATCCTGGTGATACAGCACTGTACCGTTGGAAAACCCCTCCCGGATTCTCTGGCGGATGTGATGCCATTCCGCTGTCAGCGATTGTACCTCTGCGGATATTTCAGCCTTTTCCGCGTTTTGTGAAGCAGTTCGGAGGACCAGTCCGGTTTCGCCTCGGGCAAGCTCTGCTCCGAGGCTGCGCAGACGGTTCCTTTCCGTTTCTTCCCGGATCCTGCTGCTGATGCCGATATACCGGTTCAGGGGCATCAGCAGGATATACTTTCCTGCCAGCGTCAGATCCCGGGTCAGGAAAGCACCTTTATTCCCGGTTTCCTCCCTGCGGATCTGCACGGCTTCCTTCATTCCGGATCTGAGTTCCGGGCCGGTAAAGGAGCGGCTGTTTTCCCGGATCGGAAGGAAACCGCTTTTTTTCCGGCCGATATCCACGAAGGCGCTTCCGATTCCGGGCATCATCCGGTCAACCGTACCGCCCAGGATATCTCCATACTGCTGTTCAGGATCCCGTTCCAGGTATTCCGTCAGGATCCCGTCTTCTGCAACAGCACAGAAATCAGGCCCTGAAATAAGAATTCGATTCATTCTAAAGATTCTCCAGCGGCACAAGATGACCGTTTTCGTCTGTTCCGTACAGGCCTTCCCGTATGACCAGCATCCGGACTTCCTCTGTCAGGCCGGCTTTTGCTTTCAGCGCTTCCAGCAGCATCTGCGGTTTGCAGCTTTCCTTTTCGTTCAGGACCAGCATACAGTGAAGGTGGATGAATCCTTCCTGATCTTCTGCATTCAGGGAAAGAATCAATGGCTTGATGTCACATTCGAGAAGCTTCGTTTTGGTTTTCCGGAGCGTCATAATCCGTTCTTCTGCCATCAGGTCAGGAATAACGGAAGAAATCTTTTCAGCGGTTTCCCGGTCCCGGATCAACAGATTATAATCTGCGGCGGCTACCAGGCCCATCAGGCTCGGATGCTTGTTGTCCAGCACCCTTGCTTCCGACAGCTGCATCTCCGGAGGCATGGACAGGTTCATTTTCCGGACGAATTCTTTCGGATTCGTCTCTTCTGCCATGGTCACATCCATGATTTCCCGCCTGCCACATGCGCCGGTGCTCAATGCGGAGGCAAATGTGACGAGAATGTGCGGATTGAATCCCTGGCTGTAAGCGACAGGGAGACCGCTTCTGCGCAGGCCGCGCTGGACACTGCGCTGAATGTCCAGATGGCCGATATGACGGATACGTTCCGATTTTTCAAACACTGCCAGCATTCGCATATCCGCACACACCTTTCCATTTTTGCAGTCCGCATCCGTTGCATCCAAGCCGGCAGTCGCGGGTTGTTTCAGCCCTCAGGCTCTTTTCATTTTCATGCCACAGATAACTTTTTGATATTCCGCTGTCAATATGGTCCCAGGGGAATACTTCAGTTTTTTCACGGGCACGGTTGGCGTAAAAAGCCGGATCCAGTCCGCATTCCCGGAAGGCTTCCATCCAGAGGTCGAACCGGAAGGTTTCATTCCAGCCGTCCAGGATGCAACCTTTTTCATAGGCTTTTCTCAGCACTTTGCCGATTCTCCGGTCGCCCCTTGCAAAGCAGGCTTCCAGGAAACTTACATAAGGCTCATGCCAGTTAAAGGTGACACCTTTGATGTTCAAAACCTTTTTCAGGTGCTCTGTTTTTGCAAAGACGGTTTCAATCGTGTCCTGCGGCGCCCATTGGAAAGGAGTAAAAGGCTTTGGAACAAAAATACTGACGCTTACAGTGACGCGAAGGCCGCGTGCGCGCCGTTCCTTCGGTACGGCAAAATACTCTCCGACAACTTTTCTGGCCAGATCGGCAATTCCGTCCAGGTCTTCTTCCCTTTCCGTCGGAAGGCCGTCCATAAAATACAGCTTGACGCTGTTCCAGCCGCCTTCAAATGCGTCACGTACTTTTTCAAGCAGATCCGCCTCGGTGACCCCTTTGTTGATAACGTCTCGCATTCTTTGGGTTCCGGCTTCCGGCGCGAAGGTCAGGCTGGTTTTTCTGACCTGTTGTGTTTCTTCCAGGCTTTCTTTCAGGACGCTGTCGATCCGAAGGCTCGGAAGGCTGATGGAAACTCTTTTATCCTTCATCCTGGACATCAGTGTACGGATCAGCTCAGGAAGGCAGCTGTAATCGCCGCTGCTCAGGCTGCTCAGGCTGATTTCTTCGTATCCGGTGGCTTCCTGCAGCTTCATCGCGAGATCTGTCAGCTTTTCCAGGCTTCTTTCACGTACCGGCCTGTAAAGCATTCCCGCCTGGCAGAAACGGCAGCCTCTTGTGCATCCGCGCATGATCTCCAGCATGATCCGGTCAAAGATGACCTCTGTATAGGGAACGGGAATCTGTTCGGGATAATAGGTATCGTTCAGATTGACGACCACCCGCTTACGGACTGATGCCTGCGCTTCCGGATAAATCGGCGTTACGGCCCGGATGGTTCCGTCGCTTTCATAGGTGACGTCATACAGCGACGGAACATAGACACCGTCGAGCTTTGCCAGTTCCCGAAGACATTTTGTCCGGCTCCAGCCTTCTTCTTTCCGGCGAAGGATGACCCGGTTCAGCTCGGTCATCACATCCTCTCCGTCTCCGATCATGAAGGCGTCGATGAACGGAGCCAGCGGTTCCGGATTGAAGGCACACGGGCCGCCGGCCACGACAATGGGATCCTTCTCGGTCCGCTCCGTTCCTTCCAGGGGAACGCCGCCCATATCCATCATGGCCAGGATATTGCTGTAACTCATTTCATACTGGAGGGTGAAGCCGATGACATCAAATTTATTCAGCGGTCTGCGGCTTTCCATGGACAGGAGGGGAATGCTTTCCTTTTTCATCCATTCGATCATATCTGTCCAGGGCATGAAAAACCTTTCGCATAAGCTCCAGTCTTCCCGGTTGATCAGGCCATACAGGATCTTCAGCCCCAGATGGCTCATGCCGACTTCGTATGTATCCGGAAAACAGAATCCGAAATGCAGCGGCGTCCGGTCCCATTCCTTGATGGTGGTATTCATTTCTCCGCCGGTATATCTGGGTGCTTTTTGCACCTTTTCCAGCGCCATTTCAAATTTTTCCTGATAATCCATAACTTCCCTGTCCGTTTATCAAAGATTGATCAGAGCATCGTTCACTGAATCGGCGTCCAGTACTGCTGCTGGTAAATGTCTGTCAGGCAATACATCAGCCGGCATTTCTCCGCGTCCACATAGGTATTGCCGATTTCCGTGCTGTCGCCCAGGATGATCGGATCTCCCAGCTTATAGCTGTCCCTGTAAACGCCGTTGTAATCATAATAATCGCAGACGAACTGGATCTTGTCTCCTTTGCCGATGCCTGTGAGGTTCTTTGCCTGGGTTTCCGTTTCTCCGTTCACATATACCGGTTCAGCGCCTGCGATGTATCCATAGGGATTTTCCGCGTCGAACACGAGGATCAGGTTCGCCCGGACATCGTTCACAAAAGCCGGGACAAATCCGACTTCCGCGTAACAGTCCGCCTGTTCCACCAGGCCGATCCGGTAGTAGGCCACCGGCTGGCGGTCGATGGAGAGCCAGGTTCCGTCAAATTCATAGACCAGGGCTTTCCCTTCAAGCTCAATGTTATCGTCAAATCCCATGTTGATGTAGCCTTCGCCATCATCGAAGTAAAGGTTTTTCCTGATGCTGAGCAGGTTCCCCCACTGATCGTCGGTAAAGCTGATCCGTCCGTTGCTCCATTGCAGGTTGCTGGGATCGAAGTGGTTTTCCTGAATGTATTCTGCGGCCTTTTCTGCGGTGATACTCCGTCCGATCAGCAGGTCGAGGATGCTTCCGGTGCTTCCGCCGGAGGAGTTCCCGCCAAAGTATCCGCCCAGCAGTTCCTCCAGTCCGCCGCTGCTGTAGGTGCTTCCGATGGAACCGTAGGAACTGCCTCCTCCCATCAGGCTTTCCATCAGGCCGCTCATGGCGTTGCTGCTGCTGTAGCTTTCCGGCGTACTGCCGCCGCTCAGCTGGCCGCTGACCTCCAGGCTGGCGAATTCCTGGATGCAGCGCGTATATTCGTCGTCCATGCCGATGGCCTTATAGGTGGAAACGATCTGGTTCACCTTGCCTGTTTTCTTGTAGGGGAAATAAATGCTCAGGCCGTAAGCATTGCTGATTCCGCCGCCTGTCCGGTTATATTTGATCGCGCCTTGCAGGGCATCGGCCAGTTCGCTGCCCTCCTGGGTTCCCAGGTTCTTCGCGAAATGAACCAGGTCAATCTGGTCGATCTTTGACTGCTGTGCAAATTCCTGCGTCCTGCTTCTGGCGGTGGAAACCTTTTTATACTGGTCTCCCTGGATCAGGTTGTTTGTATCGATGCTGAACTCCTTCAGTTCTTTCGGAACGGTGGCGCTCAGTTCTGCCAGGTCGACAACGCTCAGGGTCGTCGCCTGTCCGCGGCACTGGCGGTTGCTGACTTCGATGAAGTCATCCACAATCGCTTTTCCGATCTGGACGGTGCTCATGGAAGGATTGCTGCTCACCTTATTCAGCCAGTTGGTGTAATACCATCCGGTGCCGGGCTCGGATTCTTCGCTGGCGATCATGTAATCAGCGTACTGATCCAGCATCAGCCCGTTTTCCACCGTTGCCATCAGGCATGTGTCAAATCCGATAAAATCAAATTTGATTCCGCCGTTTTTCAGCGCCTCATTGATGCCTGCGAGGGTCATGGTCTGTCCCTGCCCGTAACGCTCGTCATAGCCGTATCCGCTGATGCTTCCGCCGCCGTGGTCCCAGAAGATCAGGACCATCCGGTTTGCCGGGTAGTTTTCAGCGCCGTAGCGAATGAAGGAAGTCAGGGTGGAAGGATTGGTCATGCTGGCGTTTCCGCCGTTTTCCACCAGGCGCAGCAGGCTTCCGTTTTCAATTTTGTAAATCTGGTTGCTGGAGGCGCTGACGACATTGTTTTTCCATTTTCTTGCGCCGCCGGTATAGACAAGCAGATTGATGTTGTTGCTCAGATTCGCGTTGACCATTTCTTTCAGGTCACTGGTGGCCATTCCGTTCTGGCTTTCAAGATCTGCGCCGCACATATAGACCAGGACGGTCATTTTGTCATTTTTACCGCCCCGTAGTACAGTGTATTTATCGCGCGCCTGGCTGCTGACAGTCGTATCAGCGTCCGGGGTGTTGTTTTCCATGCTGGTCGTAAAGTACTGGCTGCTGTCAGACGCGGTGACGGTTCCGTTGCTGCCGCCTCCGGTCAGTCCGCTGAGCATGCCGCTGAAATCATAGGCGGAGCTCCCACTGCCGCTCAGGAAGGTGCTCAGCAGGTTCATGATGCCGCCGGAAGAACCGGTCTGGGATTGGGTCTGCGTCTGGGTCTGGGACTGGGTTTGCGACTGGGTGGAAGGAATCGTCACCCCGGACTCATCTCCGCCGCTGTCGCCGCCGAGGAAATTCCTGCCAAAGAAAAACAGGACTGCAGCCGCGACCAGCAGCAGAAGGATCTTGCTGCCCCCGCCGCCTGCGGCTGAGCCGCTCCGCTGGCCCTGGGATCCCTGGGAGCTTTGTGCCGGGGCAGCTGTGGGCCGCTGAGCGCTTTGCGCCGGCCGCTGCTGAGCCTGCTGAGGACGCTGGGCCTGTCCGAAAGGAGTGGATTGCGGACGGCTCTGGCCGAATGGATTCTGGCCGGACTGGAACCCGCTCTGCCCGGAAGGGATTTGTCCCGGCCGCTGTGCGTTCTGTCCGAAAGGCTGAACCGGGCGCTGCGCGCTCTGCCCGAAGCTCTGAGAAGGGCGCTGTGTGCTCTGGCCAAAGTTCTGTACAGGGCGCTGCGCGGCGTTCTGGGAAGAGGCCTGCGGCTTTGGTGCGGTTTGTGCATGCTGGACGGGTTTCTGGGTAAAAGCGCTTTGCGGCGGCTGCGCGCCGCTTTGGCCGACGGGACCGGTTCCCAGCCCTTCACCCTTTTTTTCAATTCCTTTTCCGGCACCGACGATTCTCTTTTTCCTGGCGTTCGGCTTGTTCTGTTCGTCCATGGTTTTCAACTCCTGTTCTTTTTCTTGTCGGAATCCATGATTTATGAAATCTGAACCGGTTCAAATCCTTTTGCCCGTACCGCATCCATCAGCGCGGCGTCGGCGACGGGACGTTCCAGGATAATCCTGGCAGTTTTTGTTTC
>OCTX012284665.1_pt1 | contig 35992 bp, 32 predicted proteins | sample 1539691 | NCBI WGS metagenome assembly OCTX01 (sample SAMN02144231, study PRJEB22623) | gut metagenome | biome: sheep rumen | host: Ovis aries | place: New Zealand
CCCCCGCCCCGGCCAGCCACGAGCCACAGCTGATCTTCTGACAGGTGCTCTGGCTGAACGCCGCCGGATAAGAGAAGCGCCCGTGGTTGAAGATATAGTAGGCATTGACGCCCGTTATGCCCACAGCGATGCCGCTGAAGGGCGTATCCTCAAAGCGCGTGCCGTCGATGCCGTAACCCATGCGCACCTGCCGCAGCTGATAGTCGCTGCCCGTACGGCGGTAGAACATGTCGACACCCACCTGCGAGGAGTAGATGCTGAAGGCAAACTCGCGCTTGTCGCTGCTGCTGAAGAGGTCGAGATTCTTCAGGTCGAACGTCCATCCGAAGAAGAACCAGCGCCAGCCAAAGTAAGGGCCCACCTTGATACGCTGGTCGGGCGAGAACATGATGCTCTGTCCGTTACTGCTGAGGATGAACTCCTCGAAGTTGCGCGTAGCTTGCAGCATGACCGACCACTCGTAGTGCTGCGGCTCGATGTACTCGTCTTCAAGGCGGTCGAAGCCACGTATGGTGTATTTTATCTTCTGCTGCACCTTCTGCAGCGGCTTGCCGTCGGGCGACAGTGAGTCCGTGCCGACGACATCGCCGTCGTCAGCCTCGGCCACCCCGACTGCCATCGTCAGCAGCAGCACCAGTATCAGCAGCAGTTTTTCTACTCTCATCACCTCTTATATCTTTCCAAGAATGCGGTCGAGCGCCCAGTTCACAGGCGTTGCCGAGATGCTGGTACACGTGCAGACGGTGCCGCCCTGAAGATGCTCGATGACATTCTTGATGAGCGGAAACTGGACATAGGGCGGATTAGGCACGGCAATCTGCCTGACGCCGTCGCTCGTATGCAGCTGGATGGGGGCATAGTCGAACACCGAGAACAGCAGCTTGCCACGGTCGCCGATGACCTCGATGCGATCCTCGCGGGCCGACTCGTGAGCAACGAAGCACCACATGCCGCTGCCCGAGAGCCCGTTCTCGAAGCGGAAGCACGCCGACACGGTGTCCTCAGCCTGGTAGAGCCCGCCACGGTTGGTGCTGATGCCCTCAGCGTCGAGGATGACGCCGAAGAGCGTCTGCAGCAGGTCGAGCTGGTGGGGAGCCAGGTCGTAGAAGTAGCCACCCCCGGCAATCTCTGGCTGCAGGCGCCAGGGCAGCGTCTCGGGGCGGCTGTAGTCGAGCTCGCGGGGGGGCACGGCAAAGCGCACCTGCACGTTGAGCACGTGGCCGATGATGCCCTGATTGACGATCTGCTTGACACGCAGGAAGTACGGCAGGTAGCGACGGTAGTAAGCCACGAAGCAGGGCACGCCCGTACGCTCTGAGATGGTGTTGATGCGGGCGCAATCCTCGTAGCTCGCCGCCAGCGGCTTCTCTACGTAGACGGGCTTGCCCGCCTTCATGGCCATGATGGCGTAGGTGGCATGACTCGACGGCGGCGTTGCCACGTAGATGGCATTCACGTCGGGGTCGTCAATGAGCTGCTGGGCGTCGGTGTACCACTTGGGTATGCCGTGCGTAATGGCGTAAGTGCGTGCCCGGTCGTCGTGACGGCACATCACGGCCCCCACTCTCGAACCCTCAACGGCACTGAATGCAGGGCCGCTCTTCTTCTCGGTGACCTCGCCGCAGCCAATGAAACCCCAGTTCAGAATCTTCATAAAATGTTTTAATTTTCTGCTTAAACGGTGCAAAGTTACGAAAAAAGTCAGTACCTTTGCCATCTGAAACAAAATGATAACAATTTTTATGGAAACAAAGAACGAAGAATCACCACTGAAGATACGCTCGGCAAGGGCCGCAATAGCCGCCGGACTTAGGCTCTACATGGGCAACTTCCGCCGGATATTCCGCGCCACATGGCTGCCCGCACTGCTATGTGCGATGGTCGCTGCCTTTGCCACACGAGTCATGATTACTGCCGTAGGACAGATTATACAGGTGTTGGGCGTGCAGGCCCTGGCTTACGCGCCAGCCCTGCCACAGCAGTACCTGGCACAGACAGGACTTACACTGCTCGACGCCATCGTCACCGTAGTGCTGATGTCTTACGTCTTCGGCATGCTGGCCAGCCACAGGGCCGAAGGAGCCATACCCTACCCCACACGGTGGTGGTTGCTGCCTGACCACCACAGCTTGACGCGGACGCTGGCCTCGGCGGCTATATGGCTGCTGACACAGGTCGTAGCGGGAGGCCTCGTCGCCGCACTCTTCTACTTCGGCTTTGTACGCCAGTCGATGACGATCATGGGCGCCGGCGCCGTACTGATGCTCGTCATTAGCGCGCTGCTGATACCACTTGTCTATCCCCACATGCGCTACCTCACGACCCGCGACACCAACTTCTTCCAGCTGCTGCGCACTGGCTACGTCCAGGGCCTGCGCCGGTGGGGCTATATGTTCACCGTGCTGCTCGTCATGCTGCTGCTGCTCATGGTGGCGCTGACCGTCACTACGCTGCCCGCCATCGTGCTCGTCGTCGCCAGCATCTATTCGCAGATGGGTGCCACGATGGGCGACCCGCTGGGAATGCCGTCGTACATGGATTGGCTGTCGCTGGTCGTGTTCACCCTGTCAGGCTTTATCCAGACCTACGTCATCATGGCTATCCACTTCCCCACCTACTACATGGCGGGCACCATCGAACAGCAAGAAATACTGAGAAATGAAAAAGCAGAGAATACTATTCATTGACCGCGACGGAACGCTCATCCGCGAACCTGAGGACGAACAGATTGACGCCTTCGAGAAGCTGCGCTTCACCGAGGGCATGTTTCAGCACCTGGGCTTCATACGCCGTAACCTCGACTTCCGCTTCGTCATGGTCAGCAACCAGGACGGCCTTGGCACACCGTCGTTCCCCGAGGACACCTTCTGGCCGGTACACAACTTCATCATGCAGGCCTTGGCCGACGAGGGCATCACCTTCGACGAGCAGCTCATTGACCGCCACTTCCCCGAGGACAATGCACCCACCCGCAAACCCGGGACGGGAATGGTTGAGAAGTACATGAACGACCCGGCGTATGACATTGAGAACTCGTATGTTATCGGCGACCGCGACACTGACCGACAGCTGGCCGAGAACATCGGCTGCAAGGCCCTCATCTTAGGCCGCGACGGCATGACGTGGGCAAAGATTGCCGAACTGCTGTTTGCAGGAGAACGAACGGCTGAGGTGCGCCGAACCACCAAAGAGACCGACATCTACATCAAGGTGAACCTCGACGGCTCGGGACGATGCGACATCACGACAGGGCTGGGATTCTTTGACCACATGCTTGAGCAAATAGGCAAGCACGGCATGATGGACCTCACCATACACACCAAGGGCGACCTAGAGGTAGACGAGCACCACACCATCGAGGACACGGCGCTCGCCCTGGGCGAATGTCTGCTGAAGGCCCTGGGCGACAAACGCGGCATTGAGCGCTACGGCTACTCGCTGCCGATGGACGACTGCCTGTGCCAGGTCTGTCTCGACTTCGGCGGACGCCCGTGGCTGGTATGGGATGCCGACTTCAAGCGCGAGAAGGTAGGCGAAATGCCTACCGAAATGTTCCTGCACTTCTTCAAGAGCCTGAGCGACGCCGCCCGCATGAACCTCAACATCAAGGCCGAAGGCCAGAACGAGCACCACAAGATAGAAGGCATCTTCAAGGCTCTGGCGCGCTCGCTCCGCATGGCCGTCCGCCGCGACGTCTACCACTACGAGCTGCCCTCGACCAAGGGCACGCTGTAAACGGCTAATACACCCTCGGGCCGAAGATGCTGGTACCGATGCGCACCATCGTCGAGCGGCACTCCACGGCTGTCAGGTAGTCGTCGCTCATGCCCCACGAGCGTTCGCAGAACCAGGGGGCATCAGCAAAATACTGCGCCTTGACCTCGTCGAAGAAGTCGGCTGCCGTCGTGAACTCACGGCGCAGCTGCTCTTGGTCGTCGGTCAGCGAGGCCATCATCATCAGGCCGCAGATGCGCACGTGGGCCATCTCTCGCCACTCACCGCCGGCGAGCAGCTGTCGGCAGTCGTCGAGCGTAAGTCCGTATTTCGTCGACTCCTCGGCAATGTGGAGTTCGAGCAGTACGTCAATGACACGGCCGCAACGCGCCGCCTGCTTGTCAATCTCGCTGAGCAACCTGAGCGAGTCGACGGCCTCGACCATGTCGATGTACGGGGCAATATACTTCACCTTATTCGTCTGCAGGTGGCCAATGAAGTGCCACACGATATCCTTGGGCAGCGACTCGTGCTTCTGCCGCAGCTCCTGCTCGTGGCTCTCGCCGAACACGCGCTGGCCCTCGGCGTAGGCGGCCTCGATATATTCGTTGGGGTGATACTTGCTGATAGCCACCAGGCGGACGCCATCGGGCAGTGAACTGAGCACCCGGTGCAGATTTCCCTTGACGTCGTACATATTACTGCTGCTCATATTCAGGTTTCTCGTCGGCAGGTTTCTCCTTGCCGTATTCGTAGACGTCCATCAGCGTCGTCTCGGCAACCGACGAAATGACGTAGTCGATCATCGTGCCGCCCATGACCTCGGTGATGTTCTTCACCGCACCGCTGAGCGTGCCGGCGTTCACCAGGTAGTTCACGCTGGAGCGCTTCTCCTTGGCGGTCTTCTCGTCGATGGTGATAAACTGCAGCTTGGTCTTGTACCAGCGGTCGGCCATCTCCTCGTCGCTGAAGAATATCTCCTTGTAAGGCGCTATCTTGATGTCCTTGATGTCAAACTGTCCGCTGATGTACGACGACATCTCCTCCATGATACGCTGTTCGGCCTCGGTGAAGCTGAGGGCGTCGATGGTATAGGTCTCCGTGACTTTCTTCTGCAGGCCATCTTCCATGGTCTTCTCGTACTGAATCTTACATTCAAACCAGATTGCTGTTCTTGATCTCATTGTATTATTGTTTTTTCCGTGATTTTGTTTCAGCCCGCAAAGGTACGCAAAAAAGCCGAAAGCGCAAAACTTTCGGCCAATTTCTTCAATGATGACATGCCGACGGAACGGCACGTCGACGGCCTAACGACCGCCACGGCCGCCGCCGAAGCCACCGCCAAAGCCACCACGGCCACCGCCGCCGAAGCCCCCGCGCCGGCCGCCGCCCTCACCACGACCGCCCTCGCCACGACCACCGCCACCGCCGCCGAAGACATTGAGGCGATAGCTGACGTGGAGCATAGCATAACTCGTGATGGCGTTCACCTCGCGGTCAGACCATCCGTTGGCCGTCACGTTGCGGGTGAAGTTTGTCTGCTGAGCCAGGATGTCATACCACTGCAGCATGACGGTGAGCTTCTTGCCGCGCAGGAAGCTGTAGCTCAGCTGGGCGTTCCAGATCAGTTCGTCGGTATTGAGCGTGGCGTCAGCATAGCCGCGCTTGCTGTAGACATGGAAGTCGGTGGAGAGCACCGGCCAGTATGAGGTGTTGGCCGACGAGCGACCGTTGAGCTGGTTCAGGTCGATGCGGGTGTTTCCGCCGTAGTTGAAGTTCCAGGTGTCCAGGTTACGGCTGGCTTGCAGCCGGTTCTCCGTTCGGGCATAGCTGGCGCGCACGTTGAGCGAGAAGTTCCACCAGCGGTTACGGTAGCTCAGCGAAACGTCGGGCGACAGGTTGTAGGTATGGGTCACGTTGCGGTCGGGCACTGCCGTGCGGTTTAGGTTGACGTAGCCGACCTGGTGGCGGTAGCTGCCGTTGATGCCGCCGCTGAAGTCCCAGCGGTTCAGCGTGTCGAGGCCGATGTTGAAAGAGCCGCCGCCGTTGATGCCCCAGTTGCCGTCGATGTTCTCGGGTCGTGAGATGCGTCCGCCCGTGGTCTCATTATAGGTCACGACGTTGCCGATGGAGTTTGTCGTGCGCTGCAGGTTGAGGTTGGTCGAGAAGCTCCAGTTGCGCTGGGCCTTGGGAATCATGAAGCCGAGGCTGTCCTCGACGAGTGTCGGCGTGCGCATCTTCTGGAAGTTCACGCCGAGGTTGGTCGAGAACGAAGGCTTCAGCCCCGCGTTACCCATCGAGATGTTCAGCGGGTTGGTGTCGTCGTAGATCTCGAGCAACTGCGTGATGTTGGGTTGCTGGGTCTGCCCGCGGAAGTTCACCTGCAGGTTTGTCTGCTGGTTGAAGCGGTAGCGCAGGTTCAGCGTCGGCGAGAAGTTGGTCACCGTACGCACGGTGTCGACGGGCTTGCCGAGGTACTGCTGTATGAAGTGCGAGCGCTGAGGGCGTGCCTGAACGCCGACGTTCAGGTTGTACTTCTCGCGCACCAGCCGCAGCTGTACGTCAGCCTGGTGGTTGTACTCCGTACGCTCGGAGTAGCGGCTCAGGTCGCGCGACAGATAGTCGATTTCGTAGTCCTGCGGCAGGAATCCGAAGTCGCGGTAGTTGTTCATCACCGTGCGGTACACCTCGTCAGTATAGTCGGGCAGGTCGTAGGTCGAGGGGTCGCTCTTTTGGTAGCTGTAGTTGTAGTTATAGTTCAGCTGCAGGAAGAGGCCCTGCTGGCCAACCATGCGTCGCATGTTGCGGTTGCCGAAGGGGCCGCGCCCCTGCTGTTGCTGCTGGCGCTGCAGGGAATCTTCCTCGGTGGGCTTCGGCTTGAAGATGAACAGCGGCTCGGTGTAGGTAGCGCCTATGCTGTAGCTGGTATTGTCGTTGGGCGACACGGTGTATCGGTTTGTCTGGTAGGTGGAGTCGTTGCCCAGGCGGTCCTTCTGCTGATAGAGGTGCACCAACGAGAGGTTGCCGTTCTTGTTCGTACCGTCACGGTAGTTGAAGCTCGACGTCACGGCCACGTTACGGCCGTTGCGGTTCAGCCGGCGGTGCAGCTGCAGGTTGGCGCGCAGGTTGGTGTTCGAGCCGTTGCTCATCGACTTGTTCTCGCGCCCGTTGACGACGAGCCCGAGGTCGTTCAGATAGCTGAGGCTGTCGGCGTTGAGCGGGTCGAGCGTATGGTCGAAGGGATTCTCGTTGAACGACGCATTGGTGGAGTAGCCGCGGCCGTCGTTGCTCGACCAGCTCAGGTCGGGCCTGAACGAGAGCGTCGTCACCGAGTCAATCTGCCATTGCAGGTTCATGTTGCCCGTCCAGCTGTTGCTGCGCGAGTAGTTCTGGCTGATACTGTTCGAGAAGGCACCGCCGCGCGAGGCCAGCACGAAGTTCTCCGAGCCCGTGCGGCTCCAGTTGTCGGCGTCCTGGCGGTTCCACGTCACGCGCCCGCTCCACCGCAGGTTGCCGGCGGTGTTGCGCTGCCCCTTCTCGTAGCTGGCGTCGAGGGCGGCCGTCTTCGTCTCGCGCTGACCGCTGCCGTTGCCTCGGCCGCGTCCGCCCCTGCCCGAGAAGTTGCGGTCGTTCACGTTGTTGGCGTTACCCATGAACGTATAGCGCACGGCTCCGAAGGGCTTCATGGCCGTCAGTCGGATGCCGTAGCGGTTGTCGGTACCGTAACCCAGGTCGGGGTTGGCCTGTATGCCGTTGCGGGCCGACCGCTTGGTGGTGAACTCCAGCACGAAGTCGTCATTGCCGTCGTCGATACCCGTCAGGCGGCTCTGGTCGCTCTTCTCGTCGTAGGCCTTCACCTTGTCTATCACGTACGAGGGCAGGTTCTTCATCACGGCGTCGTTGTTGCCGGTCATGAAGTCGCGGCCGTCCAGTTTGAATCGCTTCACGTCCTTGCCGTTGATCGTGATCTTGCCGTCGTCGTCGATCTTTGCACCGGGCAGGGCCTCTACCAGCGCCTCGATGACCGACCCCTCCGGCACGCGGAAGGCGTCGGCATTGTAAACCACCGTGTCGTCCTTGATGACCATCTTCGGCACGTTGGCCGTCACCACGGCCTCTGACAGCTGTACGGCGTCGGGCTCCATGCTGACAGTGCCCAGCCCCAGCGCCTGGCGGCTCTTAGTCAGGGGGCGTGCGAGCGTCTTGTAACCCAGGAAGCTGAATTTCAGCAGATAATTGCCCGCAGCGACGCCGCTGAGCGTGAAGTTACCACGGGCGTCGGTATACGTACCGCCGACGAACGTTGTGTCCTTTCCACCTATTTTATAGAGTTGCAAGGTTGCCTTCTCCAAGGCTTCCTTCGACTCTGAATCGACGACGCGCCCCGTCAGCGTGTTTTGCTGGGCAGCTACTGGCAAGCCTCTCAGCAGTAGCATCAGAAGTAGGATTGACAGTCTGTTAAAATTCTGCTTCATTCAATTGATTTGTATAGCTTAAGTGTTTATTATGTTTATTTGACGCAACGGCCATGAAATGTTTAAAAGACGCCCATTTTCTTAACATTTAAAAGATAATTTGTTAAATCTTGTCAAAGGCAGCCCCTAATAGTAGCGAAACATAGGAAACAACCCGCACTTCACGCACTTCCAGCACCTGACTCCGCCGCGAGAGGTGGCGGAAGGCGCGCGAAAGGCGGCGCGCCACGATGTTCCCACGGCGCGGGACAATTGTTCCACGGCGCGGAATAATTATTCACCGCCCGTGAATATCGGCCGCGGCGGCCGGGTGCAGGTTCGGGTGGCGGTTGGTTGGCGGCAGTCGGGGGTTGGCGGCGGCGTAACCGTCTGACGGTGAGGGCGTAGTGCGGGAAGTGAGGGAAGTGCGGGGTAATACCTGCAATTAGCAACTAAACATCAACGGTCAGTCTCGCTCTTCAGCGTGGGCAGCGTCAGGTGGTAGCGCACGGCCAGGAAACGGATGACGCAGGTGGTGAGAAACGAGACGATTGCCGTCACCTCGACGGCAAAGCCCGCCTCGGCCAGCAGCCAGTAGACCATGCCGCCGACGACGCACGCCATGGCGTAGATCTCGCGGTGGAAGATGACCGGCTCGTTGTTGAGCAGTACGTCGCGGATGACACCGCCGGCCGAACCGGTGATACAACCCATGATGATGGCCACCCAGAAGGGCTGACCGAAGGCCAGCGACTTCTGTATGCCGGCAATGGTGAACAGGGCCAGCCCCAAGGTGTCGAAGACGAACCAGGCATTCTTCAGCGGCTCCATCCACCGGCCGAAGAAGACGACGGTGAGCAGGGCGGCGGCCGTACATATCATATAAATAGGTGTAGTCATCCAGAACGGCGTGGTGCCGAGCATGACGTCGCGGATGGTACCGCCACCGATGGCGACGGCTATGCCGCAGACGTAGCCGCCGAACCAGTCGAAATGCTTGGCAGCCGCATGACGGATGCCGGAAATGGCAAAGGCAAAGGTGCCCAACAGTTCTATAATACTTATAATAATGTCTTGCTCCATGATTCTCGGTCGGTTACTCCTTATAACGCTCGCCCCAGTAGGCCACCATCCGTTCGTAGAGCTTCTGCTCTGACGGCGACTGCTGGGCATGCCAAAGCCGCTCTCCGGTAAGTGCATCGGGAAGATACTGCTGAGGCGTGAAGTGGCCGGGGTAGTCGTGCGGATACTTATAGCCGTCGTGGTAGCCCAGGTCCTTCATGAGCTGCGTCGGCGCATTGCGGATAGGCAGCGGGACGGGCTGGTTTCCCGTGCGGCGAACGAGGTCGAGGGCGGCATCGATGCCGAGATAGGCCGAATTGCTCTTAGGCGAGGTGGCTAAGTAGACGGTGGCCTCGGCAAGGGGGATGCGCCCCTCGGGCCACCCAATCTTCTGGACGACGTCGAAGGCGGTGTTGGCCAGCAACAGGGCGTTCGGGTTGGCAAGTCCGATGTCCTCGGCGGCTGAGATGACGAGGCGACGGGCAATGAACTTAGGGTCTTCGCCGCCCTCAATCATGCGGGCCAGCCAGTAGAGGGCAGCATCAGGGTCGCTGCCGCGGATGGACTTGATGAAGGCCGAGATGATGTCGTAGTGCATCTCGCCGTCCTTGTCGTAGGCCAGCGGATTCTGCTGCAGACGTGCTACGACGAGCTCATCGGTGATGACGACGTCGGCCGACTCTGCCTCGACGACGAGCTCAAGGATGTTGAGCAGCTTGCGGGCATCGCCGCCGCTGAAGCGTAGCAGGGCGTCGGTCTGACGGAGTTCGATGTGGCGCTCGCGCAGCACGACGTCGGTAGTGACGGCACGATGGAGCAGCTGCAGCAGGTCGTCCTTCTCGAGCGGCTTGAGCACATAGAGCTGGCAGCGCGAAAGCAAGGGCCGTATGACCTCGAACGAAGGGTTCTCGGTCGTGGCACCGATGAGGGTGACGATGCCCCGCTCGACGGCCCCCAGGAGGGAGTCCTGCTGGGATTTCGAGAAACGGTGAATCTCGTCGATAAAGAGTATCGGCGACGCCTCGTTGAAGAAGCGCCCCTTCTGGGCCTTCTCGATGACGTCGCGCACATCCTTCACGCCGCTGGTGACGGCCGACAGCGTGTAGAACGGCGTCTCAAGACGGTTGGCAATAATCTGGGCCAGCGTCGTCTTGCCGACCCCCGGCGGGCCCCAGAGTATAAACGACGACACACGGCCAGCGTCGATCATTCGGCGCAGTACGGCCCCCTCGCCCACCAAATGGCGCTGCCCGATATAGTCGTCGAGCGTGCGGGGCCGCATTCTTTCAGCTAACGGTTGTGACATAATCGGCAGCAAAGTTACGATTTTTTTCTGATAACCGTAGCTGTTTCCGAATATTTTTCGTAACTTTGCAGGCAAAAATCAAAATGACTAAAGAATTATGGCAAAAGCATTGACAAAGACAGCGTTCCACTTCGATGGACAGAAGAGCGTTTACCACGGAAAAGTGCGTGACGTGTACAACATTAACGACGACCTGATGGTGATGGTAGCCACCGACCGTATTTCGGCCTTCGACGTGGTGCTGCCCAAGGGCATTCCCTTCAAGGGGCAGGTGCTCAACCAGATTGCTGCCAAGTTTCTGGACGCCACGGCAGACATCTGTCCGAACTGGAAGCTGGCAACGCCCGACCCGATGGTCACCGTCGGTCTGAAGTGCGAGGGCTTCAGGGTCGAGATGATTATCCGCTCGATACTGACCGGCTCGGCCTGGCGCGAGTATAAGAATGGTGCCAGGACGCTCTGCGGCGTACGTCTGCCCGACGGCATGAAGGAGAACGAGCGGTTCCCCGAGCCCATCATCACCCCGACGACGAAAGCCGACGAGGGTCACGACATGAACATCTCACGCGAGGAAATCATTGCCCAGGGACTCGTCTCGGCTGAGGACTACGCCGTGATGGAGGATTACACCCGCCGCATCTTTGCCCGCGGACAGGAGATTGCTGCCAAGCGCGGCCTGATTCTCGTCGACACGAAGTACGAGTTCGGCAAGCGCGACGGCAAGGTGTATCTCATCGACGAGATTCACACCCCCGACTCCAGCCGCTACTTCTATGCCGACGGCTACGAGGAGAAGCTGGCCAAGGGCGAGCCGCAGCGCCAGCTCTCGAAGGAGTTCGTGCGCCAGTGGCTCATTGAGCACGACTTTATGAACGAGCCGGGCCAGGTGATGCCCGAGATTACCGATGAGTACGCCGAGAGCGTCGCCGAACGCTACATCGAGCTCTACGAGCACATCGTGGGCGAGCCGTTCAACAAGGCTGCCGAGGAAGGCGACATCGCCGCCAGAATCGAGAAGAACGTCAGCGACTGGCTGAAAACACGATAACCCCACACACTGACAGCACATGAGCTACCAACAGGAGGCGATAAAGCCCTACAACAGCGGCGACAAGGCGGCGCAGGTGGAACAGATGTTCGACAACATTGCTCCCGCCTACGACCTGCTGAACCACCGGCTCTCGTGGGACATTGACCGCGGATGGCGGCGCAAGGCCATCAGTCAGCTGGTGCCCTTCAACCCGAAGACGGTGCTCGACATCGCAACGGGTACGGGCGACTTCGCCATCCTGGCAGCGCAGATGCTGAAACCCCAGCGGCTCGTGGGCGCCGACATCAGCGAGGGGATGATGCAGATAGGCCGCGAGAAGGTGAAGAAGGCCGGACTTGAGGACGTCATCACCTTCGAGCGCGAAGACTGCCTGAACCTGAGCTACCCCGACGGCTCGTTCGACGCCGTCACCGCCGCCTTCGGCATACGCAACTTTGCCGACCTCGACCGCGGACTCAGCGAGATGTGCCGCGTGCTGAAGCCCGGAGGCCACCTGAGCATCGCCGAACTGACGACGCCTACGCGATTCCCCATGAAGCAGCTCTTCAGCATCTACTCTCACACGGTGCTGCCCCTCTATGGACGGCTCATCAGCCACGACACCAGCGCCTACAGCTACCTGACACAGACCATCGAGGCATTCCCGCAGGGCGAGCGCATGATGGACATTCTACGCAAGGCCGGATTCAGCGAGACCCGCTTCAAACGACTCACCTTCGGCATCTGCACGATGTACTTTGCAACAAAATAAACAAACATGGATAAATACGGACTTATAGGCTACCCGTTGGGACACTCGTTCTCAATCAGCTACTTCAACGACAAGTTTGCCGACGAGGGCATCAACGCCAAGTACGAGAACTTCGAAATATCGAGCATCGACCAGCTGCAGGAGGTGCTCGACAAGAACCCTAACCTGCGCGGACTCAACGTGACCATACCCTATAAGGAAAAGGTGATGGAGTTTCTCGACAGCATCACCCCCGAGGCGCAGGCCATCGGAGCGGTGAACGTCATTCGCGTCAGCCACGAGGGCAAGAAAACCCGGCTGAAGGGGTACAACAGCGACGTCATCGGATTTACGAAGAGTATCGAGCCGATGCTCGACAGCCACTGGCACAAGAAGGCGCTCATCCTGGGAACGGGCGGAGCCTCGAAGGCCATCAACTACGGACTGAAGTCGCTGGGCATGGAGACGGTCTACGTCAGCCGCTACCAGCGGCCGGGCACGATACAGTATGAGAACATCACGCCTGAGGTGGTTCGCGAGTACAACGTCATCGTCAACTGTACGCCCTTAGGCATGTACCCCCACACCGAGGAGTGCCCGCAGCTGCCCTATGAGGCCATGGACCACCACACGATTCTCTACGACCTGATATACAACCCCGACGAGACGCTCTTCATCAAACGCGGCCGCGAACAGGGCGCCGAGGTGAAGAACGGTCTCGAAATGCTACTGCTCCAGGCGTTCGCCTCGTGGGAGTTCTGGCATGAGTAACCCCCGGTTCCCGTTGGGAGTGTGAAGTGTGGAGTGAAAAGTGATAAGTGAAAAGTGAAAAGTGAAATGAGTAACAACAGATACATGCAGCGGGGCGTATCGGCCGCCAAAGAGGACGTACACGCTGCGATAAAAAACATCGACAAGGGGCTCTATCCGCAGGCTTTCTGCAAGATTATTCCCGACATTCTGGGCGGCGACCCTGAGTATTGCAACATCATGCACGCCGACGGCGCAGGCACGAAGTCGTCGCTGGCCTATATGTACTGGCGAGAGACGGGCGACCTCAGCGTCTGGCGTGGTATTGCCCAGGATGCCGTAGTGATGAACACCGACGACCTGCTCTGCGTCGGCGCTACTGACAACATCCTCGTCTCGTCGACCATCGGGCGCAACAAGATGCTCGTTCCCGGCGAGGTCATCTCGGCCATCATCAACGGCACCGACGAGCTGCTCAGCGAACTGCGGCAGATGGGCATCGGCATCTGGCCTACAGGCGGCGAGACGGCCGACGTGGGCGACCTCGTGCGCACCGTCATCGTCGACTCGACAGTGACCTGCCGTATGCGCCGCGCCGACGTCATCGACAATGCCAACATCCGCCCCGGCGACGTCATCGTCGGTCTCTCCTCCACGGGACAGGCCACTTACGAGCACCGCTACAACGGCGGCATGGGCAGCAACGGCCTGACGTCGGCACGCCACGACGTCTTTGCCAAGTACCTGGCCGAGCGCTACCCCGAGAGCTATGACCACGCCGTACCTGACGAACTGGTGTATAGCGGCAAGTACAAGCTGACAGCCCCCCTTCCTGACCCCGATGGGGCAGTAATTGGGACCGACATGGGCCAGCTGGTGCTCTCGCCCACCCGCACCTACGCTCCCGTCATCAAACGCCTGCTCGACGAGCTGCGCCCCGAGATTCACGGCATGGTACACTGCACGGGCGGTGCCCAGACCAAGGTGCTCCACTTCGTCGGCGACAACTGCCGCGTGGTAAAGGACAACATGTTCGCCGTGCCGCCACTGTTCAAGGCCATCCACGACTGCTCAGGCACCGACTGGAAGGAGATGTACCAGGTGTTCAACATGGGTCACCGCATGGAAATCTACGTCCGCCCGGAGGTGGCCGAGAAGGTCATCGCCATCTCGCGCTCGTTCAACATCGACGCCCAGGTCGTAGGTCATATCGAAGAGGGGCCGAAGAGCCTCACCATAAAATCAGAATTTGGAGAATTCAATTATTGATGGAGAACAACAGCATACTACAGAAGCTCGACGGCCTGGAGGCCCGCTTCGAGGAGGTGTCGACCCTCATCACCGACCCCGACGTCATCAGCGACCAGCAACGCTTCGTGAAACTGACCAAAGAGTACAAGGATCTGGGCGACATCATGGATGCCCGCAAGCGCTACATCGCCTGTCTGAACGGCATCCGCGAGGCCAAGGACATCCTGGCCAACGAGGACGACCCCGAGATGAAGGAGATGGCCCGTGAGGAACTCTCGGCCAACGAGGCTCTGCAGCCCAAGTTGGAGGAGGAAATCAAGATTGCCCTCATACCTAAAGACCCCGAGGACGCCAAGAACGTGCAGATGGAGATTCGCGCCGGAACGGGTGGCGACGAGGCCTGCCTCTTTGCCGGCGACCTGTTCAAGATGTACAAGAGCTACTGCGACTCGCGCGGCTGGCAGCTCTCGATTACCAGCGTCAGCGAGGGTGCCGTCGGCGGCTATAAGGAAATCGACTTCGCCGTCAGCGGTGCCGACGTCTACGGTACGCTGAAGTACGAGTCGGGCGTCCACCGCGTGCAGCGTGTGCCCGCCACCGAGACTCAGGGCCGCATGCACACCTCGGCAGCCACCGTCGCCGTACTTCCTGAGGCCGACAAGTTCGAGGTCCACGTCAACGAAGGCGAAATCAAGTGGGACACCTTCCGCTCGAGCGGAGCCGGTGGTCAGAACGTCAACAAGGTGGAGTCAGGCGTCCGTCTGCGCTATATGTGGAAGAACCCCAATACGGGCGAGACCGAGGAGATACTCATCGAGTGTACCGAGACCCGCGACCAGCCTAAGAACAAGGAGCGCGCACTCTCGCGGCTCTATACCTTTATATATGATAAGGAGCACCAGAAGTATATGGACGACATCGCCTCGCGCCGCAAGAGTCTCGTCTCTACCGGCGACCGCTCGGCCAAGATCCGCACCTACAACTTCCCGCAAGGCCGCGTCACCGACCACCGCATAGGCTTCACCACCCACGACCTGCAGGGCTTCCTCGGCGGCGACATACAGCCGATGATCGATGCCCTGACCGTGGCCGAAAATGCAGAACGAATGAAAGAATCAGAATTATGACCAGAAAAGAACTTATACAGCAAATCAGCGAGAAACAGTCGTTTCTCTGCGTTGGGCTCGACCCCGACATCAACAAGATTCCGCAAGTACTGAAGGACCAGATAAATGCGAAATTCGACAACGAGAACACCGCGCTCGCCGCCACGCTCTTCTCCTTCTGCTCGGCCATTGCCGACGCCACAGCCCCCTACTCTGTGGCCTTCAAGCCCAACCTGGCCTTCTTCGAGGCCTACGGGCAGGCTGGCTACAAGGCCTACGAGTCGCTCGTCTTCTACCTGCGCCAGCATCACCCCCACCACTTCATCATTGCCGACGCCAAGCGCGGCGACATCGGCAACACCAGCGCCATGTACGCCCGCAGCTTCTTTGAGGGCATCGCCGAGGTCGACGCCCTGACCGTGGCACCCTACATGGGCGAAGACTCCGTCAAGCCGTTCCTCGGCTACGAAGGCAAGTGGGTGGTTCTGCTGGCACTGACCAGCAACAAGGGCTCGCACGACTTCCAGCTGACGGAGTCGCCCGACGGTGAGCGGCTGTTCGAGAAGGTGCTCAGGCGCAGCCAGCAGTGGGCCACCGACGAACAGATGATGTACGTCGTCGGCGCCACCCAGGGCCAGATGTTCGAGGACGTCCGCCGCCTGGCCCCCACCCACTTCCTGCTCGTCCCCGGCGTAGGTGCCCAGGGCGGTTCGCTGCAGGAGGTCTGCCGTTACGGCATGAACCGCGACTGCGGCCTGCTGGTGAACTCCAGCCGCGGCATCATCTACGCCTCGGGCGAGGCCGACTTTGCCGACGCGGCAGCCCAGAAAGCCCGCGAGTTGCAGGAGCAGATGAAGACAGAGTTGCAGCGCAAGCCACTTTTTTAGCTTCGAACCATAAAATAATTGCCCAAAAACTTGTAAAACACAAATTATCTGCTTATTTTTGCAGACGAAATAAAACACAAGAAACATGGCAAAGGAAAAAGAAGAAAAAAATGCGCTGACACTCAAAGCATTGACAAAAAGCAGTGTGTGGGACATTCAGGAGAACGACGTCTTCCGACTTTGGGAGAGCTCCGACAAGGATGCCGACGTGCGAGAGAACATCAGGCACTATCAGGACATCCTGCGCAGCGCATTCATGATTGAGGTGCTGAAGGACGACTCGAAGGCCGTCAGGGCTTCCTACGAGAAGCAGGGCTACAAAGTGGGCCAGGTGAAGCTCGGCGAGAGTGCCAAGGTGACCTGGGCCCTGAAGAAGCGCCCCATCGTCAGGGTCACTGACCTGACCTACGAGAACATACGCCACATCTCGGCTGCCAAGCTCGTCGAGGTGCTCGACCGCAACTTCGGCGGTGGCTGGGACTCGCTGTCGCAGAGCATCAAGGACATCATTGAGAGTGGCTTCGACATCTCGACGACGACACTGCCCAAAGACCGTCTGCACAAGAAGGGCGGCATGTACGAAAAGAAGGTTGCCGACGGCTACGACGTGCTCGAGGTCGAGAAGGGCTCATGGGTAGAGGCCATCTTTGCCAAGCTGAAGCCCGAGGCCGAGAAGCCCCGCATGAAGTTCCCGTCGCCCGACAGCGACGACGAAGACCTTGACAACGAGGACGACGACGTCGAGATTGAGGACAACTACAACAAGCCCGACGAGGACGACATCGAGATTGAAGACCCTGCCGACGACGACATCACCGAGGACAACTACTCGACGATGATGGACCTCGGCGGCGACGACGATGAAATCACGGCCGACAGCCTTGAGGACTACGCCGACGAGTAGTCGTTAAGGGACACGAGTCAAAACTTCTGCAGTTCGCTATATATTCGCTGTACGGGCAGGCCCATCACATTGTAGTAACTACCGTGCAGGCCCGTACAGCCAATATATCCTATCCACTCCTGAATACCGTAGGCCCCCGCCTTGTCGAAGGGCTTGTAGGTGGCTATGTAATAGGCTATCTCCGCGTCGGTCAGCTCCTTGAACGTCACGTCGGTACGCACCGAGAAATGCGTCGAGCGGTCACGGGTGGTCAGACAGACGCCCGTCACCACCTGGTGGGTACAGCCGCTCAGCTTACGTAGCATCATCGTGGCCTCGGCCTCGTCGGCCGGTTTGCCGAGCACCTCGCTGCCGACGATGACCACGGTGTCGGCGGTGATAATCAGTTCGTCGTCGGCCATGCTCCGACGGTAGGCCTCGGCCTTCTTCCCGGCAATATACTCTGCCGTTTCCAGGGCGGGCAACCCGGCCGGATAGCTCTCGTCGATACCCGCCAGCACACGCACCTCAAACTCGAGGCCCAGACCCGCCAACAACTCACGGCGGCGCGGCGAATTGCTGGCCAGCACCACCCTATATTTCTCTTTTTTCATCTTTCATCTGTCATTTAGCAGAGCGAATCATCACCACCCGAAGGCCTTCTCGCTGCTGAGCCATTTGCCCTGGGCGCGGAGCGTCTGCTCCAGCACGTCGCGGCCGCAACCCATGCCGCCGCGCCAGGGACTGACGTAGAGACACACCTCCTTGACATCGGGACAGGCATCCTGCGGACAGACGGGGCAACCCACGCGGCGCAGGATCTCAAGGTCGGGCACGTCGTCGCCCATGTAGACCACCTCGCGGTCGGTCAGCCCATATTTCGCCAGGAACTCGTCGTAAGTCTTAATCTTCACGGCGCATCCCATATAGATGTCCTCAACCCCCAGACGCTCGTAGCGCAGGCGGACGGCGTCGGTCGTGGCCCCCGTCAGGATGACCACCCTCAGCCCCATCTTGACGGCCAGCTGAATAGCATAGCCATCCTTGATGTTCACCGTACGCAGCGGCTCGCCTTCGGCTGAGAGGGTAATCGTCTCGGCCGAGAGCACGCCGTCAACATCGAAGATGACGGCCTTCACCTGCTGTAAGTCGTAGTCAATCATTCGCTGTACTTATTGATATGAACGTTCTCCCACTTCAGCTTGTCCTCGTTCTGCGGCTTGCGCTCGTCGGCCTTGTGGCCAATAGCCACGACGCAGAGCACGCTGAGGTTTTCAGGTATGCCGAGGATGCCGCGGATGACGGTGTCGGCCGGCGTACCGTCGGAGAGTCCGCGGCCACGCATCTGCACCCAGCAGCTGCCCAGTCCGAGGTCCTCGGCCTGGTACTGCATGGAGATGGCGGCGATGGAGCCGTCCTCCACCCAGCAGTCGTTCTCGGTGGGGTCGCCCAGGACGACGACGGCCAGCGGTGCTCCCTTGAGGAACTGTGAGCCGAGGTCCTTGGCGTCGGCCAGCTTCTCGATGTCGGTCTTGTCGTCGACGACCACAAACTGCCAGGCGCGCTGGCCTTTCGACGTCGGCGACATCAGTGCGGCGCGCATGATGAGCCTCACGTCCTCGGCGTCAATCTCTTGCTCAGTAAACTTCCGGTGCGAACGGCGCATCTGCGCCAGGTCTTTGAATTCTGTCATAGTTGTCGTTCTGTTTTTAAATTTTCGGCAAAGGTACGAAATATTTTTCAGAATTTACGCATTTCTCAAATAAATGTGCTATCTTTGCCACGTGAAAGAACCGACGGCACATATTATCACTAACCAGAAAGACTTGCCGCTGCTCGACAACAGCAACTTCTTCCACAGCAGGCAACTCTTCGAGATAGCGCGACAGACGCCGCGCCAGAAGCCCTATATGGTCGTCGTTCAGGACGAGCGTGGCGTGCTGGCCCACATGCTGGCCATCGTGCGCTACCGCACCTCGTGGTTTCCACCTTATTTATATATGCACTGCAGATTGCTGGGCGAGGGCGTCTACAGCTATCAGCACGAAGGCATGGCCGACTCGGCGCTCTTCGGGCTGATGCTCGACGCCCTTCGCTCAAAGCTCAGCAACCGCGTACTCTACATCGAGGTGAGCAACCTGAGCCACAAGATGTTCGGCTACCGCGAACTCCGCCAGCGGCAGTTCTTTCCCGTCCACTGGATGAGCATCCACAACTCGCTGCACAGCCACACCCCCGAGGAGCGCATCAGCGCCCGCCTCGCCAAGCACATCGACAATGCCTACGCCAAGGGCGTCGTCACCAACGAGGTCAGCGGCGATGCCGACTTCGAGGCCTTTATGAAACTGCTCAAGCACCACCACTGGCTGAAGCCCAAGCGCTATATCCCCGACGAGAAGTTCTTCCAGCTCGTGAAGAATGAAGGCCACGGCCGACTCTACCTGACGCGCTACCACGGCCACGTCATCGGCTGCTCGGCCGTCGCCTACAGCCAGCAGAACGCCTACCTCTGGTACATGGCCTCGCGGCGTAAGTCGTTTGCCGTCGTCCACGCTGACGAGCTCACGCTCTGGCACGCCATCAAGGACGCCCACAGCCGCGGCTACCAGCACATCTTCTTTCTCGACGTCGGACTGCCTTTCTCCCACAACCCCTACCGCGAATTCATACTGCGCTTCGGCGGCAAGCCCGTGAGCACCAACCGCTGGTTCCGCATCTCCATACGCTGGATAAATGCCATTCTTTCATGGATTTATCGGACGTAAAAGTCTTGTATTTTTCTCAAAAAATGTAAAAAAGCCGGCGCAAAGCGCCTCTATCTCCGATTTTTTTCGTACCTTTGCCGTGACTTAATCTACACATATCGACATGGCAAAGAAAAAGATACTGTTTATTAACCAGGAGATAACTCCATACGTGCCCGAGACCGAGATGTCGCTGATGGGTAAAGCACTGCCACAGGCCATGCAGGAGCAAGGCCATGAGATACGCACCTTTATGCCCAAGTGGGGCAACATCAACGAGCGCCGCGGACAGCTGCACGAGGTGATTCGCCTTTCGGGCATGAACCTCATCATCAACGACACCGACCACCCGCTCATCATCAAGGTGGCCTCGATTCAGCAGGCACGCGTGCAGGTCTACTTCATCGACAACGACGACTACTTCTCGAAGCGACAGATGGAGAAAGACGAAATGGGCAACGACTACCCCGACAACGGCGAGCGTGCCATCTTCTTTGCACGTGGCGTTCTTGAGACGGTGAAGAAGCTGCGCTGGGTGCCCGACATCATCCACTGCCAGGGCTGGATGAGCGCTGTCGTGCCCCTCTACATCAAGACGGCCTATCACGACGAGCCCTCGTTCACCAACACCAAGGTCGTGACGTCGCTCTTTGCCAAGACCCTGAAGAACGACCTGGGTCAGAACTTCAAGAAATGTGTAGAATTCCGCGACGCCAAAGCCGAGTTGCTGTCGCCTTACGCCGACAACTTCGACTTCGAGGAGATGGGCAAGCTGGCCATCGACTACTCCGACGGCATCGTGGTGGCAGCCCCCGACGTCAACGCCACGCTGGTGAACTACGCCCGGTCGAAGCAGATTCCCCTGGTGGAATACCACGAGGACTTCGTCGAGCCCTACGAAGAACTTTACAACAGGATTTGTCCGGAAGAATAGCACACACTGAGACACACTACAATGATGAAACGCAACTTGCTGGCAGGGATGGCCGTCGCCATGATGGCTCTCTCTGCATGTAATGATGAGACTATAGACATAGGAAACACACTGACGGGAGAAACCGACAAGTTCAGCGTCAGCAAAGGTGAATTTAAGGTTACTACACGCTCGGTAATGGCCGACTCAGTGCTGCTCAGGAGCAGCTACTGCTACTTAGGCAAAGCCAAGGACGCTGACACACGCTCATACGTCACCAGCGAGTTCATGACGCAGTTCAACCTGCTCGAATCGTTCTCACTGCCCAGCCCGGACGACATCGTCACCCGCCACGACGGCATGGTGGCCGCCGACTCGTGCCAGCTGGAACTGTTCTACGACCTGGCTACGTCGACCGACACGCTCTCGGCCATGAAGATACGCGCCTCTGAGCTGGAGGTGCCGATGGAGGAGAACCGCCGCTACTACTCAAACTTCGACCCCGTAGCCGAGGGACTCATCAGGACCGACGGCATTCAGGCCGACAAGGTGTTCACCCTGGCCGACCAGACCCTCAGCGCCGCGAAGCGCAGCAGTAGCAGCGACTACCTGAGCAGCATCAAGGTGAAGCTCAACAAGCCCTACACCGACAAGAACGGCAAGTCGTACAACAACTACGGCACCTACATCATGCAGCAGTACTATCAGCACCCTGAGTACTTTAAGAACTCCTACACGTTCAACCACAACGTCTGCCCGGGCTTCTTCTTCTCCGTGGTCGACGGCGAGGGCGTCTATACCGAAATCAGCGAGATGAGCATCAGGTTCTACTTCCAGCGCAAGACGTCGAAGGCCGACTCAACGTCGACTTACGCCGTTGCACTGGCCGGAACGGAGGAAATCCTGCAGACGACCAAGATCACTAACGACAAGGAGAAGCTGAAGCAGCTGGCTGCCGACAACACCTGCACCTACATCAAGGCGCCCGCCGGACTCTACACCGAGGTGACACTGCCCGTCGACGACGTCTTCCGCGGCCACGAGAACGACTCCGTCCTCACGGCTTTCGTCGACTTCGTACGCATCAACGACATGAGCGACAACAAGTCGTTCAGCGTGCCGTCGAACCTCATGATGGTGCCCAAGGACAGTCTGACTTCCTTCTTCGAGACGCAGAAGCTGCCCGACAGCAAGATGACCTACAGCACATCGCTGACCAAGAGCACCAACGACTACTCCTTCACCAACATCTCGCAACTGCTCCACCGCCTGGCCAACATCAAGCAGGCCGGACTGAAGTCCGACCCCGACTGGGTGGCCCACCATCCTAACTGGAACAAGGTGCTGCTCGTGCCCGTCCAGGTCATCATGACCACGACGTCGAGCACGACGGCGGTATCGAGCTACGAGCACTGCGTCAGTCTGGCCAGCACCAAACTGGTCGGTGGCAGCGAGAGTCCCGACGACCCCATCAAGCTCACCGTCGTCTATGCCAACTTCAACAAATAGAAATCAGCATAGCCATGGCCGACGGATATATTGAGAAGAAACTCGAAGAGTATGAGGCACGCAAGCAGGGGTGGCTCAGGCAGCGCAAGCGGGTAAACAGGCCTAAAGGACCTTGTACTTCGCAAACTTCAGAAGCAGCTGTTTAGTGCCTGTGTTCCTGAACTCAACGGTGGCCTTCTGATTCTCGCCACTCCCCTCAACCCTTATCACCTTGCCAACGCCGAAGCGCTGGTGCTCTATCATGCAGCCTTCGCGGAGTGCCCCACCGCTGGCGGCGGCAGGCTGCTGGAATATGCTTACCGACGGCTCGGGCTGTCGCGGCGCAGCGGCTCTCGGCTTCGGGTCGGCCACAAACTGCGTGGCCACCGGCCGCGGATTCTGCATCCAGTCGCGGCCGCGGCTTGTCGTCTGGCGGTAGCTCCGCGTGTAGGTGCCGTCGTCGCCTCCTTTCTCTGACATCACGCGGATCAGCCTCGGGTCGATATCCTTGATAAACCGCGAGGGTGTGTCAAACTCCATGCGCCCGTAGCGGAATCTGTTCTGGGCGCAGGTCAGCGTGCAGTGGCGCTTGGCACGCGTGATGGCCACGTACAGCAGGCGGCGCTCCTCCTCCAGTTCGCGTGCCGAGTTGGTACACATCGGCGAGGGGAAGATGTTCTCCTCAAGACCGACGATGAACACCGACGGGAACTCCAGACCCTTGGCCGAGTGGATGGTCATCAGCGTCACCTTGTCGTGGTCGTCGCTGCCGCCGTCGCTGTCGAGGTCGGTCAGCAGGGCCACCTCCTGCAGGAAGTCAGTCAGGTAGACCTGCTCGCCCATATCCTCCTCGCGCCGGCTCTCGACGAAGTCCTGCATGCCGCCCAGAAACTCCTCCAGGTTCTCCTGCCGCGCCACATCCTCGGGGTTGTGGCTGCTGTAGATGTCGCGGCTGATGCCGCTCGCCATGATGATGTCGTGGCCCAGCACGTAGGCATCCTCCGTCTGCAGGCGTTCGCGCCACCCGTCAATCAGGCGTTTGAAGTCCTGAATCTTGGCCATCGTGCCCTTGCTCACGCTGATGGGGAAGAGCATCGGCTCGGCAATCACCTTCCAGAGGCTGACGCCATAGTCGCCGGCGGCCTTGACAATCTTGTCGACGGTGGTGCTGCCGATGCCGCGCGCGGGGTAGTTCACGATGCGCTTGAAGGCCTCCTCGTCGTCGGGGTTGGCCACCAGCCTGAAGTAGGCTATCACGTCCTTAATCTCCTTACGCTGGTAGAACGACAGTCCGCCGTAGATGCGGTACGGTATGTTGTCCTTGCGCATCTGCTCCTCGAATGAGCGACTCTGCGAGTTCGTGCGGTAGAGAATGGCGAAGTCGCTGTAGTCGCAGCCCTCCTGGCGGCGTATGCGCTTGATGTCCTGACAGACGATGAGCGCCTCCTCCTTGTCAGAGTAGGCGGGCTTCAGCACGATCTTCTCGCCCTGGTCGCCCATGCTGTAGACGTCCTTCGGAATCTGGCGCTCGTTCTTGCGTATCAGCGAGTTGGCGGCCTCGACGATGAGCTGCGTCGAGCGGTAGTTCTGCTCGAGCTTGAACAGGCGGGCGCCAGTGTAGGCCGACTGGAAGTTAAGTATGTTGTCGATGTTGGCCCCGCGGAAGCTGTAGATGCTCTGGGCATCGTCGCCGACGACGCACACCCGCTGGCGGTCGCGCGTCAGCTGCAGCACGATGGCCTGCTGGGCGAAGTTCGTGTCCTGATACTCGTCGACGAGCACGAAATGGAATCGCTCGACGTACTTCTGGCGCACGTCCTCGTTGTTCTGCAGCAGCACGTAGGTGTAGACCAGCAGGTCGTCGAAGTCCATGGCGTTGGCCTGGCGGCAGCGCTCGGCATAGCGGGCGTAGATATTGGTGATCTGAGGCCGCTTGCTGCGGGCGTCGTCCTGTGCCCACGCCGTCTGTCCGTATTGTCCGGCCAGTATCAGGTGGTTCTTGGCCATCGATATGCGGTCGGCCACGCTGGCCGGCTTGTACACCTTGTCGTCGAGCTCCATTTCCTTGATGATGGCCTTCACCAGCGAGCGGGCGTCAGTCTGGTCGTAGATGGTGAAGTTTGGGCTGAAGCCGATCTTCGCCGCCTCGACCCTGAGTATGTGTGAAAAGACGGAATGGAACGTGCCCATCTGCAGGTAGCGGGCCCTCTCCTGCCCCACCAGCCGGCCTATGCGCTCCTTCATCTCGCGCGCCGCCTTGTTGGTGAACGTCAGCGCGAGAATCTCCCAGGGCTTCATGCCCTGCTCCAGCAGGTAGGCTATCTTGTAGGTCAGCACGCGCGTCTTGCCCGACCCCGCACCGGCAATCACCAGCGAGGGTCCGTCGCAGTAGAGCACGGCTTCGCGCTGGCTCTCGTTAAGGTCTGATAGTAGCGTCGTCTCTTCCATAGTGGTTCAGCTGTTGGCCATGTTGTAGATAGCATCCATGTCGGCAGTGCCGAGGGTCTCCATGGCACCGATGGGCATCTTTCCGCCCCGGCTGCACTTCGTCACCATCAGCGCAATCTCGTCGGCCGTGGCCTGGCGGCCAATCAGCGCGGGAATGTTGGTGGGCATGCCGATGCGGCTGAAGAAGTCCTCGATGGCCTCGATGCCGCGCAGGGCCGTCTCCTCTGGGTGGGCGTAGTCGTTGGCGACGCCCATCACGTTGACGGCAAACTGCACGAAGCGGCTCACGTGGCGCGGCATGACGTAGCGCGCCCACGACCCCCAGAGGGCGGCCAGTCCGGCTCCGTGGGTAACACCGTAGAGGGCGCTCAGCTCGTGCTCAAGCTTGTGGGTGGCAAAGTCCTTCTCCGTGCCGCACTCCGTCAGGTCGTTGTGCGAGAGCGACCCCGCCCACATAATCTGGGCGCGGCTGCGGTAGTCGTCGGGATGGCTCAGCACCACCGGCGCGCAGTCCTTCACCGTGCGCAGCAGGGCCTCGCTCAGGGCGTCGGTCAGCGTCATCTCGTCGTACTTCGAGAAGTAGCGCTCCATCGTGTGCATCATGATGTCGGTGCAGCCGGCCGCCGTCTGGTAGGGCGGCAGCGTGAACGTGCGCTCGGGATTCATGATGGCGAAGCGGGCCCGGCAGAGGTCACTGTTGATGCCGCGTTTGACGAGCCCCTCGTCGCGGGTGATGACGCAGCTGCTCGACATCTCGCTGCCGGCGGCAGGGATGGTGAGCACCACGCCTATGGGCAGGCATGCCTGAGGCACGGCCCGGCCCTCCCAGAAGTCCCAGACGTCGCCCTCGTAGCCGGCGCCGTAGCCGATGGCCTTGGCCGAGTCGATGACGCTGCCCCCGCCGACGGCCAGGATGAAGTCTACGCCCTCGCGGCGGCACAGGTCGATGCCGTCGTAGACGAGCGACAGCAGCGGGTTGGGCACTACCCCACCCAACTCGACGTGGCCGATGCCGGCATCGTCGAGCAGGCGGCTCACCTTGTCGAGCAGTCCCGACCGTCGGGCCGAGCCGCCACCGTAGTGAATGAGCACCTTCGTCCCGCCGTAGGCCTTGACGAGGCCGGCGAGCTGTTCTTCCGAGTTGCGCCCGAAGACGACTCGCGTCGGCGCATAGTAGTTGAAGTCCTTAATCATATATCTTAATGTCGTGTATCTGGTAATTGTCGTTCATCACTTCCATGATCTCGTCCTCGGCCGACAGGTTGAAGTCGCCCGCGATGGTATTCTTCAGCGAGGCGGCGGCCAGCGAGTATTCCAGTATGCGCTGGTTGTCGTCGGGGAAGAGGCGCAGCGCGTGCAGGAAACCGCCATCGAAGGCGTCGCCGACGCCCATCGGGTCGACCACATTGGGAATGTCGACGATGCGCGCGTTGTACATCTGTCCGTCGGCCCAGAGCAGTGCCGTCAGCATGTGGTGGCTCGAACTGATCTGGTTGCGCATGCCAATCATGATCTTGCGGCAGTGCGGGCACAGCAGCCGTATCTCGTCGTACCAACGGCGGTACTCGTCGAGCTGCATGTCGTAGTCGGGCGTCGTGGCCTCGAAGGGTATCTTGGCGTGGCCGGTGATAAACTCGTACTCGATGACGTCGCCGAACATCACGTCGGCGTGGCCCATCATCCGCTTCAGCGTCTCGCGCGGCTGGGCACCCTCGTAGCGCCACAGGTTCTTGCGGTAGTTCAGGTCTATCGAGATGGTCAGCCCCATCTCCTCGGCCGTGCTGATGGCCTCGAACGTGGCATCGGCGGCCTGCTGTGTGATGGCAGCCGTGATGCCCGACACGTGCAGCACGTCGGCTCCGGCCAGTGCCCGACGCCAGTCTATCATGCCGGGCTTCAACTCTGAGTAGGCCGAACCGGCACGGTCGTAGGTCACGCTGGCATTGCGCAGGCTTGCTGCCTCCTCGAAGTAATAGACGCCGACGCGGTCGCCGCCGTAGATGATGTGCTGCGTGCCGACGCCCAGCTCGCTGAGTTTCATGGCACCGGCCCGGCCCATCTGCGTGGCGGGCAGACGGGTGACGTACTCTACGTCGTCGCCCTGCATGGCCAGCGACACGGCCACATTGGCCTCGCTGCCACCATAGTTTCCACAGAACAATCGTCCCTGCGACAGTCGTTTTTTGTCTTCCTTCGAGAAGCGAAGCATCAACTCGCCAAACGTTACAATCTTCTTTGCCATAGTCTATCTGTCTTTTGTCGTGTGTTTTGTATTGCCATGCAAAGGTACGGTTTTTTTTCCAATTTCGAGCATAAAGCCGCAAATTATTCATAAAAGTTTGTCTGCTAAAGCCGAGGGTTAGCTGGCGTTTCGGCCGGACGGCACTGCCTACGGCCGACCAGCGCGCTATAGTTGCGAATGGCAGCTTTTAACCAGCACTTCTTGCACTACCCGCACCTTCGGCTAACGTACGGCGGGCCTGCGGGATTGTTTCCACAGCGTGGAACAATTATTCCACAGCGTGGAATAAATATTCCACAGCGTGGAACGAATAAAAAGTGGCGCCGGACGAAACGCGGCGGGTTTTATCCTAAAGGCGCCAGTGGTTTTTAGGTGCGGGAAGTGCTGGAAGTGCGGGTTATAAAGTGTGATTAGCAACTATAGCCGCGCGCGCGGGACCAGCCTACTTCACCGTCACCTCAAGGGGTGCTGCCAGCGAGCGCATGAACCACTCGATGCGGGCCTGCCACTCTTGAGGCGTGCGCACGTCGTATTTCGACCAGGCCGAACCGAAGTAGTAGGTATAAGGCTCGCCCCGATAGTCGCTGAGGATGCCGAGGGCATGGCCGCGGTGGCGGCGCGTCTCGACCGTACCGTTGGGGAACAGGGCGGCCACGTAGAGCGGTGCCTGGTGCAGGCGGGGCTGGTCGGTGGGGTCGGTATAGCTGACGTAGTTGGGCCCGAGGACGACGGGGTCAGGATCCTCGCGCTGGATGACGACGCCCGAACAGAAGGATACGAAGCGGTCGAGCCCCTCGTACCAGACGGTCATACGGTTGAAGTTCGACTGCTTGTCGAGCTGTATCAGGCGGTGCTCCTCGACATCGCAGCCGTTCACCTGGGTCTTGCCCTGTACGAGGTGTACCGTCAGGCGCAGCGGACCCTCGTCGAGCACCTTATAGCTGCTGAAGACGTAGGGCATGACGATGCTGTCGCCGATCATCAGCGCCGGTGCGCCGCAGCCCAGCGTGGCGCCCACCTTGTAGGGGTCGAGGCCGCGGCCGTGGTCGTGGTGGTAGCTGTTGATGCGGTAGAGCGAGTCGCCGCGCTGACGGTTGACGCGGCGCAGCGAGTCGACGCGGGGCATCATCACGACGTCCTCAATGTGGTAGCGTTCGTCGACCACGAGCTCGGGGGTGTTCTTCGTCCACACGTCGATGCCGTAGGAGCGCTCGCCGGTGCGCCCCAGGGCCGGACCGTAGACACGGTAGCAGCCGCGGTCGTTCTCCCAGGCGAAGTCGTCCTTACGCTCGGGGTGGATGGCACCGTGACAGACGGTGGGGAACTTAGGCGGCTGTCCGGGGATGATGTAAAAGCGCGCCGTGCCCTTGGGGCGGACGGCAGCCTCGATGAGCAGCAGCGAGTCGTGGGTCAGCTGATAGGGCACGTCGAGCCCCGCCCCCTCGATGACGCGGAAGGGCACGTCCTGCCCGGCTATATGGAACGTGGGCAGCACCTTCGACGTCGGCACGGCCACCACCTCGTGGCGGAAGTCGGCGGTCGGGTTCTTCACCTCTACGGTCAGCGACTGGGCTGAAGTCGTGAGCACTGAGAAGTGAAAAGCGAGAAGTGAAAGAATGATAGAATTGGAAGTGATTCTTTTCATAATCCGTATAATTCGTATAATTCGTAGTCGCTCTTATGGTCTCAGTTCGCTGTCGAAGAAGTTCAGGCACTGGCGGAACAGGTGGTTGCGCGTGTTGCCGCCGTAGATGCTGTGGTTGCGGTTGGTATAGACGAGCTGGCGGAAGTCCTTGTCAGCCTGGACGAGGGCCTCGACGTACTCGGCGGTATTCTGGTAGTGCACGTTGTCGTCGGCCAGTCCGTGGCAGAGCAGCAGCGCGCCGCTGAGCTTCGAGGCGCGGGCAATGGGGTTCACCTCGTCATAGCCGCTCTTGTTCTCGTTGGGTGTGCGCATGAAGCGCTCGGTGTAGACGGTGTCGTAGTAGCGCCAGCAGGTGGGCGGGGCGATGGCGATGCCGCAGCGGAAGACGGGACGACCCTCCGACATGGCCATCAGCGTGTTCCAGCCGCCGTAGGACCAGCCCCAGATGGCGATGCGGTCCTTGTCGACGTAGGGCTGCTGGCCCAGCCACAGGGCAGCCTCCACCTGGTCGCGGGCCTCGAGCTCGCCCAGGCGCAGGTAGGTACACTTCTCGAACTCGGCGCCGCGGCCACCCGTGCCACGATTGTCGACGCAGACGACGATGTAGCCCTTCTGTGCCAGCAACTGCTCCATAATGGCGCCGTTGCCGCTCATGCCGATGCCCCAAGCGTTGCGCACCTGCTGGGAGCCGGGGCCGCCGTATTGGTACATGATGACGGGGTACTTCTTGTTCGGGTTGAAGTCCTTGGGCTTAACGAGCCACCCGATGAGCTTTGTCTCAGGCGTGGGGATGACGATGAACTCCTTGGTGCCCATGTCGTAGGAATCGTATTTCTGCTTCAGCGCCTTGTTGTCAATGAGCGTGGTAAGCGTCTTGCCCTGATTGTTGCAGAGCGAGTAGACGGCCGGATTGTTGATGTCGCTCCAGGTCAGGACAAAGTTCTTGAAGTCAGCCGAGAAGATGGCTGAGTTCCAACCCACCTTCGGTGTCAGACAGTCGGTCTTGCCGTTGCTGTGGTTCACATAGACCTTCTGGTTCTGAGGGTCGTTAAGGGCAGCGAAGTAGATGTCGCCAGTGGCCTCGTCGTAGCCATAGACGTCGGTGACGACGGTATGGGCAACTCCGCCGAGGCGCTGGCCGGGCTTCTCGAGGTCGCCTACGGTGCGCATCAGCTGGCCGTTGAGGTTGTAGACGTAGATGTGGTTGTAGCCGTCGCGCTCGCTGGTGAGCACGATGTGGCGGTCGGTGATGCGCAGCTGGGCCAGCACGTCCTCCTTGATATACTTCTCGACCTTGTCCTCGACCACGAGCTGGCAGAGTGTCGACAGGGGGTTGCACATATAGATGCGCAGGCAGTCCTGGTGGCGGTTCATGGTGACGACAGCCACCTTCGTGGGGTCACTCGTGGGCAGCAGGCGCGGAATGTAGCCGTCCTTGTCGAGTGGCAGGTCGAGGCGCCGTGTCTGGTGGCTCTTGATGTCGTAGCTCATGACCGAGACATCGGAGTTCTTTCCGCCGGGGACGGGGTACTTATAGGCGTAGTAGCCGGGATATTCGCTGTACTCCGTGCGCTCGGGGGCCATGCCCTTGAACAGCTGCATGGAGTACTGGCGCACCTGGCTCTCGTCGAAGCGCACCCACACCACCTGCTTGGAGTCGGCGGTGAAGGTGAGGGCCGAGTTGTAGCTGAACTCCTCTTCGTACACCCAGTCGGGCACGCCGTTGATGACCTCGTTGAAGCGTCCGTCCTTGGTAATCTGGCTCTCGGCGTTGTCGTAGAGCAGCTTCACCAGGTGGATGTTATTATCGCGCACGAAGGCGATGACGTTGCCGTCGGGCGAGAACGTGGGCACCTGCTGGGCGCCGCCCTCCGAGAGGGGCTCGAGCTTGTTGTTCTGTATGCTATATATATAATAGGTGGCAGTAAACGAGCGCCGGTAGATGGGCTTCGTATTGGTCTGGATGAGCATACGCTTGCCGTCGGGGCTCATCGTGTAGCCGTCGACGCTGCTCACTTTGGGCCCGCGGGCCGTGGCGGCGTCGAACAGTACGGCCACCTGCTTGCCCGTGCGGAACGAATAGCTGACGATGCGCTGGCCGTCGGCACTGATCTGGGCGTAGGTCTCGCCATCGGCAAGGGGCGTCACGGCTGTCATCGACTCGCTGCGGAGCGTGCCGCCGATGACGTCCTGGAGCGTCAGTTTCTGGCCGGCCAATGCACAAGTGGCCATCATCGCCAGGGCAATGAAGGAAGTGAAGATTCTTTTCATAGTAGTCGGGTTTGGGGTTATCTGATTCTGTCGGCTGAACGGACGAGCTTCTCGTCGTCGAGTATGCCCTTGCGGGCCAGGAATATCAGGATGACAGCCACCATAGGCAGCGACTCGGTGACACCGGCCACGCCCTCGAGCACGGCCAGACCGACGTACCAGGCCAGGATGACGAACATCCCGACCAGACACAGACGGGCCTGAACGATGCGGCGGTTGTACTGGAAGATCGTGTAGTTCGAGAGTGCGGCCGACACGGCCAGCAGCACGTCGATCCACTCAAGGCGCAGGAAGATACACACCAGCACGAGGATGGCGGCCAGGAGCAGGAAAAGGGTTTGCTTACGTTGTATCATGACGCGATGCCACTCTGCTTAAATGTCCTCGACTTCCAACTCCTTCTCCTTGGGCTGCGGCTGATCCTTCAGAGGGTCGCGCCAGTAGACTTGGCCGTCGATGAACTCCTGGGTGGCCAGCAGCGAGGGCTTGGGCAGCTTCTCGTAGTAGCGCGAGATTTCGATTTGTTCGCGGTTCTCGAAGACCTCCTCGAGCGAGTCGTTGTAGCTGGCGAACTCGGCCAGCTTCTTGCTGAGGTCATCCTTGATCTGCATCGATATCTGGTTGGCACGCTTGGCAATGATAGCGACACTCTCATAGATGTTGTCTGTATCCTTACAGAGATCCATGACGTTGCGGGTAACGGTGTTTACCGGAGCTTTTGATTTCTTGTAATCCATCTTTGTTATTTACGGTTTAACGATTTTCTATTTTCGGTTGACGATTAACGGATTGGCGGCGAGCCTAATCCTTGGTTATCTTCTTGCACTTGGTAATGTAGCGCTGGGCCAGGTCCTTCTCCTTTGACTCGGGAAACTCGTTGAGGAATCCGTAGCACTCGTCCTCGGCATCGCGGTAGCGCTCAAGGCGGCGCTCCTCAGAGCTATTCTCGGCCAGCTGGAACTTGCTCTTCATGATGAGCAGCGAGAAGTCTTCGCGGAGATTGGTGAAGGGATAGGTCTTCAGGGCGTTCTCGGCGGTGATGATGCAGGCCGTGTAGTTGCTCTCGTTGTTGGCGTTGATGTTGCCGAAGTAGCCGCCGAGGTTGTAGTAGAGCTTGGCCGAGAGGTACTCCTTCATGATGAGCTTGTCCTGCAGCTCGAAGAGCTTCTCCTGAGCCTCGGGGCGCAGCTCGGAGTCGGGGAACTGGTCGAGGAACGACTGGTAGGCACTGATGGCACCGATGGTGGGCGTCTGGTCGAGACGGGGCTCGGGGGCACTCTCGTAGAGCGACTCGCCGACGTAGAAGGCGGCCTTCTCGGCATAGATGCCCTTGGGGTATGACGAGCCGTACTTCTTGAACGTCAGCGATGCACTCTCGTAGTCGCGACTCATGTACTGGGCCATGCCCAACATATAGAGACTCTCCTGGGCGTACTCGCCGGCCTTCAGCGCCGTCACCAGTTCCTGCAGCAGCGTGACGGCCTGGTTGAAGCGGCCCTCGGCAAAGCACTGCTTGGCATACTCGTAGCGATAGTCGTAGTCCTGAGACTTCAGAACCTGGTTAAATTCGCCCGCACAGCCGCTCATCAGCAAGGCCATGCAAGCTAAGATAAATGCGTATCTCTTCATTTAAGGTGCAAAATTACTGATTTTCCGCCGAACTGCAAAGGGAATTAGGGAAAATTGAAGTTTAGAAATTGAAAATTGAAGATTTTTTGCACTTAACGTGCCCGATTGTGGGCTTTTTGTAGTAACTTTGCACCTGTATTATGGCATCATTCAAACTCACATCGAAATATCAGCCTACGGGCGACCAGCCCGAGGCCATACGGCAGTTGACCGACGGACTGGAGCGCGGCGACCAGGCTCAGGTCCTGCTCGGCGTCACCGGGTCGGGTAAGACGTTCACCATTGCCAACGTCATTGCCAACGCCGGGAGACCCACACTCATACTGAGCCACAACAAGACGCTGGCAGCTCAGCTCTACGAGGAGATGCGAGGCTTCTTCCCCGAGAACGCCGTCGAGTACTACGTCAGCTACTACGACTACTACCAGCCAGAGGCATACCTACCTACCACCGACACCTATATAGAAAAAGACCTGGCCATCAACGAGGAGATTGACCGCCTGAGACTCTCGGCCGTGTCGAACCTGCTGTCAGGGCGGCGCGACGTCGTCGTCGTGTCGAGCGTCAGCTGTATCTACGGTATGGGCAGCCCCGTGGCACTGCAGGAGAACGTCATCGAACTGCACCGCGGACAGCGCCTCGACCGCAACATGCTGCTGCGACGGCTTGTCTCGGCGCTCTACACCCGCAACGACCTCGACCTGGCGCGGGGAAACTTCCGCGTCAAGGGCGACACCGTCGACATTGCACTGGCCTACAGCGAGGTGGTGCTGCGCGTCACGTTCTGGGACGACGAGATCGACCAGATTGAAGAGGTCGACGCCGTCACCTTCAGCCGAATGGCTACGTTCGAGGAGTATAAGCTCTACCCGGCTAACCTCTTTACCACCAGTCAGGAGCAGACCAACATTGCCATTCGCCAGATTCAGGACGACCTGACGGCCCAGGTGGACTACTTTAACGAGATTGGCGACCCACTTAAAGCTCAGCGCATTAAGGAGCGTGTAGAGTACGACATGGAGATGATCAAGGAACTGGGCCACTGCTCGGGCATCGAGAACTACTCGCGATACTTCGACGGCCGAAAGGCCGGCGAGCGGCCATACTGCCTGCTCGACTTCTTCCCCGACGACTTCCTGCTCGTGGTCGACGAGAGCCACGTCTCGGTGCCGCAGATCAGCGCCATGTACGGCGGCGACCGCTCGCGAAAGCGCAACCTCGTCGAGTACGGCTTCCGGTTGCCCGCCGCCTTCGACAACCGGCCGCTGACGTTCGACGAGTTCCACCAGATGATCCACCAGGCCATCTACGTCTCGGCAACACCCGCCGACTACGAACTGAACGAGGCCGAGGGCGTCGTCGTAGAACAGGTGATACGCCCCACGGGACTGCTCGACCCCGAGATTGACGTGCGACCGACGGAGAACCAGATTGACGACCTCATGGAGGAGATACGCCAGCGCACGGAGCGCCACGAGCGCGTGCTCGTGACCACGCTGACCAAGCGCATGGCCGAGGAACTGACGGAGTACCTGATGAACCACCAGGTGCAGACGGCCTACATACACAGCGACGTGGCCACACTCGACCGCGTGAAGACGCTCGACGACCTACGGCGCGGCGTCTACGACGTGCTCGTGGGCGTCAACCTGCTGCGCGAGGGTCTCGACCTGCCCGAGGTGTCGCTCGTGGCCATCCTCGATGCCGACAAGGAGGGATTCCTGCGCTCGCACCGCAGCCTGACCCAGACCGCCGGGCGCGCCGCCCGCAACGTGAACGGCCGCGTCATCATGTATGCCGACACCATCACCCAGTCGATGCAACTGACCATCGACGAGACCAACCGCCGACGCTCGAAGCAGCTGGCCTACAACGAAGCCCACGGCATTACTCCAACGCAAATCGTCAAGACGCTGTCGCAGAGCAGCTTACGCCACGAGGAGGTGTCACCAGACGTCCGCGAGCTGCAGCGCTCGATGCCCAGCATGGACTATGTGGTCGCTGCCGACCCCATCGTCAGCCGCATGACACGCCCGCAGCTGGAGAAGAGCATCGCCGAGACGACGCGCCTCATGAAGGAAGCCGCCAAGAAGCTCGACTTCCTGCAGGCTGCTCAGTATCGCGACGAGATCCTACGCCTGCAGCAGGAGCTGGAACTGAAATAGGCGAAGCAGCGACCGAGGCTGCACACCAGAAACGACAAAAAAAATCCCGATGCCAGAAGCACTGGGATTTTAATGTTTAATAAATAATGATTGCTTACAGCGGGGTTAATTATTATTTGTTAATGATTAAAATCATATAATTACTCAGCTGCGGGAGCCTCGGCCTCTGCGGCAGGAGCCTCAGCCTCAGCGACGGGAGCCTCAGCCTCGGCGGCGGCAGCCTCCTCACCCTCAACGGGAGCGGCGGGAGCCTCACGGAGAGCCTTCTCAGCATCCTCGATAGCCTTCAGCTCGTCGGCATTCTCAGCAACGACCTTGACGGGAATCTCAACGATGACCTCCTTGTGGAAGTGAACGGTAGCCACGTAGTCGCCAACCTTCTTGGCATCCTTCATGGTGATGATCTTGCGGTCGATCTCCTTACCCATCTGAGCCAGGCACTCAGCAACGGCAGCAGCACCTACAGAACCGTAGAGCTGACCGGTGACGCTGACCTTTGCGGGAATAACCAGCTCGACACCCTCAAGAACCTTGGCACGCTCCTCAGCGGCAGCCTTCTGGGCAGCCAGCTTGTGAGCCTGCTGACGCAGATTCTCAGCCAGGACCTTCTTAGCCGAAGCCGAAGCGATAACACCCTTTCCCTGGGGGATGAGGTAGTTACGGCCATAACCCGACTTGACGTTTACGATATCGTTCTTAAAACCTAAGCCGATAATATCTTCTTTCAGTATAATTTCCATAATGCTTGCGTCCTCCTTCTGGTTTACTTCATCATGTCGGTTACATAAGGCAGCAGCGCAATCTGACGGGCGCGCTTGACGGCCTGAGCCACGCGGCGCTGATACTTCAGAGAGGTGCCCGTAATGCGGCGGGGAAGAATCTTGCCCTGCTCGTTCAGGAACTTCTTAAGGAACTCGGGATCCTTGTAGTCAATGTACTTGATGCCGCTCTTCTTGAAACGGCAGTACTTCTTCTTCTTCGTGTCGATAGAAGGAGCATTCAAATAGCGGATTTCACTCTGTTCAGCCATAACTTAAGCCTCCTCTGTCTTTGCGCCAAGCTTTGCCCTACGCTTCTCGGCGTACTCAACGGCATACTTGTCAAGTTTCACGGTCTGGAAACGAATGACCTTCTCGTCACGACGATAGGCAGTCTCCAATGTCTTAATCACTTCTGGCTCAGCCTTGAACTCTATCAGGCAGTAGAAACCTGTAGACTTCTTCTGAATAGCATAAGCCATCTTCTTCAATCCC
>OCTX012288599.1_pt1 | contig 35964 bp, 27 predicted proteins | sample 1539691 | NCBI WGS metagenome assembly OCTX01 (sample SAMN02144231, study PRJEB22623) | gut metagenome | biome: sheep rumen | host: Ovis aries | place: New Zealand
TGAAGTGGGAGCCACAAGCATGAAGGAGATGGGAAAGGTAATGGGCACAGCCAGCAAGCAGTTGGCAGGAAAGGCGGATGGCCGAGTCATTTCTGAGATTGTAAAGAAACTCTTGGCATAAACTTAGATTTTATGTCTGGAATTAGTGGCACAATAATGGCACAGAGCACCGTAACTCGTTGGTACTCAGTATGTGCTTTAAACTTCAACGAAGATGAATATTAAGTAATCTGTATTGACATAGTTCTCTTTAGCAATATGAAGTGTGGAAATGAGATGGTTTCTACACTTCATTATTTTTATCTATCAATACTAGTGTCTTCGGTTTTTTCAATGCTTGAATGACCTAATTAAAGATGATGATATGCAATAAAATGACAGGATCTTGCGTTATTATGATGTGAAAAGATTATTCTTAGCCACATTGTTCCTCATATTGTTAGTCTCACAGGCAGACGCACAGTATGATGTCTCCTTCAGTCACTATTGGGCGATGGAGCCTTCTTTTAATCCTGCTGCAGTAGGTAAGGAGTCAAAATTGAATATAGCTGCAGCATACGCGTTGCAGATGGCTGGCTTTGAACATAATCCCAATACGATGTATGTTGGAGCTGATATGCCTTTCTATGCCTTGAATTCTTATCATGGTGCTGGTATCCAGTTTATGAATGATGCTATCGGCTTGTTCTCTCATAAACGCTTTGGGTTGCAGTATGCTTATCAGCGTCAATTAATAGGTGGAAAACTGAGTTTGGGCATTCAATTGGCTATGCTGTCTGAGTCATTTGATGGTTCAAAAGTAGATGCAAAGGATTCCGATGACCCTGCATTTCCGAGTTCTTCTGCTAATGGAACAGGCTTTGATATGTCTGCTGGTATCTATTACAAACATCGTAATTGGTATGCAGGCTTTTCTGTGACACATTTGAACTCTCCGCACGTGGATTTGGGCGAAAAAAACGAATTAGACATCTCTGCAACGTATTATTTGACTGCTGGATACAATATTCAGCTCAGAAATCCGTTTTTATCCATACAGAGTTCTATATTGGGACGCACAGATGGTGTCGCCTATCGTGCAGATCTTTCAGGACGATTGAAGTATGTTCACGAGAAACGGGTTCTGTATGCAGGATTGTCGTATAGTCCTACTAATTCTGTAACGGTTCAGATTGGTGGTAATATTCGTGGAATACGATTAGGATATAGTTATGAGATATATACCTCGGCGATCAGTGTCGGAAATGGGAGTCATGAATTATTCGTGGGGTACCAGACGGAATTGAATCTCTATAAAAAAGGAAGAAACCTGCACAAGAGTGTAAGAATCTTGTAGAAGATGTCAGAAATAATTTGGAAAGAATAAAAACAAAAATAAAGATGAAACGAGAAATTGTTGAAAACAAGGTTATTAGTAAGGTAAGAGGTCTTTCACCTTTTTGCCTGTCTATCCTTTTACTTTTTCTTCTGTCGAGTTGCTTTGGCAGCAAACTTGCTTCGTCAGGTGGCGGTGAGGTGACAGGAACAGGAGGTAAGGCGTTTACTGAACCCACTCCTTATGGTATGACACTTGTAAAACGTGGTCATCTGAAGATGGGTATTGAGAAACAAGACAGCCTATGGGGAAAGAAAACGCCAATCCGAGACATCTCTGTGGATGGTTTTTGGATGGATGAGACCGAGGTTACAAATTCCAAGTATCGTCAATTCGTATATTATGTACGTGATTCTATCTTGAGGGAAAGGCTTGCCGAGATCGATGAGTCATATAAAACCATCAAGACCGATAAGGATGGTGAAGAGATAGGCACCTTTATTAATTGGAAGAAGTCGCTGCCACGCAAACCGAGCGAGGACGAGCAGGAAATCATCGATGGTCTGTATGTAACCAATCCCGTGACAGGCGACAAGATGTTGGACTACAGCCAGTTGAATTACCGCTATGAGATCTATGACTATACTGCCGCAGCCTTGCGTCGTAACCGTCTGAACCCCCAGGAGCGTAACCTCAATACGGATATCTCTGTAAATCCGAATGAGCAGGTTTGGATCTCAAAAGATACTGCTTATATTGACGATGAAGGTAAGATCGTACGTGAAACGATTAATCGCCAGTTGACAGGCCCATGGGATTTCCTTAATACCTATATCGTTAATGTGTTCCCCGATACCACTTGTTGGGTGAATGATTTCCCCAATTCTGATAATGAAATGTATATGCGTTACTACTTCTCTAATCCTGCATATAATGATTATCCAGTGGTAGGTGTAACATGGGAACAGGCAAATGCTTTTTGTGCTTGGCGTACAGAATATCTGCTGAAAGGTCTTGGCCCATCTGCTCGTTTCGTTCAGCGTTATCGTCTGCCGACAGAAGCTGAGTGGGAGTATGCGGCTCGAGGTAAGGATCAGAACGAGTTCCCTTGGGATAACGAGGACGTTGCCAGTGGAAGAGGTTGTTTCTATGCCAACTTCAAGCCTGATGACGGTAATTATACGAAGGACGGTAATTTGATAACAAGCAAAGTCGGTATTTATGCTGCTAACAGCAATGGACTCTTTGATATGGCGGGAAATGTGGCAGAATGGACGAGTACAATCTACACTGAGGCTGGAGTTGATGCTATGAATGATATCAATCCTCAGCTCAAGTATAATGCCGCGATTGAAGACCCCTATCGTCTGAAGAAGAAGAGTGTCCGTGGCGGTTCATGGAAAGATCCCGAATCGTATATCCGTTCGGCATGGCGTTCGTCAGAGTATCAGAATCAGCCCAGATCGTATATCGGTTTTCGCTGTGTACGCAGTCTGGCCAATACAGTTAGTGAGAAAGCAAAGAAGAAGTAAAACGTAATAGATTGAGCAATGACAACATATAGTAAATTCAATTTCGTTTACCGGCTGCAGAAATGGATGGACAGCGTTCCTGGCCAGACATTCCTGAATTATGCCTATAGCTGGGGTGCCTCAATCGTCATATTAGGTACACTGTTCAAACTGACCCACCTTCCTGGTGCGAATTTCTTTCTGTTCCTCGGAATGGGTACGGAGGTGTTTGTGTTCTTTATCTCGGCTTTCGACCGCCCGTTTGATAAAACCACTGACGGTATGGAACTGGATACCCACATGAAGTCTGTAGATGAGTCGGAAATTGCAGGCACTGGTGGTAACGCCACTGTTATCGGTGGTAACGGCGGAACAATCATCATCGGCGGCGGAGGCTCTGGCCATTCTGGCACATCTGGTGAAGCAAGTATGTCTAGTCAGGCTAGTATGCCTAGTCAAACTAGTGTGGATACCGAGGCGATTGCTGCCGTCTCGTCTTCAGTTGTGACGATGTCGGGTGGCGCTGCCTTGCCTCAGATCAATCCCGAGCTCGAAGAGGCTACCACAAACTATGTCGATGAGTTGAAGCGCCTGACGGAGATGCTTTCGAGAGTCTCTGTGCAGAGCGAACGCTTGTCGCATGACTCGGAGGAGATGGAGAATCTGAACCGCACACTGACAGGTATCTGTAAGGTTTATGAGTTGCAGTTGAAGAGTGCCAGCTCACAAATCGGCACAATCGACGAGATCAACGAGCAGACCCGTAAGATGGCGGCTCAGATTGTCGAACTGAATAAGATTTACGCCCGTATGATTGAGGCAATGACTGCAAAGTTGAACGTATAGAACAATGGCAATCAAGAAAAGACCCGTATCGCCGCGCCAGAAGATGATCAATCTGATGTATGTCGTCTTGATGGCAATGTTGGCTTTGAACGTCTCCACGGAGGTGCTCAACGGTTTCTCGATTGTGGAAGAGAGCCTGAAGCGCACGACACAGAACTCAACTTTGGAGAATCTGGCGATATATGATGATTTTGCTGTGCAGATGAAGCAGAACCCGCAAAAGGTGAAGCAATGGTACGACAAGTCACAGCAGGTGAAGAAGATGAGTGATGCACTCTACAATTTGGCAGATGAGTTGAAGGAAGCCATCGTCAAAGAGGCTGACGGTAAGAACGGTGATGTCAGGAATATCCGCAACAAGGAAGACCTTGAGGCTGCCAATCAGGTGATGCTGGCTCCTGGTCGTGGCCGTGGCCAGGAACTTTTTGAGGCTATCAATAATTACCGTGCAAACATGCTGAAGATGGTCACAACACCTCGACAGAAGAAACTGATTATCTCCAATTTGACGACTGAGATTCCGAAGGATGCTCAGGCAATGGGTAAGAATTGGCAGGAGTATATGTTTGAGTCGATGCCTGCATCTGCAGCTGTGACACTGCTCTCCAAACTTCAGAGCGATGTACGCTATGCAGAGGGAGAGGTGCTTCATACGCTGGTTCAGAATATCGATGTGAAAGATATTCGCGTGAACTTGTTGGATGCCTTTGTGATCCCCAACTCCCAGACGGTTGTCCGCGGTGACCGCTTCTCGGCCCGAATCGTCATGGCGGCAGTGGATACGACCCAGGTGCCTGATATCTATATCGGTAATCAGAAAGTGGACCTGCGTGACGGAATTTATGAAACTGTCTGTGGACGAACAGGTGACTTTACGTTAGCAGGATATATGGAGACGGTTAATGGTAACGGAGACCGTGTACGTCGTGACTTCAGTCAGAAATATACGGTGGTGGATCCCAGTGCTACGGTGTCGGCAGACCTGATGAACATGCTTTATGCCGGCTATAACAATCCCATCAGCGTGAGTGTACCTGGCGTACCGTCCAATAAGGTACAGGCAACAATGACCAATGGTACTCTGCAGCCTGTGGGGCCTGGCAAGTATATCGCCCGTCCTTCCAAGATCGGGCAGGATGCTACGATTACGGTCACTTCAACCAATACCGGACGCCCACAGCAGATGGGACAATACACCTTCCGTGTTCGAAAGTTGCCTGATCCTACACCTTATATAGCGATGAAGGATGAACATGGAAATCCTACACGTTACAAGGGAGGCGGATTGGCAAAGTCACAGTTGATTGCGGCAGATGCGATTGGTGCTGCTATTGACGACGGTATATTGGATATCGGTTTCCGTGTGCAGAATTTTGAGACCGTGTTCTTTGATAACATGGGTAATGCTGTTCCGATGGCTTCGGATGGCGCGTCATTCTCTGCACGGCAGAAAGATACCTTCAGGAAATTGGCGCGTAATCGCCGCTTCTATATTTCCAGAGTCACAGTCGTAGGTCCAGACGGTCTGACCCGAACATTGCAGAATCCGATGGAAATAATCGTTAAATAGAGTATTTGTATAAGTAATAGAGATATGAAAAGAGTATTGTTCTTATTGATGATAACGCTGGCAGCCTCTTCTATGACGGCTCAGCCTAAGCAGCGCCGTGTGCAGAATACTGAGACACAGCAACAGCAAAAGAAGAAACAGCCTTCTTCTGCCATGTCGTTACGAGCACAGATTTCTTTCCCGACGGCTGTCGATGTCCCCGAAGAAGTGGTTTGGCGACGGGATATCTACCGTGAACTGGATCTGACGAAGGACGAGAATGCCGGACTCTATTATCCCGTAGAGCCACATGGTAAGGAGGTGAATCTTTTTACCTATATCTTCAAACTGGCGCAGAATGGTTATATACCAGTCTATGAATACCCCACAGACGGTAGTGATGTGTTTACAGAGGAGGCAAAGGTACAGATGAAGACCATCCTTGACAATTACCATATTTTCTATGAAGAACAAGATGGTAAACTGAAGGTTGACAATAGCGACATCCCGTCAGCGGAAGTGAAGAAGTATTATTTGAAAGAGAGTGCTTACTACGATCAGGCCAATTCTTCATTCCATATTAAGGTGCTGGCACTCTGTCCTGTGATGATGCGTGATGACGATTTCGGAGGCGAGGCAACCAATTATCCGCTCTTCTGGGTGAAGTATAGCGATTTGGAGCCGTTCCTGAACCGTCAGACGGTGATGACAAGTAGTCTGAACAATGCTGCCACCATGTCGATGGATGATTTTTTCACCTTGAATATGTACCGTGGCAAGATATATAAGACGAACAATGCCCAGGGTAAGACTTTGATTCAACTCTGTGATGGCGACACAACCAAATTGTCTGCTGAGCAGAAACGTATAGAGAAAGAACTGGAGGCTTTCCGCAAGAATATCTTCGGAGATCCTGCCAAGAAGGACTCCCTCGACAGCATCGCCAACGCTAATCCGCAGAATATAAAGGCCAAGCAAAAAGCAGCCAGGAAGAATAACTCGCGACGCTCTAAGGCTTCGAAATCCCAAGGCGGTGGCAGCTCTTCGGCTGCATCCAATAGCTCGGCTCGTGTGACTGTTCGCCGTCAGCGACATTAAATTCATGGTCGAAAAAACTCAAATATATTTGTTTTTTTGCTCGCTTATTCGTATCTTTGCACCGATTAATCATTTAAACTGAAAGAAAGATGAAAAAGATCTTATTTGTAGTAGCCCTTCTTGCTTCCACCATGACGGTACAGGCACTGGGTCTTAAGTTTGGTATTAAGGGTGGTCTGAACCTTACCAAGATGACATTTAGTAAGGATGTCTATAGTTCGGATAATCAGGCAGGTTTCTATCTGGGTCCCACATTGAAGTTGTCTCTGCCTTTGGGCTTTTGTGTTGATGCCGCAGTCCTTTACGATCAGCGTAGTGCAAAGGTTGATATAGTTGATGTGAAGAATGCGCCCGCTAATGATGAAGGCATTAAAACCCTTACCAGCCTTGATACTTACGATATCAAACAGAAGTCTATCCAGATTCCTATTAATGCCCGTTATAATATCGGTCTTGGCAGTGAGGCAGGTATCTATCTGGCTGTAGGACCTCAGTTCGGTTTCCCTGTCGGCGATAAGGTATATAATACCAAGTTGGGTGATTATACGTTGAAGAGCTCCAACTTGAGTTTCAACTTCGGCGCAGGTGTCTATCTGCTTGATCATCTTGAGGTTGGTTTCTCTTATAACTTGGCTGCTGGCAAGTCTGGTGAATTCACAGGGTATAGCGACATCGACACCCACAACAACGCTTGGCAGATTGGTGCCGCTATTTATTTCTAAACTGATTTGTTCGTAGATGTCATCCTGCCTCTGCCGCTCGACGGTGTATTCACCTATTCCGTACCAGCATCGATGGAGGGGCAGGTGCAGAGAGGATTTCGCGTCCTCGTTCCGCTAGGCAGGAACAAGACATACGTCGGCGTAATATCCGACATTCATGACAAGGCACCTGAAGGATATCAGACGAAAGATATCCTTCAGGTGCTAGATGTTTCCCCTATATTGCTTGATAGTCAGCTGAAATTATGGCAATGGATAGCAGATTATTACATGTCGCCTCTCGGCGAAGTCTATAAAGCAGCCCTTCCCTCTGGTCTGAAGGCCGAAGACGGTTTCCGCCCAAAAACCGAATTGTATATCCGCCTGACTGATAAGTTCAAGAACGAACAGGCGCTCCATGTTGCGCTGAATATGCTACAACGGGCAGGCAAACAGTTGACGGCTTTTGTTGATTATCTGGCCTTGTCGCATTGGGATACCTTGAGCGGGCAGACCTGTCAGGAGCCTGTTGTAGAGATTACCCGTGATGAACTGATTAATTCCAGTCATGCGTCACTGCAGACATTGAATGCGCTGGTTAAACGCGGTTTGTTGGAGACCTATGAACTTGAGGTGGGCAGGCTGAATCACGGCGGCGATCCTCATTTGGAGAACATCAAGCCCTTGAGTTCGGCCCAACAGGACGCCTATAACCAGATACAGTTCTCTTTCCTGAAAAAGAATGTGACCCTGCTTCATGGAGTTACCTCCAGTGGGAAGACAGAGATCTATATCCATCTCATCCGTCAGGCATTGGAACAGAAGAAACAGGTGCTCTATCTTCTGCCCGAGATTGCCCTTACTGTCCAGATTATGCAGCGTCTTCAGCATGTCTTTGGCAATCGTCTTGGCATCTATCACAGTAAGTATTCTGATGCCGAGCGTGTCGAAATCTGGCAGAAACAGCTCTCCCGGCATCCCTATGATGTTATCCTCGGTGCCCGTAGTGCAGTGTTACTGCCTTTCCAGCATCTGGGACTCGTGATTATCGATGAGGAACACGAGACGAGCTATAAACAACAGGATCCGGCCCCTCGTTATCATGCACGTTCTGCGGCAATTGTCCTGGCTCAGATGTTTGGTGCCAAGACGCTACTTGGCACAGCGACCCCTTCCCTCGAATCCTATTATAATGCGAAGACAGGGAAATATGGCCTAGTGACGTTGCAGAAACGTTACAAAGGAATAGAACTGCCTGAAATACAGATTGTTGATATTCAGGATCTGCAACGCCGCAAGATGATGAATGGCCTTTTCTCACCCTTGTTGCTGGCTAAGACTCGTGAGGCATTGGAACGTGGTGAACAGGTCATTCTCTTCCAAAACCGTCGTGGCTATGCACCGATGATTGAGTGTAAACAATGTGGTTGGGTACCTCATTGCCAGCATTGTGATGTCAGTCTTACTTTCCACCGCAATTTCAATCAGTTGACGTGCCATTACTGTGGTTTTACCTATCAGGTGCCGACTGAATGCCCTGCTTGTGGTTGCAAGGAACTGCGTACAAAAGGTTATGGCACCGAGAAGATCGAAGCCGAGGTACAGGATATTTTTCCGGAAGCCCGTATTGCCAGAATGGATCTCGATACCACCCGTAGTCGTCAGGCTTACGAACGCATCATCAGCGATTTCTCTGCTGGTCGTACTAATATATTAATAGGTACGCAGATGGTGTCAAAGGGGCTCGATTTCGATAAGGTCAGTGTCGTGGGAATCCTTAATGCCGACTCCATGCTTAATTATCCTGACTTCCGGGCTTATGAACATGCCTTTATGATGATGGCCCAGGTGAGTGGTCGTGCAGGCCGCAAGGGCAAGCGGGGTCTGGTGATTCTTCAGACCAAGAGTCCAGGTCTGCCCATTCTTGACCAGGTGGTACGCAACGACTATCCTGCCTTTTACCAGTCCTTGATAGCCGAGCGCCAACAATTCCATTATCCACCCTATTATCGTCTGGTCTATGTCTATCTTAAACATCGTCAGGATGCCCTTGTCGAGTCTGCCTCGATAGAGATGAGCAGCCGACTTCGCCAGTGGTTTGGCGCCCGTGTCCTGGGACCCGATAAACCTGCCGTGGCCAAAGTCAAGTCGCTGTCCATCCGCAAACTCGTCCTGAAGTGTGAATTTGGCCTCAATATGACTGATGTCCGCAAATATTTAGCGCTTGCCCAACAGCAGATGCTGCAAGACAAGCGCTATAGCTCTCTTCAAATATATTTTGACGTTGACCCTCTTTAGAGATCCAACTGGCAGCCGATACCGAGCACACGATTGGTGCGGGTAAAGGTATCTTTGATCAGCGGTTCAGTTGATGTCACACGGTCATAATCATCATAGTTGGTCTGGAAATAGGCGGCCTTGAGTGTGACCTTGTCTGTGGCCTTGTAGCTGAAACCGAAACCGAAGCTCATGCTGTTGGTTACGAACGACATGTCGTTCATATAAGCGTCGGTAAGGCCGTAGCGTGTAATCTGGGCACCGCCAGAGACCGTGAGTTTATCGGTAACATCCCACTCGGCACCTGCGAGGTACTCGTTGGTGTCGTGGTCGAGCAAGTCCTGTGAGTTATTGTACCAAGAAGCCATCTTGTCGAAGTAGTGATGATAGCCGAGGTTGAGGCGAATGATATCGATAGGACTCCACATGGCACCTACGGTAAGCAGGGCAGGGGCATCCTCGTTAACCTCTTCACCGTCGCGGAACTTGTTGACGGCAGCAATCTCGCTGGCCTCGTTAACGGTTGACTCGTTCTTCATCCTGATTTGTGTCTTGAACTCATACTTGGCAGCAAAATTGAAACGGCCAACCTTATAGTCGGCACCGATAATGGGGGCGATGCCTAAGCTCGTCTGGTTACAGAGCAGGTTAACACCCTGAGAATACTTCTGCAGCGCATTGATGCTCTGACTGGTACCGGCAAGCGTGGCTGCAGTACCCTCCAGTTGGGCTCTAGTGGCGATGAGATCGGCAGGAACGGGTACACCGGCAGCCTCATATTGTGCAATGCCGGCATTGACCTGCTCCAGACCGGCGTTGACAGCACTGATGCCGCCATCAACGAGCGCAGTTGCTGATTGCATAAAAGAACCGAAGTCCTGATATCCGCCAGCTGTATTCACCATGATGTTACTGATCTTAGCCTTGTAAGTGGCTGTACCGTAGAGCAGTCGCAGACCACCGTAGACAGAGAGCTCGGGGAGGATTTTGTAGGCAGCACCGAGCTGGAAGCCGAAATAGTACTGACGACCTTCCATGAAACCGTTCATGTCGTAGCCTTTCACGCCAGGGGCTGGCTGTCCAAGAGCTGTGGCTATCTGATCGAGGCCCTGCAACTGGTAGGCAATGTTACCTACAACGCTTTCGAATGAACCCAGACCGTCGCCAAATTCACATTTGCCACCGCCGCCAGGTACGGAGAAGTTGAATTGCACGCTCCAGTTACCTTTATTATAAGCAGCCTGAAGAGAGGGGATGATAGGGGCATCGGCCACACCCTCGAAGGTCTTTGTGACATTACCGTTGTTCTTGCGACCAAGTGCAAATACGGGGTTGGTACTGGTGATGGTACGCGTCTGGTGGGCGTACTGCCAGTTGAAACCGATATGGAATCCCTCGGGGAGGAAAGCAACACCTGCAGGGTTGGAATAGACACCATCGAGACCGATGGCTGCATCACGGGCAGGATTGCGCAGGAAGTCTATACTCTGGTTTGTGTTGGTTAAGATGCCACCTGCTGTGGCGGTTGTTGCTGCGGCCAGCATCACGCTGGTTAGCATTACAAAAAACTTTTTCATATCCTTAAACATCTTTTTACGAAAATCGGGTGCAAAGGTATATCTATTGTTTAAATATCTGCTGTTTGCGCACACAAAGTTAACGAAGTTTAACGATGTATGCACAAAAACCTGCACAAATGTGCAATTTTGTGCAGGTTTTGCACACCAATAGGTGGAAGTGTGCAGGTTTTGGGTTGTCTACTTTTTCAGTTCCGGATAGCTCAGACGGGTGTGGTAGGTTGTCTTCAGCTTTTCTATCAGTACCGTCTTGGCGTAGGCAATGTCTCTGAAAGTGATGGGGCATTCCTTGAAGTAGCCTTCTGCCACTTGGGCATCAATCAGTTTGTTTACCAGTTCGCGAATCGACTTCTCCGTATAGTCGGGGAGTGATCGTGAGGCGGCCTCTACGGTGTCAGCCATCATGAGGATGGCCTGTTCCTTGGTGAATGGATTGGGGCCTGGATAGGTAAACAGAAGTTCGTCGATCTCGTCATTCGGGTGGGCGTTCTTGTACTGCACATAGAAATACTTGGTCTTTCCTTGTCCGTGATGAGTAGTGATAAAGTCCTTGATTACATTGGGCAGATTGTATTTCTCGGCAAGTTTCACACCTTCCGTCACATGGCTGATGATCATCTGGGCACTGTCGATGGCGCCCATCTTCTCATGTGGGTTCACACCTGACTGGTTTTCGGTGAAATAGATGGGGTTGATGATCTTGCCGATGTCGTGATAAAGGGCGCCGGTGCGTACAAGTTGACTCTTGGCACCTATCTTGTTGGCTATCTCTGCTGCCAGATTACCTACCTGAATTGAGTGCTGGAAGGTGCCTGGTGCTACTTCACTCATCTTGCGGAGCAGGTTCTTGTTCATATCCGAGAGCTCAATGAGCGTGATGTTCGAAGTGAAGCCGAATGTCTTTTCGATCAGATACAGCAACGGGTAAGAGCAGAAAAGCAGAATACCATTGATGACAAGGTAGTTATACTCGCTGAGGTCGATTTTTGAAAGATCGCTGTGTCTCATCCAGTCGAGCGACAGGTTCGTCAGACCAATGGCGAGTGTTACCAGCACGGCTGTCCAGAAGAGTTGTGAGCGGCTTGACAGTTCTCTCAGTGAGAAGATGGCAACCCATCCGGCAACGAGTTCAACGGCAAAGAACTCCATTGGATACTGCAGGAAACAGGCGCAGATCAAGATGGTCGTGATGTGCGTCATAAAGGCGGTCCGCGAGTCCATGAAGACCCTTATGAAGATAGGGGCCATGGCAAATGGGATGATATAGACATGCAAGACGCTGTGATCCACCATCATTGCTGCTGTTATGACAAACAGCACTATAAGCGAATAGAGCATGGCGATTGAGCGTGGCTTGTCAAAATAGTCTTTTCTGAAAAGCGTCAGATAGATGGTGAAGCAGGCGATGAGGATGATAACATAGAGGGCTTGCCCCAAAATCGTCTCGCTAATTCCCTGCTCGTTCTCTTCCAAGCGCTCTACCTCTTTCTTATATGATAAGAGGATATTATAGGTCTTGTTGTCTACGATTTCACCGCGATCGATGATTTTCTGCCCCTTTTGCACCAGTCCGCTGGCAAGTGGAATACTGTTACGCAACTCGTTCAGACTAGTCTCGCTCCGTTCTTTGTCATAGGCAAGGTTGGGGGTGATGTAATCGTTGAGGTTACATTTCTGCAATACTTCCCGATGTTTGGCCAGTGTCTCGTCCTGGAAGATCTGCTCATAGGCAGAGACAACGGAGTTTACCTTCTTAATAGAGGTACTGCTGGCATCTTTCCCGTTGATGATCCTGATCATCCTTGAGGTATCCTGATGCAGCCTTGTGTATTCGCTGCTGTTCATAATACCTGTTGCATACAGGCTTCTGAGCCTGTTGGCAATAATGCTCAGGTAGTCATCCGTCAGTCCGGGAATACCATTGCTATAGTCTTTGTAGAACTGTCGCAGTTGTTTGCCTGCCACCTCGGAATCATAAATATAGTAAGGCTCGTATTGCTGCATCAGACTGTCGCGTTCTGCCTTGACCGCATCGTCACTCTTGTAGATAGGGAAATCGAATGGTGCTTTCAGGTCCGTATGTGCCCAGGGCTTGCCTCGTTCTATCTTGAAATTCATATAGGTACTACGGGGCATCAGCCACACGATGATAACTGCCGTTCCGATGATAAGAGCCGAACGGATGAGAATATCGCGCCAAGAAAGGTCGTTTTTTACATTGAAACTACTCATTTTCCCGTGATTTTTACTTTTATGGATGCAAAAATACAAAAAACTCTCAACTTTCAGCACTGAACTCTTAACTTTTTTGTAACTTTGCAGGCAAATTAACGAAAACAATGTCAGAAAGAAGAGTAAGGGTGCGTTTTGCGCCTAGTCCTACGGGAGCTTTGCATATCGGTGGTGTGCGTACCGCCTTGTACAATTATCTGTTTGCCAAGCAGCATGGCGGCGATCTGGTATTCCGCATTGAGGATACTGACTCCAATCGTTTCGTGCCTGGTGCAGAGGAGTATATCATTGAGTCGTTTAAGTGGCTGGGTATCCAGTTTGATGAGGGTGTCTCGTTTGGTGGCGATAAGGGACCTTATCGTCAGAGCGAGCGTCGCGATATCTATAAGAAATATGTGCAGCAGCTGCTCGATGCCGGAAAGGCTTACATTGCTTTCGATACCCCGGAAGAGTTGGAGGCCAAGCGTCAGGAAATCCAGAATTTCCAGTACGACTGCCACACTCGCAACCAGATGCGCAATTCGCTGACATTGCCTAAGGAGGAAGTGGATCAGCTGATTGCCGATGGTAAGCAGTATGTGGTACGCTTTAAGATTGAGGCAGGCCAGGAGGTACTGGTCAACGACCTGATTCGTGGCGAGGTGCGTGTGAAGTCGGACATTCTTGATGATAAGGTGCTCTATAAGAGTGCAGATCAGTTGCCTACCTACCATCTGGCTAACATTGTCGACGACCATCTGATGGAGATCTCTCACGTTATCCGTGGTGAGGAGTGGCTGCCAAGTGCGCCGCTTCATGTACTGCTCTATCAGGCTTTTGGCTGGGAGGATACGATGCCGCAGTTTGCGCATCTGCCCCTGTTGCTGAAGCCTGATGGCAAGGGTAAACTCTCCAAGCGTGATGGCGACCGTCTGGGATTCCCCGTATTCCCGCTGGAGTGGCATGACCCGAAGTCGGGTGAGGTCTCTCGCGGCTATCGTGAAGACGGCTATTTCCCCGAGGCGGTGATTAATTTCCTGGCTCTGCTGGGCTGGAATCCTGGCACAGAGCAGGAACTGTTTACCCTCGATGAACTGGTGCCTCTCTTCGATATCACGAAGTGTTCGAAGGCTGGTGCCAAGTTTGCCTACGACAAGGGAATCTGGTTCAATCATGAGTATATCCTGAAGAAATCCGCCGACGAGATTGCCGCGTTGTTCTTCCCAATCGTCAAGGAACATTGTCCGGAGGAGACGCTGGATCGTGTAACCGCTGTCACCGCGATGATGAAAGACCGCGTGAATTTCGTGAAGGAGCTTTGGCCGTTGTGCTCGTTCTTCTTCGAAGCCCCCGAGGCTTACGATGAGAAGACGGTCAGCAAGCGTTGGAAGGAAGATTCTGCGGCTGTGATGACAGAGCTGATGGCTGTGCTTGAAGGTATCGACGACTTCTCACTCGAGAATCAGGAAAAGATTGTCCATGCATGGGTTGAACAGAAGGAGTATAAGCTCGGCAATGTGATGAATGCCTGGCGACTGACGCTCGTTGGCGAGGGTAAGGGTCCTGGTATGTTCGACATCTCGGCTTTCCTGGGTAAGGAAGAGACTATTCGTAGAATGAAACGCGCGATCGAAGTGTTAGGCTAATGATATATAACCTCATCATATACCTTTATTTATTAGGCGTAGCGATCTACAGTCGCTTCAACGAGAAGGTGCGCAAGATGTGGCGGGGAGAGCGTGAGGCTTTCAAGATCCTGCGCGAGAAAGTTGATCCGAATGCCAAGTATGTGTGGTTCCATGCTGCCTCGCTGGGCGAGTTTGAGCAGGGACGCCCGCTGATGGAGCAGCTCCGTAAGGATCACCCAGAGTATAAAATCCTGCTGACGTTCTTCTCGCCTTCTGGTTATGAGGTGAGGAAAAACTACGAGGGGGCTGACATCATCACCTATCTGCCACTCGACACGATTACTAATGCCCGCCGCTTCCTTCGGACCATTCGTCCGGTAATGGCCTTCTTCATCAAGTACGAGTTCTGGTATAACTACCTGCATATCTTGAAGCATCGCCATGTGCCAGTATATAGTGTGTCTAGCATCTTTCGCCCCGATCAGGTGTTCTTCAAGTGGTACGGCCGGCAGTATGGTCACGTGTTGAACTGCTTCACCCATTTCTTCGTACAGAATGAACAGAGCAAGGATCTGTTGGCCAAGATACACATTAATAATGTGACGGTTGTTGGTGACACCCGTTTCGACCGTGTACTTCAGATTAAGGAGGCTGCCAAGCAACTGCCTGTCGTTGAGGCTTTTACCAACGGATCGCCGCATGTCTTTGTGGCCGGTTCTTCTTGGCCTCCTGACGAGGAAATCTTTATCAAGTATTTCAATGCACATAAGGACTGGAAGCTGATCATAGCTCCCCATGTGATAGGAGAGGATCATCTGAAGCAGATAGAACGGCTCTTGGAGGGTCGCCGCGTCGTGCGATATACTGAAGCCGAGAAAGCGAATGCGCTTGGTGATGCCGAGGTGCTGATTATCAACTGCTTCGGCCTGCTCTCCAGCATCTATCATTATGGTGATGTGGCCTATGTGGGCGGTGGCTTTGGCGTAGGTATCCACAATCTGCTGGAAGCAGCTGTTTGGGATGTGCCTGTATTCTTCGGCCCCAACAATCAGAAGTTCCAGGAGGCTCAGGGCCTGAAGAAGAGTGGCGGCTTCGAGATCAACAACTACGAGGAGTTCGCTGCCCAGATGGATCGCTTCGCTGCCGATAAGGCCTATCTCAAGGAACAAGGTCAGAAAGCCGGACAGTTTGTGCAGGGCCTTTCGGGTGCTACGCAAAAGGTGCTGGCTAATGTCAAGCTATAAGAAATCGGGATGGCTCGCCGCCATCCCGTTATTGTTTACTCTTCCTTTATGGTCATGTATCTCGTGCCTTTGCACTTGATGACGCCCAGACTCTCCAGATAGTTGGTGAGCATCACGGAGGTCTGTATGTTCAGCGAGTGTCCGGGGTCATTGACATACGACTTGCAGGCACTTTGCATATAGCTGTTGGTTACTACCTTGTAAGTCTTATGGATGTCGAACTCCTGTCCGTCGAGGGTTTTCAGTACGATGCTCCTCAACCTGTCCTTGTTTGTGTCCTCCTTGTCTATCGTTGCCTCACAGACGGCACCCGCTATCCGAGGCAGGTGATAGAGTGAACCGCGACTGTAGGTAGTCAGTATCTTGAGGATCTCTTCTCCTGTCAACATCATCACGACGGCCTCGTTGTAGAAGGGGTCCATTGAGAGCACATCCTGCATCGTGATGTTGCCTGCAGCCAGGGAGTCGAGACGTACACCGCCGTTGTTGACAATGCTGATGTCTGCCTGACCTTCGTGGAGGAAGGCTTCGCACATCAGGTAGTTCAGTTCGTCCTTGGTGCGGAAGGGGGTCTCGGCATAGCCTACCACACGCTTGAACATCGGGTTGTTGCTGAAGTATTCTACCATCACCTCTACCATCCTGTTCTTCTGCGGGAATGACTTCACGTCGATGTATTCCGCCTTTTTGCTTCTCACCTTTCCGTTCTTGATGGTCAGGGTGATATGGGTCACTTTCTGCAGCTTGTTCTTGTTCTGGGTGATCAGCACGCCATTGTGTAGTGGCTCGTTGTCAGTCAGCTGGGTATGGGAATGACCGCCGATGATGAGGTCGATCCAGGGGTAGGCTTCTGCCATCTCGATGTCATCTTCGTAGCCTAGGTGTGAAAGCAGGATGGTGGCATCCCATTCGTGGGCCTGATGGTGGTATTTCCCGATGGTTTTCTTCGGCAGAGAGAACCTGATGCCCTTCAGATTGTCGGGATGGGTGTCAGGACGTCCTTGGGCATTGATCTGTATGGCTCCGATAACGCCTACCTTGAGGCCATCGACATCGAACACCTTTGTAGGCACGATATGCAGTCCGGCTTCTTCTGAAGGGAAAATGTTGGCACAGATGTAACTGAAACAGGAATATTTCATCAGCGGCGGCAATGAGTTCACGTCGAACTCATGATTGCCAAGAGTCGTGGCATCGAAGCCCATTTGGTTCATCAGAGCCACCATCGGGTAGGATGATATCCTGAACATGTCGTTCTTCGGATTGCCTGTACGGTTGTCGCCTGCAGAGAAGACCAGTAGCGAAGGGTATAGCTGGCGCAGGCTGTCGGCGATGGCTGCGAATTGTGGAAATGACTCGATGGCGGCATGCATGTCGTTAGCCGCAAGGATATGTACCTCGCGGTTCTGGCTATGGGAGAAGTGTGCCAGAAGTAGTGCTAGCCAAAGTAGTATAATTCTGTGTGTGCGCATATGTAAGTTTATAAGGGTTTGCAAAAGTAATCATTTTTTTTGTTGAAACCAAAAAAAATCGTACCTTTGTGCCCGTAAAGGATTAAAACCTACTTAATTGATGAAGTTTATGTGGATGTTTGTCTTTTGGATACTGCCCCTCTTGGGCATCCTATATATCGCCTGGCATGTATGGACCATTCTGCCTTTGGCAGCTGGGTGGAAAGGGCTGATCTTGGCCCTTGGCGTGATGTGCTTCTCTCTGCTTTTCCTGAGCATCTTCCGCAGGTTTGACACTCTGCCGCTGTCCGTTTCACAACTGCTCTATGAGATAGGCACATCTTCTATCTTCGTGATGCTCTATCTGGTCATCGTGTTTCTTGTGCTCGATCTGGGGCGTCTGGTTCACCTCGTGCCGAAGGCTTTCCTCTGTCATAACGGCTATACCGCCTTGGGCATCTTCGTGCTCATCTTCGGCCTCTTCCTCTATGGCAACCTCCACTATTATAATAAGGTACGCGTGCCGTTGGAGCTGAAGACTACCAAGCCTTTGCCCAAGGAATACAAGGTGGTGATGGCCTCCGACCTTCATCTGGGCTATCACAATCCGCGCAAGGAACTGGCTCGCTGGGTGGATATGATCAATGCCGAAAAGCCCGATTTCGTCTTGATAGCGGGCGATATCATCGACGGCAGCATGCGCCCGCTGCTCGAAGAGCGGATGGCCGAGGAGTTCCATCGCCTGAAGGCACCTGTCTATGCCTGTCTTGGTAATCACGAATATTATGCTGGTGAGCCAAAAGCCCAGCAGTTCTATAAGGATGCAGGCATCCGTCTGCTCATCGATGAGGCTGCCGTCATCGACAGCAGTATCGTCGTTATCGGCCGCGATGACCGCACCAACATGCGGCGCAAACCCGTCAAGGAGCTAGTGTCAGCGCTTAACTCTTCCCCCATTAGTGACTCTTCACGTTTCACCATCATCCTCGACCACCAGCCCTACAACCTCGATTGTGCTGAGGCTGCAGGTGTGGATTTCCAACTCAGCGGACATACCCATCGCGGACAGGTATGGCCCATCTCGTGGATCACGGATGCCATTTATGAGTGTGCCTGGGGCAGCCATCAGCGTGGTAACACCCAGTATTACGTCTCTTCCGGCATCGGTATCTGGGGCGGCAAGTTCCGCATCGGCACCCAGAGTGAATATGTCGTAGCAACAATCAGCAGTAAACAATAAAACAAGTCATCGTCTATGAAAAGTCTGAAAACAGTAATGGTAGGCATGATGTTTCTGATGTCGGCGAACATCGGCAATGCACAGAACGTGACAGAAGTAGTTGACAGCGTAAAGTCTGGCTTGAAGAGCAAGTCAGTAAAGAAGGCTGTCTCGAAGGTGCAGGATGCCTTCAAGGCGAAGGTCGCCGAGGCGGATTCGTTGGTCGGTACATGGGTCTATGTGGAGCCCGCCGTATTGTCTACCTCTGGGAACCTGTTGCGGAAAGCCATCGGAAATGTCTCGGCAGGACAGCTGGAAAAACTGATGCGGACGTATTCCGAGAAGTGTGGCTTCAACTCCGAAAATACCGAGTTTATCTTCCGTGAGAATGGCACCTTTGCCCGCAATCTGGCAGGCCGCAAGGCCGAGGGCGTGTGGATGGTGAATGGCGACAATCTGTTGCTGGCCCTTCATAATGTCCAGACGGCAGACCTGACGACGCATCTGGAGGACGGACAACTGATGCTGTTGGCAGATGCCCGTGCTATTATGAAGATCTACAAGTCATTCGGTGCCCTGGATGACAATACTTTCGTCAAGGCCTTGGAGCAAGTGGCCAAGGTGGCCAATGGCCTGAAAGGCGGCTTTCTCCTCGTCCGGAAGAAATAGAGTTCAAATTTAGTGACATATGACATAGTTTGCCTTGTATATTGCTTATTATAAGGTAATTATGTTGTTTATATGCATCATTTGAATGACATATAAACGACATATAAACGACATAAAAGTGACATATTGATGACATAGTCCGAAAAATCCTTTGCTTTTCTTCGGAATACCTGCCATGTCCCTATTGACAGATAGTTTCATTACGACAAACTGGTGCTTACATTACGACTAAGTAGGAGTTTCTCGTAATGTAACTATAAAATTCTCTCGAGAATTTATGTTTTCCCCAGTACCTTCCTTTCGGTCAATCAGTAGCAAATGTAAGCTTATATAACGATAAAGTATGCTATTAGTATGTCGTTTCTATGTCACTATAATGTCACTTTTATGTCACTATAATGTCACTTTTATGTCATTCAATGACATTTTCGCTATAACGTAAACAACAGATAATAAAGCGTTTAGTGTCAATTTTATGTCACATGTCGTTTATTTGCTGATTTTTATTCAAGGGCGCAAAGGTTCTTGCTAAGAAGGCAAGTGCTTCGCGATTACCTGACCCCATTGCGCCCTCAGATTACTGTTTTTGATCTTCCAGATAGAACTTTGAATAGGCAACGTAGTGCTCGGCGTTGTCAGTCTGACCTGGGCGCACGGGTTTGATGTACTTGGCTGGTACGCCGCCCCAGATTTCGCCGGCGGGAATCTTGGTGTTCTGCAGCACCAGGGCACCTGCGGCAACGATGGCGCCTTCGCCAACCTCACAGCCGTCGAGTAGGGTAGAGCCCATACCGATCAAGGCGTGATCGTGGATGGTGCAGGCATGGACCGTCACATTGTGACCTATCGTGACATAATTACCGATATGGGTGGGGCCTGTATCGAAAGTGACATGGACGCAACTGCCATCCTGGATGTTGGTGCAGTTGCCGATCGTAATCGGCGCCACATCGCCACGGACGACGGCATTGAACCACACGGAGCACTCATCGCCCATCGTCACATCGCCCACAATCGTGGCATTCTCGCTAAAATAGCAATCTCGCCCCCATTTGGGAGCGAGACCGCGATAACTCTTAATCAAAGCCATGCCTCGGGGATTAGAGGTTAGGATTGATCTTATTCCACTCAGCGATGGGAGGAACGATGTTCAGCGTAACTAGCTCGTCGCGCATCTTGCAGAGGTGCTCGTAGCTCTGATCCAGCTTGGCGTTCTCCTCTGGTGTGCCCTGAGGAACCTCGTACTTGGCGCCTTCGGCAGTCATGGTGGTCTTCATGGCCATCATGATGTGGTCGTACTTGTCGGTCTTTACGTATGTTCCTACAGGGAAGCGGAAAGGCTCACCACCCATAGCAGCACGAATCATCTCAACAGAGAGGTAGCTGGGGCTCTGGAATGAAGAACGTCCGCGGAGCTCGATGATCTTCGCACCACCCTTGGTAACGTCGACCTTCATCTGCTCCCACTCCTCAGCGGGGAACTCTGCAGTACCGATGATGTCAGTCAGCTTGCGACCGGCAATCTCTACGTGGCTGCCGAATACAGCCATCTGCTCGCCGTGGCCACCGTATGTGGCGCAACCCTTGATCTGATTCTGCATCACACCGAACTTCTTGGCCAGTGCGCTCTGCAGACGAGTGGTGTCGAGACCTGCGAGAGTGGTTACCTGACCTGGCTTCAGACCAGAGTACAGCAGGGTTACCAGACCGGTGAGGTCGGCGGGGTTGAAGATGATTACTACGTGCTTTACATCGGGGCAGAACTTCTTGATGTTCTGGCCGAGCTCCTCAGCAATCTTGCAGTTGCCGGCGAGCAGATCCTCACGGGTCATACCAGCCTTACGGGGAGCACCACCGGAAGAGATGATGTACTTAGCGCCCTTGAATGCCTCCTCAGCATCGGTGGTGGCAACGATATTCACGTCGTCGAAGCCACTCTGACGCATCTCCTCGGCTACACCCTCGGGAGAGAATACATCGTAAAGACAGATTTCACTTGTCAGACCCATCATCAGGGCAGACTGAGCCATGTTTGAACCAATCATACCGGCTGCGCCGACGATGGTTAACTTTTCGTTTGTTAAGAATGCCATAATTGTAACATTAATGTTTGTTGTATCAAAAGTGCTGCAAAGATAAACAAAAAAACTCATGTTTGCCTTTTTCTAATATTAATCTGTGTTAATCTGTTGAATTTGTGCTGTTATTTTTGTAATTTTGCGAACTGGAAATAGCAAAAAACAATAACGATTATGAGAACTAAAACAATTTTAGCGCTGTTTATGACCATGATGGCCACGACGGCTTGTCAGGAGTCAAAGCAACAGGGAAATGAGGAAACGGAAGTGTTGGATGTCCCGGAATGTGTGGTGACCACCCCACCGGATTCGCTGCATCTGGATCCCTTCTACAAGAAATATGTAGACGTGAATGGTATCCCGCTGATTTCATCCCACCGTGTACCTGACTCTGCCTTTGTGGCGGCTCACCGTACATTGTATGCCATGACGAGTATGCTGCCAAAGGCGGTGCTCGACTCTATGGTAAATAGAGGTACGCGCGTAGCCATCATGGCCCGTTATGAGGGAACAACGGATATCCCTGAGCATAGCGACCTGGCTAACGATACGACATTGAACTGGGACTTGCGTGCCAGAGGACTCGGCGGCGACCTGAATCTGCCGTTGACTTCTTGTGCCGAGGAGAATGTGCTGGCTTATCAGATCGACAAGTATCATGCCGAGGATATCCTGATTCATGAGTTTGCACACTCTATCCATCTGATCGGACTGATGCTGGCCGTTAAAGACTTCGACTCCCGTCTGAAACAGTGCTATGAGAATGCGAAGATGCGTGGAATCCTCGACAGCACTTATCGTGTCACCGACAAGGAGGAGTATTTCGCTGAGGCTGTGCAGGACTGGTTTAACGTGAATGCCGAGATGGATCATGCCGACGGTAAGCACAACTGGTGTAACACCCGAGAGGAACTGGAGGAGTATGATCCAGCCCTCTATAACCTGTTGGCTGAATACTTCCCGAAGACCAATCTTCAGATCAGCAAGCATAAGAAAGTAAATGAGATTTCAAAATACTAACAGATCCGATTCTACAATGGCTACTACAAACATGAAGATTGAAAAAAGCACTTATATCCGCCGCAGGGCTCAGTTGAAGAAGGATATGGGTAGCGGACTGCTGCTCTTCCTGGGAAACGACGAGGTAGGCATGAACTATGCCGATAACACCTATCCTTTCCGTCAGGACAGCACGCTTCTCTATTTCTTCGGACTCGACTACGCTGGTCTGGCTGCCGTCATCGATGTGGATGAGGACCGCGAGATTGTGTTTGGCAATGAACTCACCATCGATGATATCGTCTGGACAGGTACACAGCCTTCGTTGAAGGATAAGTGTTCAGAGATCGGCATCAGCGACACGATGCCCATGAAGGAGCTGAAGAACTATATCGACAAAGCCCGTGCCAAGGGTCAGACGGTCCACTTCCTGCCGCCCTATCGCGGTGACCACAAGGTGTGGCTCTGGGAACTGCTCGGGGTGGAGCCTGCCGCTCAGACTGCTAAGGCTTCTGTGCCGTTCATCAAGACCATCGTCGCCCAGCGTAACTATAAGGATGAGGAGGAGATCCGCCTGATAGAAGAGAGCGTCGACCTGAGTACGGAGATGCATCTGGCAGCCTATAGGACCGTAAGACCAGGTATTCATGAGTCGCAGGTGGCTGCCGCTGTGGAGGAAGTGGCATGCCGTCATGGTAATGCATTAGCTTTCCCGACGATTGCTACCACTCAGGGACAGGTGCTCCATAACCACGGATTCATCCACCAGTTGAAGGAAGGTGACATCTTCCTGCTCGATGCCGGTGCCGAGACGAAGTCGCACTATGCCGGCGACCTGTCTTCCTCGATGCCGGTAGGAGAGCGATTCACAGAGCGTCAGGAGATCATCTATAATATCCATCTGGCCAGTTTCCAGGCTGCGGTGGATACCTTGAAGTTGGGTGTGCCTTTCCGTGATGCCCATATCGCCGCTGCCACGAAGATTGCCGAGGGAATGAAGGATCTCGGACTGATGAAGGGTGATCCTGCGGAGGCTGCGGAGTCAGGCGCCTATGCCCTGTTCTTCCCTTGCGGCCTGGGCCATATGGTGGGGCTCGACGTCCATAACATGGAGAATCTGGGCGAACAGTATGTGGGCTATGCCGAAGGTCAGGTGAAAAGCACGCAGTTCGGCTTCAAGTCGCTGCGCTTTGCCCGTCCGTTGGAGGTGGGTTTCGTCTTCACGGTTGAGCCGGGCATCTATTTCATCCCCGAACTGATGGACAAGTGGCGGGCAGAGCACCAGTTTATGGATTTCATCAACTACGACAAGCTCGATGCCTGGCGCGACTTCACTGGTCTGCGTAACGAGCTGAACTATGTGATGACCGAAACCGGTGCCCGACTGTTGGGCACCATCAAGAAACCGATGACAATTGAAGAAGTATATCAAGCAAAAAACAATTAAGACAATATGAACTTTTCTATTAAGTATCCAGAAAACGAAGGGGGTATGAACGAGCGCATCAAGCGCTTGCGTCAGCAGAATTTTGACACCCCCACAACCTTGAGTATCGAACGCGCACTGATTGAGACCGCCTTCTATAAGGAGAACTATGGCACCATGCCTATCGCCGTGCTGCGTGCCAGGAATTTCTATGAGATCTGCAAGAAGAAGACCTTGTATATCGGTGATGACGAACTGATCGTCGGTGAGCGCGGGCCGCTGCCGAAGGCTGTGCCTACCTTCCCGGAACTGACCTGTCATTCGGTGGAAGACCTGCACACCCTGAACGAACGTGAGTTGCAGCGTTATACCATCAGTCAGGAGGATATCGACACCTATGAACGGGAGGTCATCCCCTACTGGAAGGGTAAGACCCAGCGTGAGCGCATTTTCAACCATGTGTCGAAAGAGTGGGAAGAAGCCTACCATGCCGGTGTGTTCACCGAGTTTATGGAACAGCGCGCCGCTGGTCATACGGCTATGGACGGCAAGATGTATCACGAAGGACTGCTCGACGTGAAGGCACGTATCGAGAAGAAAATCGCCTCGCTCGACTATATCTACGATCCCGAGGCTACCGACAAGCAGCAGGAACTGGAGGCTATGGCCATCTCCTGCGACGCAGCCATTCTCTTCGCTGAGCGTCATGCGGAACTGGCAGAGCAGATGGCTGCCAAAGAGCAGAATCCGCAGCGTAAGGCTGAGTTGGAGAAGATTGCCGATGTGTGCCACTGGGTACCGGCTCATGCCCCTCGCGATCTCTGGGAGGCCATCCAGATGTACTGGTTCGTTCACCTCGGTACCGTGACGGAACTCAACGGATGGGACTCGATGAACCCAGGGCATATCGATCAGCATCTGTTCCCCTTCTATCAGAAAGGTATAGCTGACGGTACGCTGACTCGCGACAAGGCCAAGGAACTGATCAGTTGTCTGTGGATCAAGTTCAATAACCAGCCTGCTCCTCCGAAGGTGGGTGTGACGGCCTTGGAGTCGGGAACGTATAACGACTTTACTAATATTAATATAGGTGGTGTGGATCGCAATGGCAACAGTGCCACGAACGAGATATCCTATATGATTCTGGAAATCCAGGAAGAGCTCCATGAGCTTCAGCCAGGCTTGAGCATCCACATTGCGGAGAATACGCCCGACGAGTTCCTGTTGGCAGGTATCAAGGTCATCCGTCAGGGACATGGCTATCCCTCGATCTTCAACCCCGACACCTATGTCAAGGAGATGGTACGTGCCGGTAAGTCGCTGGAGGATGCCCGTGAGGGAGGCTGCTCAGGCTGCATCGAGGTGGGTGCTTTCGGTAAGGAGGCTTATCTGCTGACGGGCTATCTGAACACACCGAAGATTCTGGAGATTACCCTGAATAATGGTATTGATCCGGAAACCGGCAAGAAGCTGGGACTTGAAACGGGTGATCCGCGTACGTTCAAGACCTTCGAGGAACTCTATGAGGCCTGGCACAAGCAGATGGTGTATTTCGTGAACCTGAAACTCTCGGTGAATAACTACATCGAGCGCATGTTCTCCCTCTATGCCCCTGCCACTTTCCTCAGCCTCTATATCGACGACTGTATCGAAAAGGGAAAGGACTACTATAGTGGCGGTGCCCGTTATAACACGACTTATATCCAGTGTACCGGTCTCGGTACGATTACTGACTGTTTCACGACGCTGAAGAAACATGTGTTCGAGGAGGGTAAGTACACGATGGACGAGATTCTGAAAGCCGTAGCCAAGAACTGGGAGGGTGAGGAGAAGATGCGCCAGTATATCCGCAACCATACACCGTTCTTCGGCAATGATGATGAGTATGCTGATACCATTGCCGTTCGTGTCTACGACGATCTGGTGAAGGCTATCGAAGGTCGCCCGAATACCCGTGGCGGCAAGACGGAGCTCAACATGCTCTCGACGACCTGCCATAACTACTTCGGCTCTGTCTGTGGCGCAACACCCAATGGCCGTATGGCCCATTTTGCCATCAGCGACGGTACTTCTCCGGCTCATGGCTCCGACAGTCATGGCCCAACAGCCGTCATCAAGTCATTGGGGAAACTGGATCAGACGAAGAGTGGCGGCACGCTGCTGAACGTAAGATTCGTACCGGCATTGCTGAAGCGTGAGGAAGACCAGAAGAAGCTGGGCAGTCTTATCCGTACTTACTTTAAGTTCGGCGGACATCACATCCAGTTTAACATCGTGGATACGGCTACGCTCTATGATGCCCAGAAGCATCCTGATGAATACAAGGATCTGCTGGTGCGCGTGGCCGGCTACTCTGACTATTTCAATGATATGACGGAGCAGTTGCAGAACGAGATCATCGCCCGTACTGAAAACGACAATTTGTAATGGCACTGATATTCGATATCAAACGTTATGCGATAAATGATGGTCCGGGTATCCGGACCACCATTTTCCTAAAGGGTTGTCCGCTCCGCTGCGTGTGGTGCCATAACCCGGAGAGTTGGTCGCCGCAGCCTCAGAAACTCTATAAGAAAACCAAGTGTATCGGATGCCGGAGTTGCGTGGAGGTCTGTCCGCAACAGGCTTTGGAACTGACGCCCGATGGCATCAGACCGACTCAGAATGCTTGCATCCTCTGTGGCAAGTGTACCGAGGAATGTCCCACTACCGCCTTGGAGATGTGTGGCAAGGAATGGTCGATGGAGGCGCTGATGGCCGAGATTGAGAAGGAACGTCCGATTATGGAGGATAGTGGGGGAGGGGTGACCCTCTGTGGCGGAGAACCACTGATGCATCCGGACTATCTGCTGGCTATTCTGAAAGAATTGGGGCGGCGCGGTTTCCATCGAACCGTAGATACGACCCTCTATGCCTCACAGGATACGGTGGCGAAAGTAGCTGCCGGGTGTGAACTCTTCCTCGTCGACCTGAAACTGATGGACTCGGAGAAGCACCGCCAATATACCGGTGTTCCTAATGAGGTGATCCTTCAGAATATCCGCTATCTGGCTGAGTCTGGCAAGGACTTCTTCATACGCATCCCCCTTATCGAGGGCGTGAATGCTGACGATGGGAACATGACGGCCACAGCAGCGTTCCTTGAGTCGTTGTCGTGGGAGCGTCGTACCATTAACCTGTTGCCCTATCATGATGTCGGCAAGGACAAGCACCGTCGGATGTGGAGCGCATACAATCCTCAGGGTTTCCAGATGGAGGCACCCTCGGAAGAGACGCAACGGCATTGTGCTGATCTATTGTCATCTCATGGCTTCCAGGTCATTATCGGAGGCTAACCCCTAAACACTCATCCCTAAACAATAAATGCTCAAAACAATATGAATCCAGTTAATCAACGCTTAGAAGACCTTCGTGAAGTGATGCGCCGTGAGCATCTCTCAGCTTGTATTTTCCCCAGTACCGACCCTCATCAGGGCGAATATATCCCCGACCACTGGAAGGGGCGTGAGTTTATTTCCGGCTTTAATGGTTCTGCGGGTACTGCCGTCGTTACACTCACTTCTGCTGCCCTTTGGACAGACTCCCGTTATTTCATTGCCGCAGCTGATCAGCTGAAAGGTACGGAATACCAGCTGATGAAACTGAAGATTGAGGGTACGCCTACCATTGCGGAATGGTTGGGTAAGGAGTGTGGAGCCGGAGCTGAGGTGAGCATTGACGGCTGGTGCAGTTCTTCCAATGCCGTGAAGGAGCTGATAGCCGATTTGCGTAAGGAAGGTGGCATCACCGTGCGGACGAATCTGGATCCGCTGAAGCTGATATGGCGTAATCGTCCCGTCATCCCCGAGAACCCCGTAGAGCTGTATCCCATGAAGTATGCAGGGGAAAGTACAAAAGATAAGATTGCCCGTATCCGAGAGGCCCTTCGCAAGCGCCATGCCGACGGTATGCTGATGGCAGCCCTCGATGATATCGCCTGGACCTTGAATCTCCGTGGTACGGATGTACATTGCAATCCCGTGTTCGTTTCCTATCTGCTGATTTCCTCGAAGACGGTTACATTATATATTAATAAGGTGAAACTCTCGCCGGAGGTGTTGGCCTACCTGGATGTTGAGAATATCAAGGTGGAGGACTACGAACAGGTGGAGAATGGGCTGAAGCAATACTTCGAGTATAATATCCTGCTCGATCCTGACGAGGTGAACTACCGTCTCTATGAGGTCGTCAAGAACAAGGGCAAACAGAATAATTGTCCGCAGACGGAAATCGTAGAGGAAGAGTCGCCTGTGAAGCGGATGAAGACGGTGAAGAACGACACGGAAATTGCGGGTTTTAGGTCTGCGATGCTGAAAGACGGCATCGCCATGACGAAATTTCTCTACTGGCTCTCCGGCTATATCGGGAAACCTGAGATATCAGAACTAACGGAAATCGCGATTGATGAGAAACTAACCTCGTTGCGAGCCGAACAGCCCCTCTATCGTGATATCTCCTTCGATACCATCGCTGGCTACGGCACCCATGCCGCCATCGTTCACTATGAAGCCACTCCGGAGACTGACATCCCCTTGCAGCCCAAGGGTATGCTGTTGCTCGACAGTGGTGCCCAGTATCTCGATGGCACGACAGACATTACCCGTACTATTGCCCTCGGACCGCTTACCGATCTGGAGAAGCAGATCTACACCCTTGTACTCAAGGGCCATATCCAGATAGAACTCTGTAAGTTCCCAAGTGGTTCAAGCGGTACCCAGATTGATATCCTGGCCCGTAAGGATATGTGGCGCGAAGGCCTGAACTATCTGCACGGCACAGGTCATGGCGTAGGTACTTATCTCAATGTCCACGAAGGTCCCCACCAGTTCCGTTTGGAGTGGAAGCCAGCCCCGCTAGTGGCAGGCATGACGATTACCGATGAACCAGGCATCTACCTCCCGGACCGTTGCGGCGCCCGCACAGAGAACACCCTGCTGATCGTACCCTACAAGGAGACGGAATTCGGCAAGTTCCTCCAGTTCGAGTCGCTCACCCTCTGTCCCATCGACAAGGCTCCCATCGTCCGCGAGATGATGACCCAAGAGGAAATCCAATGGCTCAACGACTACCATCAGCGCGTCTTCGATACCCTCTCCCCCCATCTCTCTGCAGAAGAAGCCGCCTGGCTCCGCAACGCCTGTGCACCACTAAACCAATAATGATGAATCACAAGGAAGAACTCTGTAAGGCCATAGAGACTGCCATACATCAGAAGCTGAAGTCACCAAAGGACTTTGAAAGTCTGAGGGAACGAATCTATACCCGTATTCATGTCTTGGTGAGTACGACTACCTTGAAACGTGTCTGGGGATATCTGCAAGCAGACAGCGCCCCGAGTCACAGTACACTGGATACGCTGGCTCAGTTCATAGGCTATTCTGATTATGACACATTCTGTTGTCAGTCGTCCGTTGATCCAGTGCCCAGTACTCATGTGATGAGTCGTCATATAGATGTGGCTTCAGACTTGACGGAGGATGAAACACTGGTGTTAAGTTGGGCTCCAAACCGCATCTGTGAGGTCAGATATCTTGGACAGTTAAGTTTTGTCGTGATTCGCTCTGAGAATACCCGCTTGAAGGAAGGTGACTCTTTTCAGTGTAGTCTGATTATCGAAGGTGAACCGCTCTATCTGAGTGGTCTTAAGCAGGGTGATAGCCCGTCGTCCAACTATGTCTGCGGTAAGCAGGGAGGTGTGAGGTTTGAAAAGAAGTGAGCGCAATGGCCGTTTCCGACAGCAGCATTTCCGGTTATATGACCTCCGACTTTGAAGGCATTAGCAAGGTCTTTACGGAGATAACACCCCTGCCGTCGCCAGGTTATTGTGACCTCTATAGAGCCAAATGTTATGGGCGATGGTTCTTGCTTAAGAGTCTGAAGCCTGAAAAGTCTACCGACCCTATCTATCAACAGATGCTTCGTAAGGAGTTCGAGATTCTGATGAAGCTTCAGCATCCTGCTGTCATGCAAGCTTTTGGCATGGAGCATATTAGGATAAGTGGTGGGGATGAAGTATGTATTGTTGCGGAGTGGATTGATGGTTGTACGCTGAGTGACTATCTTAGCAGCCATCCATCTCTTCAAAACCGACGGCGTATCGCCAAAGAACTGGCAGAGGCTTTGGCGTATATCCATCAGCAACAGATTGTCCATCGTGACCTGAAGCCTTCTAATATTATGGTGACCCATAATGGCAGTTATGTGAAGTTGATAGACTTCGGGCTTGCTGATACCGATAGTCACGCTATTCTCAAACAGCCCGCCGGCACCATGAAGTATATGGCACCCGAGCAGGCAGCGAAGGCAATGCCCGACGTGAGAAATGACATCTACTCACTGGGCATCATCTTTCAGGAGATGGAACTGGGGCGTGGTATATATAATAAGGTGGCAGAGCGATGCCTGCGTCCCATCCATCAGCGCTATCAGAACATGGATGAATTGCTTGATGACCTCCGTAGCCGCAACAGACAGCACTGGCGGATGCTCGCACTGGCAGTTGCTGCCGTTTGTATTATCGCTGCCCTCATCATGCAAGTCTATGAAGTGCAGAAGAAGGCTTATTCACTGGAAGAGCATACGGCAGACCTTCAGCTTCAGTTGCGCGTGCTCAATCATGAGATTATCGGTTTCGAGGATCCTCTAGTCAAGCAGAAGTGCATACAGCACTGGGATACCGATAAGGATGGAGAACTGAGTTATGTGGAGGCTGCTGCCGTGAAGGAACTGGGCAACGTGTTTACAAAGGATACATTACTGCGTAGTTTTAATGAACTGGAACACTTTACGGGGCTCAATGAAATTAGTCCCAATGCCTTTTGGGATTGCAGCCGCCTTGTGTCAATCCAATTGCCACGCACTATCCGCTATATCCGTCAGAATGCCTTCCGTGGCACGGCCTTGCAGATGGTTACGATTCCTGGCAGTGTCGTTGCCGTCGGCGATTATATCCTGAATGACTGCCCACTACTCGAAACCGTCATCTTCGAGTCGTTCCTGCCCAGTGTCAATGCGGATAGTCATCCATTAGCCAATTGTCCCAGACTCTCTGACATCTTTGCACAGAATCTCTTTCAGACCTCCAATCCAGAGAAAGCAGCATGGAAGGAGGTCGCAAGTCTCATCACGCGTAACATCAGGTTTAAGGATCCTCAGGTGAAAGCTATCTGCATCGCCCATTGGGACAGGAATGGAGACCGTGAACTGTCTATTGATGAGGCCGCAAGCGTCACCAGCCTGGGGACTGCCTTTACAGGCAAGGACAATATCACCCGATTCGACGAGTTACGATTCTTCACAGGACTGACGACTATTGAAGCCAATGCCTTTGAGAAGTGCTGGCATCTCCACTCCGTCCGCCTGCCTAGCAGTCTCAGAACGATTGGCGAATATGCTTTTGTCGATTGCAACCTGCAGAGCATTTACATCCCTTCAGGCGTTATTAGTTTAGCACCCACCTTTGTGGCCTCTAATCTGCATCTGCACCAGATTGTCGTCAGTCCGGATAATCCTGTCTATGATAGTCGTGAGCAGTGCAATGCTGTCATTGAGACTGCCACCAACCGTATGCAGACAGGTAGTGCCTCAGCCACGATTCCACGCAGTGTCACCAGCCTGAACGATGAGTGCTTCATCTGGTATGCTTGTGACGAACTCATCCTTCCCTCACAGATTACACGTATCGGCCTGTGGAGTCTCACTAGTCTTTTCAAACGTGTCTATTGTGAATCGCCAGTGCCGCCTGCCTTCAATTCTCAGGGTGGTCAGGCTTATCTTTTCCCTCCTGCCCACTTGAATTACCCAGAGCCTGACATCTATATCCCATACGGTTCCATAGATGCCTATCGTCAGGCTGAAGGCTGGAGTCTTTTTGCCAACCGACTGCGCGAATATCCTGCAAGACCTTCGTCTTTTTTTGTTGCCAAGCCTAATTGGACTAATTTGGACCAAGCGACTATCTTCGAAAAGCATTAAATTTACTTATATTGCGCCGTTGACATTTTTCGTAAAAGGTTTTGGGATGCCGATTTTGTGTTATTGACTTATTTCCTGGTCAGCCAGTAATAGAGGAAATAGTCATAGATGTAGTATTTCCCGTTGTCGTTTGTTATAATGTCCTTTTCTTGAAGAGAAGATAGGCTTCTTTGCACAGCACTTGCAGAGGATAGGTGATATCTCTTGATAAAATCTCCACTTGTAGGCTGAACGTTCTTCCCTGAACGAGCCAGAGCAATGAGCAATGCCTTTTGTTTGGCGGACAATCTTGTCAGTAGGTCTTGATAGGTGTCATCCTTCTCTTCGACGGCATAGTTGATGGCAATGTCAACCTCTTTGATACCACATGGACTATCTGGGCTGGCCATAGCAAAGAGTTCATTGCATATTTTTTGTATGTACCACGTGGTGCCCTCGAATTTATCATAGATATATCGAATGGCCTCTGGGTCTATTTGCAGTCCACTTTGCTCAAAATGGTCTGTGATAAAAGAAGAATAAGATTCAAGGGGAATCGGCTTTAAGGACATGGTCGATGCGCTTTGGTAGAAGGGCCTGGCTGGTGAAGAGAACATCTCGCCCATCATGTGGCGCTTGGAACCAGAAAAAACGAACCAGGCATTATTGCAGTTTTGAATATAGGTACGCAGCAGTGCCTCTACATTTTGCTCTGGATAGTCCATGATAGTCTGAAACTCATCGATGGCTACAATGCAAGGTTTGTCAGCAGTACTCAGATACTGGAATATTTCATCCAGCGAGACCTTGGGTGTTTGTATATCTCCAATTTCCAAATTCCAACTCGGTTGACCTAAGGCATCAAGCGTTATACCCGTCCGTAGAGAACCGGCTATCTGTATGAAGCGTTCCCAGGCTTTCCGCTCTTTCGATTTCAGCACAGAGAGTATGGCTCGTCCTAATTCATAGATTAGTTCTGACAATGATTTCGTAGCATAAATATCTACGATAAACAGATAATAGTCATTTTGTAGTTGTTGCTGGGCAAAGCAATGTCGCAAAAGGCCAGTCTTTCCCATTCTTCTTGGCGACATCAGGGCAACATGATTACCATTCACCAGCAGTGATGTCAAGCGTTTTGTCTCTTCTACTCTGTCGCAGAAGAATTCAGGCCCGTTATAGCCATAGGTCAGAAATGGATTCTTTATCATCTTGATTCTTTTTTATCAATTCGGGTACAAAGATAGTAAGAATTCTTTGATTATACAAATTTGCGTAACGCTTTTTTGTATAATTGCGTTGTTTCGTATCTGCATGGAGTTTATATCGGATATCCCGCCCTTCCATTGACAATTTATCGTCTGGCGCAAACTTGGACCAATTTGGACCAAGCGACTTTCTTCGAAAAGCATTAAATTTGCAACCGAAGTGAAAAATCTCGGCTCAATATGAACGTTCTTTTAGAAAAATTGATTACCTTTGTGCCGTCTGCCATCCGTGGTGGGCGACATCGAGGAGAGCGTCAACGCTTCGACCCGTCAGAGAATCTGGAAAATTCAAGTGGATTCTGTTATCCGCAGAGTCCATGTGCATGGGCGAGAAGACTGAAGACTGTTCCTCCTGTGGTGGATATCCGCACTCTTCACTGTGGAGGGTGTCCATATATTCCTACAGGTGTGAGCCGATTTTCATTCTTACATGCACAGGTATTCCAGAACCTTCTGACTAAGAGTGTCAAGAAGGCTCACACTCCTTTTACGAATATTTCAATTTCATTCACATAATAACTTAAAACAGTATGAAACAGATTACAAAACTATTCGCATTTGCATTTTTCCTGCTGACAGCAGGATTCGTATTAACCAGTTGCACAAATGAAGACAACCCTGTTGTCACTCCTCCCGATTCTGGTGACGAGCCGGAACCCGAGGCTGACATCAAGTGGACTTATACCGTGCTGGATGAGGATGCTAAGACCTGTATGCTTGGTAAAAGTGCTACTGATGCACCTGAGACTACTGCCATTGATGAGTCAATTACTGGAAGTGTGACCATTCCAGAATCTATCGATGGATATAAGGTCGTAGAGATCAATAAGTCAGCTTTTAAGGGTTGCCAAATCTCATCAATCATTGTACCCAACACGGTGACGAAAATAGGTGACGAGGCCTTCAAGAGATGCCATAGTCTCACAACATTGGAACTTGGCTCTGGAGTTACCAGCGTTGGTGAAGATGCCCTTCAGCAATGTGAAAATCTGACTGACGTTACTATTTTTGCGACGAACCCTCCAATGGTGAAGGACCAGAAATTGTTCCCAGTTGAAACAAGGCATCCGGAAAATACTCCATTTAATGCCAAGTTGCATGTGCCCGCTGGCTGCAAGGCTGCTTATGCTGCTGCTGGTGGATGGAAGGACTTCAGCCAGTGCAAAGGCATCTTCGAAGATGCTGTGACTGATTAATCCAATTTAGCATAGAGATAATGAAGAAAGTATTATTAAGTATCACGGCACTGGCCACAATGGCCATGTGCTGTGTGTCGTGTGAGAAAAATAGTACCCCGAGTCCGCCTCAGGGTAATTATGAGGTGAATGGTGCATATTATAAGCCAAGTACTGGGACGGATATGACCTGTGAGTTTACGCATATCGTTAAAGAAGACTGGAATTCAGAGATTGATCCGCAAGACGTAACAATATCTTATACGGTTCCTGAGACTGTTGAGATAGATGGAAAGCGATACACCGTTGTTAGTATTGGTAGCAGTGCATTTAATAGTTTCTATAAAATGAAGTCAGTGAATTTGCCCCAAACGATCACGAGTATTGGGGACAATGCTTTTCCAGGCTGTGTGAGTCTGACATCTATAGACATTCCTGAGAGCGTTACCAGCATCGGAGACGGTGCATTTCATGGTTGTAGCGCATTGTCTTCCATCAAGATTCCTGCCAATGTGACAAGATTTGGTGGTGGGGTATTCTCAAGATGTACCTCTTTGGAATCTGTTACCCTGTCAGAAGGCTTGGCGAGTCTTGGTGATGGGATGTTTGAAGGTTGTACATCTTTGAAGACAATCACCCTGCCAGAAGGTTTGACAAGTCTTGGCAATATGGTGTTTGGAGGTTGTACCTCTTTGGAATCCATTACCCTGCCTGCGTCTCTGACGAACATGGGTGAAAACGTCTTCCAAGGCTGTACTGGTCTGAAGTCGCTGAAGATTTTCTCCAGTGGAATAAACTTTGAGAGACTTGGTCTCTATGATTGCAGGAACTTGACATCCCTTGAGATACACTGCAAGGAAGTCACAAGACTGAATTTAAATAATGAGGGCCTGACGGAGTTGATTCTTGGTGAGGGAGTGGAAACCATTGGCGAAAATGCTTTCAGTGGTTGCAGTAAACTTGCATCGATTTCATTCCCTTCTAGTCTGACAACTATCGGGAATTATGCTTTTAGTGATTGCAAAGGTCTGACTTCGATAGAGATTCCTGCCACTGTGACGAACATGGGCGAGTCTGTTTTTTCAGGCTGTACTGGTCTGAAGTCGCTGAAAGTATCCTGTAAGGAAATCGGCAAGAATGCCTTTGCATGGATGGAGAATTTGACGGAGTTGATTCTTGGTGAGGGCCTGGAGACCATTGGTGAATATGCTTTCAGTGGTCTGCGAAATCTGACTGAGATTACGATTCCCAATAGCGTAAAGACCATCGACAAACACGCCTTCTCGAGTTGTGAAAAGGTGAAGTCTCTGACCATTGGCAGTGGTGTGACCTATATCGGCGCTGGTGCATTTGCAGGGTGCTCCGTGATGAAGGATGTCTATTGCTATGCAGAGGCCGTGCCAGAGATACCCACCTCCCAGGACTCGATGAACGGCCCTCCTTTCGAGTGGTGGCATTATGAAAACACCACGCTCCATGTGCCCACAGCCTCCGTTGCTGCCTACAAGGCTCACAAGGAATGGGGCCAGTTTAAAAATATCGTGGCTATGTAATCTCTTCTCTGCCATTCTGTTCGCGGAGCCTGAAGAAGCAAAACGGTTACGGTTACAGTTGTAACCATGTAACCGTTTCTTTATTTGTGTGCTTCCCTGAAATAAGTTGAATGGTTTTTACTTTACCCCTGCCATAGGTTGAATGCTTGTTTGGTACCTTAATCCTTATCCCTGGCA
>OCTX012282825.1_pt1 | contig 35928 bp, 23 predicted proteins | sample 1539691 | NCBI WGS metagenome assembly OCTX01 (sample SAMN02144231, study PRJEB22623) | gut metagenome | biome: sheep rumen | host: Ovis aries | place: New Zealand
GCAGTGCTGTATGACCAGAAGAATATCGAGGTGAATGGCGATAAGGAGAAAATGCAGTTTATCGACATTCCAATCAACTTGAAATATACGCTTGGTCTTGGCAGTATGGCTGGTATCTATTTTGCCACAGGTCCTCAGTTCTCTTTCAACGTGGGCGACAAAAAGCTTTTGGACAGTGAAACCTATAAGATGAAGTCTTCAAACTTCAGCTGGAACGTAGGTGCCGGCGTGAAGCTGATCAACCATATTCAGTTGGGCTATAACTACAACATCGGCATCGGCAAGACTGCTGAATTAGATGATGTTTGGGATGGAGCAAAGAAGGCGCTAAAGGTGAAGAACAATTCTCACCAGATTTCTGTGGCTTATCTGTTCTGATTCTCAGAAATTCAGAAGAAATATCAAGAAGCCTGACCGCGGTCAGGCTTTTTGTTTCGCAGAAATTCGGACATACATTCGAACATACAGAAATTTTCGAACTTTTCAAATGAGCAGTGCCAAGCTTGCTTAGGCAATGCCATGAAAAGGAGAAAATCAGCAAAGCTAAAGTGAGTCCCTGCAGCATGACATGAAAAATAAGTTCTTGTATTAGATGCGTTTCAGACAAAGCCAAGTCCCATCAGTAACTCTAAATTTCAAACTTCAATTTTCGTGCAAGTGAATACAAAGCCAAGCTCGATTGAGCTTTGTTGAGCGCAGCCGAAAATCATGTCAATAAATTTCAAACTTCAAACTAAAAGATGTACGCTGAGATTGTAATACCAGTTCCGTTCGACACGTTCACTTATTCTGTCCCCCCTGAGCTGGAGCCCGGGGTGTCGGTTGGTGTTCGTGTGGTTGTTCCGTTTGGAAAGTCGAAGAAATATGTCGGACTGGTTGTTGCCTTGCGTGATGATCCCCCCCTGGGCGTGACCACCAAGTGCATCGAGTCCGTGCTGGACGCTCAGCCTATCGTCACTCCTCTGCAGCTGGAGTTCTGGCGCTGGATAGCCCATTACTACATGAGCCCGTTTGGCGACGTGTTCAAGGCCGCCTTTCCTTCTGGGATGAAGAAGGACGAGGAGGAGAAGAAACGCCGGCGGAAAAACATCGTGGAGCAGACCGCCGGCCTGGGTGTTCCCGGTGTTCAGCATGCTTTGAACGAGTCGCAGCAGGAAGCTTACAAGTCGATATTGGAGAGCTGGACCACCCACGACATCACGTTGCTGCACGGTGTGACGTCGAGCGGCAAGACAGAGGTGTATATCCACTTGATTCAGAAATACCTGGATGAAGGCAAGCAAGTGCTTTACCTGCTGCCTGAGATTGCGCTGACCACTCAGATCACGAACCGCCTGCGGGCGGTCTTCGGCTCGCAGCTTGGTGTCTACCACTCCAAGTTCGTGGATGCCGACCGCGTGGCGGTCTACCACAAGCAGCTGAGCGACAGTCCTTACCAGCTGATACTTGGCGTCCGCTCTTCCATATTCCTTCCGTTCCGGAATCTGGGACTGGTGATTGTGGATGAGGAACATGAGACGTCGTTCAAGCAGCAGGACCCGGCACCGCGCTACCATGCCCGCGCTGCCGCCATCATGCTTGCCCGCCAGTATGGGGCAAAGACGCTGCTGGGCACAGCCACCCCAAGCGTGGAGACTTACAAGATGGCCCTCGACGGCCGCTATGGCTATGTCCGTATGGACAAACGCTACAGCGACATGCAGTTGCCGGAGATTGAGGTGGTGGACATCAAGCGTCTTCGTTTTCAGAAGCGGATGAAGGGCAGCTTCTCGCAGACCCTGCTCGACGCCATCGGTGAGGCCCTGGCAGATGGCGGTCAGGTGATTTTGTTTCAGAACCGCCGCGGCTTCTCCAGCTTCATCGAGTGCAAGACCTGCGGGTGGGTTCCCCGCTGCTCGCATTGCGACGTGAGCCTGACGTTCCACAAGAAGACAAACGCGCTGACTTGTCATTACTGTGGCAGCACCTATTCGTTGCCAGCCCGTTGTCCTAACTGCGAGGAGAGTTCGTTCACCACGATAGGTCTGGGCACGGAGCGTATAGAAGAGCAGGTGGTGAAGTTCTTTCCCGATGCCCGCGTCTCTCGTATGGACTTGGATACGACCCGTTCCCAGAACGCCTATGAGCGCATCATCGAGGAGTTCTCCCGTCATGAGAGCGACATCTTGATTGGCACCCAGATGGTGTCGAAGGGTCTGGACTTCGACAACGTGCGAGTGGTGGGCATCTTGGATGCTGACATGATGCTGAACCTGCCCGACTTCCGCAGCTATGAGCGCACGTTCAATATGCTGTCGCAGGTGGCCGGACGTTCCGGCCGTAAAGGGAAGAAAGGCCGTGTGATTCTTCAGACCCGCAGTGCCGACAGCGACATCATCAAGAACGTTGTTGAAAACGACTATGATGGTATGTTCCGCGTTCAGTCGGAGGAGCGTGAGCTGTTCCGCTATCCACCGTTCACCCGCCTGATATACGTGTATCTGCTTCATCGCGACTTCAAGACGGTGGAGCACCTGGCAGAGCAGACCGCCAAACTGTTGCGTCAGTCGCTGGGCCGGCGTGTGATGGGGCCGGACTGCCCTCCTGTGGGCCGGGTGCAGTCGATGCATATCCGTAAGATTATCCTGAAAATGGAACTGACGGACAGCGTGAACGCAACCCGTCAGTTGTTGCAGTCGGTTGTGACTCAGGTGCAGTCGCAGCCCATTGCCAATTCTCTTCGTATTTATTTTGATGTGGACCCGGTGTGAGAGGCTACTTGTCGGTATAGTGACCGTAGGCAGATAAAACGATGACAATAACCTGCATCTCATGGATTTCGTAGATAAGTCTATGCTTTTTTGAAATCCGACGACTCCATTGTCCGTTTCTGTCACCAGACAACCGTTCCGGATGTCCTGTGCCAGTGCTTGGATGCTCATATAATTCTGCAATAAGTTCCAACGCCTTTTTATAGGCTTTAGGTTCATTTGTCAGAAGTTTCTTAAGATCCTTTTGCGCTTGTTCCTTAATCTCGACTTTATACATACTTAAAGCGATCTGATGTAGTTGTCAAGTTCCTTTATGTTTGCAAATGACTTTGATGGTCCTTTCTTTGCATTATCTATGCGTTGGAAGAACTCCTCTTTCGTCATTTCCGTAGGGTCAGCCTTTTTTTCTGCCACTACCTTTCTAAGGTATTTCGCCACACGTCTCATCAGGCTCTCGTCTTCAGCGACGATGCTCATATTCCTTAGTGTTTCTGCGTATAATTCTGCTGTTGTCATATTGTTTTCCTTTCTGTTTTTTGTTTTGAGCGGGATTACCAACTATATCTGCTTGGTCCTTTAAAGCCATGGAATCTCCATCGTGTCAGGCACCAGTCCGCATAGCTCTTTAAACTTTAAACATTAAACTCTCAACTAAAAATTAATACCGATGTTCATGTAGAATGCTCGGTTGAAGGCGTCAGAGTCGTCGGGAAACTCGCTGATGTTGGTGATGCCCCACTGATAGCCCAGCTCGGCGTAGATCATGTTCCATTCCACTCCGCATCCCAGCTTGATGCCCACGTCGAAGCGTTTGAAGCGGTCGCTGTCGAAAGAGTCATACTTGCGGCTGCCGGCAGGAGAGGTCTCTTTGATCTGTCCTCCCACTCCGAAGGCGAAGGTGGGCCCGACGTAGGGCAACACGGCGAACCGGTCGGCCACTTCGATGCCGTACTTCATCAGCACTGGAATCTCCAGGTAGCTGAGGTTGTACTTGAGGGTGGCATTCTCTCCTCTCTCAAGTCCGGGCACTCCCTCTTTTCCTCCGCGCTCGGTGTAGTAGATGCCGCTCTCGAGGAACATGGGGGTGTATGGCGAGCAGCGCAGTCCGACTACGGCTCCGAGGTTGAGTCCTGTCCGTGCGTCGGTGTCGAAATCGCCTCCGATATGGGCGGAGGTGAATCCCATGCGCAGGCCGTAGTAAACACTTCTGTGGTCGAGATGGAATCCGCCACTCATCATTTGTGCTGATGCGCCTATGGTGAGGATGAAGGCGCAGATGGTCGTTATGATTTTTCTCATAGTCCTTTTTTGTTTAGATTCTTAAATAGAGTTCTTATTTTTTGCAAATTAAACGTTTTTTTTCTTACATACCAAACGAATCTGGATTTATTTTTATTGATTGCTGATTTCTTAAGGCGACAAAGTACGGATAATCTGCTTTATTTGTCGTTTTCAAATAGACTGTCCATAAGGACTTCGTTTGTCACAATGCCGGAATGTATACCTCTTGCCACGCCAAAGGTGGTGACCATCGTGAGCAGTAGTGGTTTTGTGGTATGTGTGTCGTCTCTGAATATTCTCATCTTCTCCCTGAGTTTGTCTTCATATTGTTTGGTGATGTTATAGGCGCCGGAACAGAATTTTATCTCGCACAGGTTGATGAAACGGTCTGCCCGCTCAATTAACAAGTCGATTTGAGCACCTTTTTGGTCTGTGTCTCCCGTTTTTCTCCATGCTGTGGAATAAGTGGCAATACCGGAGATTCCGAGTGCTTTCTTGATTTGCTGAAGATGTAGCAGACATAGCATCTCGAAACTGAATCCTTGCCAAGAAGAAAGGGATGGGCTCATGAGGTTGTGAGACCAGAATTGGGGATCCTTATAGTCGTAGTTTTTGATGAATTTGAAGTAAAAGAGGATATATGGGTCGGAAATCCTGTAAATCATATTCCTTTTCTTGCTTTTGTATTTTTGATAGGTCATAATGAAATCGCATCGTTCCAGATTTTCCAGTATATGGGTCAGGTGGCTTCCAGTAAGTTTTGTTTTCTCAGAAATCTCAGATCTGAGAAAACCTTCCCTCTTTTCTGCCATCATTTTGATGACTTCGATATAGTGTTCCGCTTTATTGAATAATGCAGTAAACAACTCATCGAATTCATTTGACATGATGCTGTTTTTCGTGAAGAATAACCTGTCGATGTTTTGTGCCAGACTTTGTTGAGGGTTAATCTGACTGAGGTAATATGGTACTCCTCCCATCGCCATATAGCATTGGAGTATGGTGTAGCGGTCCCATGTGCAGTCGTGTGCGTGAAGATATTCTTCACATTCAGAAAGGTTAAAGGGCCGCAGATAGATGCGTCCGGTAATTCGGTTGTAAAGTCCGCCTTTGTTTTTTACCAGTTTGTCCACCATCCATGAGGTGGCAGACCCGCAAGCGATAAAAAAAATATCGTCTCTCTGAGCAGCCCAGGCATTCCAAAAATACTCAAAAGCTGCGACAAAGTTGCTTCTGGGACGGTCTATCCAAGGCATTTCATCAAAGAATATTACTTTTCGCTCTTGCTTCGGTTTTGCTTTAATCAAATCTCTTAACAGATAGAAAGCCTCATCCCAAGTCTGGGGATTAGGGGTGAAGGTAGACCCGCTGTAAGCTTGTAATTGCCTGGCAAACATTTCCAACTGATGTTTTTGAGATTGGCCTCTCACTCCTACAAAAGTATATGTGAAACGGTCGCCAAACAAATGATTGATTAGAAACGTTTTGCCGATTCGCCGACGTCCGAAAACAATGACAAGTTCAGAACGGTCGGACTGGTAGAGTCTTTCCAGTTCTTTGATTTCCTCTTTACGTGCTATTATTTTCTTCATGTTGAGTGTTTTTTTGATATGCAAATTTATGTATTTTATGGATATTGTGCAAATATTTTGTTGAAAAATAACCATATCTATGAATTTTTATATAGATGTGGTTGCTTTTGTTTAATATAAAATAACCATATCTATGATTTTTTATATAGATATGGTTACTTTTACTTGTAATAAAATAACCATATCTATGAATTTTTGTATAGATGTGGTTGCTTTACGTGAGAGTAAAAAAGAAACTTGCCTCAGTTTCTGCGCCATTGGCATGCTTGTCATGGCAGACTATCGTCTTGTCTTCATGAAAATGAGGCAACCTATATTGCTGTAAACACATTGAAGCCCGCTTCCCAGCGGGCTTCAATGTCATGAAAAAAATACTAACTAATTATTCTAATATGGAAAGTTTTATTCTTGTGCTTTATGAAGTTCTTTTGTTTCACGATGCAAAGTTAGGCATAATCTTCCAAGGATGAAGGGGAAAAATCACTAAAAGCGGGTAGGTTTTTTCCTAAACTGTAGGGGGATTTTCCCCTGAAGGGGATGGCTTTATTTGATGACCAATTTGCGTCCGTTATTGATGTAGATGCCCGGCATGGACTGTTTTCCGTTGATGCGTCGCCCGCTCAGGTCGTACCATCCATCATTGGAAATGATGTTCCTCTCGGGCATGGAGGGCGTGGTCTGTTCGTCGGACGGCCTTGTGATGACTGTTCCTTCCGTCACGTCCCACCATACGAAGCGTGTACTACGGACTGCGCATGGGATTCACCTCCGCCCACATAGGCGGCGACTTCGACACCGACGCTAAAACCGGACTCATCCTCGGAGCAGTAGTAGGACTTCGGTGCTCTCCCTACGTGCCGATGTTTCTGGAGAGCGGTATTTACTACACCGAACGTGGTGGCAAAGAGGGAGTACCAGGTCTTAGCGCAGGAGAGCATGCCTCTTTGAAGTATAACCTCAGCTATCTGGAGGTTCCGGTACTTATGTAATACGGGATCGAAGTGGCTGATCAGTTTGCCGTGCTGCCATACGTGGGACCCACCTTTGCTTTTGGTGTGGGTGGACAAATCAAAGAATCCTATCCTGGCGGCAGTGTCAAGCACGACTCATTCGGCAGTGACCGGTTCAACCGGTTCGACGTGGGTATCAAACTGGGATGCGGACTGGAGTGGAACATGATTTATGCTGAACTCGGATACCAATGGGGTATCACCAACATCAGCGACTTCCCAGACGATGCGGATGCCTTCAACCGCGCTTTCTATATGAATATTGGAATTAATTTTTAGAATAGTTGAGGATTTTTTTTAGTTTAAAGTTATTAATAGTTGAGAGTTTAGAGTTCCTTAGTTTTAGTTTAAAGTTTAAGGTTTAAAGTTTAAAGAGTTTATTTCCAAGGTTATGTTGGACCGTGCTTCGCCGGTCAGTTGTGCGGTCGGGACGACCACAACCCCAGCCTTTGCATATTGAGCAGTGTACGATAATAAAAACGGTGGAAGCACAAGAGGATTTGTCCTGGGGACGTGGTCGTCTCGACCGCGTCAGTTGTCGAGGGCTCGACGCCCGAAGACAACTGTAAAGTCACTCTCAACAATTCCAATGCCCGAAGACGGCAGTAAAGTCACTCTAAACTCTAAACTCTAAACTCTCAACTATTAATAACTCTCAACACTCAACTAATCTCACCACAGACTCTTAATGATTTCGAGTGTCTCTTCTTCCTCGAATTCCTCTTCCACCCAGAGTCCTTCTTTCCAGGGGTCAAAGTCTTTCACACGTCCCTCGCCGTTTCCCTCGCCGCCGTAGCCGGAACCGGAATTGCCATCGATGTCGGTAACAGTACCTGCCATAATACCCGCGAAACGGATTTCGTTAACCTCCGCAAAGGGGCTGCTATATGTTTTTTTCTTCATTTGCCGTTCCTCCTATCTTTATTTGATGATAATTTTGCGTCCGTTGTTGATGTAGATGCCGGGCGCGGCGGGCTTTCCGCTGATACGCCGTCCGCTCAGGTCGTACCATCCCCCGGGGCTGATGATGCTCAGCCTTCCGTCGGGCGTGACCTCCGGTATGCCCGTGACGGTGTCCTCGCCTTCGAAGTTCACCACGAAGGATTTGACTTGGCCGACAGTCTGCAGGTCGCCTGCGTGATAGCTTTCGCCAAGCCGGAACAGTGCTCGGAATGAGTTGAGGGATGCGTTTGGTCCGAAGTAGTAGATGGTGTTGTTCTCTCCCATATAGAGGCTGGTTCGGTCGCCATCCTTGTAGGCGACAGGTGCGAAGGTGCCTGTGAACGCCACTGCTTCGTCTGCGCTGCTGACTGATTTCGGTCCTACACATTTGAAGGTGACCCCGCTGAAAGCCGGACCGAAAATGGCGTCAGAGGGAGCGTCAGGGTCGGCATTGGGCGTGCCCCATTTGATGAGATAGGGTATGCCCGCCTGAATCTTCTCTGCTGTCTGGAAATTGAGGTGTAGCGTGCCGGTTGCGCTGTCGAATTCCGTGTGTATTGAGTCCAGTTCCATCAGTGTGGCTCCTGCGAGCGGTGAGTCTTCAAGTTCAAGGTCGAACGGCAGACACAGCGTGTTCCAGTAGCCGTCTTTGACGAGCGAGCGGTTTTTCAGCCTCACGTCGATGGGACCGAGCCCGTTGACCTGGGAGAGGGTTTCCGCGTTTGGTGCGTTGTTTGCCAGTTCCACCGGTGTCTGCAGCCATCTGGCATAGAGTGTCAGGTTGTGCTCCAGCTGGATGGTCTCTCCTGCTTGGTATGCAGGCGTTCCCGTGGCCGATGTGGCCCATCCGAGGAAGTAATACCCTGTTCGTGTTCGTGTAGGGAGCTTGCAGGACTTGATTCCCTGGTGTATTTCAGCCATGCCGAATCCGTCGTTGTCGTCGAGCGTCAGGGTGAAGGTCTCCGGGTTGTCCTCCGTTCCCCGGAACAACGCCGTGAGTGTGATGTTCTTATTGGGCATGGTGAGCGTGGTCTGTTCGTCCGACGGCCTTGTGATGACTGCTCCTCCCGTCACGTCCCACCATACGAAGCGGTACCCAGGCTTTGGTTTGGCAGTCAGTGTTACCACGTCGCCCTGAGTTGCGGCATTGGAAGAGACTGTAGCGGTTCCGAACGTGTTGTCGGGCGAAACGGCAAGTGTGATGGTATAGACGGGTATGCCTATGATCTCATCGCGGTATTTGCTCCAGTTGTTCTTGTAGTCGTCCACATTGTCTGTTGGCACATAGATTTTGCGGTTGGAGGCATTGCCCCAGAACGCACTTTTGTCGTAATTTGGAGGTGTGGCAGCATAGCAATAAACGCTCGTCAGGGAGGAACAACCACAAAAAGCATAGTTACCGATGTTTGTCACGCTGGTGGGGATGGAAACGCTCGTCAGTGAGGAACATTCCCTAAATGCACCCACATCGATACTTGTCACGCCTTCGGAGATGGAGACGCTCGTCAGTGAGGAACAGCTCAAAAAAGCAGCGTTACCGATGTTTGTCACGCCTTCGGGGATGGAGACGCTCGTCAGTGAGGAACAGCCCAAAAAGGTTCCCACACCAATGTTTGTCACGCTGGTAGGGATGGAGACGCTCGTCAGTGAGGAACAGTCTCTAAAAGCAGCCTCACCGATGTTTGTCACGCCTTCGGGGATTGAGACGCTCGTCAGTGAGGAACATCCTTGAAAAGCACTGATTCCGATGCCTGTCACGCCTTCGGGGATGGAGACGCTCGTCAGGGATGTACAGCCTAAAAAAGCATTATCACTGATATTCGTCACGCCTTCGGGGATGGAGAAACTGGTCAGCCCGGAGTCCCTAAAAACATCACTACTGATGTTTGTCACTCCCGAAGGGAAGTTGACAGATGTCAGTGCCTTGCAGCCTGCAAATGCAAGGTCCTCGATGGTCACCATCGTTTCGGGCAGGGCGATGTTCGCCAGATTCTCACAGTTTTCGAACGCCCTGGTTCCGATGCGTGTCACGCCGCCGGGGATATCGATGCCGGTCAGGCTGGTGCAGTTATAGAACGCCTCGTTTCCGATGTCCGTCACGGTGCTGGCGATATTGACCTCGGTCAGCGCGGTGCAGCCATAAAAGGCACAATTGCCGATACTCGTCACTCCCTCGCCGATATTGACTCTCTTGATTTCCGCTCTGCTGTTTTTCCAAGGGGCTTTGATGTGATAATAATCATCATCCGGATAATAGTTGGTCATTGGCCCCGTTGAACCTTGGTTTACGGTATAGATGTCCAGCGTCTGGGTAGAGGTGTAATAACTGTACCAGAGATTTGTGCCGCACCTGCCGCTTTCATCAGCCCAGGCGGACAAGGTGGTGAGTAGCATGGCGAGCAAGGTGGTTGCCGCTCTTGCCGTGAGGCAGGAAAAAATAGTCTTGACTTTCATGTTGTCATTAGGTTTGTTAGTTATAGAAAAGAAGGTGTTGGGTCTCGTCAGAAAACAAAAACGAATAATTCTTGCGTTTTATTCAGGTTCAATGACAAAGATGGCACAAATATACGAATAATTTCGTAAATAGAAAATGTTGCCTCGTCAAAATTTTTCATTTTTTCCGAAAACGTGGGAAAGATGTTGCTTTTTCATGTAATTTTGCAGGGAATTTGAAGGAGTTGGACGTGTTGGAGGAGAGGTTTGAAAATATGGTTGGGGTTTTTAGTTACAAGACGCCCCGCGGGGCGTCTCTACGAAATACATAATATGATGAAAAACATGAATTTGTTGCTGCGCGCCGAGCGTGCGTGGCTGGGGCTGGAGGACTTCCGCCAGACCCGCAGAAGGAATATCAATTACATCTATGGCGACCAGTGGGGCGACCTGGTGGTTGACGACGACGGCCGGTTGGTGACAGAACGGGAGCGTATCGCCCGCCATAGCGGTGCGGTGCCCCTTCAGAACAACCACCTGATCAAGATCGTGCATGCGCTGACGGGACTGATTGCGAAGCGGAGCACGATGCCTATGTGCTATGCCCGTAGCGAGGATGCCGACGACAAGAGCCGTATGATGACGAATGCCTTGCAGTCGAACTGGGAAACGAACAGCATGAAAGAGCTGCTGGTCAGTCAGATGGAGGAGCTGATGCAAGGAGGGCTGAGCGTGGTGTGCGAGGAGTGGGGCAGCACGAACGGGCAGGACGATGCCTACACGTTTCCAGTCAACCCTGATTATTTCTTTTTCGAGAGCAAGATGAACGACCCACGCCTGTGGGACGTCGCCCTCATCGGCGAAATCCGCGACTACACCTATCCTGAGCTGACGTCGATGCTGCGTGGCGTGGCCGGTGTCAACATCAAGGAGATTTACGACCCTTATGCGAGATTCCTTTCCGGCTCCACACAGCTGACCGACCAGCACGACAGCCTCGACTTCTGGCATGCTGCCGACGAGACGCTGCTCCGCACCTACCACGTCTGGACCCGCCAGCCCCGAATGCGCTACCGCTGTGTGGACCGTGAGGACAAGTCTCAGCCCGTCTTTCTCATCGAGGAGTCGGAGCTGGGACAGATAGAGGCAGAGAACCACCGTCGGAAAGGCCATCCCATCGAAATGGAGCCCGCCTACGACGAGACCTGGCATTTCACCCTCCTCGCCCCCGACGGAACCGTGCTCCGGGAGTATGACTCGCCTTACGAACACAAAGACCATCCTTACGTGATGGCCGCCTACCACTTCGTGAACGGGAGAATTTATCCGTTCATGAGCTCCGTCATCGACCAGCAACGCTATGTGAACCGCCTCATCACGCTCAACGACATGTATATCAACTCGTCCATCAAAGGACTGAAGATGATTCCGAAGCGGTCCATCCCGAGAAACATGACGATAGACGAGTTTGCCCGGCAGGCAGTGGAGGTGGGCGGCTGGATTGTGTATGAGCCCGACCCCACGGGTGCGAAGCCCGAGATCATCACGCAGAACGCGCTGAACCTGGGGGTGTCGGAGATGCTGCAGCTGCAGCTCTCCAGCATCAACGAGATCACGAGTGTGAACTCGTCGCTGCAGGGAGTTCCCCCGTCCGGCAACACCGGTTACGCCCGCTATGCCATGGAGATGGAGAACTCTTCGACGAGCGTGGCTGCGCTGACGGGCAAGTTCACGGAGTTTGAGCGCAGTCTGGCGCGTAAGAAGATGAAGGTGATCCACCAGTACTACCAGAAGCCGCGGATGGTGGCGCCGTCGAGGGAGCAGGAGTATGGGCGCTACCTCACGTATGAGCCGCGGCAGGTGGCGGATATCGATTTCAAGGTGAGCATCCAGGATAACGGCGACACGCCGGTGGCACGCATGATGACCAACGACCTGGTGATGCAGATGTGGCAGAAGAACGCCATCACCACCGAGCAGCTGCTCCAGAATCTGTATTTGCCAGGGGGAAGCCAGTTGAGGGGGTAAAAATAGCCGGAAAATCCGGAATCTCCGGAAAACTAACCATGAAAACACACACAATAATGACAACAGAAGAACTAATCGAAGAAAACATACGGAGAAAAGCCGATTTTTTCGCTGAGGCCGACCAGCTGACCGGCCGAGGGATGGGGGATGACCGCATCTGCGTGCATATCCCCGACCACGACCTGCCTGAGCAGTGGCTGACGCGGGAAGTGACGGAACTGACAGACTACAAGAAGGTGATCGATGCCGGGAGTATCGGCGCTTACCTGCAGGCCCAGGGGAAGGACAACGCAAATGCGCGCCAGTGTCTGTCCGGGGAGCTGAACCGCCTGCGGATGGCTCACGACCCGGCGTTCGCCTTCGTCCGCGCCTTCCATATAAAGGACAAGGTGAGCGGCCGGCTGATGTCGTTCAAGCTGAACTATGCCCAGCGCGTGCTGCTCGACAAGCTGGAGGGGATGCGCCGTGCCTCCAAGCCTATCCGTCTCATTCTGCTGAAAGCCCGCCAGTGGGGCGGATCCACGCTCGTGCAGCTCTATATGGCCTGGATCCAGCTGTTCGTGAAGGAAGGGTGGAACTCGCTTATTGTGGCCCAGACGAAGGACACGGCACGCCGGATCAAGGCGATGTACACGAAAGTGCTTCAGTTTTTCCCTCAAGACGTGTTTGGCCAGGGAGAGCTGAAATTCGCACCCTACGAGCGTTCGGCTTCCGACTGTGTGATAGCCGACAAGCACGGCAAGCCTGTCCGAACGAACGTCATCACGGTCAGCTCCTACGAGAACTATGAAAGCACGCGCGGCTGCGACATCGCCATGGCACACTTCTCGGAAGTGGCCTACTGGAGGCAGACCCCTCAGAAAAGCGCGGCAGGACTGATCCGGGCCGTGACGAGCGGCATCGCCGAGGGAGTGCCCTACACGATGGAGGTGATGGAGTCGACGGCAAACGGCAAGAGCGGCTATTTCTACGACGAATACCAGGAGGCGAAAGCAGGACGGTCTGCGCGCCAGGCCCTTTTCATTCCGTTCTTCTTTATCGAGCACGACATGCTGCCGTTCGACGATGACGCGGAGCGCGACGCGTTTGCTGCCCGTCTGCTGGAGCGTAAGAACAACAGCGTGACGACGGAGAAGACGGCAGAGCCGGGCGACTACTTGTGGAAACTGTGGGTGAAAGGGGCCACGCTCGAGCATATCAAATGGTACGTGGAGCGGCGCAAGTCCTTCCATTCCCATGCGCAGATGGCGAGTGAGGCGCCGAGCGACGACATCGAGTGCTTCACATTCAGCGGCCACCTGATCATCGACCCGGAGAAGGTGGAGGAAGCAGCGAAACGCGAGACGCAATTTCCCCTCTTCCGGGGCGACATGACGTTGAAAGACGGCGAGGTGGAGCATGAGGTGGCAGACGAGGAGGGTGCCCTGAAGGTGTGGGAATACCCCGAGAAGCAGGTGTTCCAGGACCGTTACATGATCACGGTGGATGTGGGAGGCCGCCGGGAGCAGTCGGACTATTCCGTCATCACGGTGATTGACCGCATCGGGGCTGACACCCTCCAGGACAAACTCTACAACGGCATCCACAGGAAATGCTATGGAAAGCAGGTGGCTGAAGGGCTGAGGGTCGTGGCCCGCTGGCGAGGCCATTGCCGGTTCGACGACCTGGCCCGGAAAGCCGCTCAGATGGGGTGGTGGTACGACGAGGCGAAAATCGTGTTCGAGAGCAACACGTTCGACAAGAAAAAGGCCGAATCCGTCGAGTTCCTGGAAAACACGGACCATGCCGTGAGCGTGATAGAGGAGCTGAAAGCCATATACCGCAACCTGTACACCCGCCCATCCACCGACCCCGAGGATATCAGTCAGGGGATTCACCGCAAGGTGGGCTTCCACACGAACCGCCGTACCAAGCAGCTGATGGTGGACCGTTTTACGAAATGCTTCGAAGACGGCCTGTTTCACGACCCCGACGAGGCGTTCTATAAGGAGCTGTCCATCTACGAGGAGCGTACGGACGGCAGCTACGGCAACATCCCCGGCCACAACAACCACGACGACATCGTGATGACAAACATGATAGCCTGTGTGGTGCACGAGGAGATGCCGCGCAGCACGCCATGCGAGGAAAGACGGTCTGCGCCAAGACGCTCCTACGGCACTGTCAACGAAAGCAGTATGTTTTAGAAAACCCGGAAAATCCGGAAAGCCCGGAATCTCCGGAAAAAATCCAGAAAAACCATGAACATAACATTGAACAAAGGCATTCACCGCAGTCCGTCGCTTTCCGCCGACGGCGAGCTCGACTACATGATGGACCTGCTGCCACGCGACGGCGACTTGCGCAACCTGCCAGCCCCCGAACCGCTTGACCTCACGCTTGATGATGGCGACAGGCTGCTTGGCATCCACCGCGTGGATGCCGGGAAACACTATGTCGTCAGCAGCGATGACGGACGCTCGCTGGCTTATTACAACGAGAACGGCACAAAAATCCTGATCACCACGCTGACTGAAGGACGCGTGGATGGCATGACTGCGATGGGCAATGTGCTGGTATTTAGGATTCTTGGAGCAGAGAGGTCCGACTTGTCCGACCAGTCCGACCAGTCCGACCAGTCTGACCAGTCCGACTTGTCTGACCAGTCCGACTTGTCCGACCAGTCCGACTCGTCCGACAATTTCTCCACTGCCTATGCCATCTGGCGGGAAGGAGCCTATGCTTTCCTGGGCGGCAGCTTTCCGCATGTGGACATCCAGTTCCGGCTGCGCAACATCTATGTGCAGACCTTCAATCCCGGAGAGGAGACCGGCATCCTCATCGAGCCCTCCGACCGGACGGAGACGACGGAATTCGCAGAGGTGGTGGCTCCCACGCCGGTGACCACACCTGAGTTTTCCCATGAGACGGTGTTCGCCCTCTCCCCCTCACGTCCGTTGGAGCAGTCCACCACCTACAAGGTGGTGACCACCCGCGTGACAGGCAAGCAGTCCACTCCCTTCTCCGTCTATCTCTGCTACACCGACTCCACCCGCGTTTATGCCGCCTTCTCTACTGCCGCCAACGACCTGCATCCTTACGCCGTGTTCACCACCGACAGAAGCAAGACCGTGGACCACCTGGAGCTTGTGCTCTGGGCCAACGGCAAGCAGACGAAGTCGCTCTCCGTGACACTGCTGAAAGGCACAGCCACCGCCACGGGCCATCTCTTTGCCGACACCCCGGAGAACTTCACGGCGCTTACGGGGCTGGCCAATACCTTCATCAGCAAATATGCCACACAGGAGAACAAGTTCATGTATCCGTTTTTCGTCCGTTATGCGCTGAAGATGTACGACGGCACCTACGTCTGCCCGTCGCCTCCCTGCCTGATGCTGCCCAACCGGGGACTGACCCCGATGGTGTGGACACTGGGCGGGACAGACGGCCGTCCGTGGGACACCTACGTGTCGGCAGTGGTGTCGCAGCTGAAATACCGCCTGCTGAGGAAGACGGCGCTGGACGCCTGGAAAGACCTGGTGACGGACGTGGCGATAGCCGTCTCGTCGCCTGTGTGGTCGTACAACCAGGGCGCGGAATGGAAGGCGGGTGAGAACCTCGTGGAGCTGAGGCGTATAGACGCCGCTGACGACCGCCGCGCCGACGACACCTGGAGCTACGGCTATTTCGACAACGGCGACGGCACGTCGAGCGCCACGTGGCTGTTCAAACAGCACAACAGCCTGAGTACGACCTCGGCCCCGCAACTCTTCTCCATCCGCCTTCCTTCCTTCACGGAGCGCCAGCAGGCGGAGAGCCTGACGGGCAAGGCCAATTTTTATATCGTGAAGGAGATAGCGGTGGACCAGCTGCCGGACTTGGACGAATGGAGCGACGTGGAGATGGACTCCAACACGCTGTCGACGCTGGAGAACCGCCGCCAGCTGCCCGACAATCCGCTCTCGCTCTCTCCCCGCAGCGGGGCATGCATGACGGTCTACAACGGACGGCTGGTCATCGCCGACGTGACCGACCGGAAATTCCACGGTCATCTGCCTGCCTTGCTGCAGGGGCTGTCGGGCACGTATGTGAACAGCTCTGCGCAGCGTGCCACGCTCAACCTGACGAAAGCCATAGTCCGCTACGTGGAGGACGGGGAGGCGCACACGCTCTGCGTCGGCGACCTGCCGCGCCATACCAACGAGGCGCCGTTCTTCTGGTTCTACTATCCGTCGTCGAACGCCCAGAGCGTGCGTCTCTGGCAGAACGACCTGACGAACCGGTGGCGCCGTGCCGACCTTCGTCTTCAGCCGCATCCGCTGCTCAGCGGCGCCTGTTGGTTCGACAACTTCAACGAGCCGGAGTGGACGGACTGGACTTCCTATGCCTCGCTTACGGCCGCAGAGAAGGCGGAGGCCGACATGGCTGACACGTATGCCACAGTCCGTTATCCCAACAAGGTGCATCAGAGCGGTGTGAACAATCCGTTTGCGTTCTCCGCCGAGCAGACCAACCGGGTGGGAGAGACCACGGTGGTGGGCATGGCGGCGGCTACGCAGGCGCTCAGCCAGGGGCAGTTCGGCCAGTTTCCGCTTTATGCCTTCTGTCACGACGGTATCTGGGCGCTCTCGCTGGCTCAGGACGGCGCGTTTGTGGCGGTCCATCCCGTGTCGCGCGACCGCTGCCTGTCGCCCAGGGGCATCGTGCAGGCAGACCGCTCCGTGGTGTTCGCCACGGACCAGGGGCTGAAGCAGATTGCAGGATCGGAAATACGCGTTCTTGCCTCGCAGCTCGACGGCCTGTCGGCCGACGTGTCGTTGCTCAGCGGGGTGGACGAGTCGTTCGACAGCCTCGTGGAGGAGGTCCCGCCCGACTTCCGTCAGTCGCTGGCTGAGGCGGTCGTGGCCTACGACTATCCGAATGGGCTTCTACATGTGTATGTGGGTGAGAGTGCTTTTCATTATGTTGTCTCGCTCAGCAACGGCGAGGTGACGCTCTCCTCAGCGGTGAGCCGTCCATCTGCGGTGGTCAACGACTATCCTGACACGCTCGTGCAGCAAGGTGGGCGTCTGTTGCGGTTCTCCAATGGCTGTGGTTTTGTGCGTCGCAAGGGGCTGCTGCTGACGCGTCCGCTTTCTTTTGGCAGCATCCTGGGTCTGAAGCGGATGACCGACTTGCGTGTGCTGTGGCGTCAGACGGATGCGGCCTCCTCCGTGCGTGTGGCGGTCTTTGCCTCGAACAACCGCCGGGTGTGGTGGCGTATGCGGTCGCTCCACGGGCATTCCTACCGCTGGTTCCGCATCGCGCTGTTTACGGAGATGAATGACTATGAGCGGGTAGAGGGAATGGTGGTGGAAGGGTAAGCTTTTTGTGCTATCTATGCATTGACGATAACACTTCGTTCGTATAAGTATCTTGGTGAAAAACCAATTTCGTCATTCCAGTCGACGGTGAAAGGGTCTAACCTGAATGATTTGAAATAATTGATATCTTGTAGCTTCTTGCAGATACCTTTTTGCATTAAAGGCGTGAAATCAACTTGTCTGACTTCTCCATTGCTGAATGTCAGTTGAAGGGTGTATCCACTGATATATTCGGCATGAGTAATTTTCAGAATAGGATTTTCTGGCATACTATATATTTTTTGCAAAAATAAGAAAAAATATTCAAATCAGGGCTTTTTTTATAAAAAAATAGGCGTTTTTGAATTATTGTTCCTCGAAGTCATTAATCGATGAAAGCATCCGGCCGTTTCCCAACGGCCGGATGTTTGGTAATTGCATGCTATTAATTATTACTAATCCTAAAAGCTTTCAATATTCAACAAAACAAAGTGCCAGTATCTTTAAACTTTAAACTATAAACTTTAAACTTTAAACTTTAAAAAGACTTACTGGTTTCCTTTCTGGATGCCGCCCACGACATCGGAGTTCTCGATGGATCGCCCGGCTTTCTTCACGCTGGCTTTCAGCTTGCCGAAGCGGAAGGAGACTGCGATTTCGAAGCGGCGTATGTTCATGATTTGCTTGTCGAAGCCGGTGTAGTCGCCGTGGTTGGTGATGGTGGTCTGGCGGTTGGTCTTGTTGAAGGGCGATATGGCCCGCAGGCTGACCGTGAGACGGTCCTCGTCGAGGAAAGACCGCTGTAGGAAGATACCGTAGATGGTGTACGGCCGGCTGTAGCTGTAGACATTGTTGGGTTGGTTTCCCAAGTTGCCCCATGCGTTGGCGGAGAGGCGCAGTTTCCAAGGGAGCTGCTGGCTGGCCGATGCGAAGAAGTAAGCTGACCATCCATGCTGTGAGAGTCCTGCGTTGCGGTTCTCCAGGTGGTCGTACATGAGCGTGGCGTTGGCAATGACCGTGGTTTTGCCGAACGGTTTCCACTGAATGTAGCCCTCCGTCGAGAATCGTCGCATCCGCTCGATGTTTCCGTAGGTGAGGTAGCGCACGTCCTCCCTGGCGTTGACCACCCTTCCTATTCCTCCGTTCCAGAAATCGAACGAGGGTGCGATCTGCAGTGTGATCCGCTCGCCGGTGAGGAGGTAGTTCAAGGATACGGACTGTGAGTGGGCACTCTTGAGGCTTGGATTTCCGCTTTGCACGGCATTGGGGTTGATGATGACCGCCGGGTTGAGGTAACCGATTCCCGGCCGGCTGATGCTGGTGGAGTAGGTGAGCTTCAGCGACTGCCGGTCGTTGAACTGGTATTTCATGCTGGCTTGCGGCACCCAGTCGTTGATGTGCCGCCCGAAGTCCTCTCCTTTTCCGTCAGGATAGTGTGCGCTCATATAGCTGTGCTCATAACGCAGTCCTGCCCGTGCCGACCATTTTCCGTGGGTGTACATATAGTCGGCGTAAGCCGCCGCGATATGCGTGTTGTGGTTGAACCTGTTGTCGTACGACGTGAATTTCGGTTCGTCGTTGAAGTCCTGAAGTGTGTGGCTGCTGTTGCGGCGCTCGATGTACTTGAGTCCTGTGGACAGCGTGTGCCCTTCCCACAGGGGCCGTGTCCAGTCCAGCTGGAAGGTGTGCTCGGTGAACCGCTCCCGGGTGTTCTCCTCGTTCTGTGTGTAGTCGAAGGGTGCGTTCACCAATTCGTGGAACTGGTTTTTCTGCACGGTTCGCTGTCGGGTGAAGGCGAGCATGTAGGAGAGGGTGAGTGTCTCGCCCTTTCGGCGGGTGCGGTGCTCATAGTCAGCCCTGCCGTTCCACGACTGGTGGGCATACGACGGCAAGTTGTAGGTCCGTCCGTAGCTGTATATGGGATTGCCGTCAGGGTCAGTGTTGACGCACGTGTTGCTTCCCTTGACATCCATATCGTAGAAATATCCTCCGAACGAAGCCGAAAGGAGGTTGAGCGAGTCGATGTCGTAGCTGGCGCTGATGTCGGCGAAATGGAAGTAGCCGGGATTGCTCCCTTCCGACTCGGAGCGGATCGTGTTGCCAGAGTTGATGAAGTTATCTTCGGCGATGTCTTCGTATTTCGTGACACTCTCCGACATTCTCTGTGCGCCGTAATCCACTGACGTGATGACTTTCCCAATCTGTGTGGTGAGGCTGGCGTTGATGTTTCCGCTCCCTTTCGTGGTTGCCCTCGTGCTGACAGTCCCTGTAAGTCCTTTGATGGCCTGGTTTTCCATCATCACGATGTTGAGGATGGCATTGACTCCTTCCGCGTCTTCCTTGGCTCCAGGGTCGGTGATGACCTCGATGCGTTTCACCAAGGAGGCCGGCATGGAGCGGAAGAGCTCCTTTGCGTTCTTGCTGAGGTTGGGGTCGTAGTGGCCGTTTCGGTAGATTTTGTACTGGCTGTTGCCTTTCACCCGTATGTTCTCCTGTGCGTCAACGCTGACGAACGGCACTTTCTTGAGCATCTCCAGGATGTTGTCGGTCTTCGACTCCTCGTCGGCCTGCACATCGTAGCCAATGCGGTCAATCTCCGTCTTGATAAGTTGGCGCTGCGCCTTGACGGTGACACCCTCCAGCATCTTCTCCCATCGAAGGGAGTCGGATTCGGTGGCAGTGGAGTCGGGGTTGGTTGTGTTGTCCTGTGCGTGGCAGAAGGTGGCTGCAAGCAGGCAGATGATGGCGGTAATCAGTTTCTTGTTCATTTTTTTAGGCATAGTTATGGCTGGTCAGACAATGGAATTGTCTGATTGTTAGTGGTTTTTAAGTTACAAAACGCCCCACGGGGCGTCTCTACAACTAAATTCTTTTGTAGATAACGATGAGGTCTTGCCCTTCTTTCTTGCAGATGAGCATGAGGTTGGTTTCGTTGCTGGTGGTGTCCGTCTGGTAGGCAGTAATGTTAGTGATAGTTCCGTCACCTTCCACGGTGAGCATAAAGGTGCTGTCGGGGTTCTGATGGTTGAAAGAGTGCAGCGTTGAGTCATATTGCTTTTGGCTTTTTTCTTTTATGTCCTTCATTCTTCTTGCCCTTTCACGCTCGGTGATGGCTTTTTTCCGTGCCTCCATTGCTTCTACTTGTGCTTTGCGCTTAGCTGTTTCTGCTGCGATTCTTGCTTCCTTGGCCTGCTGCTCGATGGCTTCCCTGTCCTTTTTCATTTGTGTTTTCAGCTGATGTGCCTGGTCTTTGTATTTTCGTGCCTTGTCGGCTTCAATCAATGCGCCTTCACGCATTTTCTCTGCATGCTCTTCCACCCTTTCCGCGTCTCTGTGACGTTTTGCGCGGGCTTCGTTCACATTGCTTCGTGCCTCATCGGCTTTTTTTCGTGCTTCTTGTTGTGCTGCCTCAGCCTCACTTCGTGCACGCTCGACTTCGATTGAGATGTCGTCGCTTTGTTGCCGGAACTCGTCGTAGTCTTCCTGGCTGTCGAACATGATGTAGGTGTTGTCGTCCACCTTTTTAATGATGGTGTCGTTAATGTCCACATACACCCTGTGTTTCAGTGGTTTGTCAGTACTATTATCATTATCGCTTGTCGGACTTTTGATGATGGTGACCTGCTTGATCTTGTCCGGGTTGATGTTGTCAACGTCCGGTTTTGCCACTTGTATGCCGTTCACCTTGTATTCCACGGAGTCGTTGTCTGATGAGTTACTATCAGGATTGCTGTCAGACGGATAATCCATGGATTTGTCCTTTGTCCCGGAAATGTTGTCAGACTGCTGATTGCCGGAGTTTTCTTGTTTTTCGGTTGGACCCGCCTGTTGTGTTATGTCTTGCTCATAGGCGTAGTCTTTTACTACACGGGCTGACAGTCCGAGGCTCACTGCGATGACAGGCAGAAGGAATAATGTTTTCATCCTTGCCCGTTTCGGTGTCCTTCTGCGTGCCAGCATCTCTACCCGCTGCCTGAGCATACGCTTCTCGCTGAGCGTGTTGGCCAAAGAGAATCGGCCTCTGCCCGTGGCCTTGCTGATGAGCAGTTGTATGTAGTCCGTGGAGTTTATCCCTGCGTTGAGCACGTCCTCATCCGCCTCGTATTCATGTACCATCGTCAGCTCTTTGCGCAGTTTCCATGCCACGGGGTTGAACCATTGGAGTGTGAGCAGGAGATTCATGAGGAAGAGGTCGATGGTGTGGTGATGACGGATATGTGCCTGCTCGTGCATGATGAGTGCGTCGTGGTTGCGTTCGAAATCCGCTTCCGACATCACGATGTAGTTCAGATAGGAGAACGGCCGGGTGGGGTGGTTGCTCACGACGATGGTGGTGCCGTCGGATGTTTTGTGGGAACGATGCTGACGGATGAACCGTTGCAGGCTGACCAGCTCTTTGATTGAACGTATCGCCATCACAGCCATGCCTAAGAAGAGGAGGCTGGTGGCGGCGATGGTGGCGTAATGCGTCCAGATGCCGGCTGACATCGGTTCCTCCGCTGCATTGTCTGAGATGACGGGCAGGTTGCCGGCAGCCTCGGGAGATATGATTTCCTCCACGTGCCATTCGATTTGGCAGAGTGGGAGCAGCGCGGAGAGTATGACGGATGCCAGCAGTGCCAGTCTGCGCTGACGGAAGAGGGTGTCACGGCGCATCAGCAGGGCATAAAGGCCGTAGAACACCCCTAAGAGCAATGCGGCTTTCAGTTCGTATGTCAACATTCTTTTTTAGTTTAAAGTTGAGTAGAGACGCCCCGTGGGGCGTCTTGTAACTTAAAAAAAAACAGAGTGCTTTGGTAACCACACTTTTTACTTCGTAGAATCTTGTCACGACTTGGCAAAGTTCAAACAAGTTTGACTTTGCGCTCGCTGCTCCAAGATTTCACTGTTCACTATTCACTTTCTTTCTTTCCTCCACTTTCTGCATGAGCTGCTCGAGTTCGGAGATTTCCTCCTGCGTCATGGACTCTTCCTCGGCGAAGAACGACATGAAAGCGGCTTTTGATCCGCCGAAGAGGTTGTGCATCATGCTCTGCAGGAAGTTGGACGTGTATTCACGCTTGGGTACGAGGGGGAAGTACTCGTAGGTTGTTCCGTAGGCTTTGTGTCCTACGAATCCTTTCTTTTCCAGCACCCGTATGACAGTCGACACCGTGTTGTAAGCCGGCTTGGGCTCCGGCATCTCGTTGAGCACATCGCGTGCCAGCGCCTGCTTCTTGTCCCAAAGTATGCGCATGACGGCGAGTTCTGCCGGGGTCAGTTCCTTGTAGTCTTTGTTGCTCATGATTTGTGTTCTTTCTGACGGAGCAAAGTCCGTCTTTTAGCGATAAATAGAATTTCGCTGCAAATATAGCAACTATAATTATAGTTGACAAACTATTTGATTGTTTTGTTTAGTTTATTAACTTTAATTAACAAATGAGACAATGAAAGAGTTTTTTTATTTTTGAGGAAGACTATGATTTGTCGGACTGGTCTGACCAGTCCGACCAGTCTGACTTGTCTGACCCGTCTGATTCTTTCTATACTCGACTCTTGCTTTTGTCATTTGTTCTCGTATACCTCCATTTTGTAGAAATTGTTGCTGCTGTTTTTCAATCAATTTTCTAAGCATATATGTAGCTTGGTTGATAAGTGTAATGCAAAGATTTGCGATTTCTTCGTCATCAAGTTTTTGGAGAAGGTTGTTATATTCGTTTTCAATGCGATTGCCTTTTGCATATTCTCTCATTGGAGCATATCGAGGATGGTTTGTGTCCCATTGAGTGAGTTGTCTTGTTCTTAGATAATCTTCGTAGTCAATGAGAAGTTCTTCCAGGCTTGCTTTTGCCACGTTTGTGAGTTTTATCTCTGTTTCTCGGGATGTTGTAGATGCTTTACTTCCTTCAGCAATGTTTTGTTTACCGGAACGTGCTGACTGCAGCATTTGGTCTATTGTTCTGTCGCCATGGTTCAGGTAATTCTGGGTGAAATAAAAAGTTATGTCGTAAATGATTTCAGCTACCTTATATACTCTAAGTTTCCGGTATCCGCCATTGTTCTGAAGAAAAGTTGTTTGCATAGTGTTTTTTTTTAGATTATTATTATAGTCTGACCAGTCCGACTTGTCTGACCAGTCCGACCAGTCCGACCAGTCCGACCAGTCTGACCAGTCTGACTTGTCCGACCAGTCCGACCAGTCTTTTAATTACTGGTTTGCAATGATATTGATGACCGCCACGATGTCAGAGATGTCGACGTTCTTGTCGTCGTTGACGTCGGCACGTGAGTAGGAGGCCGTTCCGGCGATGCAGTTGATGATGGCGACGATGTCGCTGATGTCGACTTTTCCGTCGCAGTTGACATCACCAATGACGAGTTCTCCTTCGGGCACGAAGCTGATTTCCTCGCACCATTCCGACTTGTTGACCTCTCCCACGGTGCGCACGCGGCAGAAGTAGGTGCTGCCCGGAGTCAGTCCGTTGAAGGTGTACTGCGTGTCAGAAGTGGAGTAGGTGAGTGTCTCCATCGCCTTGCGTCTGCCGATGCGGCTTTTCGCCTCTGTGGGCTCGGAAGTTTCGATGCCCAGCTCCTCCTCCGTGAAGGTGCCTTCGTAGATGGCGAGGTAGTTGAGGTAGATACGTGCAACAGGTGATACTCCGACACGGAATCGGGTGTCGCGTGAATTGAAGTGGAAGACTTGCTTTCCCGCTTTCTCGAAACTGAATGCTTCAGCCGTGGTTCCTGAGTTGGTGATGAATCTGACACTCCCTTCAGCCTTGGTGTTGGCGTCGAAGGGTTCCACACCGATGACGACGGTGATTTCTCCGCTTGTAGGCAAGTCGAAAGTCGGGCTGTTGATATATCCCGTAGCCGTGCTCGTTCCGATACGCAGCAGGTTGGGCGAGGTGAACAGTTTGCTTCCTGCCCATCCTTTGCTGTTTGTGATGTAGGTGGCAATTTTGGAGGACACGTCGCTCAGTCCGTTCGACTTGGAGTAGAATCCGGAGAAGTCCTCCTCGAGCATCCGGCATGTCTCGAGGTCGTGTCTGGCCACCGGCTGTTCCGTCAGTTCCAGCTCATAGCCCACGGCGTCGGCCACGGCGTCCCACTTGACGGTCCAGCTGTAGTCGCCCGCCGTTTTGCTGTCGGTGAATGCCGGTTTTCCCAGTTCTGGTCTGCAGGCCACGAATGAGATGAGCTCTCCGTCCTCCGTGATGCTGTCAATCGGCTTCTTGAGATATTTGTTGCCGTCGGCATCCTCATTGAAGAGGGTCATGGACGGCGAGGTGAACCGGCTGAACTGCGTCACTCCTTTTGTCCCCGGGAAGGGGTCGGCGGCCAATGACTCCTCGGTGAGCATGGACTGGTTGTCTGCCGGCACGACGGCGCACCGCTGGTGTGCACTGTTGGAGTTGACGTCGTTGCTGGCCCAGATGTCGTGGTCGTAGTCGATATGTGTGATGATGAGTCCGTGTCCGCTGAGTCCGGCGTCGAATCCCACGGGCTGCCGGTTCTCGAGCATGTAGAACTCATCGGGGTGGTTGTCGTTGTAGAGGATGTATGCCTCAGGCGTGGTGGCGAGTGGCTTCATGCCCGTCACCGCCGTTCTTTCCTTGAGCTCCACAGGTGTGAGCCATCCGCTGTACATCCGCTCGTAGGCGGTGAACCCGGCAGGGGTCCGTCCGTAGTTGTTGTAGCTTCCCTGGCACATCACGTCCCAGTCCATCATGCCGTTGGCGGTACCGGCAGAGGTGTTGTACATGTCGGGCAGTCCGAGGCAGTGGCTGAACTCATGGCAGGCGGCTCCGATGCCGTCGAGCTGCGTTCCTTCTTTACCATAGAGCTCACAGCTGCAGGCATAGGTGTTGATGAGTGTGCCGTCGAGCTTGAACTGAAGGGCCCTGGCTCCGAGGAAGTACTCATGGGGCCAAATGGTGTATTCCGATGCGCCGTAGTTCTGTCCGTATCCGGCGTAGATGACGAACACTTGGTCCACTTCGCCGTCGCCGTCCCAGTCGTAGTCAGCGAAATTGAGTTCCTTGTCAGCAGCCTTGCATCCTTCAATCACGATTTCCCATGGGCGGGTGTCGTTGTTGCCGCCGTTGGGGGCGCCGTAGTACGACATGGACTTCTCTGCCTTGAACGGACCGGCCACATCGAATTCAATGTCGAGCTGGCCGTAGCTCTGCTCGAGGAAGTAGTCGCGTACGGATCCTGTCATCTCGTTGTCCTTGTAGCCTTTCTGGTTGAACACCTGCTTGTAGAGGGCTGCCGGGTTAGAGACTGAGAATTTCTGTTCGTCGAACTCAATCAGGATGACCACGCCCTTCTTCTTCCCTTTGTACTCGCGCACCTCGGGCAGTCTCTTGATTTTCCGTCGCGACGACTTCTCCTGTTGCTCGTGGGTTTGCTTGCGGGCTGTCCATTGCTCAGCTATCTGCTCAGCTGTGATGTCGAAAAATTTCTTGTCGCGTTTCACGTAGTACTGTCCGTCATTGCTGCTGTAGAAGGCGAAATGCTCGTCGCCGCGGAGCGTGAGCTCAACGGTGGTTCCGTCCTTCTTCCTCATTTTCGATTTGGCGGGGTAGGCGGGCACGGCCATGCAGTCGGCAGCGAAGGCCAGTAAGATAGCTAAAAGTATGTTTTTTCTCATCTTTATTAGAAAGATTTAAAGAGGTGTACCGTCTTTGAAGACGATACACCCCCTTATTGTCAGATTAGAATAGTTGGATTATTTCTTAGTTTTGGTAATCTGCACATTGTCTTTGAGTGGATAGCGGTCTTTCTTCTCTATCTTCTTTGCGTTGTACTTGCGAACGAGGCCGGTCCAGTTGTTGATGGCAGTAACACGTCTACGTGCGTCGGATGTAACGGCTTCTGGCAGAACCAGTTTGAACCCGTCTTCAACACCAGCGTAATATCCGCCGTCGTCATCGAAGAGCATCCCCTGATAAATTGTACCCTTCTTTGTCTGGAAAGTCGGAAGAGTTATAATTCCATTCTCCAGCTTTCCGAAATAGCCATTTTCTTTCAGAGTTGCGAAGTCCGCTTGCTGCAACGAATATCCTCCGTTTGATGCAATATAGATGACTCCAGATCCCCAGTTCAGACCGGTGGACTGAGCTTGAATAAACACTCCTTCTGGATCGGTTGCGTCAATCTCGATGTTGGCAGGTGTGTATGTTGCATCAGGATCGTCTGCTGCAATCGATGGGTGTACACCCGGTGCGTATGGATTCACGATTCTGTAAAGTCCGGGAGTTTCTGCATTCTCCTGCACTTCCACCTCGTACGGCCCTATGGCAGCAGGAGCTTCATCATTTCTGGTATAGACAGTCTTGAGGAAGGGGTCGGTGTAGAGTCCGATTCCGAGCGACTGCCAAGGATTGGCATCGCCTTTTCCGTAGTACTCGAAGTTTGCAGAAGAGACAGCCTTTGCCTTTCCGTCTTCATCGATAACGACGAGAATCACCTGTAGTTTTCCGGTGAGATCCTCTGGAATCTCCACAAGGATGTTGTCCATGTTGGTGAGGTCGAGTTCCTGTGCTTCCAGTTCTCCAGCCTCGATGGCGTCAGCCACTGCGTCGGGATCGGCATCAGCTCCGATGACAACTCCCTTGACTGTTGACGAGAGTGCGTCCTCTCCGAGTGTTGCAGAAACCACTGCATACGGCTTTTCCTCAAGGTTGGTGAAGATACCCTTATGCTGAATCTCGAGCGAGAAGTCTTTCGGTTCGTATCCAGGGAATGTAATGGTTACTATGTCAGACTCGGTGTCCATCCAATAACCGCCTCCCGCTTTGGCAATCCAGAAAACTGGTGCAATCTGAATGATTCCAGGTGTGCCATCTTCCTGATATTCCAAAACAATATTGTTTTCCAGTACGGCACCATCGTCATAATGGAGGATTGGATGCTCCATTACTGCATAATCTTGGTATTGTTTAAAGTAATATCCTGTGTTGAATGGAGCATAATATACGAGGTCGTCCCGTGGTATTTCAACTCCATTAACCTCTTCTCCTGCTTTGAGAATCCTGATATCAAGATTTAAGGTGCGTGTTTCATCAAAGGCTGGTTGTCCGAAGCTACCCCAAGGGTCAACCACGCGATAGATGTTCGGGTCGACGGTGTTGTGTAAAATCGTGACTTCGCATGATTGTCCTAAAAAGAAGTTGTCGGTGAAACTACCTATTCCTACAGTCTCGAACGGTGCAGGTACGCCAACAATGAAGTAGAAGCTGTGGTCGCCCCACTGTGTGGTGTACTGAGGGTTGGGAGTGTTCGTCTGCTCCTGTGCTTTTCTTGGAGCGGATTTCTTCTCTACCTCAGTAGAGTCTGCCGCAGTTGGGTCTTCAGGCAGCACGAGCTCTTCCGGCTCGATGGCATCGTCCACGATATAGATGGAGCCGGTTTTGAAATCGTCGTAGGCCCACTTGCTGGCGTCGAAAGTGACGACTGCGTTGGCGGTAGCCGCTCCTGCGGGGAATGTGACGGTCTTGGTCTTCAGGGTGAAGACGGTGTCTTGAGGGTCGATGAGTCCCAGTTGTACGGTGAGCTCGTTGTCTGTCTTCTGACGGGAAACAGGAATGGTGATTTCCGTCTCGTCGAAGTCTTCGAGGTCGAAGTCATGGCTGAGATCTTTGCTGAAATACACCTGGTCGGTGTCTATCTTTGCAGGCGTGTAGCTCTTGTATTCATCCGCACAGGATGCGAAGAGCAGGCCTACAAGCATCAGCATCAGACTGTAATTGATATATTTTTTCATATGCTGTGGTTTATTAATTAGTTTGTTTATGATGGGGATTCCATTGCCATCGGGGCAATGGAATTCCCCTTAATGCAATTTATTACTCAGTCCAAGGCGTGTAGAGGTCAGACGGGTCGGGGTTGTTCCATCCCACGACGGCCTTGTTCACGTTCTCCTCGCTGCGGATAAGCACGAAGTTCATCCATGCCGGACGTCCCACGGTGTTCAAACGTGCGGTGCTGTAGAAGTTAGTGCCGGGGTATCCGCGGGTCACTGACATGTTCAGACGCTTGATGTCGAAGAAGGTCTGTCCTTCGCCCCAGAGCTCAACTCGCTTCTGGAACACGATTTCGTCGATGAGATCGACTGCCTGGCCGATGTTGTAGTTCGGGTCGCGGTAGTTCTTCATGAAGTCGATGCAGAGCTGTTTTCCCTGCTCAGGGTTCTGGTGAGCTGCAGCCTCAGCCTCGATGAAGTACATCTCCTCCACGCGCATGACAGGATATGCTGATGCAGCGCCTACGTTGTAGTCATTTACGTTTCCAGCGTTCGGGCGGAACTTCAGCGCTGCGAGCGGTGTCATGTTCTCGTTGATTGCCGCCTCGGTGCCAGGAATCAGACGGTTCAGAGCCCTGAGTGGTGACTCAGCCGGTGCGAGGAACTCGAGCTTACGGAAGTCCGTGTTGCTGATACGGTCGTACATGCGCTGGTCGATGACGTTGTAAGGCATGTTAGCCTCTGCGAAACCAGTGTATCCGAATGTGGTCTGGTTGGACAGCCAGGAAGTCCAGTTGATGATACCTGAAGAAACGGTGTCGTCCTCCTTGGTCTGCTGAGAACCCCACATCCATTTGCTGATGGTGTTGAAGCCTGTGGACGGGTCGAGGCAGTCATCCTCTGTCATAGGCTGCACGCGGGCGTTGTCGATGGCCAGACGGGCATATTTCTGAGCGTTGGCATAGTCCTCCACCCACATGTACAGACGGGCTTTCAGACCGTATACACATGCCAGGTCGGGCAGGGTGTTGTTGTGGTAGTCCGTCAGGTTGACGATGAGTTTCTCTGCGTTGTCGAGGTCGGAGAGGATGAAGTTGAACATGTCCTCACGCTTGGCGCGCGGGTTGTTCATCGTCTCTTCCACAGCCATGCTCTCGGTTACGATTGGCACGGTGAGGTTGGTCACTACGTTTCCGTCCTTGTTCTTTCCGTCCGGGAACTTGTCGTTGGGCAGGAACTCATAGGTACGAGCCAGGTCGAGGTAGGCGAGTGCACGGAAAGCGTATGCTGATCCGAGCCATCCCAGCTGCTGGTCGGTGGCGTTGTCAGGGTCAACCGCACCGATTGCTGTGTTGATGGTGAGCACGAATCCGTAGTAGTAGTTGAACACGTACTGGCAGAACACATATCCGTCTCCTTGGTACTTGTTCTGAGCCCAGTAGTAGAAGTGGGATGCATAGTTTGTCTTGTCGTGTCCCATATCACCGGTCATCAGGTCGCGGATGTACATGTTGGCTCCGTATCCGAATGGATAGTGCCATCCACGGTCCACGATGGCATCATCATAGTGATTGAAATAGGCTGGCATGGCCAGAACGGCAGCCTCAGTTGCCAAAGTGGAGTTCTCCACCTGTTTCTGTGTGACGGTTGCTGATTCAGGCTCGGTTTCGTCGAGACAGCCCACGAGGGTGGTTGCCCCGATGCCAAGTGCCGCGAAAACTAATATTTTATTGAAATATTTCATACGTCTATACTTTTTTATGTAACGTTTTTATATTAGAATGTAACAGTGATACCGCCAGAGATGGTGCGGATGGGCTTGTAGTAGGTGTTGGTCACACTTCCTGTGATGCTCTGACGCGGGTCGAGACCCTGACGCTTTGACCAGAGCCATACGTTGTCGGCTACGCCGTAGATTCTCAGGCCTTCCAGTCCGATGTGACGGAGAATGCTCTTCGGGAAAGAGTAGCCGAGTGTGATGTTGGCCAGTGAGAGGTAAGAGGCGCTGGTGAGCCAGCGGTCTGTTCCGGCTGCCATGTAAGAGTCCTCCACCTGGAAGCGAGGAACATTGCTTTCTGTGTTCTGCTCCGTCCATGCCTTGAGGATGTCCTTGTGGAGTGCGTGACCTGCTCTGGCGTCCATGAGGCCGGCGTATGTGCCGTCGTACACCTTACCGCCAAGCTGATACTGGAAATCAACAGAGAAGTCGATGCCCTTCCACTTCAGGGCTGTACCGAATCCACCATATACGTCTGGAAGCATATCGCCGCAGATGTAGTAGTCACCGTCGTTGTAGGTTGTGGTAGTGGTAGTGCCGACAATCTTGCGGTGCTTCTCGCCGTTGAAGGTTGCAGGGTCTTCAATTTTGTTGCCCTTCTTGTCGTAATAAATGTCGTTGTCGTTTTCGTCCTTCTCGTAAACGTTCATCAAGAAGAGGGTCTCACCAGTTTCTTTATCCACGCCCGCATATTTCTTTGTCCAGTAAGAGTAGCGTGACTTGCCTTCTGTGTAGAAGTAGCTGCCGGAAGAATATCCGTAGCGCTGGATTTCGTCGTACCAAGACTTGCGCTGCTCAGCGAGCTTGGTGATTTCGTTGTGGTTGGTGGTGAAGTTGAGGTAAGCCGACCATGTGAAGTCACGGCTGCGGATGATGTCGCCCTTGATGTCGAACTCGATACCGTTGTTCTTCATGTTACCCACGTTGTCGTACTGGCCGCTCCATCCGTAAGTGACAGGGAACGGTACCCATGAGAGCATATCCTTCGTGGTGTTGTTGTAGTACTCCACAGTACCGCTGAGGCGTCCGTTCCAGAAGCTGAAGTCGATACCTACGTTGAACTTACCGTTCTTCTCCCAGGAGATTACCGGGTTACCGTGGTCGGCTGGCACGATGGCCACGTTGTCGTTGGAGTTCACGATAGTGTAAGTCTTGATGTACTGGTAAGAACCGATGTAGTCGTTACCGTTCTCACCGTAGCTCATCTTAAGCTTGAGTTCGTCCACCCACTTGGCGTTGAACCACTTCTCCTTGTTGATGAGCCATCCGGCACCGATTGACCAGAAGGTACCCCAGCGGTCAGACGGGTGGAAACGGGATGAACCCTGGCGGAGGAGAGAGAATGAACCGAAGTAGCGGGTGTCGTAGTCGTACATGATACGTCCGAGCCACGACTCTGTGTTGTAGTGCGACTTGCTGGAGTTGGCAGAACCCATGATCACAGCTCCGTTCAACTCTGTGTTGTACACTGAGAACTGGTTGTTCTTGTAAGCGCTGAGTCCGTAGCCGTATGTGTTGTAGTACTCATGACCGATCATCACGTCGAAGTTGTTCAGGCCGAATGAGTGGTTCCAGTTCACACGCTGCTGGTAGTTCACGCTCCAGGTGCGTCCGTGGCTCTTGTAGGCCTGGCCCTTCAGGTTGGCATACTGACCGAAGAACGGATTAGTGGTCTCTGTGCCTCTGTACTCGTCGAGATATACGTTGTTGATGGAGTAAACGGTGAAGCCGAGCGGGAGCGACAGTTTCAAGGTTCCGGTTCCGTTGAAGGTGTTGCCTTCGGTGTTGTTGATGTTCAGTCTGTTGGCTGAGATCGGGTTACCCTGGCTGAGGTAAGGACGGAATGAAGTGACCGTACCGTCACCATAGTCGTAGCGGATCATGCGTGAGGTGGGGTCGTAGATGATCTTACCGTTCGCGTCGCGGATGTACATCGGGTAGATAGGTGCGATGTTGGTGAATGCGAATGCGTTGCCAGATGAGCCTGAGCTACCGTCATCTCCGAGTGCGTTCTGGTTGTAGTGAGAGTAAGCGGCGTTTATTTCCACGTTCAACCAAGGCTTGATCTGGTAGTCGGCCTTCAGTCGTGAGGTGAGACGCTTGTAGTCTGAAGCGGCTGCGATACCCTCGTTGTCGAGGTAGTTGAAAGAAGCGTAGTAGTTGCTCTTGTCTGTGCTACCCGTTGCAGAAACGGTGTATTCCTGACGAAGCGCGTTGTTGTACATCTCGTCTTCCCAGTCGTCGGGAGTGAGGTAATACTGCTGGCCGCCGCGGGTCACCACGTTTCCGAGGGTCGCGTTCGGGTTGAGCTTGCCGTCAGCACCGATCATATACTGTCCTGCAGGCACATTATATACATTATATCCGAGACCGAACACATTGTCGTCAATCAGGACGCCGTTGGCCCATTTCCATGCTTCTTCAGGAGTGTAGCCGAGGCCGTTCTGTGCATAGCGGTTCAGACCGCTGTACCATACCTCATAGTATTTTGCCGGGCTCTTGATGACCTTGTACTCAGGCATGGACTTGCTGTTGGAACCCCACTTGGCGTCCACCGTGAACTTGGCAGCCTCGCCGCGCTTTCCTTTCTTGGTGGTGATGAGGATGACACCGTTACCACCACGCGCACCATAGAGGGCAGAGGAAGCAGCGTCCTTGAGGACCGTCATGCTCTCCACGTCGATCGGGTTGATCTGGTTGAGGTCGCCGTCGAATGGTGAACCGTCGAGCACGATAAGCGGAGACAGGCCGGCGTTGATGGAGTTGACACCACGGATGCGGATGGTCGGGGTGGAACCCGGCTGGCCGGATGCGGTGTTGATCTGGATACCGGATGCCTTACCCTTGAGAGCGTCGATGGCGTTGGTCACCTGGGTCTTGTCTATTTCCTCAGAGCCCACCACTGCAGCGGAACCCGTGAAGGCCGACTTCTTGGCTGTACCGTAGGCGATGACCATCACCTCGTCGAGCTGCTTGTGGTCTGTCTTCATGTACACCTTCATGCCCGGACGGATGGCCACGTTGTGGTCCTCCATGCCGAGGTAGGTGATTGTCACAGCGCTTGCGCTGTTTGGCACATTCTGAATCACGAAGTTACCGTTCACGTCAGATGTGGCTCCCATGTTGGTGCCGTCTACGCGGATGGTAGCTCCCATGATGGGTTCGCCCGTCTCTTCCTCGTAAACGGTACCGTTAACGGTCTTCTGGGCGAATGCCATACCCACTGACAAGAAGCAGAGGGTAAGAATCAAGCATAATTTTTTTCCCATTCCTTTTAGTTTTAGTTAATAATTAATAATTGTATTTTTTTCCTTTGACTTTATTGGGTTATCTTTTGTATGGATTGAATGAACGCCGTCACGGCTTTGTCGTAAATACCATATTCCTTACTAATCGACCATTAATTTTTGGATTTCTTTGCATTTTGTCTGCAAAAAGCCCAATTTTCTTAAAGATTTTTAGTTATTCGTGCAAATTTATGAAATATTATTTAAAAAACAAAATAAATTAACAATAAAAGCTCTTTTTTGATGAATCTGCAACATTTTTGACGTTTTTTTGTTTGTTCTGCATATTTTTTGAATAAAAACTGCATTTTTTTGTTGCATTTTGATTTTTGACATTTTGACTTGTGTAGTTAGGGTGCAGAAAAAAGGAAAAATGATGAAAAATGGTTATTTTTGGTTTTGGCCTTTTCTGTTTGCCAGGCAAAAAAGTCAGCCATAGCAGACTATCTTCTTGTCTTCTCGTCTTCTTGTCTTCTCATATCTGCTATTTTGCATGCAAATAATTTGGAATTTGCGGCAGGATTGACTAATTTTGCACAAACAAATCTTTTATATAATGAGAAAAATCATAAAAATCATGGCTTTCAGCGCAATCATGGCGGGAGCGACCAGCGACGCTGCCGCCCAGAACGACAATTTCGAGTACAACAACGAGCGGTTTGCCGACCTGCAGATGCTCCGCTACCAGGTGAAGGGGTTCGACCAGCTTTCCTTGAAGCAGAAGACCTTTATATATTACCTCACTGAGGCGGCAATGTACGGACGCGACATCCTCTACGACCAGAACGGACGTTACAACCTGAGGATCCGACGCATACTCGAGGATATCTACACCAGCTACGACAACCCGCTGGGCAACTGCCTGAACCAGAACCCCGACGTGGCCATCAAGGAGAAGAATGACTACGAGGCCTTCGTCACCTATCTGAAGCGTGTATGGTTCTCCAACGGCATACATCATCATTACGGCAGCGAGAAATTCGTGCCAGGCTTCTCCAAGGACTGGTTTTTGAGGGAAGCGGGACGCGTGATGCTCGAGGACGATGCCTTGAAGCCTTACCAGCAGCAGCTTGGCGAGATCGCTGACGTGATGTTCAACCCTGACATCATGCAGAAACGCGTGAACCTGGCTGACGGGGAGGACCTCGTACTCACTTCCGCAGGAAACTACTACCAGGGCGTGACGCAGGCCGAGGCCGAGGCATTCTACGAGCAGCAGCGCGACGCCAACGACCCGCACCCCGTGATGTACGGCATGAACAGCAGGCTGGTGAAGAAGGACGGCAAGGTGCAGGAACTCGTGTGGACGACCGGCGGACTTTATGGCCAGGCACTCACACGCATCGTCGACTGCCTGAAGAAGGCAAGACCCTTCGCCGAGGACAAGGACCAGCAGGCTGTCATCGACAAGCTCGTGGAGTTCTACACCACAGGCGACCTGCGCACTTTCGACGACTACACCATTCTCTGGGCAGCCAACACCGCGCCGCAGGTGGACTTCGTCAACGGTTTCACCGAGAGCTATGGCGACCCGCTGGGCATGAAGGCGTCGTGGGAGAGCATCGTCAACTTCAAGGACCTCGGCGCAACCAAACGCACGGAGACGCTGTCGGCCAACGCACAGTGGTTTGAGGACCACTCGCCCGTGGACAGCCGCTTCAAGAAAGAGAAGGTGAAGGGCATCAGCGCCAAAGTCATCACCGCTGCCATTCTCGGAGGCGACCTCTATCCTTCTACAGCCATCGGAATCAACCTGCCCAACAGCGACTGGGTGCGTAAGGAGCACGGCAGCAAGTCCGTCACCATCGGCAACCTCACGGAGGCATACAACCTGGCGGCAAAAGGAAACGGATTCCGCGACGAGTTCATCGACGACCCGGAGGTGATCAAGCTGGTGGACAAATATGCCGACGTCACCGACGACCTGCACACCGACCTTCACGAATGTCTGGGACATGGCAGCGGAAAACTGCTCGACGGCGTGAGCCCCGACAGCCTCAAAGCCTACGGATCGGCGCTGGAGGAGGGCAGGGCAGACCTCTTCGGACTCTACTACGTGGCTGACCCGAAGATGGTGGAGCTGGGACTCACCCCCGACATGGAGGCCTATAAGGCGCAGTACTACACCTATATGATGAACGGACTGATGACACAGCTCGTGCGCATACAGCTGGGCAACGACATCGAGGAGGCGCACATGCGCAACCGTGCATTCGTGGCACGCTGGTGTTATGAGAAGGGTAAGGCCGAGAAGGTGGTGGAACTCGTGAAGAAAAACGACAAGACCTACGTGCGCATCAACGACTACGAGAAGCTGCGCGGACTCTTCGGACAGCTGCTCGCCGAGGTGCAGCGCATCAAGAGCACCGGAGATTATGCGGCGGCACAGGCCCTTATCGAAGGCTATGGCGTGAAGATAGACCCGGAACTGCACAAGGAGGTGCTCGAACGCTACGAGAAACTCAACCTCGCGCCTTACAAAGGCTTCATCAACCCGGTCTACACGGCCGTGAAGGACGCTGCAGGAAACATCACCGACGTGAAGGTGACCTACAGCGAGGGCTATGCCGATCAGATGCTCCGCTATTCAAAGCAGTACGCCACTCTTCCGTTGGTGAATGAATAAGCCCAGTAGAGACGCGCCGTGGCGCGTCTTGTAACTTTCCCATTGCCAACAGCAATCCATACAATTTAGGCAGGTTCTAAAAATTAGCTTTAGGCTGTGTTTAGACTATTTTTGAGCAGATTTGCCCGCAAACTCGCAGAAGCGTAGCGAGC
>OCTX012280739.1_pt1 | contig 35927 bp, 33 predicted proteins | sample 1539691 | NCBI WGS metagenome assembly OCTX01 (sample SAMN02144231, study PRJEB22623) | gut metagenome | biome: sheep rumen | host: Ovis aries | place: New Zealand
TGAAATTCTTGCACATTTTGAGATAAAATTGTTACCTTTGCAGCCTAAATGCAACTTTTGGGTTCAAAAGCGTGCATTTTTAGTGTGTTAATACTGTTTTTTCAGCAGGAATTAATTACTGAGTTGAATAATAAATTCATTAACAAAAAAAATTGTATTATGTCTGAAATTGAAGAAAAAGTAAAGCAGATCATTACCGACAAACTTGGTGTTGACGAAGCAGAAGTAAAGCCAGAGGCAAGTTTCACGGGCGACCTTGGAGCAGACTCACTTGACACAGTAGAGCTCATCATGGAGTTCGAGAAAGTTTTCGGGATCAGCATTCCTGACGACAAGGCTGAGCAGATCACCACTGTAGGCCAGGCAATCTCTTACATTGAGGAGAACGCAAAATAAATTTTTGGACACAATTATGAATTACGGGTCATGAAGCAGGCAATGTCTGCGTCATGATTTGTAATTCATAATTTTTTTTTAGAATTATTCTACCAATAATAATAAAGTATACTATTATATGGAATTGAAAAGAGTTGTTGTTACTGGACTGGGCGCTTTGACTCCGCTTGGCAATAATGTTGAGGAGTCTTGGGAGAATCTCAAGAACGGTAAGAGTGGCGCGGCTCCAATTACGCATTTCGACGCCTCTCAGTTTAAGACACAGTTTGCCTGCGAGGTGAAGGGATTCAATGCCACTGACTTCGGAATTGACCGCAAGGAGGCACGCAAGATGGATATATATACGCAGTATGCCATCGCTGCCGCCAAAATGGCCATTGAGGACTCCGGGATGGACCTCGACACGATCGACAAGAACGAAATCGGAGTGGTGCTCGGCGTAGGAATCGGAGGAATACACACCTTTGAGGAAGAGGCCGGCAACTATGCCCTCCACGGACCTGAGATGGGTCCGAAGTTCAACCCCTTCTTTATCCCGAAGATGATTGCAGACATCGCTGCAGGACTTATCTCCATCGACTATGGATTCCATGGACCGAACTATACTACTACATCTGCATGCGCATCGTCCACTAATGCCATCGCCGACGCTTTCGCACTGGTACGTCTGGGCAAAGCCAACGCTATGATCACAGGTGGTGCCGAGGCAGCCATCTGGCCTTCTGGTGTGGGTGGTTTCAATGCGATGAAAGCACTCTCTACCCGCAACGATGAGCCTGAGAAGGCCAGCCGTCCTTTCAGCGCAAGCCGCGACGGATTCGTCATGGGCGAGGGAGCCGGAATACTCGTGCTTGAGGAGCTGGAGCATGCCAAGGCAAGAGGTGCCAAGATTTATGCCGAAATCGCCGGAGTGGGCATGTCGGCCGACGCTTACCACATCACAGCCTCACACCCTGAAGGACTGGGAGCCAAGCTTGTGATGCAGCGCGCACTGAAGGACGCTCAGCTCAAACCTGAGGACATCGACTACATCAACGTGCATGGAACTTCCACACATGTGGGCGACATCTCAGAGGCCAAGGCCATCAAGGAGGTGTTCGGAGAGAGCGCATACAAACTCAACATCAGCTCAACCAAGTCGATGACTGGCCACCTGCTCGGTGCAGCCGGAGCAGTTGAAAGCATCATCAGCGTTCTGGCCGTGAAGAACGACGTTGTTCCGCCGACAATCAACCACGACCCGGAAGACAAGGACGAGGAAATCGACTACGAGCTTAACTTCACGTTCAACCAGGCTCAGCATCGCACCGTACGTGCGGCACTCAGCAACACATTCGGATTCGGAGGACACAACGCATGTGCCATCTTCAAGAAATATGAGGAATAAGAAAGCTCCTGAATCTACATGTTGCTAAGAAACATATACGACAAGACAAGGCTCCTGTTCCGAAGGGATAAGGAGCCTTTTTTGCTGTTGAGGAAGATACTGGGGTTCTACCCCAAGGACATCACTCTGTATCAGACCGCACTCAAGCACAAGTCCACTAACTTCAAGGGAGGCAGCCACAAGAACAACGAGCGCCTGGAATTCCTCGGCGACGCCGTGCTGGGATGTGTGGTGGCCGACCTCCTCTATGAGAAATACCCTAAGCGCCAGGAGGGGTTCCTCACCACGCTTAGGAGCAAACTCGTAAGGAGGGACATGCTCAACAAGCTGGCCGACAAAATCGGACTCGACCAGCTCGTGGACTATTCCGGCAGAAAGACATCGGCACACAACAGCTATATGGACGGCAACGCGTTCGAGGCACTCGTCGGCGCTGTCTACCTCGACCGGGGATACGACTATGCCGTCTTTTTCATCCGCGACCGTGTCTTCCGCAAGCACGTCGACATCGAGGAGGTGTCGAAGACGGAGGAGAACTTCAAGAGCAAGCTCATTGAGTGGTGTCAGAAGCATCAGTTCGACTTCATCTTTGAAGTGGTCAGCGAGGTCGTGCAGCCCGACAGGAACTCCACGCTCTTCACAACCCGGGTCACCATAGAGGAGCAGTATTGCGGGACAGGCGAGGGCTACTCAAAAAAGGAAAGCCACCAGGACGCGGCACGCCACGCCTACGCACACATCAAGCGCGACAAGAACCTATACAATTCCATACTGGAATCCCACAAAAAACGGCTGAAAGAAGAAAAGACCGAAGAATAAGCCCGTTTTTTGTTACGATTGGGTTAATTATTCCTTATTCATTCTTCAAAGTTCATTATATTTTCGTATCTTTGCCGTAATTTGTCAAACCAAACAACAATGAATCCGACAAAACTACTTAATAAATTCTATTTCGCAAGAAGACAAAAAGCCATACAGCTATATGACAACCATGCTGAGGAAATCCAGATGGAGGTCATGCGCCACCTGATAGACAGGGCAAAGGACACGGAGTGGGGCCGTCAGCACAATTTCTCCTCCATCAACACTTATGAGGACTTTGCTGCGCAGATGCCCGTTAACTCCTATGAAGAACTGAAAGGATATATCCATCGCATGCGCGAGGGAGAGATCGACATCCTCTGGCCTGGAAAGGTGCAGTGGTTTGCCAAGTCTTCCGGTACGACCAACGACAAGAGCAAGTTCATCCCCGTCAGCAAGGAAGGGCTGAAAGGCATACACTACAAAGGTGGGTCTGACTGCATATCATGCTACCTCGCCATCCGGCCCAAAAGCAAGCTTTTCAAGGGTAAGAGCCTGATTCTGGGAGGAAGCCATGCCCCCAACCTGAATACGCCGAGTACGCTCGTCGGCGACCTCAGCGCCATTCTCATCGAGAACGTGCCAAAGGCCGTCAACCTCACCCGCATCCCGAAGAAGAAAGTCGCGCTGCTGTCGGACTTTGAGCAGAAGCGCGACCAGATTGCACGTATTGCCATGAACAAGAACGTGACCAACATCAGCGGCGTCCCGTCGTGGATGATGTCGGTGCTCACCCGTATGCTCGAGATTTCCGGAGAAGAGACCATCGACAAGATATGGCCCAACCTCGAAGTGTTCTTCCACGGTGGAGTGGCCTTCACGCCCTACCGTGAGCAGTACAAGCGCATTATAAAGAATCCGGACATGTGCTACATGGAGACCTACAACGCCTCCGAGGGATTCTTCGGCATCCAGACCGACCTGTCCGACTCGTCGATGAAGCTCATGATTGACTACGGCGTATTCTACGAGTTCATACCGATGAGCGAATTTGGAAAGAAAGACGCAACGGTGGTTCCGCTGTGGGAGGTGCAGACAGGTGTGAACTATGCCATGGTCATCAGCACCACATGCGGACTTTGGCGATACGTCATCGGAGACACAGTGCAGTTCACGCAGAAAAACCCCTACAAGTTCTTCATCAGTGGGCGAACCAAGCATTTCATCAACGCATTCGGAGAGGAACTCATCGTCGACAACGCGGAGAAAGGACTTGAGCAGGCATGCCTCGCCACGGGCGCGCAGGTCAGGGAATACACAGCCGCACCCATCTTCATGGACGACAACGCCAGATGCCGCCACCAGTGGATTGTGGAGTTCGCCAAGAAACCGGAGTCGATCAGCGAGTTCGCCGCCATTCTCGACCGCTCGCTGCAGGCCATCAACTCCGACTATGAGGCCAAACGATACAAGAACATCACACTGCAGCCACTCGAAATCATAGAGGCAAAGACCGGCCTGTTCGACCAATGGCTGAAAAACAAAGGAAAACTGGGAGGACAGCACAAAATTCCCAGACTCAGCAACTCACGCGAATATATCGAGGAACTGATTGCCCTCAACCAGAAGGAAGAGTAAGCAACCGTTATTACCCCAAAAAAGTACGCCATCAAGGCATGCGGAAATTCTTTCAGCTATATTGCATCGTATTATGGGCAATACTGATGGTGGCATGCGCCAACCTCGGTACGCCAGATGGAGGTCCCTTCGACGAGGAACCTCCGAAAATCGTTGGCACATCGCCAAAGTTTGGTGCCATAAACTCCAAGCACAAGAAGATTGTGCTGATGTTCAACGAGAACATCAAGCTCGACAATGCCATGGAAAAGGTGGTGATCTCACCACCACAAATCAACCAGCCCGACATTGACGCAGCAGGAAAGAAAATCACCATCACGCTGAACGACACCCTCAAGCCGGGACTGACATACACCATCGACTTCGCTGACGCCATTCAGGACAACAACGAGGGCAATCCGATGGAAGACTATGCCTTCACGTTCTCCACGGGCGAGGTGGTCGACACCTTCCAAGTGTCGGGATATGTGCTCGACGCATCCAATCTCGAACCGATGAAAGGCCTGCTCGTCGGACTCTACCGGATTCCAGACGGGGAGACCGACGTGCCCGACAGCATTTTCCGGACCAAAGAGTTTGAACGCGTTTCCCGGACCGACGCCGCCGGACATTTCGTCATCAAGGGACTCGACCAGGAGGCACAATACCGTGCTTTCGCACTCAAGGACCAAGACCAGGACTTCCGCTTCAGCCAAAAAGCGGAGATACTCGGATTCAACAAAACCATCATCACACCCTCAGCCAAGCCCGACATACGGCAGGACACCGTGTGGCACGACTCCATTCACTACGACTCCATCATCTACAAGCCCTACACCCATTACTATCCTGACGACATCGTGATCAAGGCATTCACAGAGGATGGACAGAACCGCGCCTACCTGAAGGGAGAGCGGCCGCAACTGGAGAAATTCACAATCTATTTCACGGCTCCTGACTCCGTCCTGCCAGTCATCAAAGGCATCAATTTCGATGAGAGAGACGCATTCGTCGTAGATGCCAATGAGGGCAGGGACACGCTCACCTACTGGGTGCGCGACTCGCTCGTCTACAACAACGACACACTCTCATTCCTGATGACCTACAACTACACCGACACGCTCAACCAGCTGGTGGAACGGACGGACACGATGCGGATGCTCTCCAAGGTGACGTATGAGAAGGTGCAGAAGCAGAAGAAAAACGAGTGGGAGGAATACCGCAAGAACTATATCAAGGAATACAAGCAGAATCTGCGTCGTCGTAAGCGTGAGGGCGCCAGCCCGGACGACGGTGGAGGCACGCCCCCCGACCCGTCTGCCCCTCTGCAGCCGGTACATATAGGAGAAAAGCCGAGCCAGCCGAATCAGGCCGCTCCTGACTCTGTGGCGGCAAGGAAAGAAACCACGCCGAAGGTGAAGACCGAGGAAGAGGAGTACGACGAGTTCGTCTACGACTTCGACGAGCCCAAACCGGCTGCTCCCACGAAGGACGAGGCGGCACGCGACACAACAGTGCTGCCACCAGACACGCTGCCCATCCCGACGGTGACAAAGACAGAGACAGAACCGTCCACAGCCTCCACCAGCAGCCGGAAAAAACGGAAAAAAGCGAAAAAGAGCCGCAAGTCGCGCAAGAAGCAGACGGCTGAGGAAGACTCAGGCGCAGGCGATGAGGCTGAGGCCAAGGAGAAAAAGTCCAGAAAGGAGAAGAAAAGCGAGAAGGACGAAGACATTGAGGTGCCACCGATGCCGGAGACATTCCTCGAGGTGAAGTTCTCCAACGCAAGCATCAGCCCCGACCAGAATATCGACATCTCTTTCCGTGAGCCTATCGACACGGCCTATGTCGACAAATTCCATTTCTACCACACCGTGGACTCGGTGGACTACGACCTGCCGTTCCTCCTGAAAAGGATTCCAGGCAGCATGATGCAATACCGGCTTTATGCCGAATGGGAGCCCGACAGCACTTACACGCTACGAGTGGACACAGGAGCGGTCGTCAGCATGTACGGCAAGCGGATGGCCGGCATGAAGAAGTCCATCAAGGTGAAAGGTCTTGACAAGTTCAGCCAGCTCACCGTGAACCTTCATAACACCGACCCCTCAGCCGTCGTGATACTGCTCAACCAGAGCGGTAAGGAGATGAAACGTCAGAAGGCGGAGGGCGGCAAAGTGGACTTCTTCTACGTGGATCCCGGCGTCTACTATCTGTCCATGTACTACGACCTGGACGGCAACGGCCAATGGACCACCGGAGACTATGACGCACAGCGTCAGCCAGAGCCCGTGTTCTTCTGCCCGCAGGAATTCAACCTGCGCGCCGAGTGGGAGAACAGCCAGGACTGGAATCCGGAGAGCACACCGCTGTTCAAACAGAAACCGGAGAAAATCACGAAGCAGAAGCCCGACAAGAAAAAACAGCGCAAGAGCAAGAATGCGGAACGCGAGGAGAAGAAACGAAACGAAAAATAACAGGGATTTCCAAAAACACCATCAGCCATGATACAAGACCATCATCTGCTTCCCTGCTACCATGAGGGGGTGATAGAGGCGGGGTGTGACGAGGCTGGAAGAGGTTGTCTTGCCGGCAGTGTATATGCCGCAGCGGTCATCCTTCCCCCCGACTATGCCAACCCGCTGCTGAACGACTCAAAACAGCTTTCAGAGAAAGCGCGCTATCAGCTGCGCGAGCAGATTGAGCACGATGCGGTGGCATGGGCACTGGGTGTGGTCACGGCTGAGGAAATCGACAAGATGAACATCCTCCGTGCCAGCATCACGGCCATGCACCGGGCTTTGGACCAGCTGAAAGTGAGACCGCAGGAACTGATTATCGACGGCAACAGGTTCTACCCTTACGGGAATCTGCCTTACACCACCATCGTCAAGGGCGACGGAAAATACCTCTCCATCGCCGCCGCGTCGATCCTGGCTAAAACCTACCGCGACGACTACATGAGGCAAATCCATCAGGAATACCCGTTCTATGGATGGGACCACAACGCAGGATATCCCACGAAAGAACACCGCCGTGCGATTGCCGAACACGGCATCTCCCCTTACCACCGAAAGACTTACAACCTGCTGGGCGACACCCAACTGTCGCTCGACCTCGATTTTGGATAGAAAACCCTTTATTCCACTTATACAATCCATGGAACTCAACAAATTCGACCGACAACTCAAATTGCTGGAGATGCTCATCGACAACATGTACCTCACGATACAGGAGATGGGCAAGAAACTCGGCATATCCACACGGTCGGTCTACAGATATATCCAGTTCTTCGAAGACAACGGATTCGACGTCTACAACGACCAGGGAATCTACAGCGTGGGCCATAACTCACCGTTCGTGGCAGCCGTCACGAAAAAAATACATTTCACCAACGAAGAGCTCAACTGCCTCGGACTGCTCATCTCAAGGGCCGACCGCACCAACCCTGTGGTCAACAAGCTGAAATACCGGTTCAGGAATATCTACGGCATGAACTTCGGAGTAGACGATTTCCGCTTCGACAAAAACATCTCCGACAACGTGGAGGTGCTCAGAACGGCTATTGAGAACCGGCGCCTGTGTGTGCTTCAGAAGTACAACTCGTTGAACAGTAAAGACCAACGCGACCGTCTCGTCGAACCATTCCAGTTTATGAACAACACCAACGAAGTGAGGTGCTTCGAGCTGGAGTCCGGCATGTGCAAGAATTTCAAGGTGACACGCATCAAGGGCAAGGTGATCATGAAAAAGGAGAAATGGAAGCACGACGACCTGCATGTCAATTATTTCACGGACATTTTCGGATTCTCCAGCGCCCAGGTCTGGAAAGTGATACTCAGGCTCACCACTGTCTCAAAAACCATCCTCATGGAGGAGTTCGGACTTGAAGAGATACGTTTTGTGCAGGAAGACGACGTACACTTCCTTGTCCACCTTCCTGTATGCAACATGAAAGGGGTGGGGCGATTCGTGATGGGACTCATCGACGAGGTGGAAGTCGTCAAAGGAGATGAACTCCGACAGTATGTCAACGAAAAACTACACCGTATATAATTTCTGAAATTTGAAATTTAATCTTTAAACTTTAAACTTTAAACTTTCAACTTTCAACTAAATACACACCTCTCATGAAGAAAATTCTATTCAGCACCATGTCTGCAGTCCTGATGCTCGCGCCATCGGCATCTGCACAAATCCGCATCAACCAGGTGGGGATGTATCCACTGCAAGAAAAGACTGCAGTCGTCGAAGGAAAGGTGAAGGCGGGAAACGTGAAAATCACCGATGCCTCCACTGGCAAGCAGGCGGTGAAGCCGGTTGTGCTGCGCACGGCTGTCTCCCCATGGTCAGGCAAGACACGCACGGTGGTGGACTTCTCATCGCTGACACAGCCAGGACGATATGTCATCCAGTGCTCCGGTCAGTCGGCTGAGTTCACCGTGGGGGCTTCAGCCCTGCGAGACGCCACAGCAGCCACCCTGAAAGCCTTCTACCTCAACCGCACCGCCATGCCCATTGAGGCGGCTTATGCAGGAGAGTATGCACGCCAGGCTGCACATCCCGACACGATGGTCTACATCCATCCGTCGGCCGCATCGTTAGGACGACCGGAAGGCACCGTCGTCTCCTCACCTCTCGGATGGTACGACGCCGGAGACTATAATAAGTATATCGTGAACTCGGCTTTCTCCGTCGGCATCATGCTGGCGTCGTACGAGCAGAACCAGGACTATTTCCGGCAGCTCAGCGTCAATATACCCGAGAGCAAGAACGGGACACCCGACGTGCTCGACGAACTGATGTATAACCTGAAATGGATGATTACGATGCAGGACCCCTACGACGGAGGCGTGTACCACAAACTCACCACCCCGAATTTCGAGGCTTTCATCATGCCGTCAGAATGTAAGCAGAAACGTTACGTCGTACAAAAGAGCACGGCAGCCACACTCGACTTTGCGGCTGTGATGGCTCAGGCAGCACGAATCTACAAAGGCAACAAGGACTACCCCGACTTCTCAGCGCAGGCTGCCAAGGCAGCCATTGCCGCATACGGATGGGCTGAGCATAATCCGCATATCTACTACCGTCAGGGACGAATGAACGAACAGTTCAAGCCCGAGGTGTCCACAGGGGACTATGGCGACGGAAATGTGAGCGACGAATGGTACTGGGCTGCCACCGAACTTTATCTTCTCACCGGCGACAAGCAGTTCCTCACTGTCGTAGGCAACCACCAGCCCCATCGTTTCACCACCCCCGTGTGGGGAAACGTGCGTACGCTTGGCTCTTATGAATGGATGATGCACCAGCCCACCTCAGATTTCGCACAGTCATGCCGCAAGCAGCTTGTCAGCTATTGCGACAGCATCGTAGCCACCACGGCCGCCTCTGCCTTCCAGACTCCGAACGGCAACTCGCCGCGTGACTTCGGATGGGGATGCCTGGCAGAGACATTCTGCGCCAACGGATTGTCGTTGTTGTATGCTTATCGTCTCACGGGCAACAAGGCTTATCTCACCGCCGCCCAGCAGAACGCTGACTACATCTTCGGGCGCAACGCCACAGGATACTGTTATCTCACCGGATTCGGCAGCAAGAGCCCGATGTTTCCTCATCACCGCATCTCCGCCTCCGACGGTATTGAGAAACCGCTGCCGGGCATGCTCGTGGGCGGTCCCAACCCCGGACAGCAGGACATCGCCAACGTGAAGAGCTATCCGTCGAAGGAACCGGACGAATCGTATGCTGATGTCACGGACTCATACGCCTCCAACGAGATTGCCATCAACTGGAACGCGTCGCTGCTGGCCATGCTCGGATGGCTCGAGGCGGAACAGGCGAAAAGTGAATAGTGAAAAGTGAATAGTGAAAAGTTTATTTACTCTTATCGATGGGCGTTCAGATTATTTCAGATGATCGATAAGGGAAAACATTTTATTCAGTGTGATAGAGGATAGTGAAAAATAGTAATTGATAAAGATTATGAAAGCCGTAGTAGACGATAAAATACCCTATATTCGCGGACAGATAGAGCAGCTTGTAGGCGAGGTGGTCTATCTGGCTGGCAGTGCCATATCCAAAGACGACGTGAAAGATGCCGACATCCTCATTGTCCGCACACGCACACAGTGTGACCGCCAGCTGCTGGAAGGCAGCCGTGTGGGGCTGGTGGTCACTGCCACCATCGGTTACGACCATCTCGACACCGCCTATCTCGACTCGGCTGGCATTCGCTGGACCAACTGTCCGGGCTGCAATGCGTCGTCCGTATGCCAGTACGTGCACAACTCGTTGCTTGCCACTGGATATTTGCAGCCAGGACTGACTGCCGGAGTTGTGGGTGTGGGGCATGTAGGCACCCTCGTGGCCGACGACCTCGAACGATGCGGCATGCGTGTGCTGCGCTGCGACCCGCCAAAGGGTGAGCCCGCCACGCTCGACGAGATTGCCCGCCAGGCCGACATCATCACCTTCCATACGCCGCTCACACGCGACGGGGAACACCCCACATGGCATCTGGCTGACGACGGATTTTTCCACAGTTTACAACGAAAACCGCTTGTCATCAACTCCAGCCGCGGGGCTGTCGTCGATAACGACGCCTGGCTTCGCGCCTTGGACGGAGGACTTGTGGCCGATGCCGTTGTCGACACATGGGAAGGAGAACCGGCACTCAACCAGGAACTGCTCTGCAAGGCAGTTATCGCCACGCCGCATATCGCAGGATACTCAGCCGACGGGAAGGCCAACGCCACGCGTATGTCATTGCAGGCCGTCTGTGAATTCATCGGCAAGCCGTTCACACTCGACATCCAGCCACCCGGACTGCCCGACGGTTTTTCCTACGGAGAAGAGACCCAAGGACCACTGAGGCTCTACGACCCGCGTGTGGACACTGCTCAGCTGAAAGCGAACCCTGGGAAATTTGAATATTTCAGGGGACACTATCCGCTGCGGAGAGAGAGATGACAAATTTTTCCGAAGACGGCAGAGTGGCAGCAGGCATCATACATGACATCATACATTTTTGCCCCGCAGCAAACATCGGTTGGCTGCGGGGCGAAATGGTTTTCTGACATGTTTGTGTCACTTTTTGTCGATGGGCATAATTCTGTGCTTTTGCTTGATGGGCAAGGTAGTGAAGATGTCGCCGGCGGTGACGACGAAAGAGACGACACGGTCGGCGTCGGTGTTGTTTTTCTCAAAAGCCACAGTGAGCTTGTTTCCCGACATGTTCGCGTCAAACCAATCCGTCTGCAGCCGATGGGCGTCGTCATCCTTGGTGATGATGCTTCCGGTATTGTACTGCACCTGTGCAATCCATGGCGCGGTGTAGTTCTTGCAAGTGAAGTGAACGGTTTCAGCCTCGGGTTCTACGACGAAATATCCCTCTTCCATGGAGATGTTTCCGCTGGCCACCCATTCCATGGGTTCCCAGTCTCCGTATTTTTCTTCGTCCGACGAACAACTGCATATCAGCAAAGGGGCTGAGATAAGCAGTAATAAGAGTGATTGTTTCATGTTTGTTGTGAGTTTTCAGTTTTCAGTTTTTAGTTTTCAGTTTTTTAGTAGGTTGCTTCCTTTTGAATGGTTTCTCCATTGTCGAAAGGTCCGATGTTCCATTGTGGCTCGTCGTCCTCCTTTTGGCATGACGAAATGGCTACTATCGAGATGAAAGCCCAAATGATTAACGAAAGAATTCTCATAATATTATAGTTTTCAGTTTTTAGTTTTCAGTTTTTAGTTGGTCGGACGGGTCTGACAGGTCTGACTGGTCAGACTCATCTTTTTTATTCTGTTGGCTTCTGTTTGAAGTTTTGCTGGATCAGTGCTTTGACCAATTCCATGCCCTGAGTCGGATGGACAGTGATGCCGGTGTATCCTCTGGACTGGTCAACCCCAGCGAAGTCAGCGAAAAGGATGCCTACGGGGCCTACGTTGTACTCGTTGTTGAGAAAGTTGAATGCCACCATGTTCTTTTCCTCTGCATTTGCACGGTAAGTGTCTGATGCCCCCGATCTGTTACATGATGATGCGAAATTGAACACCCATACCGGCAGTTCGGCGCCCATGTCGCGGCCGGTTGCTTCTTTCAGCATATTCCTCACACTGAACCCACTTTCACTATGTCCGTAGACTTCCTCGTCTTGAATCCAAAGAGGACTGCGGGTACCTTTCAAGTTGACAATCATACCTTTCTGTTGTTCTTCGAAGAAAGGACTTCTGCTCCAATTCTCGAAGAAGGCTCCAACCGGCCAGGTGGAATACTTGTAAGGCGAGAAGACAAGGATTTTTCCTCTCAACTCATCCACCGTGAGCCTTGCATCGAACTGCGCGAACATGCCGTTGTATTCCTCGCTGTGCAGAAGTCTGTTGAACTGCTGTCCCCATTTACTGATTTGAGAGCCTTCTCCTTGGGGCTTGTCTGCCACCACGATGGCAAATTCCATGGGATTCTGGCTGACCAGGCTTGTCAGACGCTGGAAGGCATCGCTGGCAAGCATGGTCGTGGCCACGCTTCCGCTGTGGCATCGCAGTTCTCCATCTTCATCGAGCTGGAAAGAGAAGGTGAAAGCTCTCACTCCGGCTTTCCACAACTCTTCGACCGTGAGATCCTGTGTGCGTCCTGTCAGGTTTCCATAATTGTATCTGCAGGGGCCCCAGGCATCGAATCCAGTCCAAGGCTCAGCTGTTGCCGCATTGTGGGCACCTGGAATGGAGAGGTCTGCCACGAGCTTCTGTCCGTCGAGCCGCGACATCCAGTCGTGGTTGTCCTCTTCCGTCTTGAACTCATTGAAATAATCTGGGTCGTAAGCTTCTTCTATATTTTCCTGACTGAGCCTGTTCCATGCTTCAAGCAGAAATAGATAATCTTTGCCCCTTCCGTCTTGGAGCGTTATGCCGCCTTTGAGTCCCTGTGCGTTGATGGTTTTGCCAGACAGACGGAAAACCTGTTGCTTGGGGTAATGAGGGGTCCATTCGTTGTCGAGCTCTATGTGGATAGACGCGTCGAAGGAGTTGGTGGTGTAAGAGAATTTTGCGCTATAGTTGTCGCCCCATCGCATGACCAGCCGTGGAACTTCGTCGTCAGAGAAATAATATCGGCGGAAATGTCCTTGTGTCTTGCTGTCGAACTCATAGACATCCAGCACGTGGGCATAGTCTACAGATGGTGCCTCAGCGTACGACCCTTGCATAGCCATTGCTGTACCCTTTGCGTCGTAGGCGCAGTACCAGAGGCCTCTCCATATTCTATCATAAACTGTCTGCGGAATTTCCGGAAGTGGAATTTCCGGGTCGTCATCATCGCTTCTGGTGCATCCGGCAAGCGTAGGCAGTAGGAGAGGAAGTAGGATGACATATATAAAATAACGATGCATAGTGGTTGTCTGTTTTTTTTGTTTTTGTTGTCGGACTCGTCTGACAGGTCCGACCAGTCCGACCTGTCTGACTTGATTGATTATTCTTCAGTTTCTTAGTCTCCCATGTAAGATCCCATGAAGAGGATGGTGCCTGAGGTGGATTCTTGGATGAGGTAAGCGAACGGACGGTCGGCGATGAAGTCGGATGGGGGCTCATTGGCTGAGACATATCCTCCTGCAATGGTGACGGCTGCCACTTTCGTTCCTTCCTCGTTGACCTCGATTTTTGCTGCCTGCTTGAACAGGTTGACAAAGAGGTTCTTGTCCGTGATGTTCGGAAACTCAGCCTCCGTTGTGAAAGCCTTGGTGATTCCCATGTTCTTCAGATGGTCGATAAGGTTGATGTCGGCCGATGTGGTGAAGCGTGGAATCTTCACGGTGATGCTGTACGGATACATGTCTGCTTTTATCATCTTGAAGGTCTCGGCGTCCAGGTTGCTGAGCATCTGGCTGACCGTGACATCGCGGTCGGGGAGCATTAGGAACATTTGGAAGGCTCCGCTGGAGTAGGGCAGGCAGACGCACGAGAAGTTCTTGAGATGGGTCCAGAGAATCATCGCATTACGGAACATCATGGGTTTGGTAATCTGTGTGCCGTTTTCCTTCGTGAATGTCTCTTCTTTGGTGTGCTTCGGGTTGAAACGGTCGGTCCATGTGGCCTTGAAGTAAATGGCGTTGAGCAGGTAAAGCAATTCATCCGGTTTTGTTTTGTCGAGGATTTTCGTGATGGTGTTTTCCGTTTGGTCGGCACACCATTTGTTGATTGTACCGACAGCCGAAGGGGAGGAGAAGTCGAGTGACTGAGCAGCAGCCTTATAGTAGTTCTGCATGTCCTGGGCAAAGCCGGACTTCAGCTTTACGTTCTCCGCTGCGTTGACGAAAATGGCATTGGCGATGTTGAGCTTGACGTTGGGGTCTACTTTTGGCGCGTTCTCGATGAGGTTGGCGCAGAACTCGTTGACGGCAGTCTTGTCGGCATCATTGAAGCCCATCGCGTCCATGATTTGCTGTGCCGTCTCTCCTTCAGCGCCGTCGTTGAGCATGCCGAGCACGAAGGACACGCTCAGCGGTGAGAGCACCTGGCTCTTTTTCTTGTCATACGTTTCCTTGAAGAGCTTGAAGGAGAAGTCGTTGACTGCATTCACATAACTTTTCTGGGCATCGGTCAGTTTGATGGGGTTCTTCTTCGGAATCATGTCGACGACGGTCTCCTCTTTTTCATAGGCATCTTGTTCCTGGTTTTGTGGAAGCTCGTTTTCCTTCTCGTCATCGTCGGAGCATGAGAGAAGCGGTGCGGCTGCGAAAAGCAGCAGGCAGGGGATTAAAAGTAGATGTTTCATGATGTTATAGTTTTTAGTTTTCTGTTTTTAGTTGGTCGGACATGTCGGACAGGTCAGACAGGTCCGACCCGTCAGACATCAATCTGTTTATTTGATGTTGAGGCGCAGTCCGAGGGAGAGGTTGAGTCCGACGGGATAGTCGCCGTAGAAAGTATGCACAGAAGTGCTGTTCTTGATGTGGTAGGACAGTCCGGGCTCGGCATAGACGCTGAATGTGCGGTTGAGCTTGAATTCCGCTCCTGCGGCTGCGTTGAGCGAGAACTGCAGGGGATGGATATGGATGTCCTTGGTTTCGATGGACTTCTGAAACTTGAAGTTCATTTCTCTGACGGTCTGCTCTCCCTTGAACATCTTTTCTGCCATGATTCCGGCAGACGCGTAGATGTTGAACCGTTGGTTCTGCCAGATGCTGTAGCTCATGTTGACTGGGATGCCGATGTAGTTGAGCTGTTGCTTGGTCTGGTGCCATTTTTCGTAGTTGTTCCTTCCGTCCGATATGTCGGAGTTCTGGCGGGTGTAGGTGATTCCGCCTTCTATGCTCCACCGGTCGTTCAGGCGGTAGCTGACCATGACACCGAACCGCAGCGGCTGATGGTGACGGACGTTTTCTTTGCTCTTCTGTTCCGTTTTGATTTTTCTTGGCGACAGTTTTCCGTCAGAATCGTCTTTGCCGGAGTCGTCGTTGCCACCGGGGCTATCCGGTTTGTCGCCGCCCGGCTTGTCGGGGTCGTTGCCGCCCGGCTTTTCAGGGTCGTTCAGCGGGTCGTCTCCTGGGCTGCTATAGTAGACAGATGAATTATCAAATATACTCGATGGTGAGCCTCCTATTCCATTGTTGGCGAAGAATGCCTTGGCCATGAGCTTGGGAGCGTCTGTCGGCGATGTGTTTTGTCCTCCTGTGGTCGTGGCAAGGGCGGGGAGGTGGCGTGTCGGCCTTTGCGGATTTCGTCCTGATGGTTGTTGGCTGTCGGGTTTCCTGTTGTCCTGTGCCGTGATCTCCGAGGGCTTGACGGCCGTGGAGGTTGCAGGAGGGGTGTTTTCTTCCGGTTTGTGGGGAGAAAGCCCGGTGGCTTTTTCCTGCGGCTCAGTTTCGGCCAGGAGTTGCGGCTGGTTTTCGGTTTCTGTATGGCTATCCGAATGACTGTCTTCTGCTACAAGAGGAAGGCTGGATGTACGGTCAGCTTCTTTGCTGTCGCTCATGCCTTGAGGTCTCGCAGCATTTCTTGCTGTCTCATGGCTGAGACACAGGCCGGCGTCATTGTCCGGTTTGCTTTGGGCGGAGAGCTGCAGGGGCGTTTGCCTTGAGATTGAAGGAACCGCGTCGGACGAAGTCTCCGGGTGCGTTTCGGACGGGTGTTCAGCAGTCGTTGTTGTGTCTGTCAGATTCGTGCCAGAGGCTGGTGCGGGTGTCCCTTGCGTTGCTGCTGGGACTGACTGTCTGGCTTGCCTTTTTGCGTCCTTGCTGCCTCCGTCGTTTCCGCTCAGCATCCACCATGCACCGCTGGCAAGCAGCAGCACGACTGCGGCCGCTGCTCCTATCCGCTGCCATCTCTGCCGTCGTACGGAAGGCTGGTTCGATGCCAGGGCTGTCTCTAACGCATCCCACGACACGGAGGGCACATCCATGCTGAAGTCGTCCAGCTTCTGGCGCATTTCTTTTATAGTCTGTTCGTTCATCGTGTTCTGCGTTTGGATTGTTGATAATCTTTGATTTTCTTCGACAGCAGGTTCTTGGCCTTGCTGAACTGAGAGGCTGAGGTGTCCTTCTTGATTCCGAGATGGTCGGCTATCTGCTGGTGCGACCACCCCTCAAACACAAAGAGGTTGAGCACGGTGCGGTAGCCGGTGGGCAGTTCCCGTATCAGCTGGTGCAATTCCTCGGGAGGGATGTCGCTGAGGGTGGCTTCTTTCTCTTCCGTCTCGTCGGCTATGTTCTGGCTGAGCGGCGCCAGCTCATGCAGCTTACGCTCTTTGAGAAATTTCAGCGACTGGTTGACGGCAATGCGTGTGGTCCATGCCTTCAAGGAGCCTTCGCCTTTGTATCGGAACTGTGAAACGTGGGACAGGATGCTGACGAGCGTGTCCTGCACCACGTCTTTCAGGTCTTCGTCGTCTGCCACATACCGGGCGCATACGGCCGTGAGTTTTCCTGCGTAGAGAGTATAGAATTCCCTAAGGGCGGCTTTGTCGCCACCCTGCAGCTGCCTCGCAAGGCGTTCCTCGTTATGTCCCGATTGTCGTTGCACGCGTCTGTCTGTCGGACAAGATTTTGATGTTTCTGCCCTTATAAATCTAAAAATTCGAAAAACTTGCCTGAAAAAAGAATAAATTTAAGGCGAGAACAAAAGAATCGTTGCTTAGAAATTGAGAATGATGATTTTGGGGATTTTGCGAAGGTTATTCGTTCCAATAGTCTCTATGATCATATTTTTTTTTGGCTATAAAGGTACGATTCTTATGTCAAACCGCCAAAAATATATACTATATTTGGCGGTTTGGGGTAAAAAATGATGGCATTCCGCCAAAAATAATATATTTGTGGCATGCCCGATTCGTTGCTGTTTTGATAGAACCTTGCTGAAACATATCTGCCACTGGCTTCTTTTGTCCTTCTTTTTGTTGTTTTCCGCCTATTCACGACTCCATCTCTTTCACATGGCAAATGCATTATTTTACCTTCTCAATCCAACTTTACGCCAAATGGATGAAATGGATGATGGTGTTTTGCCTTTTTTCTTTTATCTTAGCCACGAAGAAATAAAAAAGTTGCCCGTACTTTTGCGATAATCAGATTTATTTCATAAATTTGTATAAAATCGCAAACCTTTTGTAAATAAAGGCAGTCTGAGGGATTGAGGAAAAATCGGGTTACGAATAAGAGACCGTTCTCAATTCCGCATTCTGCTTTGATTTGCTTGTCAATGAACTCCCGACGCTAAACCACCAGCCTGTTTAATGGCTCATTGTCGGGGACAAAGGTACAAATAAAATATGATATGGACAAATAAAAATTGTCTATTAACACACATCTTTAATAATATATACTAATAATGACAAGAAAATACTAACAATTTATAAAAGACATTGATTAAATGGATTTTCTTTTCTTCAAAATGATTAAATTTGCAACATAAATAGACATTGTATGAAGAAAGAATTTAAAGAAGACAATATGATACTTTTAGAGTATCGTACCAAATACTACTTCATAAGTTGCGTACTAGACATTTTAGAAGAAAAGAAAAATCTTTTTAAACAAGATGAAGTTGATGCACAAGATGTTTTCAGTATATTCCAACAGAGATATTCTAATATGGATACACATTGGAATATCCCTGCTAAACAGCTTGAGATTTATCTACTTCATATGAGATGGATGGGACTTATAGGACTTAATCAAACATCTGAAAGTTTGATGATTAGATTAACAGATGCAGGGAAAAATGCTTTTCAATCACAAGTATATCATAGTATAGCAGCAAATTTGTATTATTCAAAGAAAACAGAAATACTCACTAAAATTTCAATAGTAATTGCAATAATTTCCATGATTATCGCTCTTTTTGCATTGCTGTTGGGTTGTAGTGGAAGAGATTCCAATATTGGATTTACAATCAATAATGCATTGGCCTTTTTTCAGTCATTTTTTAGATGTTTTCCTCTCTGGATACAATAATCTGATTATTTTTTCGTAATTTTGCAAACAGATTTTAAATATTGAGCAAATAATGGCAGAAAGAAAAGAGTTCCTACAAGGTCGTAAGCCTGTGACATTCGTTGACCTGTTCGCCGGGGCGGGCGGCATCAGCGAAGGGTTTATGCAGGCCTACACCGACAGCAAATACTACGATTTCGTGCTGGCAAGCGACATCAACGAGAACTGCGAACTGACCCACCGTGTCCGTTACAACGAACAGTTGGGACTTAACACGAAGTTCGTCACGGAGGACATCTTGTCGCCGACATTCCTACCGCATTTGCTGAAGGAGCTGAAGGGCAAGCAGGTGGACGTGGTGACAGGCGGTCCCAGTTGTCAGTCGTTCAGCCTGTCGGGTCGGCGCAAGCGTTTCGATAAGCGCGACGGTCTTTTCAATCACTATTTGAAAGTGATTCGTGCCCTGCGTCCCAAATATTTTGTAATGGAGAACGTAAAGGGCTTGCTGACTAAGGACAATGGCCGTTTCAAGGTGGAGATTATGCGCGAAATGCGGTCGATTATCGACGACAAGGCCGTTGGCTCTTTCCTCACTTTTGTCGATGGACTGCTAAAGCAATCGTGTACTCCTTTCTTTGCCAGTGCTATGCTTGCCAAATTGCAGATGGAGATAACGAGCGACGAGGACAAGGCCAATGCCTACAAGGAGCAATTCTTTGACTTGCTGGACGGACAACTGCGTACCATTACCCGCCAGATAGACTACCGCATTAGCAAGTCCGACCGCTATATCAGTACCATCCGCCACGGACTTTATTTACTCCGCCGCAACGAGCAGCGTGAGAAGATAACTGCCGACATCATCAACGAGAAAACCGTGTCGAACATCGACAACGATATGTTTGCCGAGAAATTCAACGAGTTCCTTGCTGCCATTTCCGACGAGGAGATTTCTGCCAAGATTAAATTTGCCGTCGGTCAAGTCGAGGCTTTGAAAAATGCTGGGCAGGACACAGAGGACTTGCTGAATGCCGTTGAACTCTATTCGTATTCTCTTGACGAATGTTTTGAGGAGTTAAAAGGAATGGCCAAGGATAAGAAGTGCTTGCCAGAATACGACGGTATAATGAGCCACTTACGTTTGTACAATGTTGCGCAGATGGTGTTGCTGTCTTCCGACTATGGCGTACCGCAGAATCGTGAGCGCGTTGTTTTTATCGGTAGCCGTAACGACCAGAAGCCTGTCAAGGAGATTCCCGCCACGGTAAAGAAAGAAGAAAAGGTCACGGTTTACGAGGCCATTGCAGATCTTGATTTCATTGGCAATGGTGAGGTGCGGACTGAATATGCTGCGCCAGAGCCTCACCCCGAATGGGACGGACTTATTAAGCACCGTAAAGTAGATGGCGAGATATGCGATAATGCAGAGGCAATGACCTTTGCCGAATGGTCAAAGACTGGTCGTCTCTCACACCGCTTCACATACGACTGCCCACCATTCTACGTTAAGGATAAGGAAGAGTTGAACGGCAAGATGAACATGGAAACAGCCGAACTTTTCAATCATCAGACCAGCGCACAGAACGAAACCGTGATGCGTCGTCTGCAAGTTATTGCCGAGTGCGGTGGCTATACAGATGAGTGCAAAGCTAAACTGAAAGAACTGGGGTTGAAATCGCAGAAGCGCAATTACTTTGTATTGAAACCCGAAGCGCAAAGTCCGACAGTTGTCACAATGCCCGATGATTTCATACATTACTCCCGCTATCGTGCTATGACCGTCCGCGAAATGGCTCGTTTGCAGTCGTTTGATGACAGCTTCGTGTTCCAAGGAAAACGGCAGACTGGCGGTGACAAGCGTAAAAGTGAGATACCGCAGTACACGCTCGTCGGCAATGCCGTGCCGCCGCTGATGTCTCGCGCCATTGGAAATGAAATCCTCAAAAACATTGAATAGCCTATGATACACATGAGAGAGTTCAACGCCTTCGAGGCAAAGAATGTAAAGTTCCTCGTGAATAAGCAAGTTGCCTACGCGACTATCCAAATCACGGCGACTGGTTTCAAAAAGAGTATCCTTGATGCAACGGCACCAGTCAGAGCGTACTTTTTAGAGAAATGTATTCACGATTACGAAGAGCAGCCCCAAGGTCCAGAACACAAAAGGCTCATTGACACTTTTATCTTGACCGATTTAGAGCAGCGCAAAACACAATCTTCTCTCTACCGTCCCGTCACCAAGAAGGGCGACCCTCGCATGTGGGTTTATCACATCAATGAGTTCGTCAATCCCGACGAGATTTTTGCTTTGATTGCTTATGGAAAGAAACTATATGTCATCAACCTCTCACAGATAGACATAGAACGCTCATACAATTCTCGGTTAGAGAATCCCATCCGTGATTTGATAAATGCCATACACGGTCAAGCAACATCCATTTCCGACGAACTTCTTGGAATGATTCGCAACAGAATGAGCGACTGGATTCCTTCCGAGATTTTAGCTGATACAGGTATTGGTCGCACAGTTGAAACGGTGCTCGGCATCCCTATGAACGATTCCAAGCAGCCTGACTACAAAGGCATAGAACTGAAAAGCAAACGAGAAAAGGCCAACGTCAGAAGCAATCTTTTTACACAATCTCCAAATTGGCCTTTGAGCAAGCTGAAAAGCGGTAAGGCAATCGTTGACCGTTACGGCTATATTCCCGATGGATATACCCACAAATGTCTGCACGTAACACTTTCTGCTTTGAAACCTAATCCGCAGGGATTAGGGCTGAATGTGGACTATGGAAAAGACTGGCTCGAAGCGAATGAATATTCGCTAACGGCAAATGATGAAGGAATCTATAAGAAACTGAACGATGTATCTGTTTGGCAACTCATGGACTTGCACGAACGTCTGCTAACCAAGCATCATGAAACATTCTGGATAGATGTTGACACTCGTATTATTCGAGACCACGAATATTTCCGGGTGACAACAATCGATCATACAAAGAACCCCATTCCTTCGCAGTTCGACATCTTGTTAGAGCAGGGCAAGATAACCGTCGATTTCTTGCTGTGTCGTGACTCTGGCGGTGATACCTATTCGTTCAAGGTTGGAAAGAAAGACCGCGCACTGCTATTTCCTGAGAGCGAGACGTACATTATCAATGCAATATAAGACATGAAGAAGAATAGATGGTTGTATTATACCGCTGGGGTCGCAGCATTACCAATAGCCATAAGGATAATTGTCTTCCTTCTCATGGCGAAACAGGACTTATCGGTGTTGGTTAACGCTGTTGATTTCGTCTATTTCGGCTTAACTCTAAATTTGTCGAATATGAACGAGTTGAACAGCCTGCGAATCAAGAAAAGACATAAGGCGATAAGTGAGAATGACAGGGAAAAACTATCCAGTTGGTCAATCTACGCAATTATTGTTCTCTGTCTCATACTCGGCTTTCTCTATGTGCCAGAAGGGGGGCAGGATGTCTTTAATCCTATAACAATGCTCATAGCTTCTATATCCCTTGCTGTAGCATCCTTCTTTTTAAGTCTTCATGTTATAAACAAGATAAACAGAATAGAGGTATGAATACAATTGATGTTATTTTCTTAATTGTTGTTATTGCTTTTTGCATCTATGGTGTTTACCTTGGATTACGGGCAATGCATGACATTCGAACAAAAAGTATAGAAGAATTTGAGACAAGACGCAACGAAATTAGAAAGGAGTTTAATGATGGAAAATAAGATTAAGTCGTTTATCTATCTTGACAATGACAAGATGTATTCAATATCTTCACAGCTCTTTGGAGGTCTTACGGAATATATCTTGCAAGATAGTAAGAAAACAGCTACTGAGGATGACCAACAAAAGAAACAAGCTTTTAGTGGGAAAATTATGCGAGAAATCTATCAGTTAGAGAAAGGTTCATCTGAAAAAAGATTTTTTCACGACTATGCTTATAGCCTATTTGAAAAAGAACTTATCAACCGCAATCTATTATGCACTATAGAAGACAGTGGCGAATTAGGGGATATGACAAACAGGCAGTTTGTGAAAGTTCACGGCAAAGCCTATTTCAATGATTATAGAGCCTTGAAAGAAACATTTCGTCAGTTCAACGAGATAGGCTCTGCTCTTGGATACATTCAATGCTACGGGCCGATGGGGGAAGTTCTAAAACAAATAGATGAAGCAGCTAAAAAGACAACAGATAGGAATCAGAAGGCTAAAATAAAAAAACAAAAGAGTGCTGTGGATGGCGTGTTCAAGAATTACCTTCGAGAACAGGGTCTTAATGTCAATGACAAATTCGCCGAGAATTTGGTAAAGATATATGAATTTGGATATAAAGACATGTTTACTGTTCATATTCCCTATATGGTAAGCAATATTGTTTTCGCTTCTATACTTGACAGAGAGTTTCTTAAAGAAAAAGAGGAAAGTCTGATAGCAAAATATTCAAGAAGAACAGAAATTGAATTTTCTATTGTGGGATTGCTTACACAGTGTGGTGGTGAAAAGGCTCAAATTAATTCTGATGATTCTGAAAACTCTATGAAACAAGCAAGTCTGAATTTTACCAGCATCATCAGTAATTTGGAAGACACGTTTAATGGTCGACTTGGAAATGAGTATATTATTGACCCAATAGCTATCTATCGTGAAATTTGAGAATGACATACATTGCCCCTCTGGTCTATTTCCAGAGGGACAATCTATCTTTATATTTTATGGCATATTCGTTGTTCTTGCCCTATCCCGAATTGCTCCTTGAACCATTGGGCAATAGGTCTCTCGTTGATATGTAGGAGCAAGTTCCGCTTCTCATCCCTTATCACTTGTGCCGAAATATTATCGGAAAGAGCATTCCGTCTGTACTCATTGGAGTGAAGCCAACCACTATAGTTAATAGTGTGGCCATGCATGAGTTTATCCGTCTGTTCCTCACTGAAGCCATATTGATGGCATTCACGTTCCATGTTGAGGAACCGCTTGAAACTTGGAAACCATTGGTATGCCTTATCAAGAATGCGTTTTAGTCTCGTGACTTCCTGCTGATGCTGCTCGTTGGCTCTGTTCATTTCCCTAATGTGGCTGTCCTTCATCTTCTGCATATCAGCGTGTAGCCTCTCTATCTGACAGTTCAACTCCTCCACCTCATTTCGCAGTTCCTTGTTTTCCTTCTCCAGTCGGTTCACCTTGTTGCCGCCAAGAAGAGAATTGATTCCGTTGAGTGCAGCGGTGGCTGTCTTTGTGGCAGACTTCTTCAGTTCCTCCGTCTTTGCTTCTGCCTTAATACGGGCAAGTTCCTGTCTAGCTTGGGCTGCTTCGTCAATTACCTTCTTTGCTTCTTTCGCTTCGGCAATAGTACGCTGTGCCTCGTCCGCCTTTGCTAACAACTGTGTGATGTTCGCCTGTAAGTCCTCACCCTGTGCAATCAGGCTGCGGTAATACTCATGCGTGGATATGTGCTGGGCTTCTGAACCTTTGATGCCTCGTTGCAGTCCGTATGCCGCCATCTGCTCAGCGTATGTGTCCTGATAATGTATTAGGTTGACACGGCTCATGACCTCATCAGCACACAGACGAGGGGCATGGGCTTTTGTCCTGTATCTCTTCTTGACAGCCTGCTCCTTCTTTTGCTTCTTACGTTCTCCCATGACGATGGGGACAATGGTAGCATGAAGATGGGGGTCTTCGTCCATGTGCAGTACTGCCGACACCACATTGTCTGCTCCATAGGTCCTACGGAGCCAGTCAACGTTATCCTGGCACCACTCGTCAAGTCTGCCGTTCTTCTCTATCTGTTCCATGTCTGCATGGGTACCTGTCAGTACGATGCGGATAGCCTGCATCTGGTTCTTGCCAATCTTGCGTGTAAGCCCTGCCGTATTGAGGCGGTGCCGTATGGCTTCCGTCCTATTGCGGACTCCCTCAGGGAACGGGATAAGTTCACGGTTGAGGTGTGTCCGTTGCGGGTCAGCATTCTTCGGTTGGATGGTGCGCTCGATGTGTGCCGACATCCCACAGTCTGCGCCCTTTGCTTTCTCTAAGTGTAATACTGCGTATCCCATTGGCTATGCTTTTTTAGTTTGTTCGTTTACGATGTTTTTGTTCGTCTCTCGTTCCTGTTTGTGTTCGGCTTGTGCCGACTGTCTTGGCAGGGAGTCCAGAGGGAGGCAGCCCCTCGGCCTATTGGGGATTTTTAGCGTTGTGGTAACAATGCGGCTCGAAAAATCCCCTAATAAGCTACGGTATTTTCCGCTTGTGGGAAATATCCGTACCTGCGCCAGCACGGAACTTCGTCGTTTTCTCTGTATCATATTCGTAGGACTTGATGATGGCTGATGATTCGATGATATGATGAAAAGGCGTAATAAACTATTGGCTGTCAGTCGGATAGTCCTTCATTAAACGCTCATCAAAACACCCGTCAAAAAGAAAAAGAATTTCTCCCGTCGAGAAGAAAAGGATTGTCTTTCTTTTCATCAGCAGAGTGTCAATGATGAAACGTTGATGAGGATACAAGTCCCTTGTTATCAGTATCTTTTATCCTTATTCATCAATTCGTCAAAATTTAGAGGGTTATACTTCCAATAACTTTTCTCTCTTGATGGTATAATACCGTCCAACCCTTATCACTGGCCTGTAATGGCAACTCTGGCTGAAGTTCAGTTCATAGGTCGTATATGTCAGTGAGTTGGACGCTGGTGTGAGTTTCCAGATGTCCTGCACCACTTTCCTCACTTGCCCCTTCTCCACTTTCATCATGGAACTGACAAGCAGGGGCATCACGTCATTGAGGCAGAACGATATGCTATCCACCTCCATCACGTCCATAATCTCAAGGAACAACTCAGCCATTTCTATCTCAAGACGGTTGCGGTTGCTGCGGATGATGGTGCGCAAGGCTTCCGTCTGTATCTGTTGAGGGTTGAACCACATGCGGCTTTCTCTCTTGGTGGATAGCTGCCTCTTTGTCAGATGATGGAGAAAGGCAGGAATTTCTGCGATGAGTTTCTGCAAGAAATCGGTATCGTCGCTTTTCAGGTGTGAAATCCTGCGTACCCAGTAGCGCGTCTCCCCTGCATCGATGATGACGGGCAAGTGCTCGTTATTAGAGCATTGCACGAACTTGGAGAAGAAGGGAATCTCGTCACGATCCTTTCCCTTCGCCTCCACCTTATAGTTGAACGTCGTGCTGAGATTCTTCAAACGTTCGGAGTCCTCACGGCGGTTAAGCAGCACCTCGTCCACCATGATGAGCAGCTTACCAGCCCAATCGGAATTGAACTGGCTGCGGAAGTCCTCGTTGGTGTTGAACGTGACGTTGTTCTGGAATACGGCTTTTAGGAAGTTCAGAAAGGTGCTCTTACCCGTATTGCGCTCTTCTGACACAAGCAAGAGGATGGGCAACTTTTGAACGGGTTGCAGGTATAGCAGTTGCAGGTAGTCCATTCCCAACTTGTATTGTTCACCGAAGATATGGTGCACAAGCGACTGGATACAGGGAAACGTACCCTCCATCGGCTTGTGGCTGATAGGCTCATAGAGGTTGAGGAACTTGCCGACTACGGGCTGATAGTTCACATGTTCGGGTACGGTGCAGAATCAGTCATACTTGGGGACACTCGCCATGTAGTCCTTGCCGTAGTCCTGCCGCAAGGTCTCTATATTCCATGGAATGCGTTTCTTGATGTAACCTCCGCTGATACAGGGCTGGTTCACGATTTTGTAGAGCGTGGTGCCTACACGGATGAATTTTTCTCTTTCTGGCATAGTTGCCGTTTTTGTCTTGTTTGCTTCTGTCATGTGCAAATGGTTTAAATGGTTTGTAATAGGGTATGTTTATCTCTTGTAGGGAAGTTGCAACGGACGGATGGACTGAAGGAGGGATAGAAATAGTGTGTTAGAACGCGCCACCGTTCCAACACACCAACTATCCTCCTGAGTGTCTGTCCTAAGCCCTCTCTACCGTTCTCGGTGCTAATTTCCTTTTCCTTTAGTAGCAGTCAGTATCACCTTAAAGGGCTTGTGGTCTCGGCTGATACGCTCTATCAGTTCTTTGCGGACAGCTCTTGCCTGATAGGAGTTAAGATGGAAAGCAAGTAACATGACCACCTCCATGTTATATATGGTAAGGTATAGGTTGCGTTGTTGCTTGATTGTTCGCTCTGCCTAGTAAGGCTTTGCCAGTTCCTCTTTGTAGAGGGCTTGAATGGTGTTTCTTAACTTGGGGATGAACACTCCGAAAATGTCAACCAGTTCGGACTCACTCATCCAAATCTCTCCACTCGGTATAGTCAGTTCTCTGTACTCACTATACTCAGCCCACTCAATGATGTTTCTCTATTCCATATGCCTATACTGTTTTGATGTTACTGAATGATGCGTTTAACTTATTGCCCAACATCGTCAGGTCGTTATCCAACTTCTTCGTAGTTATCTTTGCGTAAATCTGGGTGGTCACAATGTTTGTGTGCCCCAATATTCGGCTAACGCTTTCAATGGGCATGCCATTGGTTAAGGCCATGGTCGCGAACCCATGCCTGGCACAGTGAGCGGAGATAGGCTTGTCTATCCCGCATTCCTTCATCACCGTCTTCAACTTCTTGCAAACACTCCAATAGTTAACCTCACCAAACACAGACTTCGGATTCTCCTTAGGGAAGTTGCTGTAACGCTCGATGATTTGCAAGGGAACATCTAATAGTTTCACTTGGTAGGGTACGTCTGTCTTGTGACGCTTGCCTACTATCCACTTGTCACCTTCAATCTCCACCATGTTGTCAGTAGTCAGTTCCTTCAAGTCCACAAAAGAAAGTGCCGTGAAGTTCATGAAAACGAAAAGGTCACGGATAAAGGCGAGGTTGGCATCTTCAAACTCATGCGTCATCACCGTTCTAAGTTCCTCTTCTGTGAGGTAGGTGCGCTCCCTACATTTGGGACTGATATGGAATTAGGCAAAGACATTGCGCTGTATCTTGCCGTTGTCGTGGGCACGTCCTACCACTCCTTTCAGGTGCATGCACGACAGCCAGACAGTAGAACTGGCAAGTCCTCGGTCATTGCTGAGGTACACGGCAAACTCCTTAATGAAGTCGGGTGTCAGTTCCTGCATGGAAATGTCACTGCGCCTGTGGCACATCTGCAAGAAGTTCGCTACATAGTTCCTTGACCTCAACTGCAACTTGTATGTTTCCAAAGCCCTGTCCTTACCGACACGGCGTTTGAGATTTGCCAAGTCCTTGTCGAATGCTCCTAACAGGGTCTCGTATTCGCTGCCGAAACCCTGATAGGCATTACGCACCATTTCAGCCGTAACGAATGCGTCACGGTCTGAAAGGTGCTGATAGTGCTTGATGATTTGAGCCTTTATATTATCAAGGTCACGGTTCAAGTCAAGCGCCTCCCTGCTTCTACCCTTGGCACAGTTGCCTTTCACGTCCCACATCGTCAGTGGGATGCTCCTCTTACAACTGAACTGGCTCTGTGTCCCGTTGATGGTGATTCGTCCCATCACTTGTGCTGTGCCGTTCTTCACCTTGCCTTTGTTCACGTAGAACAATACCGAAAATGTGCTTCTGTTCATTCTTCTTAATCGTTTTAAAATTCGGGCTGCAAAAGTAATACCATTTGGGGAATAAATCGCTACGCAAATCGCGGCAGATTGAGGAAAGAAAAACGCGAAGTGTGAGAACGGTTCGAACTGCCGTGAACTGCCTTGATTTGCGTAATCCGTTAAGAAAGTTTAACTTTCGGTGGTAGCCCAATCGGGTTACGAATAAGAGACCTAAGTCGTTCCGCAATCTGCCTCGATTTGCTTAGAGCCTCTTGGCGAAAGTTACTCAAATTGCGCTCATTTGCCTTTATTTATGGGCTTATCTGCGTTAATCTGCAAAAAATGCTTTTCTGTTTCAGCATAATTTCATAAATTTGTCGCGTCATCGCATTTTGGTGGCATTCATATTAGCAAGCGTCAGCAAATGCCCGCCTGTGAATCTCGACAATTCATCCCTATGCAATCTGACAGCGAACGCCATACTTCATTACATGTATATGTGTGTGCATTCTCTGTGCATGTATCTGTCTGTGGTGTGGGCGACTTTTCTTATTCTTTGCACAGCTTGTTGTAGCCTCTTTGAGGAATAAGACGGGTCGACTCACCATTTTTTTTGAAATATCTAAACATTATGAGTGATAAAACTTTGACTCCATTTGTTGCGACCCATCCTGGAGAAATGATACGGGATGAACTAAAAGAACGTGGCATGACGCAAAAGCAACTGTCCGATCTGACGGGCATCAAATCTTCCGTGCTGAGCGAAACCATAAACGGCAAGCGAGGTGTCTCAGTCAATATGGCTGCCGCTTTGGAGAAAGCACTTGGCATACCGGCTGATATTTGGTTGAATCTTCAAGCTCAGTTCGACCTTGATACGGCTCATATTGCTGAGCGCAGTAATGAGAAAGAAACCGTTTCGGTTACGATACCGGTTCGGGACCATAATCTTCTGAAAGAACTTGTCAGGAAGTTTGGCTGGGTATGTGCCTTTTAGGCTGGTGCCAGTTCAGACTTTGTCAAAGAATCAATTCTGTCAGTGCCACCGACAAAATGTCATACATGACATCGGTGGCATATTTTTTGCGTAATTGGTTTTCGGAAAAAAACAATAAATCAAATAAAAACATTACGATTATGAACATTAAACCATTAGCAGACAGAGTTCTGATTCTTCCTGCTCCGGCAGAAGAAAAGACCATCGGCGGTATCATCATCCCTGACACCGCTAAAGAGAAACCCCTTCAGGGTGAGATTGTTGCCGTAGGTAACGGTACGAAAGACGAGGAAATGGCTCTGAAAGTGGGCGACCATGTGCTCTATGGCAAGTATGCTGGCACAGAGCTGGAATACCAGGGCGTGAAATATCTGATTATGCGCCAGAGCGACGTTTTGGCCGTGCTCGGATAATTTTTATGGCAGGTAAACGAATAACAGAAACATTTAAAATTTAAGAAACAATGGCAAAAGATTTGAAATTCAATATAGAGGCTCGCGAGCTTTTGAAGCAGGGTGTCGACCAGCTCGCCAACGCCGTGAAAGTGACTCTCGGTCCTAAGGGACGTAACGTAATCCTCGAGAAGAAATTCGGTGCTCCTCACATTACGAAAGACGGTGTGACAGTGGCTAAGGAAATCGAGCTGGCTGACGCATTCCAGAACACCGGCGCACAGCTGGTGAAGAGCGTGGCAAGCAAGACAGGCGACGACGCTGGTGACGGTACGACCACCGCAACCGTTCTTGCTCAGAGCATCGTGGCTACAGGACTGAAGAACGTGGCTGCAGGCGCCAACCCTATGGACCTCAAGCGCGGTATCGACAAGGCTGTGGCCAAGGTGGTGGAAAGCATCAAGGAGCAGAGCGAGACTGTGGGCGACAACTACGACAAGATTGAGCAGGTGGCAACTGTCAGCGCCAACAACGACCAGGAGATTGGTAAACTCATCGCCGACGCAATGCGTAAGGTTTCTAAGGATGGTGTGATCACCATCGAAGAGGCTAAGGGCCGTGAGACTACAATCGGCGTGGTTGAGGGTATGCAGTTCGACCGTGGTTACCTCTCTCCTTACTTCGTTACGGACACAGAGAAGATGGAGTGCGTGATGGACTCACCGCTTATCCTTATCTACGACAAGAAAATCAGCAACCTGAAGGAGTTCCTCCCGATTCTGGAGCCTGCCGTTCAGACCGGACGTCCGCTCCTCGTCATCGCTGAGGACATCGACTCTGAGGCACTGACCACACTCGTGGTGAACCGTCTGCGCAGCCAGTTGAAGATCTGTGCTGTGAAGGCTCCTGGCTTCGGCGACCGTCGTAAGGCTATGCTCGAGGATATCGCCGTGCTGACTGGCGGCGTGGTCATCAGTGAGGAGAAGGGTCTCAAGCTGGAGCAGGCTACTGTAGAGATGCTGGGTAGCGCTGAGAAGGTGACTATCTCGAAAGACAACACCACTATCGTAGGCGGTAAGGGCGAGAAACAACTCATCCAGGATCGGGTGAACCAGATTAAGAACGAGATGGCCAACACCACGTCTTCTTACGACAAGGAGAAACTGCAGGAGCGTCTTGCAAAGCTTTCTGGTGGCGTGGCTGTGCTTTATGTGGGTGCTGCCAGCGAGGTTGAGATGAAGGAGAAGAAGGACCGTGTGGACGACGCACTCTGCGCTACACGTGCTGCCATCGAAGAGGGTATCGTTCCTGGTGGTGGTGTGGCTTACATCCGTGCCATCTCAAGCCTGGAAGGCCTTGAGGGCGACAACGCTGACGAGACCACAGGTGTGAAGATCATCAAGCGTGCCATCGAGGAGCCGCTCCGTCAGATTGTGGAGAACGCAGGTCTGGAAGGTTCTGTAGTAGTTCAGAAGGTACGCGAGGGCAAGGGTGACTTCGGCTACAATGCCCGCAAGGACGTTTACGAGAACCTTCATGCAAGCGGTATCATCGACCCTGCCAAGGTGGCTCGTGTGGCTCTTGAGAACGCCGCTTCCATCGCCGGCATGTTCCTCACTACTGAGTGCGTCGTAGTCGATGCCAAGGAGGACAAGCCTGAGATGCCGATGGGCGCTCCGGGCATGGGTGGAATGATGTAATTCCCGACTCGCAGATTTGTACAACATCATATAGAAAGCAAAAGCCGTTGAATCGATTCAGCGGCTTTTGCTTTTTTTGACTTACATGACTGAAAATTTGAAGTGCTACTTCAAATATTCTTGTAAAATCTGAAGTAGCACTTCAAATTTTCAGTTTTTTTTCTTGCGCACTTGTGAAAATTATTCTTTTTTTTAAATCTTTTTTTGCAATTTTCCGTCTTTACAATATATGCTATTTAATCATGAATATGTCTTTGTTTGAATTAATACAATGAACAAGATTACAGAATTGATACATGAGAACCGCTCCTCGCTAATGAGATATGCCTGCTATCGGCTGGGCGATGCTGATGATGCAAAAGATGTTGTGCAGGATCTCTATCTGAAACTTTACAGCAGATATTCAGAAGACGGAAGTGGGGATGTGAAAAACTGGAAACACTATGCGTTTCGCACATTGTCGAATCTATGCGCCGACCGTCTCCGTTCGGCAGAGAGGCAGGCGACCTTACATTTTGATGAACATTTTGATGTTGCTGATATACCAGACGAGGACAATGAGGCGGATATTACCCGAATCACTCAGTTGCTTGCTGCTATACCAAAGGAACAGGCGGAAGTAATCCGGCTGAGAATCTATGGCAACAATAGTTTTGCTGAAGTCGCTGCAATCCTTTCGCTTCCGCTGTCCACAGTGAAGTCCCGGTTTCTCTATGGCTTGGAGAAAATCCGTCAGGCTATGAAATAATGAATTACCCTTTAAATGTGTTGAATTATGAACTGTAAAGAATTTAAAAACAAGGTGGCTGATTTGTTTGACACTACCATAGATTTCCACGTCATGGCAGAATGTCAGAATCATATTGACAGCTGCCCGGACTGTAAGGCTTATTATGAAAACATTAAAGCCGCCTTTGAATCGCTTCAGCCTGCAGGAAGAAACGATTCTGCCCAATTCGTGAAAACTAATGGGAGGAAGAAACGAACAGCCTTTTGGAAAACCATTGCCGCGGCTGCTTCGGTGATACTGGCAGTAGGACTTCTCTCTGCTCTTTTATTTTCCTCTCCGGCAAAGGCAGAGACCAATGATTTGCTTTTCTTAGAACAGTCCATCAGCAGTATACGTGAAGCCATTGATTGCCGTATGAAGGTGGATGTGCGGACAACCCCTTATGAGAACTTTCGGTTTTACGACCCGAAGGCTGATTTTCTGACGATGGATGTGCTTCTGCTGCGGCAAGACGGCTCCATGTGTTATCGAGTTGAGAAACCTGGTGGCCGAGTGGTGGTGTCTGATGGTAGCAACCAGTATATGTGGATTCCTGGTATCTTGTATCTGAAGGGAACTGCTGAGTCAAATTTCCTGGAAGATTTTAAAAATCTCCTGTTTCCCGACCGTCTGCTTTCGATGCAAAAGTCGGCAGTGGAATTTTCGGATGCGAACAAAGTGACGAGAATAGAGTCGGACTCGACAGTGACACTTCGTTTTGAGGGAAAGAAAAAGAACGGTGACCTCCGTCAGTTGCATCGCGCTGGCAAGATGGACGACTGTGATGTGGTAATTGAGAACGTATTCTCTAAAGATGATCATTTATTGAGGTCGTTGAAACTCTGGGTTGTGGACGATGGCCGTCAGACATTGCTTGTGGATATGGCCCACATATCTTACAACGTGCAGCTTAGCATGGAAGAGGTGACGAAATTGCCTGACGTGCCCGAAAGCCAGTGGAATAAGGAAGATGTGAATGTGCGGGATGTGGACCGGTTAGCCCGTTTGCAACAGGAAACGCCAGAAGAGGCTGCACAGCGAATTGTCAATGCATTCATATCGGGACAGATGGAGACAGCGCAGGAGGCCCTGTGCTATTACAAAGTGTTGTTCGCAGAGATACACCGAAAATTCAAGGGGTGCAGAGCTACTGATTTCAAGGCGAGAAAGTCGGATGATTATGCCGGAGTTTATGTGTTCTATGTGCTCACCAACCCTGACGGCAGCCAGGAAAACATGCATATATCAGTCCGCAAGGACAATCCACAGCATATCTGGATTGCAGATGGTGGAATATGAATGCTTTAAATCAGACCCATTCTTTTTTGTAATAGTGGCATAAAGCGTATGACAATATATGCCACAAAAAAGCAAGCCGCCTGTGATTTGGCGGCTTGCTTTCATATCGTTGTTGTGTCAGTCTCTTTGAGCCAGTGATTATTTCGCAATAAGCAGGAAATATTTTTTCTTTCCTTGCTGCACGAGCAGGTATTTGTCGTCGAGCAGGTCGGAAGTGGTGAGCTCGAGGTTGGGGTCGGAGATTTTCTCCTTGTTGATGCTCACGCCGCCGCCCTGGGTCATCTTGCGCATCTCGCCTTTCGACGGGAACACGGGTGCGCTCTCTGTCACGAGGTCGATGGCTTTCACGCCGCTTTCGAAGAGGAATTTGTCAACCTCGAAGTGAGGAACGCCGTCGAAGATGTCGAGCAATGTCTGCTCGTCGAACTTCAGGAGCGACTCCTTTGTGGACTTTCCGAACAGCACGTTGGATGCCTCGAGGGCCATCTCGTAGTCTTCCTGGGAGTGTACCATGACGGTCACTTCCTGTGCCAGACGCTTCTGCAGCACGCGACGGCCCGGGTCCTGGTCGTGCTCTGCGATGATGGCGTCAATCTCCTCCTTAGGCAGGGACGTGAAGATTTTGATGTAGCGCTTCGCGTCGTCGTCGGCGGTGTTGAGCCAGAACTGGTAGAAGATATAGGGTGATGTGCGGGTGCGGTCCAGCCAGATGTTGCCTTTCTCAGTCTTTCCGAACTTGCGGCCGTCGCTCTTGGTGACGAGCGGACAGGTCAGGGCGAAGCATTCCTTGCCCGACATGCGGCGTATCAGCTCGGATCCGGTGGTGATGTTGCCCCACTGGTCGGCACCGCCAAGCTGGAGGCGGCAGTTGTTGTGCTCGCTGAGGTAGTAGAAGTCGTAGGCCTGAAGCAGCTGGTAGGTGAACTCAGTGAATGAGAGTCCGTCGCGTGCCTCTCCGTTCAGACGCTTCTGCACGGACTCCTTCGCCATCATGTAGTTCACGGTGATGTGCTTGCCCACGTCGCGCGCGAAGGCCAGGAAGGTGAAGTCCTTCATCCAGTCGTAGTTGTTGACGAGCTCTGCCTTGTTGGGCGCGTCGCTCTCGAAGTCGAGGAAGCGGCTGAGCTGGGCTTTGATGCATTTCACGTTGTGGGCCAGGGTCTCTTCGTCGAGGAGATTGCGCTCCTGGCTCTTGCCAGAAGGGTCGCCAATCATGCCGGTGGCACCTCCGATGAGGGCGTAGGGCTTACCGCCGCAACGCTGGTAGTGGCGGAGCATCATCACGCCGCACAGGTGTCCGATATGGAGGGAGTCGGCGGTTGGGTCAATGCCTAAGTATGCCGACACGTTCTTCTCCTTCTCCAGGAGCTCCTCAGTGCCTGGCATCATCTGGTGGATCATTCCACGCCATTCTAATTCTTTTACAAAATTCATTATTTTTTAGTTTAGAGTTTAGTGTTTAGAGTTGAGAGTGAAGTTACTCTGAGTTTTCTTTTTAGTTTAAAGTTGAAAGTTTAATGTTTAATGAAATATTAGTGATTTCGGATGATATGATCATTTGAAAAAGTAACTACACTTTTCGCTATTCACTTTTCACTTTTCACTTAATCAGTTGATTTTTGCGATGGTGGCGTTGAAATAGTCGGGGTCGCCTGTCACTTCCTTGATGACCTTGATGAAGGGTGGAAAATGGATTTCATTTCCGTCTTTGGTTCCTGCGATTTCCAGAATGTTGAGGTTGTCGTCGCGCTCAAGGAAGGTGTCGAGCTCGAAATACTGCTTCTCCCACACGAATGTCTTGCGGAGTTTCTGTATGGTCTGTCGGCTTGTGTCTGCCTGCTGCAGCATGGTGACATACTGATATGGGGATATTTTACGCTCGGTCTCGATACATTCATCGTCCGACACCTGGGTCTTAGTGCGCAGAGTGTAGACGTAGCTTCCGTCCCATCCCCGCTTTCTGAGTCTCACGGTGGAGCCTGGGTCCGACTTGAGGTAGGTCTGGGTGATTTCGCTGTCGGTGGTCTCTGGCAGCTCTCCCGTCACGTCGACGAGGAAATATCGCTGTACCTCATTCAGTGCCGGCAGGCCCATCACGACTGAAATCTCCTTGATGACGGCCTTGATCTTGTTCTCGAAGTCACGGCTGTTGTCGATGATTCTGAGATGTGGATGCCCGTTCCAAGCGGATATGAGCTTGATGTCGAGCATGCGGGCTGTCTTCACGTCCTCGCTGCGTGCGGCGTTGGTGGCAGTGGTGTAGAACTCCTCGGCCCCGTTGGCTGCGCTGACCAGATGGAGGACTGCGTCGTAGCGTGAGTCGCGCAGCTGGATGGTGTTCGAGCCGATGTCGTTCATCAGCGCCTGCCATGTCTCCTCTGGCATGTAGGTGGAGATGTCCATGGTGCCTCGGTCGCAGACGACGATGGCTGGCTTTCCGCATTTCCTGGCGATGTCCATGAAGCGGTCCTCAATGTGCATCTGCATCAGCAGTGTGGCCTTCTCAGCCTCGTAGTGGTACTGCCGGTCGTCGGTCAGGTAGTTCACTCCTGCCTGGATGCAGATGGTTGGTATTTCAGG